>ENA-ORPF01002553-ORPF01002553.1-human-gut-metagenome-genome-assembly--contig:-NODE-2553-length-12099-cov-3.565759_pt1 | contig 12099 bp, 10 predicted proteins | sample MGYA00242140_ERZ509070 | MGnify/ENA primary metagenome ERZ509070 (study PRJEB26280, sample SAMEA2338713) | human gut metagenome | biome: human gut; feature: human-associated habitat; material: faeces... | reverse complement strand
TTGATAAAAATATTTCGCATAATCGTAAATACCCAACTCTTGAAATTGGAATCATCAACATATTTTTCCTCGTTTACTAACGCCTTACACGTCGTATCTTGCAATAAGTCATGTGCGTCATCATAATTGGAGGTCAACTTCATCGCAAATGAAAACAAATTGCTCTGAATATCCATTAATCGCTTTTGAAAATCTGACTGTACCATAACATATAATTTACGGTGCAAATTTAATGACTTAAACGTGTTTAAAAAATTTATAAGCATTATTTTCGCCCTTTTTATAATTATTAAGTGTTGCATCATAACAATTTACTCAAAATCCCAAACCTAAAGGACTTAAAGAACCGACAAAATCAAGGGAATAGCCCATTTTATGTATAATTATTAATCTTGGTCAATTAATAATTTATCGAAACTTTTCACAAAACTTAAACATTCACCATCAAAAGCATCCCAACCCGGCAGCCACCACAACCCTAATACCTTTCTTAACAAGAGAGAGACTGATTTGCAAAAATAGTCAAAATCAGCCATAATCACAAAAATAATGCACTCCCAAACCAAACCCACGCGGGGGCAGAACGCAAATTTTTCCCTGAAGGGGAAATCGATTTCCAGCCTGGGGCGTTGCCCCAGGTAAAATGCAAAAAATTTTTAGCGCTCTGAAAGAGCAGTATTTAACCGTTGCTCATACAGAGCGTTTTTCTTGTGTGTTGCGCACCTGGGGCGCTGCCACAAGCTGGAGAACCGTTGGGCTTTCAGCCCGCAAACGGCATAATTGTTTTAACGGCACATTTTCGGACGCTTGCGGAAATAAAAAAGAGACTGCCTAAACGTGATAGACAGTCTCTCTCATTTTGGATAAAGCGAATTATTTCAATTTTTCAAGAATGTTTTGCGGAACGCCTGCCTTGTTAACGAGTATACTCATTGTCTTAGCAAGGAAGTATGGTTCTGAAACATAGAAGAATCCTTTATATACATGGTCTGAATCCCATGAATTCTTCACCTTATAATACTTGTTACCTTTCTGGTCAACAGCCTTGCCAACGATTACCATACCGTGGTCGTCAGTTGTTTCGTAGTTGTCAAACATTTCTTGTCTTGACTCCTGAGTAACTGTGATTTCCTCTACTGGACCAGAGAAGTCGTATGCCTTGCCTTCCTTCTCTGAATCTTTCAATTTCACCCACTTTGACAATTCAGTACCTTCTTTTGCCTTTTCCAAATCCATTTTTGGCATCAGGGCAACACCGTCATACCACTTGAAGCCCTTTTCGCTAACGTCAGCAGCCCATAGAACTGTAAAACCGTTATCGAGAGCGTTGTCAACGATAGCCTTCATTTCCTCAAGCGGAACATTATAATATTGACCGTTCAACCAGTTATCAGGCACTTCAAGAACGAAAGGCTTGTAAAATTCGTGGTGAGTAAAAGAAGAAACAGGCAAATAGTTATCCATATCAAGTCCAAGATACTTTGCAAAAGTTTGCGGTGTATATTCAACTCCATTATATGTAAACTTTTCCGGCTCCTCTCCAAGGTAAGCATCTACGATGCCTTGGTAACCTCTAAACCACGCCTTTGACAATTTCTTATTTGGATTCTTAACAATTTCATTCAAATATGCTGTCAAAACGACTGCAAGTTCACCATGGTCATGTTTTGGCTCGCCATATTGCAAACCGCTATAAACGCTGTCAGGAACAATACCATACTTGTTCCATACGTATGGAATATCCAAAAGACCGCCACCTTCTGCAAAATGAGTGTCGCCGTAATATCTTACAAACTTTTTAGCCTTATCAAGATAGCAGTGACGAACGATGAACATTTCTGAAAGGTCGAACTCGCCCTTACCTGCTTTCAGCAACTCATCTTCAAGGAAAGAAAGACCTGAAAAACTCCAGCATGTTCCAGACTTGTTCTGATCCTTAACAGAGGTAGTCTGGTTAACCTTAACGTCTGTAAATACAAACGATGTGTCATTTTGCTCTGCTTTTTTCTTCTTTGCCTCAACGTTCATACAAGAGAACACGAGGCAACCTGCCAATAATATTTTTAAACTATTCTTCATATCAATTTTTAATATTCATCCCAAGATTTTATTTCTATATCATCAATTGTGTATTTGCTTATTGCATCGATAAATGCAGAAGCGAGCCTTGCATTAGTAAGCAAAGGAATATTCAAGTCAATTGAAGCACGACGAATCTTATATCCATTGCTCAACTCTTGAGTTGTCAAGTTCTTAGGAATATTTACTACAAGGTCTATTTCCTTATTGTGCAACATATCCAAAGCCTGTGGCTGCTGACCTTCCTCGCTTGGCCAGAACACGCGGATAGCAGGCACATTATTTTCCACCAAATATTTATATGTACCGCCTGTTGCGTATAATTTATAGCCTTTCTTGTATAACGCCATCGCTGCATCAAGCATATCTGCCTTTTGCTTTGCTGAACCTGTACTCAAAAGAACTGACTTCTTCGGAATCTTGTAACCAACAGAAAGCATTGACTTCAAAATTGCTTCAGAGGTATCGTCACCGATACATCCAACCTCTCCTGTTGAAGACATGTCAACGCCAAGAACCGGGTCTGCACCCTGCAAGCGTGAGAATGAGAATTGAGATGCCTTGATACCTACGTAATCCAAGTCGAAAGCACTCTTGCTTGGCTTTTCTACAGGAATGCCAAGCATTACCTTAGTTGCCAACTCAATAAAATTCAATTTCAGAACTTTTGAAACGAATGGAAAACTACGGGATGCACGCAAGTTACATTCAATAACCTTGATATCGTTATTCTTTGCAAGATACTGAATATTGAATGGACCTGAGATATTCAACGCCTTTGCAATCTGACTTGAAATTTTCTTGATTCTACGAACTGTCTCAACATACAATTTTTGTGGAGGGAACTGGATTGTTGCGTCACCAGAGTGAACACCAGCAAACTCGATATGCTCAGATATTGCGTAAACCTTTATTTCACCATTTTGTGCAACGGCATCCATTTCAATCTCCTTCGCATGCTCGATAAACTCTGTTACAACAACCGGGTGCTGCTTAGATACGTTTGCAGCAAGTTTAAGGAAGCGCTCAAGTTCATCATCATTAGAGCAAACGTTCATAGCAGCGCCTGACAATACGTATGACGGTCTGACTAAAACAGGATAACCAACCTCTTCAACAAATTCGTGGATATCTGTCATTGATGTCAACTCTCTCCACCTTGGCTGGTCAATGCCCAACTGGTCAAGCATTGAAGAGAATTTATGACGGTCCTCAGCATTGTCAATGCTCTTTGCTGATGTTCCGAGAATATTAACACCTGCATCGTCAAGACGTGTTGCAAGGTTATTAGGAATCTGACCGCCTGTTGAAAGGATAACTCCGTGAGGTGTTTCCAAATCAACAATATCCATAACTCTTTCATAAGTCAACTCATCGAAGTAAAGACGGTCGCACATGTCATAGTCGGTTGACACTGTCTCAGGGTTATAGTTAATCATAACCGAACGCCAACCCTCCTTAGCAACAGTCATCAAAGCATTAACGCTACACCAGTCAAACTCAACAGAACTACCGATTCTGTATGCACCAGAACCAAGAACGACAACAGACTTTCCATCATTTTCATAATCAATGTCATGCTCTGTTCCGTTATATGTCATATACAGATAGTTTGTCTGAGCCGGATATTCAGCAGCAAGAGTATCTATCTGCTTAACAACCGGCAAAATACCCAAATTCTTACGAATAGTACGAACTGCAATATTTGCCTGCTCCGCATTGCCCATATTACCCTTTAGGACTGCTCTTGCAATCTGGAAGTCAGAGAATCCCTGCTCCTTAGCCAATCTCAACAAATCTGCCGGCAATTTATCCAATTCTGAATAAGCCTCAAGATCCTGTGCTGTCTGATAAATGTTGTAAAGCCTTTCAAGGAACCAACGGTCGATTTTTGTCAATTCATAGATTTTGTCAATATCGTAACCCCTCTTAAACGCAGTCTCAATAACGAAAATACGCTTGTCAGTAGGTTCCATCAACGCCTTGTCAATATCAGAAACATTGATTTCCTTATTTTCTATAAAGCCGTGCATGCCCTGACCAATCATACGGAGACCCTTTTGGATTGATTCTTCAAATGTACGACCTATAGCCATAACCTCTCCGACAGACTTCATTGAAGAACCGATTTCTTTCTTAACTCCGTGGAATTTACCAAGGTCCCATCTTGGAATCTTACAAACAACATAGTCAATAGCCGGTTCAAAAAATGCTGAAGTAACTTTTGTAACCGTATTCTTCAAGTCAAATAGACCATAACCCAATCCCAACTTCGCAGCAATGAATGCCAAAGGATAACCAGTTGCTTTTGATGCCAATGCAGAACTGCGGCTCAAGCGGGCATTAACTTCGATAACGCGATAGTCCATAGACATCGGGTCGTAAGCATATTGAACGTTACACTCACCTACGATACCAATATGGCGAATAATCTTGATAGCCAACTTTCTCAGCATCTGGCTGTCGTCGTTCGACAAAGTTTGTGTAGGCGCAACAACGATACTTTCACCTGTGTGAATACCAAGCGGGTCAAAATTCTCCATATTACATACTGTAATACAGTTGTCGAAGCGGTCACGAACAACCTCGTACTCGATTTCCTTCCAACCCTTCAATGATTTTTCTACCAATACTTGCGGAGAGAAAGACAATGACTTCTCTGTAAGAGAAACCAACTGCTCACGGTTATCACAGAAACCACTGCCAAGACCACCAAGGGCGTATGCAGCACGAACAATTACCGGATATCCCAATTCTTCAGCAGCACGGATAGCATCCTCAACGCTAGAGACAGCCTCACTTTTAATTGTCTTTACATCAATTTCATCCAATTTCTTGACAAATAACTCACGATCCTCTGTATCCATAATAGCTTGAACCGGAGTTCCAAGAACTTGAACGTTATATTTTTCGAGAACCCCTGATTGGTAAAGCTCAACACCACAGTTCAAAGCAGTCTGTCCGCCAAAAGCAAGAAGGATGCCTTGAGGTCTTTCTTTTTCCAAGACTTTTTCTACAAAAAAAGGTGTTACCGGAAGAAAATAAATCTTATCGGCAATACCTTCAGAGGTCTGAACAGTTGCAATATTAGGATTAATCAATATGGTTTGAATACCTTCCTCCTTCAAAGCCTTCAAAGCCTGAGAGCCGGAATAATCAAATTCTCCCGCTTCACCAATTTTCAAAGCGCCGGAGCCAAGTAATAAGACTTTTTTAATTTCTGCTTTTTCCATATTATTCAATATTACAACATATTCACAAAATCATCAAAAATAAAATCAGTATCAAGCGGACCGCTGCTTGCTTCCGGGTGGAACTGTGCTGAAAAGAACGGTTTTGTCTTATGGCGAACACCCTCGTTAGTTCCATCATTCATATTGATGAACAAAGGCTCCCAATCTGCAGGCAATGTTTCGTTATCAACAGCAAAGCCATGGTTCTGAGATGTTATGTAGCATTGCGTAGTTCCAACCTTTCTTACAGGCTGATTATGACTTCTATGACCGTATTTCAACTTAAAAGTCTTTGCTCCTGCTGCCTTAGCAAGCAATTGGTTACCCATGCAGATACCACAAATTGGCTTGCCTATTTCTATCGCTTTACGGATGTTTGCAACTGTTGCTTCAACCATATCTGGATCGCCTGGTCCATTTGAAATAAATAGTCCATCATAGTCAATTCCTGTAAAATCATAATTCCATGGAACTCTGACAACCTTTACATTGCGTCGCATTAGCGACCTAACAATGTTATTCTTAACGCCACAATCAATAAGGACAACTGTCTTGTCTCCACTGCCATATTCAATAACCTCCTTGCAACTAACTGCCTCTACAAGGTTTTCCTTGTTCGGGTCATAGAACTCAACATCTTCACAGCCTTCAACGATGACTTTTCCAAGCATAGAGCCTTTCTCTCTCAATCGCTTTGTCAACGCTCTGGTGTCAATACCATAAATTCCGACTACACCCTCGCTCTCAAGCCAATCTGAAAGACTCATCTCCGCAAGCCAGTGGCTGTAATTCCATGAATAATCCTGGCAAATAATCGCCTCACAATGGATTCGACTACTTTCCATAAAATTTTCAATGCCATTTTCCTTTACCAACGGGGGAACTCCATAATTACCTAATAGAGGATAGGTCGTCACTAAGATTTGACCCTTGTAGGAAGGGTCGGTAAGACTTTCAGAATATCCGGTCATTGCCGTACTGAACACCACTTCTCCGGAACAAGACTTCTTGCTGCCGAACGATTTACCTTCGTAAACGGTTCCGTCTTCCAATATCAAGACGGCTTTTGTTGTCTTTCTCATATAATAAATTAGGAATTTGCTAAACAAACCTGGTTCGCAAGACTACCATCGAGAAAACCATACAAAGTTAAGGCTTTTCAGCGAATTTTCTACTATCATTAAGATTTTTTCAAGAAATTATTTCACCGAAATGAGCCTTTGGCTGAAATGCCAAACTTTTTTGAAAAGTTATAAAAAAAAAGACACACCTATAAGATGTGCCTTTTTCATAGAATGTACTTTTCAATTCGTTACTCAGCAGCTGCTTCTGTAGCCTCAGCACCTTCAGCGTTTTCAGATGCTTCTGCTTGCTTTGCTGCTTCTGCTGCTGCAAGTTCAGCCTTTTTCTTAGCAACCAACTCAGCCTTTGCTGCGTTCTTTGCTTTTTCTTCTTCAAGACGTTGGCTTTCTGCAGCCTTCTTGCTGTCTGCCAATTTTGCCTTTGCAGCATTTACTGCCGCATCCTTTGTCTGCTTCCAAGCTGCAAAACGGCGTTCTGCTTCTTCTTGTGTGAAAGCACCTTTCTTAACACCGCCAAGAAGGTGTTTCATCATCAATACGCCTTCGTTTGACAAAAGACGACGAACTGTGTCTGTTGGTTCTGCACCTGTCATCACCCAATACAAAGCTCTTTCGAAATTTAAATCTATTGTAGCAGGATTAGTGTTCGGATTATAAGAACCTATCCTTTCAATAAATTTACCATCACGTGGTGCCCTGCTATCTGCGATAACAATTGGATAAAACGCGTAACCTTTGCGGCCGTGGCGTTGTAATCTGATTTTTGTTGCCATTTAAATTAAATTTTGTATAAGTTTGACGGGTGCAAAGGTACGTCTTTTCTTTGTATTAGCAAAACACATTCAATAAAATATTCATAATTATCAAAAAAAGTTACCAATATTTTATCTGACTATTTGTTTTTTTCACTTTGTAACACTCATCAATCTTATTGAACTATTTTATCAATAAAAATGACTTTTTAATGAACAAAATCAGACAAACTGTGTTTTTACTATACTGACAATAAGAATTGTAAGGAGAATAAGTTTATGAAAAAAGCATTATTTTTTGCCGTCGCTATATTTGCTTTAACAAGTTGCGGCAACTCTACTCAGAAAAACGACGAAACAACAGTCGCTAACGATTCGACTGCAGTTGTTGAAGAAGTTAGTTTCTTTGGTGAATATGAAGGGACTTTACCTGCCGCTGACTGCGAAGGTATCAAAACTACACTAACCGTTAACAGAGACTCTACTTACACTTTGAAAAGCGAGTACATCGGCATTAAAGACGGTACATTTGAAACAAGTGGCGTATATAAAATGCCTAACGACTCTCTTCTTGAATTGATCACACCTTCTTCTGGCGAAAAGACTTACTACAGAATCATCGACAATGAGAAAGTAATGCTTTCCGACGAAAAAGGATCTGTTAACAATGGCGAACTTTCTGAATACTACATCCTTTCTAAAAAATAGGAAGCCATACATAATTTTAATATACAATAACTAATTTCTCTATTCCTATTTTTAAAATCCTGGATTTATAAATCTGGGATTTTTTATATAATAATCTTTTCACCACACGACAGATATTCAATTGCGTCTCCCATAACAGATTTCAGCATCTCATATTGAGGAACTCCGGTGCAATGCATTGTATAGTATTTACAGCCAAAACCGAGCAACTCTTTCGCCAAATCACTGATAAATTTCTGCTCTGAACCTATGTCCAATCCGCTTTTGACCAAATGCATGCCGGCAAAGACGTGCGTCACTCTACTTCCTGCCACTTCTTCAGCCCTTCGGATAATATTAACGATTCCACTATGCGCACAACCGGCAAAAAGCATCACATTATCCCCCTCTTTCACAATGAGATTCTGCTCATGGCAAAAGTCATCATTAATGCTGCCGTCTCCGGCAAAGAGGAGCCTGTTACCAACAGGACAAAAACTATCGCCATTAACACAGTTAAAGATTGTTATACTGTCTCTTATATGCGTTGTTCCTGAACAGAAAACAATACGAGGACTATTCTTCAAAGAAACGTCAAGGCCGATATTCTTCAATTCTCCGTCACGCAAAGAAAAATGGGGTTCGAAGGCGTAATGATTAACATAAACTTTTGCTGACAGATTTTGCTCAAGAAAAACGCCCAAACCACCACCATGGTCATAATGTCCATGAGATAAAACTGCAACCCCAACCTGTGACAAGTCAACACCAAGGGAAACCGCATTATCATAAAACAAACGACCCTGCCCCATATCAAACAAAACACTACGCCCATCATCCAAACGGATAAACAGACTCAACCCATGCTCAACAGCCAACCCGCAACGACTCGTATTCTCAACCAAAGAAACAATTTCCATAAATCACCTTATATTATCAAAACATAAAGTTAACAAAACCAATACATATTCCAACCGCATAACACAGACATAAAGCCCCAACTTGCCCAACAAGTGTTTTCTTTATACTTTTGCAACATGATAACAGTATTAGCAAAATTTTTATACGTAGCGGCGGGGAGTTGCCTTGGCGGTGTATGCCGCTATGCCGTCAGTCGTTGGTTTCAAGAAAATACAACGTCTACTTTCCCGTGGGGAACTTTTGCAGTTAATATCGTTGGCTGCTTGATTATAGGACTGATATACGGCATACTCGACCGTGGTTTCAATATGTCGGAAGGACTTAAACTATTCTTAACAGTCGGCTTCTGCGGTGGTTTTACAACCTTTTCAACCTTTATGCACGAAAACTACCTATTAATGAGCCCAAGCGGTTTTGGATGGGCTATTCTTTACGCAGTTTCAAGTCTTGCAGTCGGCCTTGCCATGGTTTACGGAGGATACTACCTTTCTAAAATTTTTATCTGACAAGCACTGCGGACCTCATATAGCAATAACGCATTTCCCACTGCTTTTTTTCTGGCGTATCAATAGGATCATATTCACTAATAATGCAACTCGTGAACAGGTCATCTGCAATGGCAAGAATAACGTCAGCAAGTTCGAGAGTATCTTCTAACTTTCTGCCTTGACGGCAAAAAATGTTGCGCTCCTTCAAATGCTCATATTCATAAATCGCACTCATAATATTACCACATACAGAACCCGTTGAATCACTGTCACCACTATGATTAACAGAAGCGATTATTGCATCCTCAACGCTATCAAGGTGACGGATTGCACAGTACAAGGCTATAGCGAGCGTTTCCTCCGCAACCCAACCTTCACCGAGTGATTCTATTGCTTTATCATATAAGATATCACAATTCGCCAACCGCATTGCCTTTACGGTCAACTCCCTTAAATATTGTCTTTCGTAATAAAAGCGTCCTTTATAAACTTTATCAACGACGTCAAGAGACTCAGCAATAACATCTTCTATATTTTCCATCACCTGTCCCAACGTCATTGGTACAATCTTATAGATAATCAAAGTTAGCAAAGCCGCTGGCAAAATCCTTTATATTCCGCGTGGGCGGACACATTTGCAATATACCCCCACAAGTAATTGATTTACGGCATATTAAATATAGTAACACTCTAAAAGAGTGTACGCAAAACGTGCCGTTAAAACATTTGTGCCATTCACGGGCTGAAAGCCCAACGATTCACCAGCCTGGGGCAACGCCCCTGGTATGCATCAACCTACGAAAAGCGCTCTGCAGGAGCAAGGAATAAAAAATCCACCCGTCCCCTGCGTGGGCATTAAAACATCCAACAATATATATACTTACCAGTCTCTGAAACAAGTTTCTTTGCAAGTTCAGGATAATCGGTTGTAATAAAATCCACCCCATTTTCAATAGCGAATTTCATATTCTCCTCACTGTTAACGGTCCAGATATTCACCTTCAAGCCAAGGTTATGGGCTTCCTTAATCCATTCTGGATGCTTCTTCAATGCACCAACAGAATAGTCTATTCCTGCAAAACCTTCCTCCTTAATTCTATCTGGAGCCAAATCGCCTTCCAAATAATAGATATCCGCTTCTGGAAGTACCTTCTTCAGCGTCTGACAAACATTTAACGAAAAAGAGATATAATCAACCCTATCCATAAGATTATGCTTCTTGACAGACTCCACAATCTTACTTACAGCAATATTCTCCTTTTCGACAGTTGCCAAACTCTTAATCTCAAGAATAAACTTAATTTTAGTAGTGTTTGCCATTGCTGACAAAAACTCATCTAAAGAAGGAATATGCTCACCGTTAACCAGTTTGAGTTTCTTTACAGTATCATAATCGCTATTTTGAATATCAACACCCTGGAAAACATTATCATGGTTGAGAACAATAACACCGTCACTCGTCATCATAACGTCGAACTCTGAGCCAAAAACTCCGATAGAATCAGCCTTTGCAAAACTTGCCAAAGAGTTTTGAGCAGAGCCGTCAGCCTTCCAATATCCCCTATGGGCAATAACTTTAACCTGAGCAAACATACTTGCACTAACCAGCACAAATAGAGCCAATAAAAAATTCTTTTTCATATTATTGAATTTAAACATTGCAAATTTAAGCAATACTTCCAATTTCCAACAACCAAAATACCGAATTTGACAAAGTAGACTCTAAATATTTAGTTATGAATATATAAATTTAAAAAAAAGTCTTTTCGACAAATAGTAAAGAGTTTAACAGGCTAAAAAATACTAAATCTCAGCAATTGGTATATTCCTTAAAAAAAAGAAAAAATCCCATGAAGAAGATATTTTTGAAACCATATTGACACTAATTATTCCAACTCTAACAATCTAGAATATCACCTTATCGATTTTATATTGAAACTTCTATAAAATTATATCTAAATTTTTAATCAATATTCCAATAGGCATCTGGATCCCCATCAAATGCATCATCCATGGCTTGATCACTGTATCCCATTACATCTTGAGCATAGGAACCGTTATACTCCTCATAAGTAGATTCTCTGTATTCCTGTAGGGCTCTATAACTATCCATTTCCCTTTGTATTTCATCAACTTTTTCTCGTTGGTATCCATTAGGCTTTAATTGACGATTTGAAAAATGAAATTCAAAAATCTTTTCATCAGATTCAACACGAGTATACTGTAGGGCTTTATTATAGAAATTCCAAATATTATTATAGATAGGTTCAAGAACCTCATTTCCATTCTCGTCAATTATACCCCATTTCGCATCTGATTTTTGGAGCCCATTAGTGGTCTTCCCTTGTTTTACGCGCGCAACCCCTCTATCAAATCCATCAATATAATTATACTTACCAAATGGCACTATAATATTTCCATTAAAATCAATTACAGCATACCCTTTTTCATAAGAACGAAGCACTATGCGATTTGAAAAAATAGGCATAACTATACCCTCATATTCTATTGGCAAAAGCAATTCCCCATTAGTTTTAAGCAAGACGTATCTTTCACGAAGATATACAGCAGGCGTAGATGTTTTACGTTCAAAGGCAACGCCATAAGTCTCGCCTACACGAACTAAAGATTTTTCGTGATAAAAATCATCAAGGACAAATCGATATGAAGCAGGAATAATAATCTCAGCTTCTTTATTTACAAAACCTATTTTTGCATTTTGGACAAATGGCAATAAAAATCTATCATCATTATTAATATCATAATGTAACCTGTTTACTAAAATTTTTGTACTATAATCAATTTGTTTTATTGAACCATTAGTACGAATTTTATTCAAATTTTTATTTATACCGCA
>ENA-ORPF01002550-ORPF01002550.1-human-gut-metagenome-genome-assembly--contig:-NODE-2550-length-12108-cov-2.252468_pt1 | contig 12108 bp, 5 predicted proteins | sample MGYA00242140_ERZ509070 | MGnify/ENA primary metagenome ERZ509070 (study PRJEB26280, sample SAMEA2338713) | human gut metagenome | biome: human gut; feature: human-associated habitat; material: faeces... | reverse complement strand
AATTTCTAATTTAAAAAATCAATTATTCATCACTCAAAATTCAAAACCGAATAATACAATGTTTCCAAAATCAGGTTACAATAATTAGATTGTCAGTATTTTGTCACGGTATTGACACTATAATGGAAATGTTGAACGATTGAAATTAAGAATAAAATTAATTGGAGGAACTAACTATGGAAATCAATAAGGCTATAAGCAATCAAAATGTTATTATCACACTCAAGGGCCGTCTTGACACAATGACAGCACCGCAGCTTGATGACGAGGCAAAGAGCATTGATTTTGACGAGGTTGAAACTGTAACTCTCAACCTTAAAGGCCTTGAGTACATTTCAAGCTCGGGACTGAGGGTTATTCTTGCACTTTATAAAAACCTAAAAAGCAAAGGCGGAAATCTTAAAATTGTCAATGTAAGCAACACAATTATGGAGCTGTTCTCAATGACGGGGATGTCTGACTACCTTGACATTAAGCAGGGATAAGGAGTTAAAATGAGCAGTACCGTACTTGGCAGAAATGCCGTTACCGTCAACAAAAAATACACGGAATATTTTCTTCCGACAGTTCTGACGGCTATGGCAACAAACATTGCGATGATTGTGGATTCAATTATTGCAGGCAATCTTCTGGGGCAAAACTCACTTGCGGCAATCAACCTTATGTCCCCTATTTCGCAGTTATATTTTTCGATTACTATTCTTTTCGGACTCGGTGCGTCCTCGATAATTTCATTTGCAAAGGGCAGGCGTGACGAAAAGCAGGCTAACCGTGTTTTCACTTCAACATTTATCGTACTTATCGCACTCAGCGTAATTTTTATTGCAATTCAGCTTCCGCTTGCCGACTCGATAAGCTCGTTGCTTACAAAGGACGCAGAGCTTAAATCGCTGTTGTATCAATACTATGTTCCGTTCATAATCGGCACACCGATTTACCTTTTGCTCATGTGTTCAATTCACTTTGTAAGAGCAGACGCAAGACCTGCGTTTGCGTCAAACATTGTAATTGTGGCAAATGCCGTAAATCTCGGACTTGACTTCCTGTTTATGGGTGCTTTCAAAATGGGCATTGCAGGCTCGTCAATTGCGACCGTAACAGGCTATGCGGTAGGGTTTGTGATGATGTCAACACACTTCATCATGAAGAAAAGCACATTGCACTTTGACTTTTCAATTCTCAGAAATCCCGTTCAATTCTTTAAATTTCTCGGGAAAATGGTTACAATCGGACTTTCGGGAGCATTAGGTACAATGCTGATAACAGTTAAAATGCTGTTTTTAAACACAATTATTCAGAGCATAGGCGGAAGTGCGGGTATGGTTTCATATTCGGTATGCTCGTCAAGCCAAATTTTTATGTCAATGTTCATCACTGGTGCAAGTCAGACAATGATTCCGATTATCGGGGTTTGTCTTGGTGAAAAGGACTATGACGGTGTGCGCTATGCATTCCGCAGAGCCGCAAGGGTGCTTGCTGTTTCAAGCGTTGTAATTATGCTTTTCATCTGTATCGAGCCTGAACCGATAATTAAATTTTTCGGAATTACTTCATCCACAGACATTGCAAACACAGTTCCGGCAATGAGAATCAACGCATTGTCATTCCCCGGACTTTCATTCTCGTTTTTGTTGCTTTACTACTATATGGCAACGCAGAAAAGAGCTATTTCTACTGCAATTTCAATCATCAACGGAATCGTCATACTCATTCCGTCAGCTTTAATTCTCGGCAAATTTTTCGGCATCACGGGCGTATGGTATTCACTCGTGGTTGCACAGGTGGGAACACTTGTAGTTGTGTATTTTATTGACCTTGCCGAAAAGAGAAAATCGGGCGGAAAGTATAAAAACTTTTACCTTCTTGAAGAAACCGAGGACAACGAGCTTCTTGCCCTTTCGTTCAAAGGAACAAAAGAAAATGCGGCAGGCGTTTCGCTCTACCTCTCCTCTTTTCTTTCAAAAAACGGAATTGAAGAAAGCCGTGCAAACAGGATTGCAGTTGCCGTTGAAGAAATGGCTGCAAACTGCGCTGAAAGAATGGAAGGCAAAAAGAAGTTTGCAGACATCGACATCAGAATTTTTGCCGATAAAAACGAAACAATAATTTCCGTTCGTGACAACGGTGATGAATTTGATCCGCTCAATGACGATAAGGAATTTGAGATGAGTCCTCTCACGGTTGTAAAGGCAATTTCAGATAAGGTTGAATATTCAAGGGTGCTTGGTTTCAACCGCACAATAATTAAAATTTAACAAACGGAGTTGAATATTATGAGTAATTTAATCAACTTGCTTGATACATACAAAGGTGAAAAGCGAGAGCTTTATCCGCTTACACCGAGCCAGATGGGTGTTTATCTTTCGTGTATGCAAAATCCAAAAGGCACAATGTACAACATTCCCTGCACCTATGTTTTTGACAGTGGAAGTCTTGATACCGACAGGCTGATAAATGCCGTAAGAAAAGCTGTTGACAATCACCCTGTTATGAAAATTTTCATTGACAATTCAACAGGAAGTCCGATGATGAAGCCTCGTGACAGCGTTGAATTTGACATTCCTGTCGTACAGGTTGACAATCTTGAACAGGCAGGCAAAGATTTTGTTAAGCCGTTTGACCTTGAAAAAGACATTCTGTTCAGATTTGCAATTTTTGAATGCGGTGACAAATCTATGTTTGCAATGGACCTTCACCACATAATATCTGACGGCACATCTGTTTCGGTTATCTGCAATGACATTGCACTTGCATATGACGGAAAAGAGCTTGAACCCGAAAAGTTTTCTCAGCTTGATCTTTCTGTTTTTGAGGAAAAGCTTGAAGAAACCGAAGAATATCAAAAATCAAAGAACTACTATGACAGCATTTTTTCGGCTGTTGAGTCAAAGTCGGAAATAACGGAAGATTTTGCAGAGAATTCAGAGGTTGAGGATAAACCGAACAGTTCTTTTGAATTATCCACGAACGGCAAATTCTCCGTTGAGGATGTTCGCAATTTTGCCTTAGCAAACCAAATTACACCGTACACTGTTTTCCTCGGTGCATATGAATACGCAGTTGCAAAGTTTACAAATCAGAGCGAAACAACGGTTTGCACGGTTACTCACGGAAGATTTGACAAACAGCTTAAAAATACGGTCGGCATGATGGTTCGCACACTTCCTATCCACGCAAATATTGACGAAGAAGATACAGTTTCGAACTACCTCAAAAAAATACGCAGAAACATAAAGGAAACAGTTGCAAACGATTGGTTTCCGTTTATGAAACTTGCGTCCGACTATGACCTTTCTGCTGACATTATGCTGGCTTATCAGGCTGACATATTCAACACCTTTAAAATAGGCGGTCAGGCTCTAAAATTAAAACTTGTTCCGTTAAAAAGTGCCATTTCAAAATTGAATGTTATGGTATTTGAATCAGAAACAGATTTTGAATTGCGTTTTGAATACAGAAACGATTTATTTAAAGAGGAAACTATTCGTTCGTTTGCCGACAGCTTTTTAAAGATTGTTGAGCAGTTTCTTAAAAAATCCAAGCTCTGCGAAGTTGAGCTTGTAAACGAAAATCAGCTTGCAGAGCTTGATAACTTCAACAAAACGGAATTTCCGTTTGACGACAGCAAAACCGTTGTTGATTTGTTTGAGGAGCAATGCAAAAAAACTCCCGACAAAACAGCGGTTGTATATAAAGAAAAGAAGTTCACCTACGCTGAAATTGATGAGATTACAGACCGAATTGCAGGTTATGTTCACTCAAAGGGTATTGGTAAAGAAGAGGTTGTTTCAATTCTGATTCCGAGATGCGAATATATGCCGATTGCATCAATCGGTGTGCTGAAATCGGGTGCGGCATATCAACCGCTTGATCCGTCATATCCGCCCGAAAGACTTCAGTTTATGATTAAGGACGCAAACGCAACGCTTCTTATTGCGGACGAAAATCTGCTTGAGCTTTTGCCCGATTACAGCGGTGATATTCTTCTTACAAAGGATATTCCGAATCTTCCGAAATCAGACGCAGTTTTTGCAAAACCCTCACCCAATGATTTGTTTATTCTTATCTATACATCGGGTTCAACAGGCACTCCAAAGGGTGCTATGCTTGAACACAAAAATGTTCGTTCATTCTGCGATTTTCATATCAGAAACTCTGACATTGACGAACACAGCGTTGTTTCGGCATATGCAAGCTACGGTTTTGACGCCTGCCTCAGTGAAATGTATCCTGCGCTTATCGGCGGTGCCGAGCTTCACATTATTGAGGAGGACATCAGACTTGACCTTGTAAGGCTGAACAGATATTTTGAAGATAACGGAATCACCCATGCATTTATGACAACACAGGTTGCAAGACAGTTTGCAACCGAAATTGACAACCACTCACTCAAATATCTTCTTACGGGCGGTGAACGGCTTGTTCCCCTTGAACCGCCAAAGAATTTTGAACTCATAAACGGTTACGGTCCGACAGAATGTACGGTCTACATCACAACACAGCCCGTTGACAAGCTCTACCACAGAATTCCTGTCGGCAAGGCTCTTGACAATATCAAGCTTTATGTAACAGACAAATACGGCAGACGGCTTCCGACAGGGGCTTTGGGCGAGCTCTGTGTATCAGGTCAGCAGGTTTCAAGAGGTTATCTTAACCGTCCCGAACAGACTGCAAAGGCATACGAAAAGAACCCGTATTGCAATGAAAACGGTTACGAAAGGCTTTACCACACAGGCGACATTGTTCGCCTTACAGATGAGGGCAAGGTTGATTTTATCGGACGAAATGACGGTCAGGTTAAAATCAGAGGATTCCGCATTGAGCTTTCCGAGGTTGACAAGATTATCCGCAAATATGACGGCATTACAAACACAGCTGTAATCGCAAGAAAGCTTGATGGCGGCGGACAATGCATTAACGCATACATTGTTGCCGACAGAAAAATTGACATTCAAAAGCTCAACGAATTTATTCTTGAACACAAGCCGCCGTATATGGTACCCGCCGCTACGATGCAGATTGACAAAATTCCGCTCAATGTAAACGGCAAGGTTGACAAGCGCAAGCTTCCCGAAATCAAGGCAGAATCTTCAAAAAAGAAAAATTCCGCTCCGAGGGAACTGACATTCCTTGAAAAGAAAATTTCCGCAATTATCGAAAGGATTATCGGACACAGCGATTTTGATATTTCCGAAAATCTCATCAACGCAGGTATGACCTCGCTTTCGGTTATTAAGCTTGCAGTTGAGCTCAACAAGGCATTCGGCTTTGAGGCACAGGTTAAAAAGATGATGAAGGGCTGTTCGGTTCTTTCGATTGAGGACGAACTTCAGGAGTTTATGTTCAGCGGTACGGCAAATCCGCAAACTGTCAAAAAAGAAGAAAAGAAAGAACACAAGGCTCTCTATCCCCTTTCAAAAACTCAGCTCGGCGTGTATATTGACTGTATGAAAAATCCGTACAGCACACTTTACAATATTCCGTCAATTCTCACATTTTCAAAATCAGTCGATGCACAAAAGCTTGCCGACTGCGTTGTAAAGGTAATCAAGGCTCACCCATATATTATGACTCACCTTTCACTTGAAAACGATGATATTGAGCAGGCATATGTTGATTCTGCAAAACCGAATGTTCCCGTTGAAAAGCTTACGGAAGAACAGCTTGAAGCCTACAAAAAGGATTTTGTAAAACCGCACAATCTTATGAAAGCACCGCTGTTCAGAATCTCGGTTGCAGAAACCGAAAAGGCGGTATATCTGCTTTCGGATTTCCACCACCTTATCTTTGACGGTGCGTCCGTTGCACTCTTCTTTGAACAGCTTAAAACGCTGTATGAGGGCGGTAATATTGAGCCTGAAAGCTACACCTACTTTGATTATGCAGAGAATGAAATTAAGGCTGAAAGCAGTGATGAATTTAGAAATGCTGAAAAGTTCTTCGACAATATGATGAAAAATTTTGAATCTGCAAGCGAAATCACGGCTGACCTCAGAGGTCATGCAGAGGACGGTGCTCTTGCATCTCAGGCAGTCCCCGTTGATATGGCAAGGGTTGAAAACTTCTGTTCACAGCACGGAATCACTCCCGCCCACCTTTTCCTTGCCGGCACATTCTACGCTGTTTCAAGATTTGTGAACAGCAGAAATGTTTACATCAGCACAATCAGCAACGGCAGAAGCGATATGCGGCTTACAAATTGCTTTGGTATGTTTGTAAAAACTCTTGCGCTCGGCATTGAAATTGAGGACATCACCTCACTTGAATTTGTTGAAAAAAGCAAGGCTGTTTTCACTGATTCAATTGAAAACGAAATTTATCCCTATGCACAGCTTTGTGCAAAATACGGCTATGCGCCGAACATTATGTACGAATATCAGCTTGGTGTTGTTGATAACCTTGAAATTGACGGCAAAGCTGTTTTCCGTGATTACCTTGAAATGAATACTGCAAAGTTTAAAACAGCCGTTCACATTGAGGATTACAAGGGCAAGCCGAGCGTTGTGGTTCAGTACAATGATGCACTTTACAGCGGTGAGCTTATGAGAACGCTTGCAAAATCCGTTCTCTGTGCTGTTGAACATATTATCGAAAATCCAAACGGCAAAATCAGAAAGGTTTCACTCCTTGACAACGCCGCAATTGCACAGCTTGAAAGCTTTAAGTCAACCGAAATTGCTCCCGTTAAGATAAAACTTCTTCACAAAATGTTTGAGGAGCAGGTTGCAAAAACTCCAGACAGAATTGCTCTTTCGGCTTGTGACGGTAAACTGACCTATAAAGAGCTTGACCGTCTTGCAAATATCACGGCAAACTCACTCATTGAAAAAGGTCTTGAAAAGGACGGAAAGGTTCTTATTCTGCTTGAAAGAACCTCAAAATTCTTCACATCACTTCTCGGTATTCTCAAGGCAGGCGGTGCGTTTATTCCGTCATGTCCCGACTATCCGAAGGAGCGAATCGACAGTATTATTGAGGACAGTGACGCAGACTTTGTAATTACCGAGGGCGAACTGCTTGGCGTATATGACCGCACGGTTGATGTTTCAAAACTTCTTTCAGGCAATAATGAAGAAAATCCGAATGTTGATGTACAGCCTGACGACCTTGCGTACCTTATCTACACCTCAGGTTCAACAGGTAAGCCAAAGGGCGTTATGCTACGCCACATCGGCATTGCAAACTACCTTGCATACAGCGATTCAAACATTCAGGTTAAAGAGGTTGTTGACAACTGTCACGCATACGGCTCTGTAACTACAATCAGCTTTGATATGTCGCTAAAGGAAACCATGCTGTCGCTCTGCAACGGTCTTACACTCGTTTTTGCAAGTGAAGAACAGACGGTAAACCCGATGTCACTTGCAGAATTCTTTAAAGAAAACAATGTTGATGCGTTCAACTCTACACCGTCAAGACTTTTGCAATATATGGAGCTTGACGAATTTGCAGAAGCAATGGCAAACTGCAAGGTTATTCTCTCGGGCGGTGAAAAATATCCCGACAAGCTATTAAGGATACTGCGTGAAAAGACGAACGCAACAATAATCAACACCTACGGTCCGACTGAAATCACGGTTTCTTCAAACGCAAAAAATCTTACGAATGCAGACGAAATTTCAATCGGCAGGCCGTTACGCAACTACACGGAATATATCGTTGACTCAGACAACAATCTCCTTCCAATCGGAGTTGTGGGCGAGCTTCTCATTCAGGGATGCGGTGTGGCACTCGGCTACAACAAACTTCCCGAACAGACTGCAAAGGCATTCATCGAATTTAACGGTGAACGCACCTACCGCTCGGGCGACTACGCAAAATGGACAACAGACGGCGATGTTATTATTCTCGGCAGAACCGACAATCAGGTTAAGCTGAGAGGATTAAGAATTGAACTCGGTGAAATTGAAAAGTGCCTGACCGCAATTGACGGAATCAAGAGCGGAATTGCTCTCATCAGAAAGGTCGGCAAGGCTGACGCAATCTGCGTTTACTATACAGCTGACAGACAGATTGAGCCAAATGAAATTAAGTCTGAGCTTGCAAAATCTCTCACGGATTATATGGTTCCGAGTGCATATGTTCAGCTTGACAAAATGCCGCTCACACCAAACGGCAAGGTCAACACAAAGGTTCTTCCCGAACCTAAAAGCAACAAATCCGAAAGCGGTCGGTTGCCGAAGAATGAACTTGAAAAAACATTCTGCGACATCTTTGCAGAAATTCTTGAACTTGACAATGTTTTTGCAGACGATAACTTCTTTGACCTCGGCGGAACATCGCTTACAGCAACAAGAATTGTAATCTCCGCATCAAAGAAAAACATTGAGGTTGCATACAGCGACATTTTTGCAAATCCTACTCCGCAGACTCTTGCAAAATTTGTGAGCAAGGATGATTCAGCCGAAGACGACCTTGAAAATCTTTCGGACTACGATTATACAAATATCAATAAAGTTCTTGAAAAGAATAATATTGACACATTCAAAAACGGTGAGCTTCAAAAACTCGGCAATGTTCTTCTGACAGGCTCTGCCGGCTTCCTCGGAGTACACATTCTCTACGAACTTCTTCACAAGTATAACGGCAAGGTTTACTGCATGATTCGTGACAAAAACAATAATCCTGCCGAAAACAGAATGAACTCAATCTACTATTACTACTTTGAAGAAAGTCTGAAAGAAAGATATCCCGACAGAGTTACCGTTATCAGCGGTGATGTTACAAACCGTGAATCATTCGATAAATTTATTGACAAGGACATTAACACGGTCATCAACTGTGCCGCAAATGTTAAGCACTTTTCAAAGGGTACAGACATTGAAGATGTAAACCTTTACGGTACTCTCAATGTACTTGACTTCTGCAAAAAGGCTAATGCAAGGCTTGTTCATGTGTCAACAATGAGCGTAGGCGGTATGTTTGTGGGAGAACAAGGTTCTGTTGACAAGCTCAAAGAAAATCAACTTTACTTTGGTCAGCATGAGGGTTCAAAGTACACCCTGTCAAAGTTCCTTGCGGAAAGGGCGATTCTTGAAGAGGTTTCAAAGGGCTTTAACGCAAAGATTATGCGTGTAGGCACACTCGCCGCAAGAAACAGCGACGGTGAATATCAGATTAATTTCACCACCAACACATTTATGGGCAGACTCAAATCTACACTCCTTATCGGCAAATATCCGTACGAAGCAATGGAAATGCCGTTTGAGCTTTCTCCGATTGATTTTGTGGCAAAGGCAATTCTTCTGCTTGCACAGGCTCCGAAGGATTGCACCGTGTTCCACCCGTTCAACAACCATACTCTCATTATGGGCGACCTCTACACCGAGATGAACAAAATCGGACTTCATTCACAAGGTGCAGAGTATGAGGAATATATGATTGCACTTGACAGAGCCGAGCAGGATCCCGAAAAAGCAAAGATTCTTTCAAGTATGATTGCATATCAGAACATGGCTCACGGTCAAAAGACATTTACAGTCGGCAAGAGCAACACTTACACAATGCAGGTTCTTTACAGAATGGGATTTGTGTGGCCCGTTACCTCGCTTGACTATATGAAACGATTCATCAACGCATTAAGAGGTCTTGGGTTCTTCGATTAATAATACAAAATCAAGTCATAATAAAAGGCAAAACAGCGGACATTCCGAATTAATGGATTGTCCGCTGTTTTTATATTTTATAATGACGGCAAGCATAAAAAGCACCGCCCCTGCTCTGCAAAAAAACAGGACAAGGACGGTAAAGTTAAATGCTTGTCAAATTATGCACTTACTGTCAAATTAATAAACAAGATTTCAATAATAATCTCTGTCTATATTTTTAAATATTCAAAGTCGAAAATAAATATACCTTGGAGTAAAAGAGCGGTTTTTGGGAGTGAAAGGAGCACTGCATACAATATCAAAAAAATAATACAATAAATTTCAGCAACGACAATGCCATATATTGACAATAAGGTGCAAAAATATTATAATTTATTGTGTAATAAATTATAATGAACAGGAGTAAAAGTGCGGTTTTCGGGAGTGAAATTACTTTGCAAATAAAAAGCAATCAAACGATTGCCTTTTATTTTTCAGGCATCAGAGCCAACCGAAAAGCCATTTGAAAATTGTACCAAACACTTTTTGCTCCCCCTTTATTCTATTGTATGGGATTACAATAGCAAACAAAAAAGGCAATATAAATACAGTTTGGAGCAAGATACTCTGTTTTGGGAGTAAGAGGGTGAAAATATGTTTGCGGCTTTGTGTGATGACGATAAATACATAATCGAAGAGCTAAAAAAGCTGCTTTTGACATATGCAAAGGAAAATCGTATAATTATTGATATTGATGAATTTGAAAGCGGTGAAAAGCTTTTGAATTCCGAGAATAATTACGATATAATCGTGCTTGATTTTCAGCTTGGCAGTACAGACGGACTGACTGTTGCAAAGGAGCTCAGAAAACGCAATGTGCTTTCCTGCATAATTTTTCTGACATCTTACCCCAACTTTATGATTGATGCGTTTGAAGTGAACACATTCAGATTTCTTCTGAAACCGATTGACAAATCAAAATTTTTCAAGGCAATTGACGACTATGTAAAAATTGTAGATGCAAATTATCCGATAACTCTTATTCAAAATAAGGAATTGAAAAAAATTAACTCAAATGAAATCTGCTTTATTGAGGCTGACGGAAAGTATTCAAATATTCATTTGTCCGATAAGATTATGCACTGCTCAAAAACACTTTCAGGGGTTACAAGGCTGTTGCCTGCATACTGTTTTGTAAGAACTCATCGTTCTTTTGTGGTAAATCTTCACTATGTAAAATCGTATTCCTCCGACACGGTATATCTGAGCAACGGAGAGGCGGCTTATCTCAGTAAAAATTATCAAAAATCCTTTCGGACATCATATATGAATTTTCTTAAAAAAAATTATGTGAGGTTATAATTTATGCTATTTTACAGCTATGCGGAGCTTGTAGTAGGACTAATTGCAGTTTTTTGCTTTACTTCAAAAGTATTTTCAATTATCAAGTATAAAATGTATTTTGCCTTGTCTTTAATTTTTATAATATTAACCGCTTCGGTTGCTTGTTTTTTAAAAGATGAACAACAATATGTGATTCTGCCGGTTTTGCATTTTATTGCATTAACATTTCTTCCTCTTTCACTCGGACACAACAGAAAGATAATGTTAATATTCTCTTCCTTGTTTTTTTCCGGATTGACATTTTTTATTTATTCCATAAATCAATTAGTATGTTCAATTTTACATATAGAGTTAAACTCTCAAAGCTCTGCCGCCTTTGAACTTATTTCTAATTTGATTGTTTTCGGAATATTTATAATCCTGTCAAGTCCGCTGAAAATCAAAACAAAGCTTGTGGTTGAGTCAATTACCAAACCGACAATAATTATGATATTGATTTTTCTGTATCTCGGCGGAAGTATGGCGACTTTCGGTACATACTACATAATTCCGTCATCTGATTACAGAACGATTGCGCTCAAAATTCTAACCTTGATTGTGTCGATTGTATTCTCGTTTTCAATACCGATTCTTTTGTACAATCAGATAAAAAAGAGCCGATATATGTATGAAAACGATATCTACGAAAGACAGCTTAACGCACAGATTAATTATTACAAGAGCATTACGACTTCGGGATATGAACTGAGAAAAATCAGGCATGATTATAACGACCTTTCTATCGGATTAAAATCGCTTATCAACAGTCGGAAATATGATGAGGTTCTTCCCCTCCTGCAAAAATATGACAGCGAGATTATAAGCTCATTTCAGATTTTGTACAACACGGGCAACGACCTTACGGATGCAATTTTAAGCGACAAGCAGAAAAATGCAGATGAAAATATTAAAATCACATTTGAGGGTTCGCTTGCAAATGTGCCTGCCGACAACCTTGAAATCTGCGTTTTGTTTAACAATATGATTGACATTGCGTTTGAAAATATAAAGGAATTTTGCGGAAACAGAAAACAAATTATCGCCTTAAAAGCAGAAACAAGGGCTGGATTTCTCTTTTGCTGCATAAGCTTTCCGATTGAAAATGAAATAAAAAAGGCACAGAACAATGTTCTGTACC
>ENA-ORPF01002545-ORPF01002545.1-human-gut-metagenome-genome-assembly--contig:-NODE-2545-length-12112-cov-3.533632_pt1 | contig 12112 bp, 9 predicted proteins | sample MGYA00242140_ERZ509070 | MGnify/ENA primary metagenome ERZ509070 (study PRJEB26280, sample SAMEA2338713) | human gut metagenome | biome: human gut; feature: human-associated habitat; material: faeces... | reverse complement strand
CAGTCTCAACTACCAGAAGCTCGGAAAAGACCTTGCTACCGTGGATGAGCTTGCCGTACTGGACGGCTCCAAGTGCATCTTGCAGCTTCGCGGCGTGCGGCCGTTTCTGTCCAAAAAGTTTGATATCACGCAGCACAGGAATTACAAATACCTGTCGGATGCAAACCCCAAAAATGAGTTTGACATTGAAAAGTTCCTCTCTCACCGGCTCAAGCCGAAGCAGGACGAGGCTTACAATGTCTTTGAAGTAGACGTGTCCGAAGCGGATGAAGCAGCGGGTGAACAGCCCGCTTTTTCATAAAGATTTATCAAGGCAGGAGGCTTGATACACCATGACAGACAGAAGACACCGGCTCATACTGCAAGGCCGGAACGAACAAAAACAATCAAAATTTGAAAGGAGACGCCGGAATCGGGAGCCGCACCGCGGTTTTCGTTCCGGCGCTTGCATTGTGAGAACCCATTTCTAACCCAATATCCTGCATATTCCGGCATACACATTTATGGATTTCTTTAACTCTGCTGTCGATGTTCTCCAAACTTTGGTTATTGCCCTTGGCGCAGGTCTCGGAATCTGGGGCGTCATTAACCTGCTGGAGGGCTACGGAAATGATAATCCGGGGGCTAAAAGCCAGGGCATGAAACAGCTCATGGCCGGTGGCGGCGTCGCCCTGGTTGGCCTTCTGCTGGTGCCGCTGCTCACGGGACTTTTTGGCTAAACACCGGCAGAGCTGCAAGGGCGGCTGATGTCGCCCTTGCATCCCCATTCAGAAGCAAGGGAGCAACCTATATTGACGGGCTGCTCCTTTGCTCTGAACGTTCCACATACAACGACGTTTTACTTTTTTAGGAGGATACACAGATGCCCAGAAGATATAGCTACCCCGAAAATCTGCTTTTTGTCCTGCATCTCAACGAAGAAACGCAGCGCACAATCTGTTATGACGCGCTGACGGATGACCAGCGCAAGGGGCTGGAATACGCCTTGTCCGCCCTCTCAGAACGTGAACAGATCGTGCTCCGAGAGCATTTCTGCGAGGGCATCGGCTATAAGGCGATTGGCCTGCACTATAACCTCTCGGAGAGCCGGACGCGGAATATCATCCGGGACGCGCTATGCTGGCTGCACAAAAATCCCGCATGGCTGTACTACATCACAGACGGCTTTGAAGCACGAACCGCATATCTGCGGCAGCAGTTCCAAACGGAGGAACGAATCTATCGTGAACGCTGTGGCATTACCTCTCCGGCGCATTTGTATTATCAGGGGCTGGAAGCCCTGCACCTCCCCGCCAAGCTCCATAACCCGCTTAGCCGGAACGATGTGAAGACCGTCCGCGAAGTGCTCATTTTCCTGTGCTCGTCTGCACAAATCCGAAACTTCGGCGCACTGTCCAGAGCTGCCCTTCGGGAGTATTTTGTGCGTGAGAATCTGCTTCCCGCAGACGGGGCGCTGCCATGCTGCAACGCGGAAGCTCCGCGCCTCGATCTGGAAGTGCAGGTGTTTCGGGCGCTCAACACACATAACTGATTGCAGGCGGCATTGCCCGCCTGATACATAGCCGGGCAACCGGCTATTCTGCGGCTTGGTTCATTTTCAGGTGCACATGAGAATGAAAACGGGCGCGGTAATCTTATGCGGCTCTCGCCGGTATGCGGAGAGCCAAAGGAAGGAGGGAAAATCGATTGGACTTAATATGGCAGAAATTCACCGATTGGCTCAAAGAAATCCTGATCGGCGGCATCACGGATGCGCTGTCCGGCCTCTTTGATACCGTGAACACAAGAGTCGGAGAGATCGCCGGTCAGGTCGGCGCAACGCCGCAGGGCTGGAACGGCGGCATTTACAACATGATCCGCAGCCTTTCAGACAACGTGATCCTGCCCATCGCCGGTGTGATCCTCGCCATCGTAATGACTATGGAGCTGATCCAGATCATTACGGACAAAAACAACATGCACGGAGAAGTCGATACCTGGTTCATCTTCAAATGGGTGTTCAAAACGGCCTGTGCGGTACTCATTGTCAGCAACACATGGAATATCGTCATGGGTGTGTTCGATGTGGCGCAGAGCGTGGTCAACAACGCTTCTGGCGTTGTGGTCGGCAATGTCAGCCTTGATCTGGCAAGTAGTCTTGCAGATTTGGAAGCACGGCTCAATGAAATGGAGGTCTGGTCTCTGCTCGGCCTGTGGCTGCAAGCCACCATCGTGAAGCTCACCATGAACGCGCTGAACATCTGCATCTTCATCATCGTGTACGGGCGCATGATAGAAATCTATCTTGTGACCTCCATCGCCCCGATCCCCATGGCGACGGCAATGAACCGGGAATGGGGGCAGATGGGACAGAACTATCTCAGGAGCCTGTTCGCCCTCGGCTTTCAGGGCTTCCTTATTATCATCTGTGTTGCCATCTACGCCGTTCTGGTACAGAACATGATCGTGGATACGAATATTTCCACGGCCATCTGGAGCTGTATGGGCTATACGGTGCTTTTGTGCTTCACACTTTTTAAGACCGGTTCTCTTGCCAAGAGCCTGTTCAACAGCCACTGACGGAGGTGATTGCAAGTGGCCTATGTACCCGTCCCAAAGGACTTGAACGCCGTAAAGACCAAAGTCCTCTTCAACTTGACCAAGCGGCAGCTCGTTTGCTTCGGCAGCGGCGCAGCGGTGGGCGTGCCGCTGTTCTTCCTGCTCCGGCAGAGCCTTTCCAACAGCGCAGCGGCGATCTGCATGATCGTGGTCATGCTGCCGTTCTTTCTTTTCGCCTTGTACGAGAAAAACGGCCTGCCGCTGGAGAAGATCATCAAAAATATTGTTCAGGTCTGTTTCATCCGCCCCAAGGTGCGGCCTTATGAGACAGACAATTTTTATGCCGTATTGCAGCGGCAGGATATTCTGGATAAGGAGGTTTACCGCATTGTCTCATGAAAAAACAAAGTTAAGCCGCGCCGACAGAAAGCAGATTGAAGCTGCCATTGCCAAAGCGAAGAATACGGACAAACGGCATAAATCGGCGCAGGATTCCATTCCCTTTCAGCGGATGTTCCCGGACGGCATCTGCCGGGTGACAGATTACTATTACAGCAAAACGGTGCAGTTTCAGGACATCAATTATCAGCTCAACCAGAACGAGGACAAGACCGCGATCTTCGATTCGTGGTGCGACTTCCTCAATTATTTTGACAGCTCCATCCATTTCCAGCTTTCCTTCGTAAACCTTGCCGCCAATAAGGACAGCTACGCGCAGACCATTGCTATCCCGCCGCGGGCGGATGCGTTCAACCAGCTCCGCACGGAGTACACAAAGATGCTGCAAACGCAGCTTGCCCGCGGCAATAATGGTCTGGTCAAAACCAAGTTCATTACCTTCGGCGTAGAGGCGGACAATCTGAAAACCGCGAAACCCCGGCTGGAGCGCATTGAGATCGACATCCTCAATAACTTCAAGCGGCTTGGTGTGCAGGCGGAACCGCTGAACGGGCATGACCGGCTCAAGCTGATGCACGATGTCCTTCACATGGATGAACAGGAGCCGTTCCGGTTCTCGTGGGACTGGCTTGCCCCCTCCGGCCTCTCCGTTAAGGACTTTATTGCACCCAGCTCTTTTGAGTTCCGAACCGGCAGCAGCTTTGCCGTTGGAAAGAAATACGGCCGCGCATCGTTCTTACAAATTCTTGCTCCGGAACTGAACGACCGTATGCTGGCGGATTTTCTGGATATGGAAAGCTCTGTGATCGTGTCCATGCACATTCAGTCCGTGGATCAGGTCAAGGCCATCAAGACCATCAAGCGCAAAATTACCGATCTTGATAAGATGAAAATCGAGGAACAGAAAAAGGCCATCCGCGCCGGGTACGATATGGATATTATCCCATCAGATCTCGCCACCTACGGCAATGAAGCGAAAAAGCTCTTGCAGGAGCTTCAGAGCCGGAACGAGCGTATGTTTCTTCTGACCTTCATCATTCTGAACACCGCAGGTTCCATGCAGCAGCTCAAAAACAATGTGTTTCAGGCCAATTCCATTGCGCAGAAATACAACTGCCAGTTGACGACATTGGACTTCCGGCAGGAAGAAGGGCTGATGAGCAGCCTCCCGCTGGGGCTGAATGAGATCACCATCCAGCGCGGGCTTACAACCTCCAGTGTTGCCATTTTTGTTCCGTTTACCACCCAGGAATTGTTTCAGACTGGCAAAGAGGCGCTGTACTGCGGCATCAATGCCCTGAGCAATAACCTCATCATGGTAGACAGGAAACTCCTGAAGAATCCAAACGGTCTGATTTTGGGCACGCCCGGTTCCGGCAAGAGCTTTTCTGCCAAGCGCGAGATCGCAAACGTCTTTCTGGTAACGGACGACGATATCATCATCTGCGATCCGGAGGCGGAATACGGCCCACTGGTGGAGCACCTGCACGGGCAGGTTATTAAAATCTCGCCTACCTCTACGGACTATATCAATCCCATGGACTTGAACCTCAACTATTCGGATGATGAAAATCCACTGTCGCTGAAATCCGATTTCATTCTCAGCTTGTGTGAGCTAATTGTGGGCGGCAAGGACGGCCTTATGCCGGTAGAAAAGACCATCATCGACCGCTGTGTGCGGCTGGTCTATCGGAACTATCTCAATGACCCGCGCCCGGAGAACATGCCCATCCTCGGTGATCTCTATGAGGAGTTGCAGAAACAGGATGAGAAGGAAGCGCAATACATCGCAACGGCGCTGGAAATCTATGTCACTGGCTCCCTCAATGTTTTTAACCACCAGACCAATGTAGATGTTCACAGCCGTGTGGTGGCGTATGACATTAAAGAATTGGGCAAGCAGCTCAAGAAAATCGGCATGTTGATCGTCCAAGACCAGGTATGGAACAGGGTGACGGTCAACCGTGAGGCGCACAAATCCACACGCTACTACATCGACGAGATGCACCTTTTGCTCAAAGAAGAGCAGACGGCAAGCTATACCATCGAGATTTGGAAGCGATTTCGCAAATGGGGCGGGATGCCGACCGGTATCACCCAAAACGTCAAAGATCTCCTCTCTTCCAGAGAAGTGGAAAATATCTTTGAAAACTCAGATTACATCTATATGCTCAATCAAGCCAGCGGCGACCGGCAGATTCTTGCCAAACAGCTCAATATCTCCCCGCATCAGCTCTCGTATGTCACTCACTCCGGTGAAGGCGAGGGCCTTTTGTTTTATGGGAATATCATTCTGCCCTTCGTAGACCGTTTTCCCAAGGACACGGAGCTGTATCGGGTACTCACGACAAAGCCGCAGGAAGTATCTTCCTGACCGCAGCAAGGAGGACAGACGAAACATGGATAATAAACTGATGACCTTTGAAAACGCGGCCTTTGGCAAAATCCGAACGCTGACCATCGACGGTGAACCGTGGTTTGTGGCAGTCGATGTGTGCCGGGCGTTGGAGATTGGGAATCCCACCGATGCTATGCGTCGTCTGGATGCAGACGAGCGCACCCTCGTTTCAATCGAGGGTGCCAGCAACGGGCTTCCGGTAAACGCTGTGAACGAACCCGGCCTCTATACCTTGATTCTCGGTTCCCGCAAGCCTGAGGCAAAGGCGTTCAAGCGCTGGATCACCCACGAGGTCATTCCGGCGATCCGCAAGTACGGCGGGTATATGACGAAATCCCTGTTGGAGCAGGTGCTGGAGAATCCCAATCTGATCTATGAGTTTGCACGCCGGATGCTGGAAGAACAGCAGAAAAACGAGCGGCTGCGGCAGGAGCTTGACCGCGCCAAGCCCAAGGCGGATTACTACGATGCGTTCATCCACCCGGAAAGCTGCACCAATATCCGCGCCACAGCAAAAGAGTTGAAGGTGCCGGAAAAGATGTTTACCGCTTTCCTTATCCGCAAGCGCTACCTTTACCGCGCTCCTTCCGGCAGTCTCATGCCCTACGCCAAGGCGGCAGACGATGGTCTGTTCTTCGTAAAAGACTACATCGCCGTCAATGGACATCAGGGGGTGTACACGCTGGTGACGCCCAAGGGCAAGGCACTGTTTCTTTCCATGCTGGGTGAGATCGCATAAAAGAATCCATTTCCATGAGAGTGAGGTGATGTTCTATGGCAAAACGTGCACCCAGGCTGCAATTTACCGAGGAGGAGCGTGCTTCCCCGGAGCTTGCACCTGCCATCCAGAAAGCAGACAAACAAATCAAGAAGCTGGAAAAGGCCGAAGCGAAGGTTCCGAAGAAAGAGGTTAAACAGCGTGTTGTGGATTCCGATGGGAAGATCACGACACGCCTTTCTTTTGAGGAAAAGAAGCCGCCCTCCAAGCTCAGCCACGCGGCGAAGGTTTCCGGTGACACGGTGCTGCACGGTGTTCACCGGAAAGTGCGGCAGAGCAATGACGGCGACAACGCCGGTGTGGACGCTGCCAATACACTGACGGAAGATGCCGAGAGTGTCTATCAGGTGGGGCGTGAGATTCATCACGCCCACGAGCTTCAGCCATACCGCAAGGCGCACCGGGCAGAGAAAAAGGCAGACAAGGCCAATGTGAAAGCACTGAATCAGGAGTTTGAACAGCAGAACGGCGGCTTTTCCTCCAATCCGTATTCCCGCTGGCAGCAAAAACGCGCAATCAAGCGGGAGTACGCCGCCGCAAAAGCCGGACGCGGCACAGCGAATACAGTCAAGGCGTCGGAGATCACGAAAAAAGCGGCAGAGAAAAGTGCAGAGGTCGGAAAGAAAGCCGGTGAGTTTGTTGCCAGGCACAAGAAAGGTTTCCTTATTGTCGGCCTGATCGCAGCGGTTTTCCTGTTGTTCACCAACCTGTTTTCCTCTTGCTCCCTGATGTTTCAGGGAGCAAGCTCATCCATTGCCGCTTCCACTTATCCGTCTTTGGATGAGGACATGCTGGCGGCAGAGGCGCAGTATTGCGCTATGGAGGCGGAATTGCAGGAAAAGCTGGACAACTACGAAGCCGAGCACGATTACGACGAATACCACTATGAGCTGGACGACATCGAACACGATCCGTATGTCCTGATTTCCGCAATCACCGCGCTGATGGGCAGAGAATGGACGATCAGCGAGGTTGGCGGGATTCTGGATATGCTGTTTGAAAAGCAGTATATCCTTACTGAGACCGTGGAAACGGAAACCAGATACCGCACGGAGACAAGAACCGGCAGCTACACCTACTATGACTATGAGCTGGAGGATTGGGTCATAGAGGAGTATGAATACGATGTGGAGGTGCCGTACACCTATTACATCTGTACCGTGAAGCTGGAAAACTTTAACCTCAGTCATGTTCCGGTCTACATCATGTCGCAGGAGCAGCTTTCCCTCTATGCCATGTACATGGGCACTCTGGGCAACCGGCCTGACCTGTTCGGAAGCTCTTCCTATGTCGGCAGGTATTATGGAAGTGAGTATCCAAAGTATGAGATTCCACCGGAAGCATTGGAGGACGAACAGTTCGCCGCCATCATCAAGGAAGCGGAAAAGTATCTTGGGTTCCCCTACGTCTGGGGCGGCAGCTCACCGTCTACATCCTTTGACTGTTCCGGCTTCGTTTCATACGTCTACAACAACTGCGGCCTCGGCTGGAATTTTGGTCGTTTGGGCGCGGAAGGACTGCGGCAGACCTGCGCCTATGTTTCCCCGGCAAACGCAAAGCCCGGAGACCTGATCTTTTTCCAGGGAACGTATGACACCACCGGCGCGTCCCACGTCGGCATTTATGTGGGAAATAATACCATGCTGCACTGCGGCGACCCCATTCAGTACAGCGACATTACTTCATCTTACTGGCAGCAGCATTTCTATCAATTTGGCCGTCTGCCATCACCATAAGGAGGAACTATGAACCCGAAAATCAGCAAACTCAAAGCGGAACGAGCGAAGAATGACGGGAAAATCGCCATGCTCCAGTCCCGCAACCGTGAGATCGACGAGGATATCATTAAGCTGGAAAATGAGGATATCGTCGGCCTTGCCCGTGCCACCGGCATGACGATGGAAGAGCTGGCGCAGTACCTCATGCATATCAAAAAGGGCGGTTCGCCGTTTTGCAGCACACAGAAGGAGGATATGGAAAATGCACCTGAAGAAAACTAAGAAAACCCCGCGTATGTTCCGCATGATTGCGCTGATGCTCAGCCTTGTGCTGGTGTTTTTCACCATGACCGGCATGGCGCTTGCGGAAGAAGGGACAGACGTGTCCGATGCCGCGCCTGACAGCACCCTTGAAATTGTGGAAACAGAATTGGAGGTAGAACCCGAACCCACAGAAGAACCTCCTGCCGAGACTCCAGGTGCAGAGGAAACGCCGGAACCCACGCCGGAGTCGGAAGAACCCTCTACCCCACCGGAACCCACGGACACGCCTGCGCTGGAACCAGATTATGAGCTGGACGCGGAAATCCCGACTGGCTGGCACAATGCGCCGGTTACGATCACCGTTCGCCTGATTGATAAAAACAATACCGGCTGGGTCAAAATCGAGGCTGCGTTCAGTAATGAGGATGACGCTGAACGCTTTGATGTAACGGAAGAATGGAATGAATACGGATATTGGGAGCGCACGATGCCGGATAATGGCACCGTGTATTTCTTTGTCACCGATCCGCTGGGCGTCGAGCATGAGCTGTTTCTGGACGTGTACTGCATGGACTTTGAAGCACCCACGCTCCGTGCAGGTATCAACGGCACGCTCCTGCACGTGGAAGCCAACGATGCGCTTTCCGGCATTGCTGCGGTTTTTGTCAATGACGAGTTATACACAACCCTCGAAAATGGCGAGCTGAATGTCCGTATTGATAATCTGAGGGACGACGCCTATCTCTACATCGACGCGCTGGACAATGCCGGGAACTGGACGGACTATGTTGTACTTGCCAATCCGTTCTACGAAGAAGAACCGGAACCGACGCCCACACCCACGCCGGACACCGGCGATGATGAGCACGACGAGCATTGCCCCGCAGACTGCGACTGCCGCAAGAATAATACGTCTGGCAGCGGCTCCAGCGGCTCGTCCGGTGGCGGCGGCGGTAGCGGTGCATCTTCTGGACGCGGCGGTATTAAAAGCGCAGGTTCGTCTGCACAGACTCCGGCATCTTCCGAGACTCCGACACCCACTACGGAACCCATCACGAAAGAGGACGGCACCGGTTTTACACAGAACGGCAATTCCGTCACGCGCGATCTGCTTTACGACAAATACAGCAACAAGCAGTTTATTACCGTTGAGACCCGCAACGGCGAGACCTTCTTTCTGGTGATCGACTACGATAAGCCACTGGACGAGGATGGAGAGCGTTACGAGACCTATTTCCTGAATCTTGTGGATGAGGCCGATCTGCTGGCGCTGATTGATGGCGATAAGACAGCACCGGTCTGCTCCTGCACGACAAAATGTGAGGCCGGAGCCGTCAACACTTCCTGCGAAGTCTGCAAAACGAACATGACAGAGTGTACCGGCAAGGAGAAGGTCGTGGAAAAAGTACCGGACACCACACCGGAGCCGGAGGTTGAACCGGAGCCTGAAAAGAAATCCAGCGGCGGTGCTGTAGCACTCCTGCTCCTGCTGGTTCTGGGTGGCGGCGGTGCGCTCTATTGGTTCAAATTCCGCAAGAAAAAGCCGGATGCCAAGGGACCGGTCGATCTGGATGATTACGACTACGGTGAGGATGAGGACGATACGGACTATGAGATGGAACCAGATGAGCCGGAAAGCACCGGCGATGCAGAACAGGAGGATGCAGAATGACCACGCTGTTCATTGTGATCGGCTGTATTGCCGGTTTTAACGCGATTTATCTCTTTTTCTACATCATGGATGATATCGTCTCCCAAATCCGTAAAATCAGCAAGCCGAAGAAGCAAACCGCCGACTTCGCGTTTTGGGATGATCTGGACGACTTGGAGGATGAGCCGGAAAAGCCTGAGAAACCGGAAACGTTTGAAATCTATGATATTTCCTCGCTGACGGAGGATGACGATTCCATGCCGGAACTTTCGCCCAATGCACTCAAGAGCCTACGGTCATACGATGTTCGCAGGTTTATAAAAGAGGAAATGTACTGGCTGAAAGACTACATTCTGGACGAGCTTTCCCGCTTTGAAATGGAATCTCTTACGCTGCTGTTTTCCTCGTATATCAAGTATCTGATCCGGACGGGACAGGAAGAAGATAAGACGTTTTCCACGCTTCGGGAAATGTTGGACAGTTCTGACCCTTACACAACCATGGAGGAAGCCGATACGGTGGAAGAGATGATACGATCCACCATTCGCCATATGCCAATTAAGCCCGACTATTACGGCGAATATCTGACGTACAAAGCCACCTGCGAGAACCGCCCGAAGGTTCTGGAGAGCGCAAAGCGGATTCTGGTAGCCATTGATGTGAATTTCGATGTTTTCGGGATGCACAAAGAAGAGAAAAAGGAGACGACTGACCATGCAGAACGTGTATAAACTGGTAATTTCGGAAAAGCCCTCTGTTGGAAAATCCATCGCCGCCGTCCTTGGTGCCAACGAGCGCAGGGACGGCTACTTTATGGGCGGAGGTTACATCGTGTCCTGGTGCTTTGGGCATCTGGCGGAGCTGGCCGAAGCCGCTGCCTACGACGAAAAGTATGCCAAATGGCGCTATAACGATCTGCCCATCCTGCCGGAAAGCTGGCAGTATTCCGTTGCCAGAGACAAAGCCAAGCAGCTTGCCCTGCTCAACACGCTCATGCACCGGGAGGACGTGAGCGAGGTCGTCAATGCCTGCGATGCTGGGCGCGAGGGCGAGTCCATCTTCCGCACGGTCTATCTGCTCAACAAATGTGACAAGCCCATGAAGCGCCTGTGGATCTCGTCTATGGAAGATGCGGCGATCCGCAGGGGCTTTGAAACGCTCAGAGACGGCAGCGCATATGATAATCTCTATGATTCGGCACTCTGCCGCAGCAAGGCCGACTGGCTGGTGGGTATCAACGCTACGCGGCTTTTCTCCGTTCTCTATCACCGCACGCTGAATGTCGGGCGTGTGGTGTCGCCTACACTGGCGCTGATCGTACAGCGGGAAGCGGAAATTGATGCTTTCAAGCCGGAGCCGTTCTATACGGTCACGCTGGGGTTTCCGGGGTTTGATGCTGGCAGCGAACGCATGAAGAATAAGCCGGAGGCCGAATCCTTGCAAAAAGCCTGCGGCAGTCAGATGGCAGTGGTAAAGGCGGTCGAGCGCAAGGACAAAGCTGAAAAGCCGCCCGCCCTTTACGACCTCACCACCTTGCAGCGCGACGCCAACCGGATTCTTGGCTTTACCGCCCAGCAGACGCTGGACTACCTCCAGAGCCTTTATGAAAAGAAGCTCTGCACCTATCCCCGCACCGACAGCCGGTATCTGACCTCGGATATGGCGGATGGTTTGCCCGCGCTCGTAAGCAACGTGGCAGCGGCGATGCCGAAGGTGGGCGGCATCCCGCTTCATGTAAACGCCGCGCAGGTCATCAATGATAAAAAGGTCTCCGATCACCACGCGGTCATTCCGACAGCCAATTTGAACGAAAATGCACTTGCGGGCTTGCCTGCCGGTGAGCGTGCTGTGCTGGAATTGGTCGCCCTGCGTTTGCTCTGCGCCGTCGCGCAGCCCCATGAATACATGGAAACGGCGGTAACGCTGGAATGTGCCGGACACAGCTTCAGCGCAAAAGGCCGCACGGTCATGAATCCCGGCTGGCGGGCGCTGATGGAAGCGCATTACTCCGGCAAAGGTGAGAATGAATCTTCGGATGCGGCAAAGGCACTGCCGCCCGTGGACGAAGGGCAGACCTTTACGGTCAACTCTGCCGCTGTGAAGGAGGGCAAGACGACGCCGCCCAAACACTATACCGAGGATACGCTGCTTTCTGCGATGGAGGTCGCCGGTGCAAAGGAAATGCCCGAAGATGCTGAACGCAAGGGACTTGGGACACCTGCCACCCGCGCCGCCATTCTGGAAAAGCTGGTGGAGTCCCCCTGCTTTACTGCCTTCACGGTGATGATCCAGCGGGAGGTAGCCCAGCGGCTGTGCGCCCCACAGGGCTCCTCTGAGGGCGGCTCCTTCTCCCTGTTCCTCCAGTA
>ENA-ORPF01002536-ORPF01002536.1-human-gut-metagenome-genome-assembly--contig:-NODE-2536-length-12136-cov-3.701432_pt1 | contig 12136 bp, 6 predicted proteins | sample MGYA00242140_ERZ509070 | MGnify/ENA primary metagenome ERZ509070 (study PRJEB26280, sample SAMEA2338713) | human gut metagenome | biome: human gut; feature: human-associated habitat; material: faeces... | reverse complement strand
ATCATTACGTTACCACTATATATGGTTGCGTTTATTTAGAGGAAAAACGGATGGAACATTTTGAACAGATCAATGAAACTTCCTATTTATCCGTACAGAATGCACCTGTATATCGAAAAATTATGAGGTGCTTTTATCGGGAATATGAAAAGATGCATTTTCAGCTATATAAAGAGGATATCTTTCAATTTTTAAAAGAAGATGACGCGTTTGAACTGTATTCCATGGAACAATTGGTTCAGGATCTGGAAGCACTTGTAAAGTGGAAAAATCTTACACCGATACAGGATCCCGGAAAAGTGTACACGATAGCGGACTATAAAAATAAGCAATATCGCTATACCATGTCGGAATATGCCGTGGAGATCGAGCGTCTGACGGTACGCCTGGAAAATTTATTTCTGGAATCGGGAAATCTGTCGACAAACTTTTTCGTTCGTCTGGAGAGAAGTCTGGATGAGACGGAGGAGATGGAAAACGCGGAACTTCGCACGGTGAACGAATGGTGGCAGACATTACAGGAAGATTTCAAGAGACTCAACCAGAACTATCAGGACTATCTGCGGGATTTCTATTCCGGGAAAACAGAAAAGTTGATGAAATCCGTGGAATTCATGGTTCATAAGGACAAATTTATTAAATATCTGAATGAATTTGTGCAGGAATTACAGCGGCATTCCAAGCGGATGGAACAGCTGCTGGAAAAGAATACAGAGTGCATGGAGAATACGGTTCTGGAGCGGGTTGTGGCAAGTGAACTGGATATTCCCCATGCACTGTTGGAAATACATGGAAATGCCGAGCCTAGCATCCGGGAAAATGTATACGGAAAATGGTATTCCCTGAAAAACTGGTTCGTGGACGGACGGGGACAGGAATGCGAAGCTAAAAAAGTATTGAAGATCACCAGTGATATTATACGCAACATTATTCAAAATGCAGCCCTGATCGTACAGGTTCAGAACTGGGGCATCAGCCGAAAGGATGATTATAAAAAATTTCTGGAATTGTTCTTGAAATGTGAGGATCTGGAGGAAGCCCATAAATTGTCGGCGCATGTCTTCGGAGTGCAGCAGATCGAGCATTATAAGACTAATATTCCGAGAGACGAGGATGGCATTAATAACAGTGTTTATCAGGAAGAGCCGGCAATGTTTTTGCTGAAGCCTCACACGAGAGGGTATCGTGAGAGAAAAGACAGAACAGGTTTTGCCGATAAATCGTTGGAAAAAATGGCACAGCGGGAAAGCTACCTGCGACAGGCGCAGAAGCAGAAGGAAGTGGTACTCCGGTATATCAGGGAGCAGAAGATCCGGTTTGCAGAGATTGACGAAGTGGTTTCCGAAGACACACGAGCCATTTTCCTGCAGTGGATCGCTCAGGCCAATATGAGCTCAGAAAAGACGGGGCGGACGGAATACGGACAGGAGTATCAGCTGAAGAGAAAAGACGGCAGCTGTGTCCTGAAATGCGAAGATGGCGACTTGAAAATGCCGGATTATACATTGGAGTTTAAATAAAAATGAATGAAATCAGAACCTTAATGGAAAAATTCTGGATCTGCCGGGACAGTGACAAGGAGACTTTTTATAAAGTAAAACGGGATATTCCGAACTTTCAACGTTTTATCAGAGAACAACTGGGATGGAAGCTGATACATACAGAGAAGCTGTTAAAACTGGAGAAGAGGCCGGCGCATGCAGAAGCATTTATGGGAATCAGTGAGTTTACGGACATTCGGGACTACTGCATACTATGTGTGGTGCTGATGTATCTGGAGGATGCCGAGGAGGGCAGGCAGTTTTTGCTGTCGGAACTGATCGACTATGTGGAGACACAACTGAAAAATTACATGCCGGTGGACTGGACCTCCTTTACACAGAGAAAATCACTGGTCCGGGTATTGCAGTATATGGAACGGCTGCAGATGCTCAGGGTGTATGAAGGAAAAAGTGAATCCTTCAGCCAGGAAGCCGGGCAGGAAGTACTGTATGAAAATACAGGCTATTCGAAATATTTTACCAGCAGCTTTACTACCGACATTTCCGGATATGAATCCTGGAAGGATTTTGAAAAGACAGATTTTGAGGAATTTGAGGAAAACAGAGGATCACGGCGTATTAACCGGGTATACCGGCAGCTGGCAGTCTGCCCGGCACTTTACTGGGACAGTACAGAGGACGCTGATGCATTATACTTGAAAAATCAGAGACAATGGGTCGGCAGATATCTGCGGGAAAACATGGGAGGAAATCTGGAAATCTACCGGAATGCAGCATTTTTTGCTTTGGAAGCAGACGATTGCTACGGAACCGTACATCCCCGGGAGGCCCAGATTTCGGAAAGCGTATTACTGATCTGTGCAGAGATACAGAGGCGGTTGGAAGAAGGAAACATAGAATTACAGGAAGACGAATGTATTGCCATGCCCGAATCGACATTCAGGGATATCATCGTGGGCAGCAGACGTAAATGGAAGGATGCATGGAGCAAGGAATACGGCGAAATGGATGAAGACAGGCTTGTGGAAACCATTTTGAAGTATATGGAAGACTGGATGATGGCTGACCGCAGGGAGAATCAGATTGTGATATTGCCGGCAGTAGGGAGACTGGCAGGGCAGTACCCGGCGGACTACAAAGGAGGCGGAGAAGAATGAGTGAACGTTGGAAAATGAACCGGATCGGTTTTGTAAATTTCTGGTTATATGATGAAGAGGACTTTGAATTCGAGGATGGAAAACTCCTTCTCCGAGGACAGAATGGATCCGGAAAATCTATTACGACACAGAGTTTTATCCCGTTTGTACTGGATGGAGACCGTACACCGAGCCGCCTGGATCCTTTTGGCTCCAGTGACCGCCGGATGGAATATTATTTTCTGGGAGAAGAGGGCAAGGAGGAGTCTACCGGCTATCTGTTTCTGGAATTTTGGAAAGAGGATTCCGGAGAATATCGTACCATAGGAATCGGTCAGAAGGCAAAACGTGGGAAACCGATGGATTTCTGGGGCTTCGTGATTCTGGACGGACGCAGAGTAGGATATGATCTGTGGCTGTATAAGGAAGTGGGATCGAATAAAATTCCCCGGGATAAGCGGGAGATGAAGGCGGAACTGGGGGAGGACAATTTTTTCACAGACAGTCCGTCGGAATACAAAAAGCATGTCAACCAATATATTTTCGGTTTCCGAAAAGAAGAACAGTATGAGCAGTTCATCAAACTGCTGGTGAAGGTGCGCGCTCCCAAGCTTTCCAAAGAGTTTAAACCGACCAAAGTGTATGATATTTTGAATGATTCCTTGCAGACTTTGACGGACGAAGAGCTGCGGCCCATGGTAGATGCCATGGAAAAAATGGACGAGATCCAGGACAGCCTGGAGATGCTCAACCGCGCCTTCGATGATGTGAAGATCATCCGCAACGAATATACCCGATATAACCAATATATGCTTGCGAAGAAAGCGCAGGGTTATCTGGGCAAGAAGCAGGAAGTGGAGAAAGAACAGGCAATATTGGCAGATCAGGAACAGCGGCAGAGCGAGGCATTGGAAGAGCAGAACCGGGCAGTGCAGGATACGGAGAGACTTACAGCAGAGAAAAAGTTGAAAGAAACGGAACGCAACGCTCTTCTGGATCCGGAACTCGAAGATGCGGATCGGAAACTGGAAAAATTAAAGGCAGAGCATCAGGAGGCTGTGGATGGAGAGCAACGCTGGGAGAAAAAGATCGAAGATGGCAGGGAGCGGATCCGGGAAGAAGAGATTGTTCTGAAAAAGCTGGAGGAACAGCTGGAACTGCGTCGTGATACTTTAAAGGAAAAGCGGGAAAATCTGGAAGAACAACAGGAAATTCTGCAATGGGAACATCATGAGAAGGCAAAAGAGAAAATCGGACTGGAGGAATATGAAGAAAGAGACGAGATTGCGGAGCATCTGCAAATATGGAAAAATCAGCTGACGACAGGAAGAACAGCACTCAGTCAATATGAATTGATATCCGGACAATACGAGGAAGCCGCCAGCCGACTGGAGGAGACGAAGAAGAAAAAAGCAGCGGAAGAGCAACGGCTGGAGATGGCAGAAGAACAGGTGGCCGACAGAATCGATGCATGGATCACGGAAGTCTTTCACAGAGCGGAAACATCTGAGGAATGGCATCCGGAACGTGAGGTTCTCCTGCAGGCGGAGCAGAAAGCAAGACGATACGATACCGTAGCGGATGGCGTGGAGATACAGGGGGATTTCCGCGCAGATTATGAAAGACAGCGTCAACAGCTTACAGACGCAAAGAATGAGAAACAGTATCAGAGGGAAATTCAGGAAGGAATCCTAAAAGATGTCCGGGAACAGCTTAAAAAGGTGCAGGAACAGCAGGAACTGGAGCCAGAACGGGATGAGACAGTCGAAAAATCCAGAGTATCCCTGGCACAGGCAGGAATCACAGCCATTCCGTTCTACAGAACGGTAGAGTTTGCCAAAGATCTGGAGGAGAGTGCCTGTGCGAGACTGGAAGCACAAATGCAAATGACCGGAATGTTGGATGCCCTGGTGGTGACACCGGAAGATTTTGTGAAAATAAAAGCAGACCATCCGGAGTTCCTGGATGCTGTCCTGCAGACGGACGGGCCGGGGAACAGCCATTTTTCCGGATTGACAGTAAGTGACGATCTACCGCAGGAATTAAGAACTCCGGTATTGGAAATCCTCAGCAATATTTATGAAGAGGAAGGAAAGACACAGGGAATCTGTTTCGGTGCAGATGGCAGCTTCCGGCAGGGAATCTTAGCCGGTAAAGCGGACAAGCAGGCGGCAGAATATGTGGGATATCTGGCGAGAAAACGGAGAAAAGAGCAAAAGATCCGGGAATTGCAGGAGCAGATAGAAAGCATCAGCAGGACCATAGAAGAGTGGAACACCGGAATTGCACAACTGCAGGGACGTATGGACAGATTACAGGTGGAATATCAGGAGATTCCTGACTTTTCGGAGATTCAGATCGCATTGTCGGAGAAACGGGAGCTGGAACGTATTCTGGAGACGTTGGAAAACGAATATCTGAAACAACAGGATCAGGAACACAGACTTTCCGAGCAGAAGAACCGGCAATATCAGGAGGTATTGAAAGCTTGTAAAATGCTGCCCTATAGCAGAACAGTGGCGGCTTATGAGGAAGCCTGCGGTGCAGCAGAAGAATATGGAAGGATATGGCAGAGCGCAAGGCAGGAACTGCTGCATATACAGACGGAACAGATCGGCTGTCTGGACAGAAAAGAACGGATAGAGCAATACCGGGAGAATCTGGAAGAAGCCTATACGGAAAAAAGAACTTACAGCACCCGGGCAAAAGCCAGTGAGATTCAGATCCGTCAGCTGGAAGAGTATCTGAGGAGTCCGGAATTGCTGGAAAAGGCAAACCGGCTGAAACGTTTGAAGGAAGAACTTTCGCAGATCGACAAGGAACTGGAGGACCTGAAACTTCTGGGAGCCACCCTCAAAGAAAGGTTACAGACATTACAGAAAGAACTGCCGGAACAAAAAGAAAAGCTGCAACAGTACATTATAGAAGAAACCACGCTCAGAAACTATTTTGAAGAGGAACTGGATCTGAAACTGATTCTGAACCGGGAAGGACGGACAGTCTATGAATGTGCCAGAGAAGCTGTAAAAATATTGCGGGAAAGCGATAAGAACAGAGAACCCGGAGAACTGCTACAGGCATTGCATACAGTATATCTGAAACATAACGGAAGTCTGGCAAGCTACGGAACTTCCATGGAAGAATGCTTCGGCGATACGGGGGACATCGATGCTGTGCGTAAGCGGGTACGTATTATTTCTACCTGGAACGGGAAAAAGGTATACCTGGAGGAATTTTACAATATTCTGAAGACCGCAATCGAAGAGACGGAACTGCTGATACAGAAAAAGGATCGGGAACTTTTTGAAGACATTCTATCCCAGACGATCAGCCAGCAGCTTACGGATCGTATAGCAGAGAGCAGAAAGTGGGCAAAAGACATGTCAAAGCTCATGCAGGAGATCGATACCTCCATGGGACTTCGTTTTTCTCTGGAATGGAAGCCCTGCAAAGCTGACAACGAAAAAGAACTGGATACAGCGGATCTGGAGCAGATCCTTCTGCGTGACCGGGAGCTGCTTACCCTGGATGATATTGAAAAAGTAGCAGGGCATTTCCGCAGTAAAATACGTGCAGAAAAGGCAAAACTGGAAGAGACGGGAACGATCATCAATTACATGGAACTGGTAAGAGATGCCCTGGATTACCGGAAATGGTTTGAATTCCAGATGTTTTTCCGGCGCGGCGAAGAGACGAAAAAGCCGTTGACAAATGCCGCATTTAACCGTTTCAGCGGAGGCGAAAAAGCAATGGCCATGTATGTGCCGTTGTTCGGAGCGGTAAATGCACAGTATAAAAAGGCAGACAATAAAGATCATCCCAGAATTATTGCACTGGATGAGGCATTTGCCGGTGTCGACGACAAGAATATCAAAAGTATGTTTGAACTGGTTCATAAGCTGGATTTCGACTATATCATGAATTCCCAGGCACTGTGGGGATGCTTTGAGACGGTCAAAGGCCTTCGGATTGCGGAACTTCATCGTCCGGAGAACTCCCAGGTGGTATCGGTGATCCGGTATACGTGGAACGGACATGAGAGGATTTTAGATGAACAATAATGAAGCATGTGCGGAATATTTTAGAGGAAATTCTGCGTACCGGAGATGCTTTTCGGAATTTGAAAAGAAATGGAAAACTTACGGAAAAGTAACAGGGATCATTACACTGAAAAATACTTCCGAAGAAGAGCGGAGAGCCATCGGTGGGATACTTGGAAAGACATTTTATGAAAATACCATACGTTTTCCTTTTGCGGAATTTGAAAAGGGATTGCAATACACAAAATTTGCTCCTGTGGATTTTGAACAAGTACTGGAAGCATATTTCGGCAGAAAAATGCTGACCACGCAGGAGAGACAGAAGGAGGCAGAGCGGGGAAAGGCAGATTTTTTTGAAACTGTAGAGAGCTATCTGACAGAGTGTACAGGTCCGGATTCCATTGCGGTCTCCTGGCTACAGGATATGTTTTCTCAAAAAAAGTATGGCTATCAGACAGTAATCAGAGAATATGGAAGGGACAGAGAAAAGACAGAAAAACTGTTGAAAACTGTGGGAAAGGCGATCCTTTTGCTGGAAGATATTCGAGAGACGGAAGAGGAATATCCCCTGGCGGTATTTTCCGCGGAAGTATCTGGAAATCCCCATTACTTTGATCAGGGAACAACCGGAGGACAATTATTGGTTCACGGGATGTGTTATGCCACGGAAGAAGATTATCCGGCAAATGCCCATCAGTGGAGAGAATTACTGTTGTCCAACGGAATCGTACCGGATAATATTTCCTCTATCGTGCATATCTATGGATTGCGATTACAGGTTGACGGTGACTGGCACCCGGCATATGACACCTTTTGCAGACGACAGGAGCCCTGTGCTGTCACCATGGAAAATCTGCAGGAGCTGACAGCGGTACAACCGACAGGAGATAAGGTTTATATTGTAGAAAATGAGATGGTGTTCAGCTACTTGCTGAAGCATCTGGAACAAAGGAATGTGACGTTACTATGTACTTCCGGCCAGCTGCGGAGCGCCGCTGTGAAACTGATTCCCTTTCTGTTGAATAGTGGAGCGGATATCTACTATAGCGGAGACATCGATCCGGACGGGATCCGGATTGCCGACAGACTCTGGAGAAAATATGGGGACCGGATCCATGTGTGGAGAATGTCGGAGGAGGATTATGCGAAAAGTCTTTCGGAAGAAGAGATTGGGAAAATATCCATGAAAAAACTGGACGCTGTAGAGAATCCTGTTCTACGCGAGACGGCAAGAGAGGTAAGAAAGAAGAAAAAGGCGGGGTATCAGGAGAATATATTAAGAGATATGTTGGAAGATATGGATAGAATAAAAGACAGATAAAGCTCAAACTTACATTTAAACAGCAATATGATTCCGCAATATATCAAAATGATATTGATATATTGCGGAAAAATGCGTATAATATACGGAAAGGAGATGCGTAATTTCAGTAAAGTGATGGGAGCCTGATTAGATGAAGAACTGTAAACAAATAGCGACAGAATGGGGATTATCAGAACGTACTGTTAATGACCTTTGTAAAAAAAATAAGATTGATGGTGCTATAAAGGTAGGAAAAATGTGGAAGATTCCAGATGATGCTAAGAAGCCAATTGATGGAAGAATCACATCCGGGAAATATGTCAGACATTCAGCAGGAGTTACAAGAAAGCCATTACCTATTGGCATTTCTGATTATGTCAGAGCACAGGCAGATTATTACTATGTAGATAAAACGAAATTAATTGAGCAGCTTTTTGATAATCTCGGCAAGGTGAGTTTGTTTACTCGTCCGCGTCGCTTTGGTAAAACTCTTAACATGAGTATGCTTAAAGCTTTTTTTGAAACCGGTGCGGATGAGTCATTGTTTGATGGCTTATATATTGCGCAAAATAAGGCACTTTGCGAAGAACATATGGGTAAATATCCGGTTATATTCCTGTCATTAAAGAGTGTGGAGGGATTGAAATACGAGGATGCCATATATCGTATTACTGAGCTTATAGGAATGGAGGCAGAAAGATTCGGCTTTTTGGAAGATAGTGAATATCTGTCAGAAAATGAAAAAAAGCGTTACAAGGCGATTATTGCATTGAAGGATGGAACGAATGCAATGGATGAAAAAGTGCTTGTATCGAGTCTGCAGATTTTATCTCAATTATTATATAAGCATTTCGGACAAAAGACTGTAATATTAATTGATGAATATGATGTTCCTCTGGATAAGGCATTCCAGAATGGTTACTATAAAGAGATGGTTTCACTCATCAGAGGGCTTTTTGGAATGGCACTAAAGACAAACGAGAGCCTGCAGTTTGCAGTTTTGACAGGATGTTTACGGATCACGAAGGAAAGCATCTTTACAGGGCTCAATAACTTTAAAGTGATGTCTATTCTGGATGCAAGATTTGATGAACAGTTTGGATTTACAGATAATGAGGTGAAGAAAATACTGGATGATTACGATTTGGCATCACATTTCGAAGAGACAAAGGAATGGTATGATGGGTATCATTTTGGTAAGGCTGATATTTATTGTCCATGGGATGTCATAAACTATGTTGATCAGTTAAAATATGACAAGACTGCAGAACCGCAGGATTTCTGGTCAAATTCAAGCGGAAATGCGATTGTCCGCAGATTTATCGACATGGCTGATGTTTCTACAAAAACGGAAATAGAGAGGCTGATAGCAGGGGAGAGTATTGAAAAGGATGTAGCTCCTGAGCTGACCTACGACGAGATATATAAGAGCATAGAAAATCTGTGGAGCGTGCTTTTTACGACAGGTTATCTGACGCACAACGGCCGCACTGAAAGCGGAAAATATTGTCTTGTAATTCCTAACAGAGAGATTAGAAATCTTTTTGTCAAAAAAATAAAAGAATGGTTTTCGGATGTTTCTAAAAGTGATGGAAAAACACTCGAAGAGCTTTGTAGTGCGTTTGTGAATGAAGATGCACAAAAGATTGAACAGATATATGGTGAGTATCTGTGGAACACAATAAGCATACGTGATACAGCAGTTGCAAAAGAGAAGAAAGAAAATTTCTACCATGGAATTTTGCTGGGACTCCTGGGTTACAAGTCAAACTGGCTTATCAAATCGAATGCTGAGTCGGGAATCGGCTATAGTGACATACTTGTGGAAGTACCGACAAACAGAACAGGAATTGTAATAGAACTCAAGTACGCTGAAGACGGTGATTTGGATGCTGCCTGTGATAAGGCATTAAAGCAGATTGAGGAAAAAGATTATGTGGCAAAGCTAAAGCAGGATGGTATGGATAACTTTATCAAGTATGGGATTGCATGCTTTAAGAAAGTGTGCAAGGTTGTGTGTTAAATAACAACTGTTGTTCCATCACGATGACTTAATTCTTATTTTGCAATGCCCTTTCATAAACATGCTCGCATTACTATTGAGAATCAGCATAAAAATCCAATACCGGCTTTTTTTTATCAGATTGATTACTGCCTGTATGATTCGCTTCCAGAAGACACTTCTTATTTTCATGCTCAGTTGAGAAGGCAGGCAATAACTGAAATTGGAAAAGATTATGTTATTCTTGATAATGTAAAAGGAAGTGGCCGTTATGTAGGTACTTATCTGGGACTTTTGCTTCGATGTACCTTTATGTGTATTAATAAGCATGTAGAGAGATATAGTTTCTCTCTTCTGCATAGTTCCGTAATGATTGCTGCTTGACAGTCTCCTTCAAGTTCGTTATAATGATAAACGCAAAATTTTAGTGGACTTTTCCGGATTCGGTCATCTTTTTGCCACACAACTGTCTTGTGATAGTTGTGTGGCTTTTTGTTGCCCGTATTTCAGAAGTGCTGACAGAATGGAGGACTTATCAGTATGGATAATAATTTTTTGTCTCTGATCAAGACGCGCCGCAGTGTAAGGGCTTATAAATCAGAGTTTGTCCCCTCCGAGACTTTGGACGCTGTACTGGAAGCAGGGACTTACGCTCCTACCGGCGGAGGACATCAATCTCCAACCATCATTGCAATTACAGACCCCAAATATAGGCGGGAGATTGCAAAACTAAACGCAGAAGTGATGGGGAGCAACACAGACCCTTATTATGGCGCACCTGTCGTGATCCTGGTTTTGGCAGATGGCTCCGCAAGTACCTTTGTGGAGGACGGAAGCTGCGTCCTCGAAAACATGATGCTCGCCGCCCATGCCCTTGGGCTGGGAACCGTATGGGTACATCGGGAACGTGAGATTTTTGACAGTGAAAGTGGCAAGGCTCTCCTGCGGGAGTGGAAGCTGCCGGAAACCTTGCGTGGCGTCGGGGCGATTGCATTGGGCTATCCGGCCCAGGAAGCCGGTCAGCCCGCAGCACGCAAACAAAACTATATCGTTCGGATTTAATGATCCTGCTGTCCGGCGCAATTTTTTGCGCCGGACACTTTGTGGAGAGGAGGGAAAGTATGCAGACCAATAATAAAATGGCGGTCGCTCCTGTTGGAAAGCTCATATGGCAAATGTCGATACCGCCGCTGATTTCTATGTTCCTGCAATATTCCTATAACCTGATAGACAGCGCGTTTGTGGCGCGGTTGAGTGAGAATGCACTGACCGCTGTTTCTCTGTCATTCCCGATTACAACATTGATGAATGCAGCGTCTATCTGGATCGGCGTCGGCGTGAATGTGCTGATAGCAGGGTATCTTGGACAGAAAAAGCAGGATGAGGCAAATGCAACTGTCACACATGGATTGTTACTAGCCTTTGGAATAGGTGCTTTGCTCAACCTTATGTCATTACTGATTATGAAACCCTATTTTCGGGCATTCACCAATAATGAAGAAATTTATCAGCTGAGCATCGCCTATATGAGTGTGTGCTCCTTCATGCAAATTCCCAATATGGTGCATATCGCCATCCAGAAGATGATACAGGCCACCGGGAACATGGTCGCTCCCATGTGGTTCCAGATCGCGGGCGTGGTCGTCAACTTCGTGTTCGACCCCATTCTGATTTTTGGGATTGGTATTTTCCCGGCTATGGGAATCCGCGGCGCTGCGGTAGCTACCGTTGCAGGCTATCTGCTGTCCATGATTTTGGCATTTGCTTTGCTGCTGGGCAAAAAGCAGAAAGTGCAGGTAAAAATCAAAGGCTTTCATTTGCAAAAGCAGATGATCCGCCGTATTTTTGCCTTTGGCCTGCCATCTTTTATTATGAACGCCCTCAGTTCGTTTATGGTGACCTTTGTCAATCTGTTTTTGGTGGCGTATTCCGATACGGCGATTGCTTTCTTCGGCGCATACTTTAAGGTGCAGCAGTTGATCGTTATGACGGTAAACGGCTTGATCCAGGGCTGTTTGCCTGTCATGCGGTTTAACTACGGCGCAGGCAACAGCGAAAGGCTGCATTCCGCTTTCCGATATGGAACTGTTTTGGTCACCGGCATGATGATACTGGGGACGTTGGCTGTCCTCCTCTCTCCGGCGCAGATCCTG
>ENA-ORPF01002534-ORPF01002534.1-human-gut-metagenome-genome-assembly--contig:-NODE-2534-length-12139-cov-2.602781_pt1 | contig 12139 bp, 10 predicted proteins | sample MGYA00242140_ERZ509070 | MGnify/ENA primary metagenome ERZ509070 (study PRJEB26280, sample SAMEA2338713) | human gut metagenome | biome: human gut; feature: human-associated habitat; material: faeces... | reverse complement strand
TTGTCCGCGCGCTTTCTCGAAGCACTGCGGTCGTCATTGTCCACACCGCCCTCCAGCGGATACGGACGACGTATCCCCATATCCTTAAGTGCAATATGGATGGTTCTGCGCACGCAGCCTTCCTCCACCATATACCCGAGTCCGAGTCTGCGCAGCTGTTCGTTCACCTCCGCAATATGTTCCGTCATATAAAACCGGATACCTTTTTCTTTCAGGGAGCCATAAAGCCGCTCCAGACAGTCTGCCGCCGTAATATCAATACTCCCGATGCCTCCCGCATCTAAAATCACCGCACGGGTATCCTCGCGGATGGCATCCTCAATATCTTTCTGCAATACCGAAACATTGGCAAAACACAGATTACTGCTGAACCGGTAAATGACCACATGCTCCACGGCATGGATGGAACTGCTCTCTTTCAGGTCCCGGAAATGACTGTGTCCGGTCTGTATGCCAAGAAAACACCGCGCCGGTTTTGCCGTACGGATAATCATCTCGGTAAAGGAAAGCATGATGCCGATCAAAACACCATTGATGGTTCCAAGCAGCAGCACTCCAAAAAATGCACCAAAAAAGATCAGACATTCCGTGCGGCTGACTTTCCACAAACGGACTGCAAGTTCAAATTCCGTGGCTCCAAGCAATGCGGAGATCACAATCGCGGTAAGCACCGGAACCGGAAGAAATCCGATAAATCCTGTTCCGCACAAAAGCAGAATCATCATGGAAATTCCCGCCACAATTCCTGTCAGCTGGGTTTTCCCCTGATACTGTTCTCCCATTGCGGTCCTTGATACGGACCCGTTGATCGGACAGCATCCGGTCAGAGCTGCTACAAAATTTCCAAGGGAAAATGCCAGCAATTCCTGATTGTCATTGATCCGGTAGCGGTTTTTCTGGGCAAAATTATTTTCTGCCAGAAGAGTCTCTGCCATAATCACTACTGCCACCGACAGACTGATCGTTATGGCATCTTTAAGCGGCACTGCAGACAGATCCACCGCCTTCCACCGCGGAAGTCCCGTTTGCACAGCACTTAATGTCTGTATGCCCCACTCCCTGACCGGAAGAAACTTTGTCATAAGTGCTCCAACCGCCATCAGTACGACCGCCATCGGAAATTTTGGTATCAGTTTCTTTGCCGCCAGCAGAATTACCAGTGCAATCACACCCATTATAAGGGACGGAACATGGATCTGTCCAAGTGTATTTCCGATATGTCCGGCCAGCTCCAAAAGTTCTCCGGTGCCCGCAGTCCCGCCAAACAGTTTCGGTACCTGCATGAGAATAATCGTCGTGCAGATTCCGGTAATAAAACCTCCCATCACCGGTGCAGATATGTAATTCACGAGTTTTCCCGCTTTCATCAGATAAAATGCCAGAAGCCACACGGCCACAAACAGAGTCAGGACCGGCACAACTTTAAGTGCTGCTTCTGAACCGCTTTCTATGTGCAGATCAATCAGCGCTCCTCCGATCAGTGCCGCCGGAGCTGCATCCACACCAAAAATGAACTGTGGTGAAGTCGAAAACAGTGCAAACAACAGGATCGGAAACACCGATCCATACAGACCGTATACCGCCGGAAGACCGGCAATCTGCGCATATCCCATGGAAATCGGGATGGAAACGGCCATAATGATAATTCCGGCACAAATATCTTTCGGCAGGTTTTTCTTCTCATAATGCTGCAGTGTCTGTGCAATTGTTACTCTCATATTTCCCCTACTTTCTTGCAATGCGGTGCAGCTGCGGCCGCAGCGTAATCTCTGGCACAACCATGCCCTCCCGCTGGTCAAGCACATAGGCAACCGCCTTTGCCACTTCATCCGGCAGCAGATAACTTTCCGGCTCCTCCCCACAGGTAAAATCCGCATCCCGGTACAGATTGGTATCTGTCATGTCCGGATGAATCGTTGTCACCTTGACACCGTACTTGCGTGCTTCCTCAAACAGACTCTTTCCGAAGCTGGACAGTCCCGCCTTGGTTGCCGCATAGGCACAGCCATGCGGACTGCTCTGCTTGGCCGTCACGGACGAGATATTGATGATATATCCATGATTTTTCTTCAGCACCCGAAGCAGCCGGTTCGTCAGAAGCAGGGGAATCTCCAGGTTTGTACGGACCAGGGCCTGTATCTTTTTGGGAGTCAGTTCCTCATGCAGACCATAATGTCCGACTCCTGCCGCATTGACAAGTACCTCAATGTCTGCCGTTTTTGTGATCTCTTTCACCGCATCGCATAATTTCTGTTCTTCTAATAAATCGCCTTCTACCGGATGAAATGCCGCGGTCTGCTCTACAAATTCCCTTGTCTGTTCTTTTGCAAAATCCCGTCCAAATCCGTAGACTTCATACCCTTTCTCACAGAGTACCCGGCTGATTGCCAGTCCGATTCCGGAACTGGCACCGGTTACAATCGCTGCCTTACTCATGATATATGTTCTCCTTGTCCATTCTCTGTGTTAATTCCGTGATCATAAAACTTTCCATTTTCTTTAATAATTCCGGTGGATACTGATATACCCCGTTGCAATTGACATAAGGATACTGTACCGCTGGTGCAAAAGGTTCTACCCGCCGGAGTTTTTTCATATATTCCTGTGAAATCCGGAACGTTCCCACACTTACATCAACCAGTTTCTCCCAGCCGTCATGCAACATACGGTCACCAAAAATACGGTCAATCTGACTTAGCAATTGCAGATAATCGGTCTTCCAGGACGGCAGATACAGCATCGGATCAAAGCACAGGCGCACCGGAAATCCTTTTTTAAGTCCCTCCGCGGCACAGACTATGCGTGCAAACGCCGAAGGTGTTTCTTTCTCAAACGCATCTATCATCTTCTGCGGAGACAGGGTAAACGCATAGATCACATTGGACAGACAGGGCAGATCCCACATCGCATGGCCGGCACATTTTGTCCGGATTTCCAGCTTTAAGTTTTCATGTTTTGCAGCATATGCACTCCAGAGTCTGACATATCCTGTCACAGCCTCCATGGCAAGCAGATCCGCATCATAAGAAATGCACACATACATATTCTGTGTCTTCAGAATATGGTCAAGTTCTTCCAGGTAATCTTCGATATTCACAAAAAGCACCATGTGACCGGACGGATACATGCCTTTCAGATAACAGTAGCTGCAATCATAGATGCAGTTCATCATTGTGGAACAGTAATAAAAATTGGTATTGCCAAAATCCTGACAGACCGGTGCTCCTTCATAAAAAAAATGATCGGTTTTTTCTGCCAGAATGAGAGCCTGTGCCTGATGCTGCCGGACACAGTCCTGTCCATGCCGGTTAAATACATCCTTGTAATGTTCAATCTCCACAATCTGTGCCTGTGGAAACCGCAAAAGGATCTGTTCCGTACGCGGATGATTGCGGATGCGGCGTTCCACATAAATATGGGAAAACCGTGTATTATAACACACGTGCTCTAAGTTCTTCAAGAATCCTCTTTCCTTCCCGTTTGTCTTTTGCCGGCAGCCGGCCTGCCTGTTCATATTCCCGGTACCATCCGGACATGGTTTGCTTCCCGGATGCTTCTTTTGCTTCGCAGAGTGAATGATACAAAATCATTTGCCGGATCTGCGCTTTCATGGTTTCAGAACCATGCAATGCCTCCTGCCACAGCTTTGCCTGTTCTTCTACCTGGCTTCTAAATGCTTCCTGTATACTCTCCTGCCTGCTGTTTTTTTCCTGCATTGTCAAAAGCTGCCGGATAAATGTTAAAACCTCTTCTGCTGCCCGGTCCATGATCTGTGAAAAATGTTCTCCACTCCCGGCACTCTGCGGCTCCTGTGTTGTTCCATGATCGGTTACTACCTTGAGAAACAGCATCTGGTGCGGTGCATAGTAATAGTTTCCTGCCTGATATATTGCAGCAGCCTCCATATCCACCAGGATCTCTTTTCTTCTGTCCCCCGCCCCGGCATCTTTATCCAAAAACTGTTGGAAAGATTCCCGGTCCTGTACCGCGGGAAAACTGTATAGTTCTGCTTCCTCAAACGGATGCCGGTATAAAATATCCGGATAAAATGTACGTCCGTCTACCGTTTGCGTCAGTTTGTTACAAAGCGAAACAGTGCCGACAGGAATATTTTTCCTGCCGGCACAGCTCCCATAATTGATCAGAAAATCTCCGCTATCCGGTTCTCTTCTGGTCGAACACTCTGCCACCGCCGTGGCCGCCGCAATGGCGGATGCCCCGGTAATGACAATCTGTATTTGATTGTTTTCATCCGAAAATACCTGAAAATGATTCTGTGTCATATCTTTTTTCAAAGAAAGCGCCCGGATCAGTTCCTTTGCCTCCTGATAAAGAGCTGTAAATATTGTGATCAAATAGCTTTTCCTTCACTTTCTAAAATGTGTCTTGCCACATAAACACCACTGGCAGATGCATGGGACAGTGAATGGGTCACACCACTGCCATCTCCGATGATATAAAGTCCCGGATACCGGCTCTGCAGATTCTCATCCAGCTCTACTTCCATATTATAGAATTTTACTTCCACACCATACAGCAGGGTATCGTCGTTTGCGGTACCCGGTGCAATCTTATCGAGCGCATAGATCATCTCAATGATACCATCTAAGATTCGCTTCGGAAGAACCAGACTTAAATCTCCCGGTGTTGCGGAAAGTGTCGGTGTCACAAGCCCCTCCTCGATACGTTTCTGATTACTGCGTCGTCCGCGCACCAGATCACCAAAACGCTGTACGATCACACCACCGCCTAACATGTTCGATAACCGCGCAATGCTCTCTCCGTATCCATTGCTGTCTTTAAACGGCTCGGAAAAATGTTTGGCAACTAAAAGTGCAAAGTTCGTATTCTCTGTGCGAAGATCCGGGCTGTCATAGCTGTGTCCGTTTACCGTCACAATACCATTGGTATTTTCATTTACCACTATGCCATATGGATTCATGCAGAACGTACGGACATTATCCTCAAACTTTTCCGTACGGTAAACAATCTTGCTCTCATAAAGTTCATCGGTCAGATGGGAAAAGATCACTGCCGGAAGTTCTACACGCACACCGATATCCACACGGTTGGATTTGGTAGGAATTTCCAGATCCTCACAGACGGTTTCCATCCACTTGCTTCCGCTCCGTCCGACTGACACAATACATTTTTTGCACGCATATTCCGCATCTTTTGTCGAAACAAGATATCCATCTTCTTTGACCTGAATCTTCTCCACCGGGGTGTCAAAGAAAAAGTCCATGTGGTCTTTCATCTCGTCATAAAGATTTTTCAGCACAACATAATTGACATCAGTGCCCAGATGGCGAACCGATGCATCCAGAAGCTTCAGTTTATTCTGCAGACACACTTTTTTTAAATCTGTGCCCGCGGTGGAGTACATTTTGGTTCCCTCTCCACCGTGAGACATATTGATGGTATCCACATATTTCATCAGTTCAAGTGCTTTCTGTCTGCCGATATATTCATATAAAGTACCGCCGAAATCATTGGTAATGTTGTATTTACCATCCGAAAAGGCTCCGGCTCCGCCAAATCCGTTCATGATTGCACAGGTCTTGCAGCCGATACAGCTCTTTACCTTTTCTCCATCAATCGGACAATGTCTCTGTTCCAAAGAACGTCCTGCATCAAACACTGCAATCTTTAAATTTTCATCCTGCTTCATGAGCTCATAGGCAGAAAAAATCCCCCCCGGTCCTGCTCCAATAATAATTACATCATACATTCGACGCCACCTCCGGCTTTTTATTTTTTCTCGCGGCTCTCATTGCGGTACTGCAACGGAGTCATATCAAAGCATTTTTTAAAGGTACGGTTAAAATGCTCAACACTCGGATATCCGACAACATCCGCAATATTTTCAACCGTCATATTACCGTTTTTCAACAATGTCTTGGCACGCTTCATACGAATATGCGCTACGTGCTCTCCAAATGTCTTACCTGATTTATCCTTGATATATTTGGAGATATAAGGCTCTGACAAATGAAACTGTGCTGCCATGCTTTCAAGTGTTACTCCCTGATAATTGTTCTGGATAAAGTTAAGCATCGCAGTCAGACGCTCATCCTGTGCGCCATCATTTTGTGCAATCTGCGGTAATTTATTTACAGCAACTGTCAGTGCATGGATGGACGCTTTGATAATATCCTCATCCATACCGACGCCCCAGTAATTCTTTCCGTCACAGGTAATGCCTACATAGGCGATTGCCTTAGAAGAAGATCCGTGGGACAGCGCATGTTCTTCATAGGTAGAAAGCTCATAGCTGATTCCAAAGAATTGTTTGATCGTGTTGCTCACGGCGTCCAGACGACCATTTCCATTTGCATCGACAATGGTCTTCTTTCCGCCAAAGTTAATCTCTGTCTCTGCCATAATACCATCATTCTGCTTGAAATGGCAAGAATCGATTGTAAAGTACGGCATTTTGTTCATATAGTTTTCTTCAAAGATCTCATAAACCCACTGTGGGGAAAGTTCTTTGTGCTCCTCATCCGATACCTGTTTTACCGCGTATCCGACTTCTTCTTTCATTGCCTGTGGCAGAGAAATGGAGAAATTCTGTTTTAAAATATAACTGATTCCACCTTTGCCGGACTGACTGTTGATACGGATGACATCGGCATCGTAAGTTCTTCCCACATCCACCGGATCGATCGGCAGATACGGAACCGTCCATGTCTTTAATTTCTTTTCTTCTCTCCAGGCCATTCCCTTTGCAATCGCATCCTGATGGGAACCGGAGAACGCAGAAAAGACAAGATCTCCGGCATACGGAGAACGCTCATGGACATGCATTCTCGTCAGACGCTCATACGTCTCACGGATGCGTGGCATATCTGCAAAGTCCAGTTTCGGGTCAATGCCATAAGAAAACATGTTCATAGCAAGCGTAATGATATCGACATTTCCGGTACGCTCTCCGTTTCCAAACAGCGTGCCTTCGATACGGTCTGCTCCTGCCAGAAGTCCCAGTTCAGCATCACTGACACCGCAGCCTCTGTCGTTGTGCGGATGAAGACTGAGTACCACATTTTCTCTGTGGTGCAGATGCTTGCTTACATATTCGATCTGTGTTGCAAAAACATGCGGCATTGCAGTCTCAACAGTTGCCGGGATATTGATAATTGCCTTGTGTGCGGCATCCGGCTCCCATACATCCAGAACGGCATTGCAGACATCTACTGCGTAATCCACTTCGGTTCCGTGGAAACTTTCCGGACTGTACTCAAAAGAGAAATCTCCCTCTGTCTTACTGGCAAGTCTCTTTAACAGCTTTGCACCATCCACAGCCAGTTGCATGATATGCTCTTTGTCTTTTTTAAACACCTGCTCCCGCTGTGCCACAGAAGTGGAATTGTACAGATGAATAACTGCATGCGGAGCCCCTTTGACTGCCTCAAATGTTTTTTTAATGATATGCTCACGCGCCTGTGTCAGTACCTGAACGGTCACATCATCCGGAATCATATCCCGCTCAATCAGCGTACGCATAAAAATAAACTCTGTTTCTGATGCTGCCGGGAATCCAACTTCAATTTCCTTAAATCCGATATCCACGAGCATCTGGAAAAACTCCAGCTTCTCGTCAAGGCTCATCGGCTCGATCAGTGCCTGGTTACCGTCACGCAGGTCCACGGAACACCAGATTGGTGCTTTCTCTATGTAATCTTTTTTGGCCCAGTCGTATTCGCAGACTGGAGGAAGAAAATACTGTCTTTCATACTTGTCAAAATTTTTCATGATGTTTCCTCTTTTCCAACATTAAATATTATCAATTTCAATGAGTAATTTTAACACATAATCTCTCATTTGGAAATGATTAAATTTAAGCAATTTTATTGATGTTTTTTATTTTGTCAATTGATTTTGCAGCCGGTGTACCACAGATGCCTCCGCCTCAGACGCATGCATCACCTGTTCTGCGACCTGTCTGGCAACCGGAGTTACCTCATTTTCTTCTTCCCACTCCTGCAGACCGGCATCCGGGATCTCCTGTTTTTTCTGCAGTACATACCGGTTCAGGTTATTGCAGTACTGCATCAGATTCCGGAATCCACGCACACGGGTCAGAAGATTTTTACCGTATGCCTGCTGCTCTAAGCCTGCTATGGCAATCACTTCCATACACAGATGAAGTTCTCCGGTGATATCCGATGCTTCCATCAGAAGATCCGGCCGTTCTTTTTTTGCCTGCAAAAAATATGCCTTTGCTCCATCCACATCTGCCCGGTCAAAATATTCCGCCAGCCGGCACCGGACTTCTGCAATCTCTGCTTTTTCTCCCAGCATGCCTACCATACACGCATACACCCGCAGCCTGTTGTGCCTGATCCAGACATACTGTAAAAACTCCGAAATGAATCCGAAAATTCTCCGGTGATAAGAATCCTCTTCTTCCACTTTCACGCGCCGCTCCACTTCAAATAAAATAGAAAACAGCCATTCCATATAAGCATCATAAACTTCTTTTTTTGCAATCAGCATATTTCCGAAATAGGTGTGCTTTTGCTGCACCAGCTGCTGAAAATCCGCCGCATAATCCGGATAAATCTCCTGTATCACACGGGCTGTTTCGTCCAGATATAAAATCTTGTGGTGAGAAACAAATCCCTCATAATAAGAAAAATTCAGCTGCAGTTCTTTCGTTGTGATCACATCATACTGCTGCAGCAGAGAAAGAATCTGTGCCTCTGTAAACAATTTTCCCTGCTCATTTAAAAGATACCGGCGGTAATGGCAGGTACCAACTACCTTTGCATGGGAGTTTTTCCATACCCAGTACATTCCCGTCAGTTCACTGTAATAACAGTTTTTTTCGGAAATGTGATCTCCGGTATTATCTCCCACACAAAAAGACAGCGGGGACGATTTCTCATCCCTGCTGTATGACGAAGCCGCCGCTCGTCCCACATGAAGTGGAATATACAACGGGTCCGGTGGCGGCGTAAATGCCTTATGCGTCATCACATAGATGGCAGTCTGTTGATTTTTATCTTCTGCGCCGGTCTCCATATTTTTCATGATACATTTTCTTTTCTTCATACATTGCCTCATCTGCCTGATTCAGATATACATCCATATTATATTCACTGTCCCACGGGGCAAGAATCACACCGATACTGACCTCTAAAGATTCCCGGATCGGAGAGGTTTCCTCCCCACATACCACGGCAATGCTCTGCCGGATGGATTCCGCGGTGATCCCGGACTCTTCTCTCGTCAGCAGTAAAAATTCATCACCGCCAAACCGAAATGGCAGACTGTCTTCCGCGGTAAGCCTTCCAAGCGCTTCCCCCGTCTTTCGGATGACCCAGTCACCGGCTTTATGTCCATACGTATCGTTGATGTATTTTAAGCGGTTGATGTCGCAGAATATAAACTTTGTATTGACATGATACTCACAATTTTTCTCATAAAACTTCTGTCCCAGATCTTCCATTCCAAAACGGTTATAAATTCCCGTCAGCTGATCGATCCGGTACAACTTCTGCAGTTTCAGATTTACTTCCTGATACTGCTTCCGCTGGATATAATTTTCCAGTGCATAACAGATATTGCGGAAAAAGGTTTCCAGAATTCCTGTCCTAAACATCTCATCCACACCAGCCACCATACAGTATCCCATCCGGTGCAGCTGATAATGCAGTGGCATAAACACCTGTACCCCGCCTTCTTCTGTCCGGTTCTTTTCATTGCACCAGTTAAGTACTTCTCTCTTACAGCTTCGATAACTTTTGGCTTCCTGGGAAAACAGATCATCCGTCAAAAAGATCTGCCCTCTTCCTGCCCCGACCAGATCTAAGAATCTCCCCGTCGCATCCATGATCTCTTCTAAAGAGATCCGGCTGGTTACCCATTCCTGCATGGAATCGAGTTTGGATTTTGCGTCATATTCCTGCAGATTTTTCCAGAAAATCCGGTTACGGAACGATTCCGTATCAAATGGGACATGCTTTGTGCAGCCACAGGTATTCCCGATAAAAAACCGGTAGGAAAGTTCCCTGTGTACCAGCTTTCCATCTGCCTTTTCATGCAGTTCGTGCAGAAGCCTGACAGCTTCATATGCCACCTGGTCTCTCGGCCGTTCAATGGTTGTCATCGTCGGGCTGAAACATTCCCCGTCAAAATACCGGTCAAACCCTGTGATTGGTATCTTTCCCTCGAGCGCCGTTCCTTTTATGGTCTGCAAAAAAGCTGCCGCCATCAGATCATTTGCGCTGATAACCGCCTGTGGGAGTTCCTCCCCTGCCTCATATGCTGCAATCATTTTTCTGGCATATGTTTCCCCTGAGCGGTACTCATAATTTCCATAATCCACCCATTCCGGCATAAGACAAAGCCCCAGTTCCCGAATTTTGGACTCTACCCCCTGTTGACGCATCTGCGCCTCATAGGTATCTTTCATCCCGTTAATAAAACCAAATGTCCGGATTCCATGAACCCCGGCAAGATGCCGCACGATCTGCCGCATGGCTTTGCTCTGATTGATTCCGACAAAAGAAAGCCCGGGAATCTCCTCTTCCAGAGATACACAGGGCTTTTTACTTTCTATGATCCGTTCGAGTAACCGCTGCTTGACATCTCCTTCTTTGATCGTGGTACTCGGATACAAAAATCCATCGTACTCCGACATATCTGCCAGTTCAAAAAAATCAAACTCTGACTTATTAAAACTGTCTCCTGATCCCAGTCTTCCAAAACTTGCATACAGATGTATGGAGTCATGGAATTCTTTCTGTGAATTTTCCAGACCGTGATACATATCACGCAGGTACTCACCGTTCCATCCTGTCGCAAATACTGCTATCTTCATAGTCGCACCCCTGTTCTTTTTCCTTCCCCATATCTGGTACTATTATACCACCAATTTCAGAGAGCGTCATCCGTTTTTCGACATTTGCCGACATATTCTTTTCCTGTTTCTGCCTGTTTTATGCCTTTTTTTGTTTTCGTCTTCGCCGTCTCCGACGCAGTTTTTGTCCGTTTTCCTTTCGAAAGTTCTGGATCGTCTCCCAGATTTTTGTATAATCCCGCTCGAACAGTTCTTCCGAGAGCTGGACTGCCAGCGTTTCTTTCGGAACTGTCTCGACAATTTTATCGGCCACAAACCGCTTGCTTTTCTGCTTATATGCATGCATCGCGTTCAGTTCCTGGATATGCGCCAGTTCCGGCCGCCACAAAATCTCTATTTTACAGTTCCAGTCCATCTGTGGGTTACTCTGCGGCTCCCGCAGCATATAAAAATCAACCTGATCCCCTGCCTGTTCCACCGTAATGATCCCCCACCATTCCGGGACATGTTCCTTAATATGTGCCGCATGCCGGGTTCCGACCACGACCAGATCATAGTCATAATATAAGTTGTAATCTTTCACCTGGCGATCCAGCCGTGCATAACTGTCCGCATCACTCTTGATCTCAATTCCGTAGAGGGCATCGTGTACCACCATGACCATATCCGCCCGTGACTGCCCCATCACCTGTTCCTCAAGGATTCTGTTTTTCCCGTAAATTTCTTCCAGATAAAATGCCAGAGGTTCACGGATATCTTTATCGTATAACATTATTTTGCCAGCTTTGCATCGGCTTTTGCCTGGAATTTCTCATTATATACGATAAAACGCTCATGCTCGCCCTCTCCGATCAGTCCTGCCTCATCAAAAGCTTTTACAGAAAACGTCAGTGCTCTGCCATCTACTTTCGTCAGTTCGGTTTCACAGGTAATTTTCATGCCCACCGGGGAAGCTGCCACATGTTTTACATTCATTAACGTTCCTACCGTTCCGCTTCCCTCCTCTAAATACGGCTGTACACTCTCCCATGCAGTCTTTTCCATCAATGCGATCATTGCAGGGGTTGCAAATACATCCAGGGCACCGCTTCCCATAACTTTTGCGGTGTTTTCCTCTGTTACCATAATTTCCTGTGTTCCTTTTACGCCTTCTTTTAACATATGTAATACTCCTTTTCTTATTTTGCATTAAATAAGCGATCGGGAAAGAGTTTCGCGATCACCTGTTCTGCATAAATAGTAACATGATTTAAAAGAAGTGTCTACAGTTTAGAAAGTTTTTAGAAATGCACCAACACGCTATTTTCCGGCATTTTCGCGTTCATTGTTAGCACT
>ENA-ORPF01002533-ORPF01002533.1-human-gut-metagenome-genome-assembly--contig:-NODE-2533-length-12145-cov-3.466336_pt1 | contig 12145 bp, 7 predicted proteins | sample MGYA00242140_ERZ509070 | MGnify/ENA primary metagenome ERZ509070 (study PRJEB26280, sample SAMEA2338713) | human gut metagenome | biome: human gut; feature: human-associated habitat; material: faeces... | reverse complement strand
GAACTCCGTTCTTCCTCCCGCAGCGGCATCAATCTCTCCCTCTTCAACCTCTACGCCCACCGCAACCCGCTCTACATCTCGTGGCCGGTGCTCGTCGACGAAGAGAAGCACGAATACCAGATCCATCCGCGCCGGCATTACCTCTACACCGTCATCCCCTCCGTAAGTTGGATTTTCAAATTCTGAATGCACCGTGAAACGATCCGTCATCCTGCTGTTTACGCTGCTGGGCAGCTGCCTGGGCAAGGTCTCGACCGATACGGAATACCATCGTCAGCTGGTAGTCGAAGGGAGAATCGAAGCCGGCGGGCCGGCCGAGGTGATGCTCTCCGAGAACCTTCCTTTTCTGGATGTCATTACCGAACAGACGCTCGAAGCGGCCGTCGTCCGCTATGCGAAGGTGACCGTCACCTCCGACGACGGGCAAAGCGAAATCCTTACGGGCTACTACGACCGCAACTATCCGACCCGCTTCGTCTACCGATCGGCACGCCTGCACGGCCGCACAGGCGGCACCTATACGCTCACGGTCGACTATCGGGGACGAACCTGCACGGCCGTCACGACCGTCCCCGAACCGATCCCCCTGCGGGAACTGCGCGCCGAACCGGTCTGCGACTCGCTCTTCACGCTGCAAGCCCTCTTCGACGATCCTCCGGCCAAGAACGCCTACTTCGCCGAGTGCCGCACGACGGATCCCGGCGCCTACTCCCCTGCACTGATGGGCGTGGTCGACGACTCGGTGCTCGACAACGGCGGTTCGGTGACGCTGACCGTCAACCGGCCGCTCCAATACCTCAAAATCAAGGACTACAAACAGTATTTCCGGCCCGGCGAGACGGTCGACGTCCGTTTCAGCCATATCTCCTCCCCGACATTCGATTTCTGGAGCCGGCTCGAAAACGAGATGCTCAACGCCATGAACCCCGTCTTTCCGGCCTACGAAAACCTCCCGTCGAACATCGAGGGCGACGCCCGCGGCATTTGGAGCGGATACGGCAGCTCCTACTACCGCATTACGATGCCACAGGAAAACGATAGCAAAGAAACGACCGTTTTTCCGCCGGCATAGCTCGAACGAGTCGTCCCTGCACGCGGTTTGGAGCAAACGATCCGAGAAATCCGCCGCTCTCTCCGCGGAAGCCCCCCGCCGGCCCTCCGCACCGGCGGACGGCAGCGACCGATCGCCGTTCGCCGATGCCCGCTGACGAGCGCAGACACGCCCTACCGCAGCCATGAACCGGCAAACGGCAGGAGATTATCGCAGACCGTCAATTTTTTTCGCGGAAAATAGCGGAAGTTTCCAAAAAAGTATTACCTTTGCACCACGCAAACCAACAAGGTGCGTACCCATGCCCAGGTGGCGGAATAGGTAGACGCGCACGTTTCAGGTGCGTGTGCCGCAAGGCGTGCAGGTTCGATTCCTGTCCTGGGCACCAGATATCCTGCTGATTCGTCAGCAGGATATTTTTTTCGATTCCCGTGAAAATCCCGTATCCGTTCCGAACGCCCTTTCCCGACAATCCGCAACTGCACTCCTTCGAGTCCGAATCCCGATTCCACCATCGACAGGTATACTGTTTCGGCGCCCCCTTTGGCCGAAACCACCGCCCCGATCAAAACAACGGTGCTCCCGCCGTCCCGCGAAGAGTCCCTCCCCTCTTGCAGTATGGCGGAATAGTATTATATTTGTAAGGATTTTAGACCAATGAAGGCAGAGGAATCGATACTGATCGAACGATTGAAGAAGGGCGAACGCACGGCTTTCAACGAACTCTACGGCATATTCTGGGCACCATTAGTCAATTATGCGGAGCTCATCGTCGGCGACGAAAACGCGGATGACGTCGTACAGGAGGTTTTCGTCCGCATCTGGGTCGGCCGCGACAAACTGCGCAACGACGGTTCGCTGCGCGGCTATCTTTTGCGTGCGGTCTACCGCACCGCGCTCAACGTACTACGGTCGAAAAACTATGCCTCGTCCTACCGGTCGCAGACAAAACTGCAAATCGAACAGCAACTCTGCACCTATTACGACCCCGACGAAAACGAAATTATCAGGAATCTTTACGCACGGCAGATCGCCGACGAACTCGACGCAGTCGTCGAAACGCTCTCGCCGAAATGCCGCGAAGTATTCCGTATGAGCCATTTCGAGGGGCTGTCGAACAGAGAGATCTCGGAGCGGCTGAATATCAGCGTTTCGACCGTCGAGAATCATATCAACAATGCGTTGCGGCAATTACGCGGCAAACTGGGCCATCTGAAAATGTTTTTGCTGTTGACGATTTACATCTTGGGACAATAAAAGCGGTCGACGAATAGGTGCTTTCCCCGACTCGTGTGTATTATAATCGGAAAGTCAATACGCACGACCGTGAAAAACGAAGACTCGCAACATCCGTTCAACGAACGGATCATTTGGAAATATTTCGACGGGACAGCTACTTCCGAAGAGGAACAGGAACTGTCGCAGTGGTTAGCAACCAGTGAAAAACACCGGCGCGAAGTTGCCGAACTACGCGCCGTCCGACAACGATTCGCAAAGTGGCGTTCGACCCTCTACGGTCCGGCGCGTTTCATCCGTTCGCTCAACCGACTCAACAGTCGGATCGATGCGCTCGAAAACGCTCCCTGCACGGTGCAGCGGCCCCATCGTCTCTCGAACCTTTTCGGACACATTCGTATACACTCCCTGCTCCGAACGGCTGCGGTCGTCGCAGTCGTGGCCCTGACCGGTATGTTCGCATGGCGTACCGCCCTGATGCTCGCGCCGATCACTTACTTCAATGCCGACACGACGATCATGCACGTAGCGATGCCCGATGGCTCCGACATCTGGCTTACACCCGGATCGACGCTCTGCTACGACGAGACATTTCACACCGACGAACGCCGCGTACATCTCGACGGCGAAGCCTATTTCGACGTCGAGCACGACGCCAAGCATCCTTTCGACGTCGTTACTCCCAATCTGCGCGTGCGCGTGCTCGGTACGGTTTTCAGCGTCCGATCGCTGCGCGGCGACCACATGGCCGAGACGACGCTGGCCGAAGGCGCCGTATCATTGCAGCGCGCCGACGGCAGCAATCTGATCCGGTTGCACCCCGGCCAGCGCGCCATCTACGATACGCAGGACGAACAACTCGAAATCAAGGAGGTCCCCGTCGGAGATCATCTGGCCCTGAGCTACGGTATCATCACACTCGACGGCGTTCCGCTCCGGCAAATCGCCGACCGCATCGAGGAGCTATACGGCGTGAAACTGCGTCTGGTCGACGACGATGCACCCGATGCCAACTACAATTTCAGTTTTCAGAAAGACACCCCGATCGAAGACGTGATCGAATTGTTACAATTCATCTCAGGCACACGTTTCGAAATCCTGCGGTATCCCGATTCCGACTGAATCCGCGCGCCGGAATCGGTTGCGATCCCTGTCGGCTACCGCTCCCGCAAGGGAACAGGAACAGACGATTGCCCAAACTCATACAAACTTTCATACTAACAACCTAATCACTACTCATCCATGAAAAAAATCGGTTTATTCCTGACGGGATGGTGTCGGATGCTTCTGTGCGTCGGGTTGGCTGCATTGCCGTCGGCGTCGCTCGGTGCAAGGGGCGAGTTACTCGCCGACCAGCGTCTCAACCTGAACTTGTCGTTCGGCAGCGCATCGCTGCGCGAAGTGGTCTCGGCATTCACCGAGCAGACAGGAGTGGTCTTCTCCTACGAAACCTCGCTCGGCAAACGGACGCTCTCCGACGTGCATGTCGTCATCCAAGACGCTCCACTCGAAGAGATGCTCAATACGCTGTTCTACGACACGGGCATCTCCTGGAAGATCAAGGATCACGTGGTGGCTCTCACCGCCATACCCTCGTCGAAAAAAAACGTGTCGACAGGCTCCGCCCCCTCTCCCTCCGCCAACCGTAAGCCGGTCGTGACAGGGCGCGTGGTCAATGAAGAAGGCGAACCCCTCGTCGGCGTGAACGTATTGGTGAAAGGCACTACGCAAGGGACGTCGACCGATATCGACGGAAGCTATTCGATCGCCGTTGCGGACGACGACGTGCTCCAATTCACCTATTTGGGTTACGGTTCAGCCGAATGGCGCGTAGGCACGCAGACCCGCATCGACGTCGTTCTGAAAGAGGACAAACAGATGCTCGACGAAGTAGTAGTAGTCGGCTACGGTACAGTGAAGCGTCGCGATCTGGTCGGCGCCGTCGATCAAGTCGACAGCAAGGTTTTCTCCGAACGTTCGAATCCGAGCATCTCGCGGTCGCTGCAAGGCGCCATTCCCAACCTCAACATCTCGATGCGCGACGGCAAACCCTCGCGTGCAGCGACGATCAACATCCGCGGTACCGGTTCGATCGGTTCGGGTGGCGGGGCATTGGTGCTCATCGACGGCGTGGAAGGCGACCTGGAAACGGTCAACCCTCAGGACATCGCCAGCGTCTCGGTGCTCAAAGATGCCTCGTCGGCTGCGATCTACGGAGCACGCGGCGCATTCGGAGTGATTCTGGTAACGACCAAATCGGCCGAAGAGGGCGAAACGAAAGTCACTTACAACGGCAGTTTTTCGCTTCACGCGCGCACGGTCAAGCCACAGCTGGTAACCGACGGCTACGAATGGACGACCGGCTATATAAACGCATGGAACGGCTATTACAACGGACAGAATCCGCTGCCATCCTACATCAACAACATCGCCCCCTATTCCGATAGCTGGTACAAGGAACTGGCACGCCGCAGCACCGATCCGTCGCTCGAACGCGTGCGCATCAACGACAAGAATCAGTACGAATACTTCGCCAACACCGACTGGATGGACGCTTTCTACAAGGATTTCAACTACTCGCACGAGCACAATATCAGCGTATCGGGCGGCAATCAGAATGCGGACTATTATGTATCGGGCCGTTTCTACGATCAGGACGGCATTTACCGCGTGGGCGACGAACGTTACAAACAGTACAACGTCCGCGCCAAAGGCAACATCCGCATCCGTCCCTGGCTGCGGTTGAATAACAACATGGATTTCACGGTGGTGGACTACCACCAACCGATGCTCTATTACAGTCTCCAACTTCCGCAGCGCATGATCGAACACGGAGGACAGCCGATCAACCCCATCACCAACCCCGACGGGACGTGGACTTATGCCGCCGTACTGAACGGTTACGCAGGCTTCGCCGAAGGATCGAGCTACCAGCAGGACGACAAATTCACCATGAAAGACAAACTGGGCATCGAGATCGACGTGGTGAAGGACGTACTGAAAATATCGGGCGATCTCTCCTACCTTTTCGCCCGCAACAAACGCGAGCGTGTGACCAATATGTATACCGGTTACCGAGGCCCCGACACTCCGATCACGGTTAACGAAAGTCAAGGCAGTACGCTGGAAAACCTGCGTCAGGACACGAACTACCTGTCGAGCAACATTTACGGAGAATACACGCCGAAACTCGGCGACGACCATACGCTCAAGCTGCTCGCCGGCTGGAACCTCGAAACGAAGAAATACCGCGGAACGACCATCAAGCGCGAAGGGCTGACCGTACCCTCGAAACCGAGTTTCGGTCTGATGGACGGTCTTACCAGCGATCCCGTCGTTTCGGGATACGACTGGAGTTACGTGGGCGCCTTCTTCCGTGCCAACTACGGCTATCAAGGCAAATATCTGGCTGAATTCAGTTGCCGCTACGACGGCTCTTCGAAATTCCCCGAAAACTCGAAATGGGGCTTCTTCCCCTCGGCTTCGATCGGCTGGCGCCTGTCGGAAGAGAAATTCATGGAGTGGTCGCGCAACTGGCTCGACAATTTCAAGATACGTCTCTCGGCCGGTTCGATGGGCAATGGCAACATCGACCCCTACAAATACATCGACTACATGACCATCAAAACCTCGACGGTCGTCATCGGCGACGCACTGGGCTCCTATACGACGGCTCCCGGAGCCATTCCGCTCTCGCTGACGTGGGAGACGGCGACCACCTACGACGTAGGCTTCGACATGGATCTGTTCCGCAACCGGTTGTCGATCGGATTCGACTGGTACCGTCGCTATACCACCGACATGTACACCGTCGGCGTGAGCCTGCCCTCCGTTTACGGCACCGACGCACCCAAAGGCAACAACGCTTCGCTCAAAACCAACGGCTGGGAACTCTCGGTCGGTTGGCGCGACAGTTTCGAACTGGGCGGCAAGGCTTTCAGCTACAACGTCAAAGCGATGGTATGGGATGCCCGCACATGGGTGACCGAATACATCAACCCGACGGGCGCACTGGGCGATTACTACGAAGGCAAGGAGCTGGGCGAAATCTGGGGCTACCGCGTAGAAGGTCTTTTCCGCGATCAGGAAGACATCGACTCGCACGCCGAGCAGTCGTTCTTGCAAACGCTCGACAAGGTGACCCGACCGGGACAAGTCAAATTCGCCGACTTGAATCAGGACGGTAAAATCGATCGGGGCGCCTACACGACCGCTGATCCGGGCGATCTTACCGTCATCGGCAACGAAACACCCCGTTACTGCTATGGCATCAATCTGGGATTCAACTGGAACGGTATCGGCATCTCGACCTTCTGGCAAGGCGTCGGCAAAAAGGATTGGTATCCGCGTTACGACTCGGGATTCTTCTGGGGCCAGTACAACCGTCCGTTCGGCTACATGCTCAAACAGCACACGGGCGACAAGGTCTATCGCGAAGAGCTCGACAACTGGGACACGGCCTATTGGCCCCGCTACACGACCTACCAGACCCACCAGTCATCGGTCAACCGTCCGCTGACGATCAACAACGACCGCTATATGCAGGATGTGTCGTATATCCGGCTGAAAAACATCACGGTCGACTATACCTTCCCCGATCGCATCTGCAAGAAACTACACATCAAAGGGTTAAAAGTATGGGTGTCGGGCGAGAACCTATGGACCTATTCGCCCATGTTCGAACACTGCGACAACTACGATCCCGAAGTGATCAACGCCGGTGACTCGGATTTCCGCACCTCCGAAGGCGACGGTTACAGTTATCCGATGCTGCGTACCGTGACACTGGGAGTCAACCTTTCCTTCTAACCTGCAAAAAATACGAACGATGAAAAAGATATTCATGCTCTTGGCGAGCGTCGCGCTCTTCGGTTCCTGCGAGGATTTTCTCTCGAAGGAGGATCCCAACAAAATCGACGCGCCGAGCTATTTCCGCAACGAAACCGATCTGCAAACCTACGTCAACGGCTTTCTGCAAACGATGAGTCCTACCGCCGCCTCCGTGGCCACGGGCGACGCCCGTACCGACTGCCTGGCATGGCGCGGCGAATACCAGTTCCTCACGGACAACTTTGATGCCGACGACCAGTCGGGCTGGGGAACGAGCGATTGGGAGGATCTGCGCAACATCAACTATTTTCTCGACAACTTCCGACAGGCGGCCGTCAGCGAGACAACGCTCGCTCACTACGAGGGTGTCGCCCGTTTCTGGCGTGCCTATTTCTATTGGAACAAGGTCAAGACTTTCGGGGCAGTGCCCTGGTACGATTCGACGATCGATTCCAACGATCACGAGGCGCTTTACAAGCCTCGCGACAGTCGCGAATACGTGATGCGCAAGGTACTCGAAGACATCGAATTCGCCAGCACGTACTGCACATCGAGTTCGGCTCTGGAAGTCAACTCCGTGCAGATCACCCGATACATCGCATTGGCACTCAAAGCCCGTATCTGCCTCTATGAAGGCACCTTCCGAAAATATCACGCGAACGATCCCTCGACAGGGAAACCATGGACGGCGGACGAAGCGGAGACCTATCTGCGTGCAGCCGTGAGTGCCTGCAACGAACTGATGACCAGCAAAAAGTATTCGCTGGTCTCCGATCCGGCCAACGTTTCGACGCAGTACCGGAAGCTCTTCACGAGCGAATCCGTCTTCACGCAAGAGGTAATCTGGGCCCGCGTCTACAATGCCGAATTGAACGCGACACACAACCTCAACTCCAACTTCATCGTGCAACAGTACGGCAGCTACTCGCTGACCAAACAGTTCATCAATACCTATCTCAACCTCGACGGTTCGCGGTTCACCGACAAACCCGGCTATGAAAAGACCGCATTCATCGACGAGTTCGAGAATCGCGACTACCGTCTGATGCAAACCGTCCGCTACCCAGGCTACACTCGCAAGAACAACGGAACGGATACCCGCTATGCCCCCGATTTCGGCTACTGCGTGACAGGCTCCCAGCCGATCAAATGGGTGATCGACGACACGAGTCTCGACAGCAACACCTCGCCCTGCTCCACGTCGATCCCGATTATTCGTTACGCCGAAATCCTGCTGACCTACGCCGAAGCGAAATGCGAGTTGGACGAATTCGACGAAACAGTCTGGAACGAGACGATCAAACCTCTGCGCGAACGCGCCGGTGTCGACGGAGCGATGCCTGCTACGGCCGATCCCTACATGATCGAATATTTCCTCGGTACCGTCACCGACAACGCATTGCTCGAAATTCGCCGCGAACGCGGCTGCGAATTGATATTGGAAAACGTCCGCTGGGACGATGATATGCGTTGGGGTATGGGCAAACTGGCCGAACGGCCCTGGTACGGCGTCTATGTAGGCGAGCTAGACAAAGCATACGATATGGACGGCGACGGGAAGGACGACGTCTGCTTCGTGCGCAAGGAGCCCGAACGCCCGCAGGCCGGCATCACCTATCGCGTGCTGGGCGACGATTTCTCGCTGACCGACGGCGACAGTGGTTACATCGAGTGCTACATCCGCATGACGCGCAAGTGGGACGATAAAAAATATGTGCGCCCCATACCGACGACAGCACTCAACGACAACCCCGCACTGGGACAGAACTACGGATGGGAAAAATAATAACGTACCAAACACCACGAATATCACCATGAAACGAATCAATAAATGGGCCTTGCTGCTGACCGCAAGTTATTGCGTACTGGCCGTCGGGTGCAAGGACGACGACGGGAGTTACCTCGTTCGCGAAACCGATGTCATCCAGTTTTCGAGCAATCTGGCCTCTTCGCAGCGCATCACGCTGCGTTGCAACGGCGCATGGCGCTCGGTCGTACCCGAAGATGCCCAGTGGCTCTCGACGACTCCTTCGGAGGGCGTCGGTACGGGCGAATTCGAATGGATCACCGTTTCGGCCACGCACAACCGCTCGGCCGAACGCACAGCAACGCTCTACTTGGAATGCAACGGCGTACAATATCCGATTACGGTGACACAAGCCAACGGAGCGATCATCTACGGCACACCGACGCTTGACGGAAATCTCATCGAGGGCGAAGCGTCGGAAGCCCGCATCCGGTTCACCTACTCCAACGCCTACGGCGACGAGACGATTGCGGTGAAATGCACGCCCAGCGGCGACTGCGACGGGTTGTCGGTAGCCGGCACCTCGTTCGAACTGACCAACGGCGGCGCAACGCTGGCGCTCGACATCGAGGGTACGCCGACGAAACCCGGATACGCCACTTTCGCCGTGAGCGTCGACGATCAGCCGATCGGCGAGGTGCGCGCCAAGGTCTACTCCGTCAGCGAAATGCCCGTCGAAGGACTGCCCGTACAGTGGCGTTTCAGCGAAATCATGGGCGGCGATCCCGAAAAAACGGATCTGCAAAAGCGTCAGCCCGAGTGGACGACCGACAAACATACGCTCAACTCCGATGTCGGTTCGGCCACCATCACGGTCGTCGAAGCCGAAGGCAAAACCGCGGCAGCACTGAACTCATGGGGCTACAACAACGGCCATGCTTACATCAAAGGTCTCTATTACAACGACTATTGGCTGATGACCATTCCGGTCAAATACGTCGCTTCGGGCACCGTCCTCAATGCGAAAGGCTGCTTCGGCGGATCGGGTTCGGCCGCAGCGTTCTTCCTGCTCGAATACTCGGCAGACGGCCTGACATGGCATCAGGCCGACGGCGCGAAGACGGAGACCTTCACCATCAAGGAGAAGCCGGTCGAGGCCATCTATCACGTGCAGGCTTGCGACGTACCGAAATTCCCCGACGACGCGGCATGTTCGTTCGACTGCACGTTCCCCGTCGAAGTGGATATTCCCAACGGCAACCTCTACATCCGCTTGCGGGTCTCGGCCAACATCCGTATCACACAGAACAACACCATCACGACGGGCGGAGGAGGTTCGAACCGTCTGGCAAAGACATGGTCGGTTTCCGTAGTCGAGTAATCGAAAAACAACGAATAGCATGAAAAAACAGATCATTGCGACGCTGCTCCTATTAACGACGACGGCGTCGAACATCGGTTGTACGGACGATAGTCCGGCACAAATTACCTCGCTCAAACTCAATCGCACGGAACTTACACTCCAACCCGGCGAAACCTTTCAACTGGAAGCCACGACCCGACCTGCCGACGCCGGCGTACCAATCAAATGGAGCAGTTCCAACGAGGCGGTGGCGGCGGTCGACGAACGAGGACTCGTCACAGGCACAGGTTACGGCGCCGCCCTCGTCACGGCACGCTACGGCAGTTACTCGGCCAAATGTTCCGTGACGCTGAACGCAGAACAAGTTTGGGATCCTTCGCAGGCTCTCGCGGCTCCGCTCTCATCGGACATCGTTCACAGCAAGAACGTCCTGCTGTATGCACCCCGCCGCATTTTACAGGGTTTCGACATCCTCCCGAACGGCGAGATCTACTACTCACAGGTCGGCAGCAACGCCTACACGCTCAATATCTGTCGGGCAGCAGGCCCCAACCAGAACGCCCAGGACGAAGTGATGATCCTCAAACATTTCGGCCACGGCACGCAGATCGTCGCCGAGAAAGCCTCAGACGGAAAGACTTACATTTGGCTCAACAGCAATGCCTCGGTCGACGACAGCGGCGAATACGGCAACAACTGGTCGTTCTCGCGCGTGGAGTTTGTACCCGGAACGAACGAAGCAGACGGCTATGCCGGCGATACCTTCTTCCTGAACAAGGAACAGCAGTACGATCAACAGGTGGCCGTCGATTTCGATGCACGCCGATTGCTGGTGGGTTCGCGTAAATCGGGCGTGCGCCATTTCTGGATTTTCGACCTCGACGAAGTGCTGGCCCTTCCACTCAAGGAGATGACCGTATCGGTCACCGTAGGCGGAGGTACGGGCGACGGCGAGAAGCAGACCGTCGAACGCAAGATCATGGGACACGATTTGAACGACTGCCGCGTACTGGGCAATTTCTCGTTCTCCGCAGGTACAGACAAGGAGCACGACGTCTACTCCTATTCGCATCAGGGACACGAAATCAACGGCGACTACATCTATTTCTACGAAGGAAATGCCGTCGAGAATTCGGATGATCCCGGTACCTATCAATCGAAGGCCTATGTCACCGTGTTCAACTACAACGGCCGAATCGTCGTACCACGCACCGAGGTAGCGGCTATAGCCGATGTGAACGGACTGGCCTCCGAAGGCTTCACGCAAACGGGTTACGCCGAAGGCGAATGCATCAAAGTCAAGGAGGGCAAACTCTATCTGGGAATGGCATGCCGTGACGGATCGTCGAGCAACCGGTACGCCAACATTCTGGTATACGACTGCGTGAAAAAGCAGTGATTCCAAACCTGCATGGTGACGGCCGGCTCTGCGTGACGCAAAGCCGGCCGTCCACGTTTTTCGACCGGACCGAAGTCCCGAATGTATTCTTCTCCACCGTCGTTTCGCCCGACAGAATCGTCACGGAACCGCGAACACGAAAACTTTTCGGGCCAAACAATCCACCAAAGCATGCGATCACGAACGATGATCCCTCCGATCCCAACCATCCACTCGGCATGAAAAATACGCTTCCCTCTCTCCTCGTGCCTCCCACTCGGCATACACGCCGCACAGCAGGACTGCATCCGCGAATTGCTCCGCCGCGATCCCCGACCCGCGTGTCTTCATGGCCGTCCTCTATTCACTGGCGGCGATCACGCCCGATACCGAATTCGGGCTGTCGTTCTACGACTATTTCACCGAAGAGGAGCGGTTCGCCCTGTGGCGCGTGGCCAGCCTGCGGGAATACCTGCCCAAAATGAACTCGGCGCCCAGCCGCGGGCTGTCGATCGACATGGCCAAGCCGCTGATGCGGCA
>ENA-ORPF01002529-ORPF01002529.1-human-gut-metagenome-genome-assembly--contig:-NODE-2529-length-12152-cov-2.478962_pt1 | contig 12152 bp, 6 predicted proteins | sample MGYA00242140_ERZ509070 | MGnify/ENA primary metagenome ERZ509070 (study PRJEB26280, sample SAMEA2338713) | human gut metagenome | biome: human gut; feature: human-associated habitat; material: faeces... | reverse complement strand
CTTCGGCACGCCGCACTGATAAAGTTTCAGCTCCGGGCCGACAACGATAACGGAACGGCCGGAATAGTCAACACGCTTACCGAGCAGGTTCTGTCTGAAACGTCCCTGCTTACCTTTAAGCATATCGGAGAGCGACTTGAGCGCTCTGTTGTTCGGACCGGTTACGGGTCTGCCGCGGCGGCCGTTGTCGATAAGAGCATCGACAGCTTCCTGAAGCATACGCTTCTCGTTGCGGACTATTATCTCGGGTGCGCCGAGCTCAAGGAGCTTGCGCAGACGGTTGTTTCTGTTGATAACGCGGCGGTAAAGATCATTGAGGTCGCTCGTTGCAAAGCGTCCGCCCTCGAGCTGAACCATGGGACGAAGCTCCGGCGGGATAACCGGAAGCACGTCGAGGATCATCCACTCGGGTCTGTTGCCGCTCTGTCTGAACGCCTCGACAACCTCAAGGCGTTTGAGAGCCTTGGCCTTCTTCTGACCGCTTGCGTTCTCTATCTCCTCGCGCAGCTGCGCGGAGAGCTGGTCGAGGTCGATTTCGGCAAGAAGCTCCTTGATAGCCTCGGCACCCATGCCTGCCCTGAAATCGTCCTCATACATCAGGCGGTACTCGTCGTAATCCTTCTCGTCGAGAACCTGATACTTTTTAAGATCCGTTGTGCCGGGATCGATAACGATATGCATCGCAAAGTAGAGAACTTTCTCAAGGTTGCGCGGCGATATATCGAGGATAAGACCCATTCTTGAGGGTATTCCCTTGAAATACCAGATGTGGGAAACGGGAGCTGCAAGCTCGATGTGACCCATTCTCTCGCGGCGAACCTTGGAGCGGGTTATCTCAACGCCGCAGCGTTCGCATATCTTGCCCTTGTAGCGGATTCTTTTATATTTGCCGCAGTGGCACTCCCAGTCCTTCTGGGGTCCGAATATCCTTTCGCAGAACAGTCCGTCCTTTTCGGGCTTGAGTGTGCGGTAATTGATGGTTTCGGGCTTCTTGACCTCGCCGTAAGACCAGCTTCTGATCTTATCGGGAGACGCAAGACCTATTTTTATGGATTCAAAGGTATTGTTTTCCATCCGTTGACTGCCCCTTTTTAAAATATATTTTTAAGGTGACTGTTCTCAGTCGTCGTAGTCGTCAAGCTCGCCTTCGCTGTCGGAGAAGATGTCGCCGTCATAGTAGTCATCTTCGCCCTCGGCATCGTCTGCGAAATCGGCGCTGTCATCGTCGTCCTCGTCGGAGCCGACATTGAAGATATCGCCCTCTTCGTTTTCCGTGCCGTAGCCGCCTGCAGTGCCGGCGTCGTTGACGGAGGAGAATGCCTTATCGTCTGAAGGTGCAAATCCGAGTTCCTCGTCGGTCTGCTTGAGGTCTATCTCCTCGCCGTCCGCGTCAAGGACGCTGACATCAAGGCAGAGGGACTGAAGCTCTTTGACGAGAACCTTGAACGACTCGGGAATGCCGGGCTTGGGAACGTTGTTGCCCTTGACTATTGCCTCGTAGGTCTTGACACGGCCGACAACGTCGTCGGACTTGACTGTCAGTATCTCCTGGAGGGTGTAGGCAGCGCCGTAAGCCTCGAGAGCCCAGACTTCCATCTCACCGAAACGCTGGCCGCCGAACTGGGCTTTACCGCCGAGGGGCTGCTGCGTAACGAGCGAGTACGGGCCGGTGGAACGTGCGTGAATCTTATCGTCAACAAGGTGGAACAGCTTGAGGTAATACATGACGCCGACGGTGACGGGGTTATCGAACTGTCTGCCGGTACGTCCGTCGTAGAGTATCGTCTTGCCGTCCTCTCTGAGTCCTGCCTGCTTGAGCGCTTCGCGGATATCATCCTCATGCGCGCCGTCGAAGACGGGAGTCTCGACCTTGTAGCCCAGATGCTTCGCGGCAAAGCCGAGATGCACTTCGAGCACCTGACCGATATTCATTCGGGAGGGAACGCCCAGGGGGTTCAGCACGATATCGAGCGGCGTGCCGTCCGGAAGGAAGGGCATATCCTCCTGAGAAAGTATTCTTGAAACAACACCCTTGTTACCGTGGCGGCCTGCCATCTTATCGCCGACGGAAAGCTTACGCTTCTGGGCGATATAGCAGCGGACGACCTTGTTTACGCCGGGTGCGAGCTCATCGCTGTTCTCGCGGGTGAACTCTTCGACCTTGACGACGATGCCGTATTCGCCGTGGGAGACCTTGAGGGAGGTATCTCTGACCTCTTTCGCCTTCTCGCCGAATATGGCGCGGAGCAGTCTCTCCTCTGCGGTCAGCTCGGTCTCGCCCTTGGGCGTTACCTTACCGACAAGGATGTCGCCGGAGTGAACTTCGGCGCCGACGCGGATTATGCCGCGCTCGTCAAGGTTGCTCAGAAGATCGTCGGAGACGTTCGGGATGTCCCTTGTGATCTCCTCGGGTCCGAGCTTTGTATCTCTCGCTTCGATCTCGTGTTTCTCGATATGAATCGAGGTGTAGACATCGTTGCGAACCATCTTTTCGTTGATGAGAACCGCGTCCTCGTAGTTGTAGCCTTCCCAAGTCATGAAGCCGACAAGGGCGTTCTTGCCGAGGGATATCTCGCCGTGATCCGTTGCGGGACCGTCGGCTATGACGTCGCCCTTTTCAACGCGCTGGTTGAGGGTGACTATCGGGCGCTGGTTGACGCATGTGCCCTGGTTGGAGCGCATGAACTTGATTATATCGTAATGGTCGAGAATGTTCTCGTCGCTGAGAATCTCGATCTGCTCGGCATCGACCTTTGTAACGCGGCCGGAGTGCTTTGCAAGCACGACAACGCCGGAGTCGACAGCCGCTTTATATTCCATACCGGTGCCAACTATAGGGCTCTCGGTCTTGAGCAGCGGAACCGCCTGCTTCTGCATGTTCGATCCCATGAGGGCTCGGTTTGCGTCGTCGTTCTCGAGGAACGGAATCATCGAAGTTGCGACGGAGACGACCATCTTCGGGGAGACATCCATGTAGTCGACCTTCATGCGGTCGATCTCAAGGAAGCCGTCCCTGTGTCTTGCGTTGACTCTCTCATGGACGAACATTCCGTTTTCGTCGAGCGGCTCGTTCGCCTGGGCGACAATGTAATCGTCCTCGACATCGGCGGCCATATACTCGATCGTATCGGTCAAGCGGGAGCCGGTGACGCGACCGGTGGCCTTGTCGACCTTTCTGAACGGAGCCTCGATGAAGCCGTATTCATTTATGCGCGCGAAAGTTGCAAGGTAGGAGATAAGTCCGACGTTGGAACCTTCGGGAGTCTCGATGGGGCACATTCTGCCGTAATGCGAGTAGTGAACGTCTCGGACTTCGAATCCTGCACGGTCTCTTGAAAGACCGCCGGGACCGAGGGCGGAAAGACGGCGCTTATGAGTCAGCTCTGCAAGGGGGTTGATCTGATCCATGAACTGCGACAGCGGGGAAGAACCGAAGAACTCCTTTATTGCCATCATGACGGGACGGATGTTGATAAGAGCCTGAGGAGTGATGTTCTCCTCCTTCTCCTGAGCCTGAAGAGTCATTCTCTCGCGGACAACTCTCTCCATTCTCGACAGACCGATTCTGAACTGATTCTGGAGCAGCTCGCCTACGCAGCGGATACGTCTGTTGCCGAGGTGGTCGATGTCGTCCGTGGTGCCTATCTTGTTCGCAAGGCAGTTGATATAGTTTATCGAAGAGAAGATATCGTCGATTATGATGTGGTTCGGGATAAGGTCGTCGTGGCGGAGTCTGAGCTGCTCGAGAAGAGCCTCTTTGTCGTCGCCGCACTCGTCGACTATCTCGGTGATTATCTGGAAGCGAACCTTTTCGTTGATGCCGGCTTCAAGAAGCTCTTCCTTGGTCACTCCCTCGGGCACATAGTCCATAGGATCGACCATGCCGTTGGAGATGATCTTGACCTTCTTGCCCTCGACATCGGCGACGGCGACCATAACGCCTGCGCGCTCGATCTCCTTAGCCTTCGCCTTGGTAACAACCTCGCCTGCCTCGGCAAGAATCTCGCCGGTCAGCGGAGCGATAACGGGCTCGGCAAGCTTGCAGCCTGCAAGGCGGGCGGCAATGGCGAGCTTCTTATTATATTTGTATCTGCCGACGCGCGAGATATCGTATCTGCGCGGATCGAAGAAGAGATTGTCGAGCAGCTGCTGGGCGGACTCAAGGGTCACGGGCTCGCCGGGGCGCAGACGCTTGAAGACTTCCATGAGCGCTTCGCCCTGGTTCTTCGTCTCGTCTCTCTCGATGGTGGCTTCGATTCTCTCATCGTTGCCGAAGAACTCGCGGATCTCATCGTCCGTACCGAGTCCGAGTGCTCTGATGAAAGTGGTGATGAATATCTTTCTGTTCTTGTCTATTCTTACATAATAGACGTCGTTTATGTCCGTCTCATACTCAAGCCATGCGCCGCGGTTGGGGTTGATTGTGCTTGAGAACAGCTCGATACCGGTCTTGTCGTGGGTCATATCGAAATATACGCCCGGCGAACGGACGAGCTGGGAGACGATGACTCTCTCTGCGCCGTTGATAACAAAGGTGCCGCTGTCGGTCATGATGGGGAACTCACCCATAAAAACCTCGGACTCCTTTATTGCACCCGTCTCCTTGTTGAGCAGACGCACAGTGACGCGCATGGGGGCTGCATAGGTAGCGTCGCGCTCCTTGCACTCCTGCACGGTGTGTTTAGTCTTCTCGTCAATGCGATAGTCTATAAAGGTCAGCACCCAGTTGCCGGTGTAGTCGGTGATTTCCGCTATGTCGCGGAACACCTCCTTGAGTCCGGTGTCGAGAAACCATTTGTACGAGTTCTTCTGAACCTCGATGAGATTGGGCATCTCCATGACTTCTTCGATCTTGCCGAAGCTCATGCGCGTGGTCGTTCCTTTTTTGACGGGCTTAACATTCAGCATAGGCCAATTCACTCCGTTCTTTTTTCATCCGTTTCGTGTTATCACCATCAATTGACAGAAGCAGATATCCCATTTTTCGGGGCTATACACTTTTGTCAATTGACGGCTCGCGCAAGCTCTTTTGAAGAGCGTTGAAATGCAATAATGAAGCGGTTTTCCGCGTTTCGGGAAAGCTGTAACAAGCCCTTAGCCGAAAAGGCCGGGCACACAACGCTCCATTATAATTGTGCAGTTTTACATTTTATACTATGAAGCCCGCTTTGTCAAGAGCAAGAATGCCATTTTTCAGAGTAATTTCAAACTTTTTACAATATCCGTCACAATCCCGCTCCATTAGCTCTTATCGGCGCGGAATTTGTGCAATTCTGACCGCCCGCAGGCTAAATATGGCTAAATATAAGGTATTATATAAGCAAAAATCGGCGCGACTGAATATTGCAAATTAAAATACCGATAATATTCCATGATTTCGCATATCGTTTTTGACTTAAAAGCCGATGTGTGATATAATATCTGCAATTTTCAGTTTGTCGGAGGAAGAGCATGACCGGTATTGTTGATGTCGGCGGCGGAATGCGCGGAGTTTTTTCCGCGGGCATTTATGACCGTTTTATTGAAGAGGGAATAAACTTCGACCTGTGCATAGGCGTCTCGGCGGGCAGCGCGAATCTCATTTCATATGCCGCCGGACACCATGACCGAGTCAAGCGTTTTTATGTGAACTACGCTCAGCGCAAGCAATATATGAGCTTCGACAATTTCATACACAGCGGCTCATATATCGGACTTGATTATATTTACTCCACCATTTCAAACTCCGACGGCGAAGATCCGCTGAACTATGATGCTTTTACAGCGAACCACACGGATTTCATAACCGTAGTCACCGACGGCGAGACGGGAGCGCCGATATACTTCCCCAAAAACAGCATAAAGCGCGACGACCTGACGGTCATAAAAGCCTCATGCTGCCTGCCTGCGGTGTGCAAGCCGATAGTTATCGACGGCAAAGACTGCTTCGACGGCGGGATCTCCGACCCTATCCCCTTTCAGAAGGCGTTTGACATGGGTTGCAACAAAGTTATAGTTGTCATCTCAAAGCCCATTGATTACCGCAAATCGCCGCAGAAGCATATGCCGATAATCAAAGCCGCGCTGAAAAAATATCCGAAAGTCTTTGATCGTCTCGCCGTAAGGCACGAGGTATACAACCGCCAGCTCGAAGAGGCAATAAAGCTTCAGGAGCAGGGCAAAGTGATTATCTTAGCTCCGCAGGACTGCTACGGCGTGAACACGCTGACCCGCGAGCCCGCCGCCCTCGAAAAGCTCTACGAAGAGGGTCTCCGTTGCGCGGACGAGCACCTCAGCGAGATAAAAGCTCCCGGCGAAAAAACCGCATAATAAATTCTGTCGCATTTAGCGCAGACCAAAGAGCAAAAGATAAAAAGGTCATAATTCACGGCTGACAACGCGGATTATGACCTTTATTTTTTCGTGCTGTGTCCGATAACGCAACACACGGATTCAATATGACGCGCAACGCAAAGATGCATTTCACAGATTTGATAAAAGTTTCGGTTTGCTGTGCCGTAAAAGCATCAAAAGATAAAAAATTCAGAAATTCTAGAAAAAACTTTACTTTTTAGCGGAAACGGTGTTAAAATAGAGAAAAATCACGCGGCGCAGACCGCGGCACAGGGGATGATATCTTGGACAAGATAGATGTTAAGATAATCGAATGTCTCAAGAAAAACGCAAGAGAAAACGCTTCGGTAATCGGCTCGCAGGTCAACATGTCCGTCTCGGCCGTCATTGAGCGCATCAAGAAGCTCGAAGCCAACGGCATAATCAAGCAGTACACCGTCGTGCTCGACAGCAAGAAGCTCGGCATGGACATCACCGCGTTCATCTCGGTGAGCATGGAGCATCCGAAGTACAACAACAATTTCAACGAATTCGTCAAGACCCACAAGCAGATAACCGAATGCCACTACATCACCGGCGACTTCGACTTTCTTCTCAAAGTCAACACCGAATCGACCGGCGGACTTGAATCGCTGCTCAACGAGATAAAGAGCGCTGGCGGCGTTTCGCTGACAAAGACGCTCGTCGTTCTCTCGACAGTCAAAGAGGACTACTCTGTAAATCTCGAATAAACGGCATCAACACAAAAGACCTGCTCTCTATTCTCTATATAGAAAGCAGGTCTTGTTTTTATCAATCAAGCGGCATCTTTGGGAACAGCATTATTTTAAACCACTCGACCGCGCGCCAGAAAAATTGATCTATCTTCTGCGACGCCTGCACGTGCGATGAGAATTTGTCTTTCTTTACGAGCGTTCCGTCTTTCTCGACCATCTCAATGAACACCGGGTGCGCCGGAGAGCCGCTGTTGGGCGAATGTATCGCCATAAGAAGCCTGCCGTCGTTTGCAGTGAATATCATCCCGTGGCCGCCGTCAAGGTCAGCACTTTTGCGCCTCTGATAGAGCGGGATGCTGTTGAAGTGCCAGCTACCGCGGAGCTGACCGCTCAAGGAGAAGAGCGAGCCGACCGAATAGCCGAGCTTCGATCCGCTCGACCAGAGCATTATGAGCGTCCCCTGCTGCGTTTTATACAGAAACGGTCCGTCAGTTATGTTACTCGCCCAAATGCAGTCGTCGGCGCGGAACAGGGTCTCCGGCTCGGTGACAAAATGTGTCAGGTCGGGGCTGAGCTGAGCAAAGGATATGTCCCCCACTCCGTCGGGTATACTCGTCCACTCATGGACAAAAATCATATACGGCACTCCATCCTCAACATAGAGCGTGCCGTCGATGCTGTCCCAATCGTGCGGAGTGATGTGTCCGTCGCTTATCTCTTCGAAAGGTCCCAACGGGCTTGACGAGCGAAACACAGATGTTCCTCTATGTCCGGTCGATGCGCTGCCGTATGATGCCAGAAGATAGTAGCTGCCGTTATAATAATGACATTCGGGCGCCCAGAAGCAGTTCACTCCGTCGAAGCCGTCCTTCGCCTCAAAGACATTGATGGGACCGTACCATGTCTCAAGGTCGAGACTGACATAGCAGCCGTAGCCCTCAACGGTCGATGCGCCAGTGCCGTACATATAATATATGCCGCCGCTGACCAGAACAAACGGATCGCGGATAACGACATCGCGTACATTGACGCTGTGCGATGTATCTATCCCGAGAGCCCTCAGGTCGTCGGTGCTTCTGTTTTCCTGCGCATATGCGCCCGGGACAATAATACTCATGACCATAACAACCGCCGCCAATGCCGATAAAAACCGTTTCATTTTGCAGCTCCTCTCCTCTGTTTTTTTCAAGTATATCATATATATTATTTGCTTTTCAATATAAAAACGCCCCGAAGACAAATTCTTCGGAGCGCGTTTTTTTACATCAGCTGTTCTATAACCGCCGAATAGAGGCTCTCGGGGTCGGCAAGGATTTTATCCCGGACGCTCTGCGCCTGCTCCATATCCGCGACATAGAGGGTCAGCGTCATAAGGTCGTTGAAAGTGAATCTGACATTGCACCCGTTTTCGAGCGGGATTATCTCGACCGGCGTCTCTTTCATGCGGCGTTCCTGTTTGAGAAGCTCTTCCGCGGTCGCGAGTGCCTTGTCGCGCACGGCGCGCGGCAGTTCGTCCTCGATATTCGCCGCCGTCTTTCCCGCCTTTGTTAGGCTCAGCAACTCGTCGTCATCGCTCTTGTCAACTTCAACGCTCCCGCCCTCGATAAGGCTTTCAAGCGCCTGGCTCGCTTCAAAGTAGTTCGCCAGTCCCTCGCGCTGAATGACCTCCATCAGCTGGCGGCGCGACAGTCCCCGCTCGGTGTTCTTGAGCAGAAAAGCTATCAGCACTTTTATTTCATTACGGTTGCGCAGTCCACCCGGCTCAACGCCCGCGGAAAATGCATCGTATCCGTCCATAGGGTCTCCTGTTTCGTTTGAGATTCTCTTACTTCTTCTTGCTGAAATCTATCGGGGCAATGGGCTTGCCGTAATAGCCGGTCGTCTTGAACTCATCGCTTATGAAGTTCTCGCGGCTCCACGCTCTGCCCCAGATGTTCGCCCAGCCTTCGCAGTAGAGTTTATAATATGATACACCGTCCTCTTTGCGCATTCTGACGAATTTGGGGACGTTGCACCAGATAAACGACGGTATCGCTATCACAAAAGCCCAGAGAGGTCCGAGCAGAAGCGACTGAATGGTGTGGCCGTACTCGTGCATACGGGTGTCGTGGACTCTGTCCGCCGGGCGGTCGGGATTCATGAAAATGAATATTCCGAGCGACACGCCGCCGAAATTATCGTGCGGGACATATGTAACAAAAGCGTTATTGAAGCGCTCGTGCTTATACTTTTTTCTCAGCGCGAGAAAGCCTATTCCGCCGACAAGATTCTGCGGCAGTGCCCAGGTGAACTGGACTAAATAGAAAAGAAATTTTTTCATTATTATCCACTCCTTGCAAATCTTTATACATTATACCACACAAAACGCGATGTGTAAAATCTTTTTACCACTCGTCGTTTTCGTCAGCGAGCACGGCATAGGCGCAGCGCACACCGTCGACTCCGGCGGACACTATTCCGCCCGCATACCCCGCGCCCTCACCGCAGGGGTAAAGCCCGCGGATGTTCGACTGATATATCTCGTCGCGCAGAATGCGCACGGGCGAAGACGAGCGGGTCTCGGGCGCCGTGAACACGGCTTCTGGCATGGCGAAGCCCTTGAGCGTTTTATCCATCTTCAAAAGCGCGTCTGCATATGTATCCGTCACTTTCTTCGGCAGTATCTTTCTCAGATCGCTCATCACAACGCCTGTCGGGCAGCTCGGATGAACCGCGCCGAGGCGGGTCGAGGGTCTGTCCGCAAGGAAATCGCCGACAAGCTGCGCCGGGGCTGTGTAATCGCTGCCGCCCGCAAGAAACGCCGCGTGTTCGATCTTTCTCTGCATATCCATTCCCGCGAGCGGATGGTCGCTGCCGAAATTCTCCGGCTCGATGCCGACGAGCAGCGCGCTGTTAGAGTTTTCAGCGTCGCGCCCGTATTCGCTCATGCCGTTGACGACTATTCCGCCCTCTTCGCTCGCCGCGTTGACCACCGTGCCGCCGGGGCACATACAAAATGTATAAGCTCCGCGCCCGTGCTCCGGGTGGCAGGCGAGCTTATAGTCCGCCGCACCGAGCGCGGGATGCCCTGCGAAGTCGCCGTACTGTGCGCGGTCGATGAACTCGCGCGGATGCTCTATTCGCGCGCCGACCGAAAACGGCTTCTGCATCATCCTGACCCCGTGGGCGTAGAGCGTTCTTACAGTGTCGCGCGCCGAATGTCCGGTACAGAGCAGGACGGTATCGGTCTCGATATCCTCAAAATGTCCGTCATGCTCGGTCTTCACGCCGTGGATATAGCCGTTCGCGACTATTATATCCGTCATTTTGCAGTTGAATCTTATCTCTCCGCCGAGCGAGATTATCTCTTTTCTGATATTGCGGACAACCTCGGCAAGGCGATCGGTACCTATATGCGGCTTTGCCGACCAGCGTATCTCCTCCGGTGCACCGTGGTTTGCAAGCTCGTCTATGACAAAGCGGCAGAGCGGATCTTTTATGCCCGTTGTGAGCTTGCCGTCCGAAAAAGTTCCTGCGCCGCCCTCGCCGAACTGAACGTTCGATTCGGGATTGAGTCTGCGCTCGCGCCAGAAGGTCTGAACATCTTTCTGCCTGTCTTCGATATGCGAACCGCGCTCGAGAATGAGCGGCTTGAAGCCCGCCCGGGCGAGAGCAAGCCCCGAAAACATGCCTGCGGGGCCGAATCCGACTATAACAGGGCGCAGTTCGCTCGTGCGCTTTACCTCCGGGGGGGTAAAATCAACTTTCTTTACCGTTTCAACACCAGAGCCGCAACGCTTGAGAATCGCGTTTTCGTCGCCGTCAACATCAACTTCTACATTATACACAAAGAAAATGTTGTCCTTTTTGCGCGAATCGACCGCTTTTTTCGTCACTCTCAGTGTGCGTGTTCTGTTTTCGTCAAGGCGAAGAGCTTTACCTGCCGCGCGCCTGAGATCGTGTTCGTCCGCAGTCAGCGGAAGCTTTATCTGATTTATTTTAAGCATACTTTTTCTCCGTTAAATAGATTTTGCCGCGCTCTCCCCTGCGAGCAGACCGGAAGCCCACGCCCATTGGAGATTGAAGCCGCCGCAGCCGCCGTCAACATCGAGAAGCTCCCCGGCGCAGAAAAGTCCGGGCACTTTCTTCGATTCAAGCGTTTCGCGGTCGAACTCATTTATATTGACTCCGCCGCGCGTGACCTGCGCATTTGAAAAGCCTTTGGTGCCGTCAAATGTTACTTTGAAGTTTTTCGCCGTGCGCGCGAGATTCAGCAGCGCATTTCTGCCGAGCGACTGCGTGTCCGACTTTGAATCAACACCCGCCGTCTTTATAACCGCCGCTCCGACGGCGCGCGGCAGAATGCCTATCAGCATATCCTCGCATTTCCCGCCGAGTCCCGACAAGAAAGCAGCTATCTCCCGCTCACCCATCGACGGAATTAAATCGAGCGACGCGCTGACGGGCGAACGCTTCGCCGCCTTTGCTATGTCCGCGCTTATCTCCATCGCGGCTATGCCGGAAAGCCCGTAATCAGTAAAGAGCAGTTCACCGCGCGAGGTTCGCCCCGCGGCGCTTATCACCGCATCGTGGACTCGCATGCCCTTGAGCTGCCTCAGCTGCTTGTCCGGCGAGGTCAGCTGGACGAGCGAGGGGTAAAGCTCGGTAACAGTATGTCCAAGCGACGAGAGGAGCTTATACCCGCTCCCGTCCGAGCCCTGCGACGGCGACGCACAGCCGCCCGTGCAGATTATAATCTCCCGCGCTCTGTACCGCCCGTTTATCAAAAAGCCATCGGCGGTTTTCTTTATACCCTCGCACTTGTCCTCGCATATGCTTTTCACCCCGAGGCGTTCCGCCTCAAAGCGCAGGCAATCGAGCACACCGGACGCGGTGTTGCTCATCGGATAAACTCTGCCGCAGCTGTCGCTGTAGGTCAAAAGCCCGATGCTTTTAAAAAATTGCAGAACCCGCTGCTCGTCGTATTTCTCGAACACCGAATCGGCAAATTCGCGGTTGGTGTAGCCGTGCGACCGGGCGTTGAGATTCGTCAGATTGCATCTGCCGTTTCCTGTGGCGAGTATTTTCTTGCCGACCCGGGGCAGACGCTCGAACATGGCGACG
>ENA-ORPF01002528-ORPF01002528.1-human-gut-metagenome-genome-assembly--contig:-NODE-2528-length-12157-cov-2.315155_pt1 | contig 12157 bp, 12 predicted proteins | sample MGYA00242140_ERZ509070 | MGnify/ENA primary metagenome ERZ509070 (study PRJEB26280, sample SAMEA2338713) | human gut metagenome | biome: human gut; feature: human-associated habitat; material: faeces... | reverse complement strand
TGCCCTGCTTCAAGAGGCGAATCAATTGCAGATGCTTGTGCAGTTCACGGTACAGATGCAGATGAGCTTGTTGAAAAGCTTAATGCGCAGGTAGGTTAATGGTTAGCTTATCTAAAAGACTGAATGCAGTGGCGAGCCTTGTTGAATCGGGCTCGTCTGTTGCTGATGTCGGAACAGACCACGGATATATTCCTGTATATCTTGTTGAAAATAAAATATCACCATTTGTCGTTGCAATGGATATAAATGAAAAACCGCTTGCCTCTTGCAAGTCGCTTGTGAAAAACGAGGGCTTTGAGGATGTTATTTTGACAAGGCTTTCAAACGGTCTTGAAAAAATTTCGGGCGATGAGGCTGACGACATAGTAATTGCAGGAATGGGCGGAGAACTCATTTCGCAGATTATCGAAAACTGGGAGTTTTCAAAGGACAGGTCAAAACACTTTATTCTTCAGCCTATGACCAAAAGTGAAGAGCTTATGCGTTGGCTGTTTGCAAACGGTTTCAGCGTTATCAAGCGTGACTGCTGTACTGCCGCAAACAAGTGCTACACTGTAATTCTTGCCGAATACAGCGGTGAGGTTCGCACGGTATCCGAAAGCGACCTTTTTCTTTACGGGCTTGATCCGAAGAACAACTCCATGCACCGCAGATTTATTGAAGGCTGTGTGCGCAGACTTTTAAAACAGGCTAAGGGCAACCCTGTCTGTGCCGAAACCGCACGCATTCTTGAGGAGAGCTTTAAGTGAAAACCATAAACGATATACTTAATTTTTTTGAAGAATTTGCGCCCTGTGCAACTCAGATGAGTTTTGACAACGCAGGGCTTATTGTGGGCGACAAATGCACAGCCGTAAGCCGTGTGCTTGTCGCTCTTGACATTACGGAAGATGTTGTGAATGAGGCGGAAAGTCTGGGATGTGAGCTGATTATCAGTCATCATCCCGTAATTTTTGCCCCGATAAAAAGGCTTTCGCCTTCTTCCGTTCCCTATATGCTTGCACAAAAGGGCATTTCCGCCGTTTGTATGCACACCAACCTTGATCTCGGAGAAAAGTTCGGAGTAAACATCTGCCTTGCAGACGCACTCGGAGTCAAAAACCCCGTGCTGTCGGAACTTGGCGAGTGTATGTTCACGGGCGAGCTTGAAAGCGAAACCGATATTCACGATTTTGCAAAGCTTGCAAAGAAAAATCTTGACTGCAAGGGACTTCGCTACACCGACATTAAAGACAGGGTTAAAAAGGTTGCCGTATCGTCGGGTGCAGGCGGTTCAAATGTGTTTGATGCGGCTTTGGCGGGTGTTGATGTGCTTGTCACGGGAGAAATCAAGCACCATGAGATTATCGCCGCAAATTCACTCGGAATTGACATTATTGACGCAGGTCACTTCAAAAGTGAAGATATTGTAATTTTACCGCTTGTCAACAAGCTTTCAAAAGAATTTTCCGAGATTATTTTTACAAAATCGCAATCCTGTGACGATATGATTAAATTTATTTAACCTGTAAGCATCATTATCAAAATATTTGTTGCATAATTTGTTACAATTTGATATAATGATACGGTAAATTACTATATGTGGTAGTGCGCCGTCTGTACGCACCGCAAAATGAGGTATTATGAGAATCAGAAAAAAGAAATGGGCAGAACCGGAGCTTTCCGTTTGCAATTTTTATGTAAAGAATCCGGAAGAAAACGCCGGAAAATGGATGCAGGCTTTCAAAAAGGAACAGCCGTTGTATCTTGAAATCGGCTGCGGCAAGGGCGGTTTTGCGGGACAGCTTGCGCTTAAAAATCCCGACAAAAACATTATCGCACTTGACATCAAGGTTGATATGCTCGGCGTCGGCAGAAGAACAATTGTAAAGCTTTTTGAGGACGCAGGCAAAACGCAGGATGATATTACAAATCTTTTACTTGTAAAGTACAATGTTGAAATGCTTGACAAAATCATTACGGCTGACGATAAGATTGACAGACTTTTCATCAACTTCTGCAATCCGTGGCCGAGAGCAAAGCACAAAAAGCGCAGACTTACATATTACAAAAAGCTTGAAATGTACAAAACATTCTTGAAGCCGGACAGCGAAATCCGTTTCAAAACCGATGATGACGAGCTGTTTGATGAAAGTCTTGAATACTTTGAGCAGAGCGGATATGAAATTTTGTATCTCACCCGTGATTTGCACGCAAGCGAAGTTACCGATAATATTGAAACAGAGCATGAAAAAATGTTCTCCGAAGAGGGCATAAAAATCAAGTATCTTATTGCAAGACAAAAGCCTTGACAGCCCCATAAATAAAGACGGGAGGGATTTTTGTGAAGATTAAAAAGCTGATTTCGGCTTTGGTTCTCGGTTCAATGCTTGTCGGTTTGAGCGGTTGCAACATCACGGATTTCAGCGCAGAAAATCTTCTTCGTCCTCCTAAGGCAGTCGGAGATGAGGCTGAAATTGAACAGCTTATTGCCAAAACGGCTGACAGCGGTTATACGCTGAAATATCCTAAAAACGGAAAATTCCGCAGTGCAATCATCATGACCGACCTTGACGGGAACGACAGCAACGAGGCTGTTGCGTTTTTTCGCAACAGTGCCGAAACTTCTTCGGTTCATATGCTTGTCATGTACTCAAAAGACAATTCGTGGGAAATTGCGTCCGACAATATCTTTGAAACCACCGATATTGACAGCGTTGACTTTGCGGATTTAACCGGCAACGGAAAGGCTGAAATCATCGTTAATTCAACAACCTACACTCCGAATGTTGGCAAGCTTTCCTGCTACTCCTACTCGGAAGGCAAGACAAACGAAGTGGGTTCGGGACAAAGCTGTTCAAGCTTTGTTACGGGGGATTTTGACAATGACGGAACAAGCGAGATTATGTCGCTTGTTCTCTACACAACCGAAAACGAGGCTCTTGCGTCAATGCTTGATTACAACGAGGACAGCAAAAGCCTGTATGCCAAAGCAATGGCAAACATGGATCCGAATGTTGTAAAGTACAAGAATATTGCCGTTACAAAGCTTGATAACGATATTACGGGAATTGTCGTTGACGGAACTTCCGCAAATGAGGTTACGAACACACAGGTTATTTTTTACAGCCGTGACCTTGCAATTCTGCGTAATCCTCTTTTTAAAGAAAAAGCAAAAAATATAACCCGGCGTTCATCGCAGATCATCTGCTCGGACATTGACAAGGACGGAAAGCTTGAAATTCCCGTTACGCTTGATCTTCCGAAACAGAGCGGTGACAGCAAAAATATTTATGCCGACAAAATCATTTGGAACAGCTTTGACTCACCCAAGGAGGCGCTTGTTGCAAAACAGGCGGTAATCATAAATTACGATTATATGTTTATGATGAACTATGCCGATAAGTGGAGCGAAAACAAGGTTACGGCAATTACCGACCTTGAAAGCGAAACCACCTCGTTCTATGCATGGAACGGCACTAAGCTTGACACGGAGCTTTTTGAAATAAAGGTGTTCCCAGTCAGCGAATGGGAATCGGGCAAATCTGATGATTTTACGCTGATTACAAAAGACGATAAATATGCATACACATTTAATAATATAAATCCCGACACACAGATTTCGCTAAGTGATGACGAAATCAAGACAGGTTTTTCCACACTTGATCAGTCGGGAATCTGATCATAGCAACGGAGGTTTTGATATGAAAAAAATTCTTGTTTGTGAGGATGAAGCGGCAATTCGTGACTTTGTCGTTATCAATCTTACAAGGGCAGGCTACGATGTAGTTGAGGCAGACTGCGGCGAGGCGGCTTTGCAGAAATATGAAGAAAACAACGGCGATTTTGATGTTGCGATTCTTGATGTTATGATGCCGGGTATTGACGGTTTTCAGGTTTGTAAGGAGCTGAGAAACCGCAACGGCGGAATCGGAATTATTATGCTTTCGGCAAAAACTCAGGAAATGGACAAGGTAACAGGACTTATGCTCGGTGCAGACGACTATGTTACAAAGCCTTTCTCACCGAGTGAGCTTCTTGCAAGAGTTGATTCACTCTACAGAAGAGTTGCGCTTGCACAGTCACATTCCGAAAACAACTTTAAAGAAGAGCTTAAATCGGGCGAGTTCACACTCAATCTTCGCAACCGTGCGCTTATGAAGAGCGGAAAGATGATTGAACTCACACAGGTTGAATTCCAGATTATGGAGTACTTCTTCTCGAATCCGGGTGTTGCTCTTGACAGAATCGACATTCTCAACCATGTATGGGGAGACGCTTATGTCGGCGAGGATAAAATTGTCGATGTTAATATCCGCAGACTCAGAATGAAGGTTGAGGACGAACCTTCAAATCCTAAACATATCATCACGGTTTGGGGACTCGGCTACAAGTGGGATTCAGGCGAATAACTTTGCAGAACAGCCTGCATAAAATTTATACAATCTAAAGAGGAGGGTGGCAACAATTTTTAAGGGTATTTCAAAAAGATGGATGCTCAACACATTGAGTGTTATACTGACAATCATAATCCTTATTGTTGTCAGCCTTATTTTCATTGTTACATATATTTTTCAAAACAGCGTTGAACAGAACCTGAACACAACAAGCAGCGAACTTTCACTTGTCTTTTCGGGATTTCAGAGCGACAGTTCAACCTCGTTTACGGCGTCTGCCCGTGATTATGTTGAAAACTTTGACAAAAAAGAAGAAATGGAGGTTCTTGTAATCAATTCCTCCGGCAGAGTTGTCATGACTTCAACAGGATTCACCCCCGATGACAACGAGCAGATTCCCGATTTTAATGACGCACTCTCAAACGAAAACGGCTGTGCATATTGGAACGGCAAGCTTTCATCGAACGAAAGTGCAATGAGCCTGACAAGAATCATCACCAACGAAAACGGAACCTGCGTAGGTGCGGTAAGATACATTGTTTCCATGGAACAGGTCAACACGGCAATTGTGCTTGTTTCTGCGGCAGTTATTGCGTGCGGTATTGTTATCATCGCCCTTGTAATATTGTCGGGACTTATGTTTATCCGTTCAATCGTTACCCCGATAAGAAAACTTTCGGAGATTTCAAGCAAGATTGCCCACGGTGATTTTTCACAGGCAAAGAAGATTGAGTACAAATACGATGATGAAATCGGCGACCTCTGCGATGCAATAAGCGATATGGCTCTTGATTTGCAGACAGCCGATCAGATGAAAAACGATTTTATTTCACGAGTATCACACGAGTTGCGTACTCCGCTTACGGCGATTAAGGGCTGGGCTGAAACAATGCAGCTTTCCGAAAGAGGAAAGCTTGACCGCAAAACCTTTGACCGTGGTATGGGAGTTATTATCAGCGAAAGCTCACGCCTTACAAGCATTGTAGAAGAGCTTCTTGACTTCAGCCGTATTCAGAGCGGAAGAATGAAGCTCATCAAGGAAAAGCTTGACATTCTTGCCGAATTTGACGATGCGGTTTACTTCTTAAAGGAAAGAGCCGTTACAGAGGGCAAGCATCTTCTTTATGATGAACCCGAGGTTGTTTATCCTGCCGTTTACGGCGATAAAAACAGGCTCAAGCAGGTTTTCCTCAATGTGCTTGACAATGCGTTGAAATACACACCAAAGGGCGGTGTTGTTGCCGCTCAGGTAATCTACAGCAAAGATGAACCCGATATTATCAAAATTGTAATAACCGACACGGGTTGCGGAATTTCTGCCGAGGATCTTCCAAAGGTTAAGGAAAAATTCTACAAAGCAAACCAGACTGTCGGCGGTTCGGGAATCGGACTTGCGGTTGCCGATGAGATTATGAACCTCCACAACGGTTCACTTGATATAGAAAGCGGAGAGGGTGTCGGCACAACCGTAACGCTCACCTTCCCTGTATATAAAGAGGGCAGTGAAAGCTCACTTCCCGAAAACATTAAGCTTTAATCTTATTTCTCTGTGCAGCCTAATACAGAAAGGAACAGCTAATGGCTAAAAATACTACTAAAAAAATCACCTCAATCGGCGGCAGCGCCCTGATTGAAGGCATTATGATGAGAGGTCCGAAACGCACAACCGTGTGTGTTCGTACCGCACCCGACAAGATTTACAGCGAGGATATAAGCATAAACACAATTCCCTCAAAATGTAAGCTTTTCAAGCTTCCGTTTTTAAGAGGAATCGCAGGTCTTATTGACTCAATGCGACTTTCCTACAAAGCGCTTATGCTCTCTGCCGATAAGGCAATTGAATCAACCGAAATTGAAGAAGAACCGTCAAAGTTTGAAAAATGGCTTGACGATAAATTCGGCGACAAGCTTGTTAAGGTTATGATGGTAATTGCGTCAATCCTCGGCGTTGCACTTGCCGTGGGACTTTTCTTCTTTGTCCCCTCTTTCCTGTTTGACCTCAGTGCAAATGTTGTGCCGGCTTTCAAGGGTGACGGCGGAAACGCTGTTTTCTGGAAGTCTGTTTTTGAGGGTGTTCTCAAGATTATTCTTTTCTTACTTTATATTATAGTATGTTCACAAATGACAGAAATGAAAAGGGTGTTTATGTACCACGGTGCCGAGCACAAGACAATTTTCTGTTACGAAAACGAAGAAGAACTCACAGTTGAAAATGTTAAAAAGCAGAGCCGTTTTCACCCGAGATGCGGAACGAGCTTTATGGTTCTTATGCTGATCGTCGGCATTCTTGTCGGTCTTTTCGTTCCTGTTGCACCCTTCGGAATCGGATTTTTAAGACCTGTATTCAAGATTCTTCTTCTTCCCGTTTCATGCGGAGTCGGCTATGAGCTTATCAAAATCTGCGGTAAGCACGACAATGCCGCAACAAGAATCATTGCCGCTCCCGGACTTTGGGCGCAGAGAATCACAACAAAAGAGCCTGACGACACTATGATTGAAGTTGCAATTGAGGCTATCAAGGCTGTTATCCCCGAGGACGGCTCGGACATTGTAAGCAAGTAATGACTGTAAACGAAATTTATCAAAGCGGACTTAAGCTGCTTGAAAATAATAATATTGAAAATTCAAAATTTGAGGCGCAAAGTCTTTTACAAAAGGCTTTTTCGCTTGACAGAGTCGGCTTTATCATGCACAAAACTGATAAAGCCGATGAAAACTGTTCACATAACTTTTTTAAATTTATAGAAAAACGAATTTCAGGCGAGCCGTTGCAGTATATTCTCGGCGAATGGAGCTTTATGGGATTCGATTTTAAGGTGGGCAGAGGCGTGCTCATTCCCCGTGATGACACGGAAGTGGTTGTCAATCTATGCATTGATTTTCTCGAAAACAGAACCGACAAAAAGACGGTTGACCTCTGTTCGGGCAGCGGTGCAATTGCCGTTGCACTTGATAAAATTTCGGGTGCCGAAGTTACGGCAGTTTAAATTTACGAAACCGCTTTTTCATATCTTGAAACAAATGTAAAGGAAAACAATTCGTCAGTAAAGCCTGTTATGGCTGACGCTCTTGAAATCTGCGAAACATTTGCAGACGGTGAGCTTGACCTCATTGTTTCAAATCCGCCTTATATAAAATCAGCCGACATAGAAACACTTCAAAAAGAAGTTCGGCTTGAACCAAGACTTGCACTTGACGGCGGTGAGGACGGCTGCGATTTTTACCGTGAAATAGTGAGCCGTTGGAGCAGAAAACTCAAAAAAGGCGGTGCGCTTGCATTTGAACTCGGAGAAAATCAGGCTGACGCAGTAAAGGCACTTATGACTGACAAAGGCTTTTCGGATTTTAAAATTTCACTTGACTTTGGCGGTGTGCAGAGGGCGATTATTGGGACTTTGCTCTGATTTTAGAAATTTTGTTCGATAAAATTACCGCCAAATTATTGCATTTTTCCCTCACATATTTTATAATCTTAGTGTGAACATAACCGCCGTTGAAGTGACGGTTATGTTACAGACCGAAAAACATCAGCTCCATTTGCGGAGTACGGAGGTATATAAAATGGCAGTAGATAAAAACAAAGCGCTTGAAACTGCGCTCACACAAATCGAAAAACAGTTCGGCAAGGGTGCTGTAATGCGTCTTGGCGAAAATAAACATATGAACATTGAACACATCTCAACAGGTTCGCTTTCGCTTGATATTGCACTCGGAATCGGCGGACTTCCCCGCGGAAGAATTGTTGAAATTTACGGACCTGAATCTTCGGGTAAAACAACACTTTCTCTCCACTGCATTGCAGAGGGACAGAAAAACGGCGGCAATGTTGCATTTATTGATGTTGAGCATGCACTTGATCCGACATATGCGGCGGCTCTCGGTGTTGATGTTGATTCACTCCTCGTTTCACAGCCGGACACGGGTGAAGACGCACTTGAAATTGCAGAGGCGCTTATCCGAAGCGGTGCGATTGATGTTATCGTAATCGACTCCGTTGCCGCTCTTGTTCCAAAGGCTGAAATTGAGGGCGAAATGGGTGACAGCCATGTAGGTCTGCACGCAAGACTTATGTCACAGGCACTGCGTAAACTCGCAGGCGCAATTTCAAAGTCAAACTGCGTTGCAATCTTCATCAACCAGTTGCGTGAAAAAGTCGGTGTTGTTTACGGCAACCCCGAAGTAACAACCGGCGGTCGTGCGCTCAAGTTCTACAGCTCCGTTCGTATTGATATAAGAAGAGTTGAAACCCTTAAATCAGGCGGTGAAATGGTCGGTTCACATACAAGAGCAAAGGTTGTAAAAAACAAAATTGCTCCTCCGTTCCGTGAAGCTGAATTTGATATTATGTACGGTGAAGGCATTTCCCGTGAGGGCGAACTTCTTGACCTTGCCGTAAAGGCTGAGATTGTTCAAAAAGCAGGAGCATGGTTCAGCTATGACGGCAGACGACTCGGACAGGGACGCGACAAGGTCAAGGAACTTCTCAAAACCGACAAGGAGCTTGCTGCTGAAATTGAGAAGAAACTCTGGGAAAATATTGACAAGCTTTATGAACGCAAAAAGCCTGCTCCAAAGGTAAAAATTACCGAAGTTCCGTCTGCAAACCAAGAAATCAAGCCTGATTCTGCGGATAAGACAGAGAAAAAGAGCGGTACAAAAATTGATGTTCTGGTTGACGACTGATGCTTATAACCGCAGTTGAACCACGAAGAAAGGCGATGTGTGCGCTCTACATTGACGGCGAATATGTTATGAATCTTGACGCACGCACAGTTATTGAAAACCGATTTGATGTCGGCAGAGAGATTGATGACGAGGAGCTGCACGAGATTATCAGGCTAAGCAATGAGCGCCGTGCAAAGGAAAAGGCTTTGTGGCTTATTTCCTATCGTGACCACTCAAAAAAAGAACTCACCGACAAAATCAAACGCACCTGTGACGAGGAATCGGCGGAAAAGGCTGTTGAGCGAATGGAAGAACTAGGTCTTGTAAATGACGAAAGCTTTGCAAGACGATATGCCGAACAGCTTTTGTTTTCAAAACATAATGCTCCGAGAGGTGCGGTAAGACAGCTTGTTCAAAAGGGAATTGACCGTGAACTTGCAGAAGAGATTATTGAAGAAATCGACTTTGATCCGTGTGACGGAATAAGGGCGGTTATCGACAGAAAATATAAAAACATAAATGATGAAAAAATAAGGCGAAGAGCCGTTGCCGCTCTGCAAAGGCTCGGATACGGATGGGATGACATTAAGACCGTCCTCAGAGAATACACAGAGGAAGACTGATTATGAATTATAAAGTAGGCATTGTATCACTCGGTTGTGCAAAAAATCAGGTTGATGCCGAGATGCTTTTGTACACACTCAAGAACAGAGGATTTATTATTGTGAACGATCCGGCAGATGCGGACGCAGTAATTGTAAACACCTGCGGATTTATCGAAAGTGCAAAGCAAGAAAGCATTAACGAAATTATCGAACTCGGCAAGCTCAAGGACGAGGGCAAAATCAAGGCAATCATCGTAACAGGCTGTCTTGCTCAAAGATATAAGTCGGAAATTTCCGAACAGCTTTACGAGGTTGACTCGGTTATCGGAATCGGTGCTAACGAAACTATCGCAGACATCGTTTTGGAAACACTTGACGGACAGAAGTGCGAAAGCTTTCCCGACAAGGTTTGTCTGCCGCTTGAGGGCGGAAGAATTCTTTCAACTCCCCCCTACACCGCTTATCTCAAGATTGCCGAGGGTTGTGACAACCGTTGTTCCTACTGTGCAATCCCGATGATTCGAGGAAGATTCCGTAGCAGAGATATTGAAGATGTTGTAAAAGAGGCGGAAGGTCTTGCTGAGCGTGGAGTCAAAGAACTCAATGTCATTGCTCAGGACACAACCCGTTTCAGTGAGGATAAATACGGCAAACCGATGCTTGCAGAGCTTCTCAGAAGGCTTTGTAGGATTGAAGGCTTTAAATGGATAAGGGTTCTTTACTGCTATCCCGACAGAATTACAGACGAGCTTATTGACACAATTGCAAGTGAAGATAAGATTGTAAAATATATGGATATTCCACTCCAGCATTGTAACAAGGATATTCTCCGCAGAATGAATCGTCACGGCGACAGAGAAAGCCTTACTGCACTCATGAACAAGATTAAGGATAAAATTCCGAATGTAATCTTCCGCTCAACCTTTATTACAGGTTTCCCGGGTGAAACCGAGGAGCAGTTCAATGAGCTTGCAGAGTTTGCCGCCGATATGAAGTTTCAGCGACTCGGCTGTTTTGCCTACTCTCCCGAGGAGGATACAAAGGCAGCTGAAATGCCCGACCAGATTGACGAAGAAATTAAGCAGAAGCGTGCCGATATTATTATGGAGCATCAACAGCAGGTTATGGCTGAATACTGCGAAAGCCTTGTTGGCAAAGAGATTGAAGTTCTTGTTGAAGGCTTTGACAAGCTTGCCGAATGTTTCTTCGGCAGAAGCTATGCCGACGCCCCCGAGGTTGACGGCTGTGTATTCTTCACCTGTGACGGTGAAAAGCCAAAGGCAGGAGATTTTGTCAAGGTGCGTGTAACCGATTACACAGGCTGCGATCCTGTCGGTGAATTTGTCGGCAAAATCGACTAAGTGGCTAAAAGACTCAGCAATTTCATAATATTAAACTTTGAAAGGCACATAAAATGAACTTACCAAATAAACTGACAGTAGGACGAATAATTCTTGTTCCGTTCTTTGTGGCGGCACTTCTTGCGGATTTTCCGCTCAACAATGCCGTTGCCCTGATTATTTTTGTAATGGCGTCACTCACAGATATGTTTGACGGAAAAATTGCAAGAAAAAACGGTCTTGTAACAGACTTCGGAAAATTTGCTGATCCGCTTGCAGACAAAATTCTTGTGCTTGCCGCCTTTCTGTGCTTTGTACAGCTTGGAATATGTGACTGTGTTGCGGTTATAATCGTGCTTTTCCGTGAATTTTCCGTCACCTCAATACGGCTGATTGCCGCCTCAAAAGGCAAGGTTGTCGCCGCTAATATGTGGGGCAAAGCAAAGACGGTTTCACAGATGATTGCTATAATTGCAGTAATTGCAATGCAGATCGTGCTTGAACTGCCCGAAGTCGGACTTAATTTTATAAACACGGTAACATTTGAACCGATTTTCTTTGTGGTGGGAGAAATTCTCATCTGGATTTCGGTTGTATTCACAATCATTTCGGGCGTTGTATATATAATTCAGAACAGACAGTTTATTTCTCAGACCTGAGAACATACTCTCACGGTCTTGACAGGAGGGTGATTGCGTGTTTAAAACCCTGAAAGCGGATATTGATGCGGTTATGGAGCGTGATCCTGCCGCAAGGAGCAGAGCAGAGGTGTTTTTTCTCTACTCGGGTTTCAAGGCGGTGCGTTCTCACCGAAAAGCCAACTGGTGTTTGCGACACAACCTCAAGTTTCTTGCAAGGTGGATTTCTCAACGCAGTCGTCACAAGACGGGAATTGAGATTCACCCGGGTGCAACCATCGGCAAGGGACTGTTTATAGATCACGGAATGGGCGTTGTCATAGGCGAAACTACAATAATAGGAGACAACTGCACCATTTATCAGAATGTTACTCTCGGAGGAACAGGCAAAGAAACGGGAAAAAGACACCCCACACTCGGCAACAATGTGCTTGTCGGCTCGGGTGCAAAGGTTCTCGGTCCGTTCAAGGTTGGTGACAACGCAAGAATTGCCGCAGGTGCGGTTGTGCTGGAAGAGATTCCGGCGAATGCAA
>ENA-ORPF01002523-ORPF01002523.1-human-gut-metagenome-genome-assembly--contig:-NODE-2523-length-12182-cov-7.180012_pt1 | contig 12182 bp, 7 predicted proteins | sample MGYA00242140_ERZ509070 | MGnify/ENA primary metagenome ERZ509070 (study PRJEB26280, sample SAMEA2338713) | human gut metagenome | biome: human gut; feature: human-associated habitat; material: faeces... | reverse complement strand
GGCGGGTAACATCGCTGGCGGTGCGGGCTGCAATCAGCTTAGCCTCGGCAGCCTCAACGCTGTAACGGACCTTAGCGCCGTTCATGGCCTGCTGCTTTTTCAGGCCAGCCTTGTAAACCAGGTACTTGGCAGCGTCAACGCGGGCTTTCATCTCAGCCAGCTCGAACTGGGTGTTCTGGAACTGAGCGATGGAACGGCCAAACTGCTTGCGCTCCTTGACATAGGCAACAGTCTCGTCGATTGCGCCCTCTGCGATGCCCAGAGCCTGTGCGGCAATGCCGATACGACCGCCATCCAGGGTAGCCATAGCCAGCTGGAAGCCCTTGCCCTTAACGCCGAGCAGACGATCCTTGGGGATGATGCAGTCTTCCATGATCAGCTCGCAGGTGGAAGAACCACGAATGCCCATCTTATCTTCGGGCTTGCCGACCTTGAAGCCGGGGTCGGTGCGCTCCACGATGAACGCGGAGATTTCCTTCTGCTTGCGGCCGCGCTTGTCGGTCACAAAACCGGTAACAGCAATGATAATGAAGACATCAGCATAGCCAGCGTTGGTGATGAAGATCTTGGAGCCGTTCAGCTTCCAATGGTCGCCCTCATCCACAGCAAAGGTCTGCTGGCCCTGTGCATCGGTGCCGGCGCCGGGCTCAGTCAGGCCGAAAGCACCCAGCCATTCGCCGCTGCACAGCTTGGGCAGGTACTTTGCCTTCTGGTCTGCAGTGCCGTTCTCATAGATAGGAGCAGCACACAGGGAGGTATGGGCGGACAGGATAACACCTGTGGTGCCGCAAACCTTGCTCATTTCCTCAACAGCCATCACGTAGGAGAGCACATCGCCGCCTGCGCCGCCGACCTCTTTGGGGAAGTAAATGCCCATCATGCCCAGCTTTGCCATCTTTTCAACGGTCTCTTTGGGGAAATATTCCTCCGCGTCAACCTTTTTGGCAAGGGGTTTGACTTCGTTCTCAGCAAATTCTTTGTACATTTTCTGTACCATAGCCTGCTGCTTGGACAGAGTAAAATCCATAACGGTATCCTCCTTATCTAACAGTGCGCCCGCCGCCCCGCAGCCAAAGCCGCAAGGGCAGGTTTGCAGGCGACTGAACAAATCAATCCTGACGGAGATTTTGCACTCCGTCAGGAGAGATTGTTTCAAATTTTACAGGGCATCAACAGCGGTCTTGGTGCGGTCTGCGTTGTAAACGTAGAAGCCCTTGCCGGTCTTGCAGCCCAGGTTGCCGCCGCGAACCATCTTACGGATGAGCGGGCAGGCGCGGTACTTGCTGTCGCCGGTCTCCTTGTACAGAACGTCCATGATGGCCAGGCAGATATCCAGGCCAATGAAGTCACCCAACTCCAGGGGGCCCATCGGATGGTTGGCACCCAACTTCATAGCGGTGTCGATGCCGGCAATGTCAGAAACGCCTTCCATCTTGATGAAAGCAGCTTCGTTGATCATTGGGATGAGGATTCTGTTTACTACGAATCCAGCAGCCTCGTTAACCTGTACTGGAGTCTTACCGATCTCCTCTGAGATCTTAACGATCTTCTCTACAATCTCAGCTGGTGTATTAACACCTGCGATAACCTCGATAAGCTTCATTCTGTCAGCTGGATTGAAGAAATGCATACCGATCATAGGACGTGTAAGACCATTTCCAATCTCTGTGATAGAAAGTGATGATGTGTTTGAAGCGAATACACACTCTGGCTTGCAGATCTTGTCAAGCTCAGCAAATGTTGTCTTCTTTACTTCCATGTTCTCGAAAGCAGCCTCAACTATAAGGTCGCAGTCTGCACATAAGTCTTCCTTAAGACCTGGAGTGATGCTGGCAAGAATACCATCAACCTTCTCCTGTGTCATCTTTCCTTTTTCTACGAGTCTTGCATAACCCTTAGCGATCTTGTCCTTACCGCCTTCAGCCCACTCCTGCTTGATATCACAGAGTGCAACCTCGTATCCGTCAACCTGAGCAAATGCCTTAGCAATGCCCTGACCCATGGTTCCTGCACCAATTACGCCAACCTTCATTTTTATGTCCTCCTAAATCTTTTTTTCCGGTAAACATGAGAAATTCATATACGTTTCGTTTAACATGCTACCATAATACTTATATCACACATTTAGGATGGTTTACCTTTATCAGATTCCCCACCCTAAATGTTAATATCAGAACTGTTAATTATTACTTATTCTGGAAAGGAACAACCTTAAGTTTCTTCTCCTTGTCTTTCTCAAGGAAATTGCCCATTCCTGCCTTCTGATCCTCTGTCTCGAAACAGTCACCAAAAAGCTTCTCTTCAATAACAATTGCCTGATCCATATCTACCTGAAGACCTTCGTTGATTGCTTTCTTGCAATTACGAACAGCGATCGGAGCCTGTTTTGCAATACCTGCAGCCATCTTCTGTGCTGCCGGGAGAAGCTCCTCTAATGGATATACCGCATTTACAAGACCAATGCGATATGCCTCGTCAGCCTTAATATTTCTTGCTGTATAGATCAACTGCTTAGCCATTCCAGGACTTACCAAACGAGCCAGTCTCTGTGTTCCACCAAATCCAGGTGTAATACCAAGACCAGCTTCAGGCTGTCCAAATACAGCATTCTCAGAGCAGATACGAATATCGCAGCTCATAGAGATCTCGCATCCGCCACCAAGTGCGAATCCGTTTACTGCAGCGATCACAGGGATTGGGAAATGCTCTAACTTAAGGAATACATCATTTCCCTTCTTACCAAACGCCTCACCCTCGGCCTTTGTGAGTGTACTCATCTCTCCGATGTCAGCACCTGCAACAAATGATTTCTCACCTGCTCCGGTAAGGATCAAGCAGCGAACTGTATCCAGATCAACTGCATCTAATGTAGCATTCAGCTCGTCCAACACCTGGCTGTTCAAAGCATTCAATGCCTTTGGACGATTGATTGTAATGGTTCCTACTGCACCATCTACTTCATATAAAATAAAATCCATGATTATGCCTCCTTTATGTGATTACTTTATCAACCGCGATCTGTGAATTACTCTTTCTCAACGATTGTTGAGCAACCCATTCCACCACCGATACAAAGTGTTGCAAGACCTCTGTTAGATCCTCTCTTCTGCATCTCATGTAATAATGTAACAAGGATACGGCAGCCTGAAGCTCCTACAGGATGTCCGAGTGCGATAGCACCACCGTTTACATTTACCTTGCTCATATCGAAACCAAGATCTCTTGCTACAGCGATTGACTGTGCAGCAAATGCCTCGTTTGCCTCGATAAGATCGAAATCATCAATTGTAAGACCTGTCTTTGCAAGAACCTTCTTTGTAGAAGCTACCGGTCCAACACCCATGATCTCAGGCGCAACTCCGCCAAGTGCTCCTGCTACCCATGTAGCTAATGGCTTAACACCGAGCTCCTTAGCTTTCTCTTCGCTCATTACAACTACTGCTGCAGCACCATCATTGATTCCTGATGCGTTACCGGCTGTAACAAGTCCGCCCTCTTTACCTGAGCAGCAACGAAGCTTAGAAAGAGTCTCTACTGTTGTTCCGGCACGAGGTCCCTCGTCCTTTTTGAACTCAACGATTTCTTTCTTAACCTTAACAGGTACAGGAACGATCTCATCATCGAACTTGCCTGCTGCGATAGCTGCCTCACACTTCTGCTGTGAGTTTGCTGAGAACTCATCAAGCTCTTCACGAGTGATGCCGTATTTATCACATACATTCTCAGCTGTGATCATCATATGATAGTGGTTGAATGCATCTGTAAGAGCATCGTTAACCATTGTATCGATGATTGTTGCATTGTTCATTCTGTATCCGAAACGTGCCTTTGTCATAGCGTAAGGAGCCATTGACATGTTCTCCATACCACCGGCAACAACGATATCAGCCTCACCGGCCTTGATCATTGTAGCAGCGTCGTTTACGCACTTAAGACCTGATCCACAAACAACATTGATTGTGATAGCCGGAACCTCGATTGGAAGTCCTGCCTTGATAGAAGCCTGACGAGCTACGTTCTGTCCCTGAGCTGCCTGGATAACACAACCCATCTTAACCTCGTCAACCATCTCAGGAGCAACACCTGCACGGTTTAAAGCCTCCTTGATTACGATTGCACCTAAATCTGCGGCTGGAGTATTGCTTAATGCTCCGCCCATTTTGCCGATTGCTGTACGGCAAGCACTTGCGATTACAACTTTCTTTGCCATTATATTATCTCCTTTAAATTGTATTGCACATCCGTGCTGTTAATTTTTTAACAAAGTTATTATACTACAAATTTATGTAAAAATCAATTGTTTTTGTTAATAATTTGTCAAAATTCTATTAAACTTTGCATATTTTTCATTTTATAAACAATCCCCGGGCAGCATATCCGATATACTGTCCGGGGATAAAATATATTCTATATACTTTTAAAGATTCTTAACTGTTGCAATGTCAACCGGTGTTTTCTTGTCAGAAGCAGTCTCTAATGCATGTGCAAGTGCATTCGCTGTATCCATGGCTGTGATACAGTAAACACCTGTCTCGATTGCATTTCTTCTGATAAGGAAGCCATCTCTTGTCTTGTCTCCGTTACCCTGTGTAGGTGTATCGATTACAAGGTCTATCTTGTGTCCAAGGATAAGATCCATGACGTTTGGAGACTCCTGTGATATCTTGTTTACGCGAAGAGCATTTACTCCGTGCTCCTGTAAGTACTTTGCAGTACTTCTTGTAGCGTAAATCTTGTAGCCAAGCTTCTCAAAACGCTTTGCAACGCCTACTGCCTCAGGCTTGTCGGCATCCTTTACAGTCATAATCATCTGCTTGTACTTAGGAAGCTCGACTCCCGCACCCTCAAATGCCTTGTAAAGCGCACCATTGAAGGTCTTGTCGATTCCAAGACACTCTCCTGTTGACTTCATCTCAGGTCCGAGTGAAATCTCAGCGCCACGCAGCTTCTCGAATGAGAATACCGGCATCTTGATTGCAATGTAATCGGATGTCGGAGCAAGTCCAGGTGTGTAGCCCATGCCCTTTATTGTCTCGCCCATGATGATTCTTGCTGCGAGGTCTACAATCGGAATACCTGTAACCTTGCTGATGTATGGTACTGTTCTTGAAGAACGTGGGTTTACCTCGATAACATAGATGTTGTCATCCATATCGATAAACTGGATATTAATCATACCAACAACATGGAGTGCCTGTGCAAGTCTCTTTGTATACTCAACCAGAGTCTCTTTTGCTTTTTCTGAGATAGTATGTGCAGGGTAAACTGAGATGGAGTCTCCTGAGTGTACTCCTGTACGCTCGATGTGCTCCATGATACCCGGAATCAGGATATCTGTACCGTCACAGATTGCATCAACCTCAATTTCCTTACCCATAAGGTACTTATCTACAAGGATTGGATGATCCTGTGTGATTGTGTTGATGATGCCGATAAACTCTTCGATTTCATCATCATTCCATGCAATCTTCATACCCTGTCCGCCAAGCACGTATGAAGGACGGACAAGTACAGGGTAACCAATCTCGTTTGCTACTTTCTTTGCCTCCTCAGCTGTAAATACTGTACCACCTGCTGCTCTTGGGATACCTGTCTTCTGAAGGATCTCGTCGAAGAGCTCTCTGTCCTCGGCTGCGTCTACATCCTCAGCCTTTGTTCCAAGTATCTTGACACCCATCTTCATAAGTGCCTCTGTAAGCTTGATGGCGGTCTGTCCACCGAACTGTACAACAGCTCCGTCAGGCTTTTCAATATTAACGATGCTCTCAACATCCTCTGCTGTGAGTGGCTCAAAATAGAGCTTGTCAGCAATATCAAAATCAGTTGAAACGGTCTCAGGGTTGTTGTTTACGATGATTGTCTCCCAGCCTTCCTTGGCAAACGCCCATGTACAGTGAACTGAACAGTAATCAAACTCAACACCCTGTCCGATACGGATAGGTCCTGAACCAAGTACAAGCACCTTTTTCTGTGGATTTGTCTCTGCTGCCTCATTCTCGCTGCCGAATACTGAGTAGTAGTATGGTGTCTCTGCTTCAAACTCTGCGGCACAGGTATCAACCATCTTGTAGGCTGCCACAATGCCGTTGTCGTAACGCATCTTCTTGATATCAGCCTCATCAATATCTGTAAGCTGTGAGATAACATTGTCAGGGAACTCGATACGCTTTGCCTCTTTTAACAGGTCAACTGTAAGCTCCTCTGTCTTTAAACGGTTCTCCATCTCAACAAGTATTGAGATTTTATCGATAAACCAAAGATCTATCTTAGTAATCTCGTGAATATGCTCGTATTTAACTCCACGGCGGAGCGCCTCTGCGATAACCCAGATACGTCTGTCATCAACAACTGCAAGCTGTTTCTCAAGCTCATCATCTGTAAGACCTGTAAAGTCATAAGACATAAGTGAATCAACATGCTGCTCGAGAGATCTGATAGCCTTCATAAGAGCACCCTCGAAGTTGTTGCAGATACTCATTACCTCTCCGGTAGCCTTCATCTGAGTGGTAAGTGTACGCTTTGCTGTGAGGAACTTGTCGAACGGAAGTCTTGGAATCTTGACTACACAGTAATCAAGCATTGGCTCAAAGCTTGCGTATGTCTTCTGTGTGATAGCGTTCTTGATCTCATCTAGGTGATAGCCGAGTGCAATCTTGGCTGTAACCTTGGCGATAGGATATCCTGTAGCCTTTGATGCGAGTGCTGATGAACGTGAAACTCGTGGGTTTACCTCGATAACACAGTACTCGAATGAGTCAGGATTGAGGGCATACTGTACGTTACAGCCTCCTGTAATCTGAAGCTCGTTGATGATATTGAGCGCTGATGTACGAAGCATCTGATACTCTTTATCTCCAAGTGTCTGCGAAGGTGCTACTACGATTGAATCTCCTGTATGCACACCGACCGGGTCGATATTTTCCATGTTACATACTGTGATGCAGTTGCCGTTGGCATCACGCATTACCTCGTACTCGATTTCCTTCCAGCCTGCGATACATCTCTCTACAAGAACCTCTCCGACACGTGACAGGCGAAGTCCATTTGAAAGTATGTCGATAAGCTCCTGCTCATCGTGTGCAATTCCACCGCCGGAGCCGCCGAGTGTAAATGCAGGACGAAGAACTACAGGGTAACCAATCTTGTTGGTAAATGCAATACCGTCCTCGATATTCTTTACAACCTGTGAAGCCGCGATTGGTTCACCGATTTTCTCCATGGTATCCTTGAAGGCCTGACGGTCCTCAGCCTTGAAGATGGTCTCTGCTGTTGTTCCGATAAGCTTTACTCCCTGCTCATCAAGGAAGCCGCACTCAGCGAGCTCCATGCCGAGATTGAGTCCTGCCTGTCCACCGAGTGTAGGAAGGATGCTGTCAGGCTTTTCTTTTATGATAATCTCTTTTAATGACTCAAGAGTAAGTGGCTCGATATATACCTGATCCGCAATCCGCTTATCAGTCATGATAGTTGCAGGGTTTGAGTTTACCAGACATACCTCAACGCCCTCCTCTTTTAAGGAACGGCAGGCCTGTGTTCCTGCATAGTCAAACTCTGCGGCCTGTCCGATTACGATTGGACCGGAACCGATAACTAATACTTTTTTAATATCATTATTTCTTGGCATTACTGGTTACCTCCCATCATGTTAATAAAGCGGTCAAAAAGATATGCTGAATCCTGTGGTCCAGGGCATGCCTCCGGATGGAACTGAACTGTGAAGATATTCTTGTTCACATACTTAAGTCCCTCATTAGTGCCGTCGTTGACATTTATAAATGCAGGCTCAGCCACATTAGGATCAAGCTTATCTGTGTCAACCACATATCCATGGTTCTGGGAAGAAATATAAACACGGCCTGTTGCAAGATCCTTAACCGGATGGTTTCCACCTCTGTGTCCGTACTTCATCTTGTGTGTATCTGCGCCTGTTGCAAGTGCCATGAGCTGATGTCCGAGGCAGATTGCAAAAATCGGCACATTGCTGTCATAAAGCTTCTTTATTTCCTTTATAATATCTACACACTCCTTTGGATCTCCAGGTCCGTTTGAGAGCATGATTCCGTCAGGATTGTCACCAAGTATCTCTTCAGCGGTTGTGTGTGCAGGGTAAATTGTAACTTCACAGCCTCTTTCATTGAGTGATTTGGCGATGTTGTTTTTGGCACCGAAATCCATGAGGGCAACCCTCTTTCCTTGGCCCTTTAAAACCTTTTTCTCAGTGCATGTGACCTTGTCAACCACATTGCCTGTAGTATATGCCTTGAGCTTTGGAATAATCTCATCGAGATTGTAATTCTCATTTGTGGTAATCATTCCGTTCATAGTACCCTTTTCCCTGAGAATCTTTGTAAGCGCACGTGTATCAATGCCGGCCACTCCCGGAATATCGTTTTTCTCGAGGAAATCCTGTATAGTACCCTCGCAGCGGAAATTACTTGGCATACGTGACAGCTCTCTTACTATATATCCATCCGGCCATGGTCTTTCCGACTCCATATCCGGTGTGATTCCATAATTTCCGATAAGTGGATAAGTCATTACAACAGCCTGTCCTGCATAGGAAGGATCTGTAAGTACCTCCAGATATCCTGTCATTGATGTGTTAAATACTATCTCACTAATGACTTCCCTTGTTGAACCAATACTGGTTCCGGTAAATACATTACCATCTTCAAGAATTAAAAATGCTTTCATCTTTACCCTGCCCTTTCGTGTTATACTTTGTAACCATAAGCTTCTTAGCTGCAACTAACCTTACGTCTGCGCAAAAAAAAAGAGGGCGTCTCTTTTTTCTTATAAAGTGTAGTTGCATAGTATATCTGCTTAAATTGTAAAAAGTGTATCATAATACAGCCGATTTTTCAACTGTTTTTTGTTACATAAATATGCATATTTATGTATACAATATTAGTTACTGTTCACACCAAAGTATGACCGGCAACTATTGCAGCCCATTAAAACTGCATCTGAGCGTTACGGAGTAAGTCCCGCGCATACCGCATATATCACGCCTGAGACAAATACAAGACATGTGAAGCCAACTGAAATTGCAATAAAAGTCTTATCAGCTATATGTCGCGGTGTATACTCCACCTGATATATGCTTTTTGCTGTCATAGGAACGTACATATCGCCTTGTCCATTGCAAAAGCCTCCCTGATATGCACTTTTAAAGCCCACACGCCTGAAGTAGTCTGCCGTGTATGCCGGCATTGCATTTACAGACACCTGCATGAGCTTAAGCTGCATGCGCGCATATATCCTGACTCTCTCCAGAAGCTTTTTGCCAATTCCACGTCTTAAATACTGCGGATGCACATACAGCATGGTGATATGCCCCTCGTTTGTCATGCCGCACACTCCGCACAGCACATTGCTATCAAACGCACCAAATACTACAAGAGCACCGGTCCTTTCCTCGTCCGTCAGCCTGTCTGCATCCATATATTCATCAAAATATCGATGACAGTCCTGTGTCCGAAAGCAGCCTCTGATTGCGATATTGTATATACTTACCGCAAAGGCACATGCCCCTTTTATCTCTTCATTTGTAAGTTTTCTTATTTTCATCAGATAGTCTCCTCCACTATTCTGTCTCTAAGCCCGCTATAGCGTCTCTGCTGTGAGTTGTTTTGTATCATCTCATAAAATGTCTGTTCGTCACCCACTATGGTAACACATTTCTTTGCTCTTGTAACCGCCGTATAAAGCAAATTTCTGTTCATAAGCATTCTCGGGCCGCTCAAAAGAGGTATAACGACCGCCGGGTACTCACTTCCCTGCGACTTGTGTATAGTAACCGCGTATGCAAGTTCAAGCTCCTCCAAAAGCTTAAACGGATACTCCACCTTTCTGCCCTCGTCAAATGATATGGTCATGGTCTCGGCAAAATCGTTGATTTCCTCAATGATACCTGTATCTCCATTGAAGATTCCCATGCCCTTATCCACACAAAGTCCGAATTTTGTCCTGATTTCCCACTCTATCTGATAGTTGTTCTTTATCTGCATCACCTTGTCGCCCTCGCGGAAAATCGTGCCCCTGTATTCTTTTTCGCGCTTGCTCTTGTCTGCCGGATTCATATACGCCTGCAATATACCGTTTAGACGTTCCACTCCAAGGAGTCCCTTTCTCATAGGCGTAAGCACCTGTATATCATACTCTGTAGCATTTACAAACTTAGGAAGCTTCTGCTTTATTAGCTGTAATGTAACATTTATTATCTTGTCGGCATCATATCTCTTTAGAAAAAAGAAATCCATGCTCTTATTATCTAACGATACCTCTTCTCCATTATTTATCTTGTGGGCGTTTACTATAATATCGCTCGTGCTCGCCTGACGAAAAATCTTTGTAAGCTTTACCGTGTGGAAGGCACCTGAATCAATAATATCCTTTAGCACGCTGCCCGGTCCCACGCTCGGAAGCTGGTTCACATCTCCTACAAGTATGAGTCTCGTACCTGCCACAACTGCCTTTAGCAATGAGTACATGAGTGATATATCAACCATCGACATCTCATCTATGATGATTACATCCGTCTCGAGCGGATTCCTTTCATTTCTCTCAAAGCCAGCTGTGCTTCCTGTGTCCATGCCGCCGTTTAACTCAAGCATACGGTGGATTGTGCGTGCCTCGTAGCCTGTCGTCTCACTCATGCGTTTTGCCGCCCGGCCTGTCGGTGCAGCCAGAAAAATATCCATGCCCTCCAGCTCAAAATACTTGATAATAGTATTGATAGTGGTGGTTTTTCCTGTTCCGGGTCCTCCGGTAATGACTAAAAGGCCATTTCTGACTGCTTCCTTCACCGCCTCAGCCTGGTGCTCATCGAGCTCCATCTCTGTCTTTTTCTCTATATTTCTGATTGCAGCCTCTATCTCGATATCCGGCACATCATACGTCACATCAAGCTGCTTTAGCATGGCTGCCGTGTTTGCCTCCATATAATAAAAGGTGTTAGCATAAATCTGGGTTATATCATCCTTTAACTGCATGACAATCTTCCTGTCCATGGCCAGATTCATGTAATGTGCCTCAACCTGCGAGCTTTCCACTCCGAGCAGATATACAGCACGCCTCGTAAGCTCCTCCATCGGCAGATATGTATGTCCGTCCATGGCAGCCTGCTGCAAAACATACTGTATACCGCTTTTTATTCTAAAATCAGAATCAGTCTTGATGCCAACCCGCGCCGCTATCTCATCTGCAGTTTTAAAGCCAACTCCGTCGATATCATCCGCCATGCGGTACGGATTTTCCTTGAGCACACTGTATATCTCTCCGCCATACTTATTATATATCTTCACAGCCAGATTCATATTGATGCCGTACTGTTGCAAAAAAATCATGGCTTCCCTTAAGTCTCTTTTTGCATTGACCTGGTCCGCAATCTCCATAGCCTTTCTCTGGCTAATGCCCTTTACCTCAGCAAGCCTCTCCGGCTCTTCCTCTATGATGCGGAAGGTATCCTTCTTGAATCGCCTGACAATACGTGCTGCGAGCGCAAGTCCTATACCATGTATGGCTCCTGAGCCCAGATACCTCTCAATAGCCATCTCATCCTCCGGCTCCTTCTCTTCAAAGCTTACTACCTTAAACTGTCTGCCATATGTGGCATGCTCTGTATACTCACCGTGAGCCTCTATATTTTCCCCCTCAGCAATGTCCGAAAAAGTACCCACACATGTGAGCTCCTCCTCGTTCACTACAAGAACAAGTACTGTATACCCGTTTTCTGCATTTCTGTATATTATATGATCAACGTATCCTGTGACTGTTTCGGTTTCCAATTGAATTTCTCCGTATCTGTGTGTTTTTATTGTGACTCTGAATAGTTTTATTTTTTTAATATTATACCCTAGAGCATGCGTATCTGCAATTACTAAGTTTGCACTAAAAAAGCCGGTAACCACATGCAAGCATGCCGAACCGGCTTTTTATTATCAATTATTATTATATATTGTAATTGCGCTTCATCTGCTCATAAAGCTGCTGTGTGATGTTTTCTCCGGACTTCTCCACTATCGTATCACTCATCTGCTCTATGATAGTATCCATGAACATATCCTTGTACTGCGACATAGAGGAATCCTCATCCTCACTCTTTAGTGTCATGGAATCCTTCATTTCCTTTATGACCTGCTCCACAAAATAAGACTCAAAATCTTTAAGTGTGCTCTTGA
>ENA-ORPF01002522-ORPF01002522.1-human-gut-metagenome-genome-assembly--contig:-NODE-2522-length-12183-cov-3.118734_pt1 | contig 12183 bp, 10 predicted proteins | sample MGYA00242140_ERZ509070 | MGnify/ENA primary metagenome ERZ509070 (study PRJEB26280, sample SAMEA2338713) | human gut metagenome | biome: human gut; feature: human-associated habitat; material: faeces... | reverse complement strand
TTCCCCAGCCAATATGAGGAGTGATAATCAGCTTTTCGCTGTCTTTGATTTTGCGAAGCGGATTATCCTTCCGCATTGGTTCTGCGGAAAGGACATCCAGCCCCGCACCCGCGATTTCTCCGGCCTCAAGCGCATCCGCCAGATCCTGTTCCACAACAATCGGTCCTCGTCCAAGATTCAAAAAAACTGCAGACGATTTCATTTCCCGAAATGCTTCCCGGTTCATGAGTCCCCGCGTATTTTTATCAAGAGGTGCATGAACAGAAACAATATCTGATTGTTCCAACAACACATCAAATTCCACACGTTCATATCCCTGCTGAGAATTCTTACCGGAAGTGGAATAATAGATCACCCGGCATCCGAATGCCTTTGCAATATCCGCCACACGTCTCCCGATATTTCCCAGACCAATGATTCCCCAGGTTTTTCCGCTCAGCTCATGAAACCTTTTCTCAAAATGGGTAAACATAACATCTCCAACATATTTCTCCGATTTGACATACTGATCATAATACGCAAGCTTTTCCCAAAGATAAAACAGCATGGCAAACGTATGCTGGGCTACGCTTTCCGTGGAGTATCCTGCGACATTACGCCATTCTATGCCACGGCTTTTTAAATATTCCTTATCCAGATTGTTTGTTCCCGTTGCCGTCACACAGACAAGTTTCAGTTTTTTTGCTTTTCCAATCGAATGCTCATTAATCTCCACTTTGTTTAACACGATCACGTCTGCATCCACGGTCCGTTCCAAAGCTTCTTCTGTAGTGGAAAAATTATATGTTACCACCTCTCCCAGTTTTTCAAATGCAGACAGATCAATATCATCTCCAATTGTTTTTGCATCCAAAAAAACGATTTTCATTTTATCCTCCTACCCTATTCTGATTCCAAAAGAAAAAGAGGCTGCCTTTTCTAACATCCTCTTCCCCTTTACATCCTGTATTTATATCTATGCAATCGAAAATGCATAGACCGTTTTTGTATCATATGATTTTCCGGCTTCTGTCAATGGTGTTGTAAAATTTGGCTCATTGATGGAATTTGGAAAATACTGTGTTTCCAGACAAAAAGCATCCCGATCTTTGCATACTGCTCCGCCCTGCACTTTCTGTCCCTGAATGAAATTCGCCGTGTAAAGCTGCATCCCGATACAATCTGTGATCACATCCATTTTTATGCCACTCTTTGTACTGTATGCGGTGGCAATCTTTTCAAGTCCGGCGCGTTCCTTATCCAGAACAAAATTATGATCGTATCCATGGCCGTAAGAAAGCTGATCATTTGCCTGCTCAATATCTCTGCCCATCGGCTTTGCTTCCCGGAAATCAAACGGTGTTCCATCCACCGAAGCAATCTCACCGGTCGGAATGGATTTTGCATCAATTACCGGTGTGTAATGAGACGCGCGGATCTGCAGAATCTGTTCCATGGCACTGCCGCTTCCGGCACCATTCAGATTGAAATATGCATGATTTGTCATGTTAAAAATCGTTGTCTTATCCGCTGTTGCATGATATGTAATGGAAAGTTCGTTCGCTTCAGTTACTTCATACGTTACTTTCATAACTGCATTCCCCGGATATCCCTGCTGACCTTCTGCATCCTTAATTACAAATGTAATTTTGTCTGCCGTCTGTTCCTCAGCATCCCACAGACGTCTTGAAGTCGCCTGTGAACCACTGTGCAGATTATTTTCATTATCGTTTTTCTCAAGCTGATAGGTAACTCCATCGATCACAATTTCCGCATTTGCAATACGATTGCAGTTTCTTCCAACAACTGCTCCAAAACTGGCCATCTGCTGCTGATAAGTCTCTGCATTTTCATAACCAAGGACCACATCTGTATTTTTTCCGTCCTTATCTTTTACCACAAGTGATACAATGGATGCTCCAAAATCTGTAATCTGTGCATACATCCCCTTCGTATTGGAAATAGTATAAAGTGTTGCCTCTTCTCCATCTGCAAGCTTTCCAAATGCTTTTCGTTCCATAACTGTAATTGCCTCCTGAATTCATCTACTCTGTTCCTGTCTATATAAAATATTTTACCTTGTTTGGGTTAAGAAGTAAAGAACAAGTGCCGATGTAAATAGTAAAAATATAGAAATTATAACCTTTTTAAGAAAGGATGTTTATTATGTCCACAAAAGTTTCCTCTGGGGTATCATTATCCACGAATTATTTTTTAAGAAACTTCTATACAAATAATCAGAAAGCAGCCAAAACCTCCGGTCGGTCCGGTTACAGTAATGTGGAGCTTTCCTACGAAGACAGCCGTGCTTTAAACAGGGCTGCCAAGCGGCTTTCCAAAAGTGATTTTGGTTCCGACACGGATGAGAAAGACGATGATCTCAATGATACATCGAAGGCTGCCATTGAAGCCTTTGTGGATACTTACAACTATACGGTCACTTCCGGGAAATCCAGTTCCGACTACGAAACCAAACGTTATGTCAAGCAGCTTAACACGCTGAGTAAAAAACACGCAGACGAACTGGAAGATTTAGGTATCACGATAAACAGTGATGGCACTTTGGATCTCAACAAAGACCTTCTGAAAACCGCCAATAATTCCAAGGCACGAAAGTTGCTCTCTCCGGATCAGGAATATCCGCAGAAGCTCGTCAAGCTTTCCCGTAAGATGAATTCCGCTGTACAGGAGAACATTATGTCCTTGATCAGCACGCAGAATATGCATATTGACATCTCCTTATAAAACGCAAAAAAAGCAGGTGATACGGTTCGTATCACCTGCTTTTTTTATTTCACTGTTCTTATAGGAACTCATCTTCTTTTGGCCAGAGATCTCCCTCATTTAATCCGTGCTCAGTCAGCCAGCCGTCCTCCACAGAAAAACAGGTTTCTTCTTCTTTTTCATTGATCAGAGTCACTGACACCTTCGGCCGCTGCCCTTCTGTTAGTTCCTCACACCCATACTCTCCGTCAAAAATGTGCTTGATCTTCCACATATGACACTCCTTTTTTCCAGACATTAAAAGATTTTTCTAAAATCGAACGCTTTCTATTGTACCACATGTTCCTTCACAATCACAGTTGTCAGATATCCTTTTGCCTGTTCCAGTTCATCCAGGCCACAATACACCTGTTCATTCTCCATGCCGCAATTGGATATTCCATAAATGTCCTGGTGCACTCTGCTCTCTTTATCCTGCATCGATTCCCGGAGCACCCATAATAACTCTTCGAGTTTTTTCCCGGATTTCATATAAATGCGTGTACCATGAAAACCGAGTGACTCACGCACGTCATACGCCGCCGGAATAATATGGATTTCCTCATCTTTTTCTCCCAGAGAAATCCCCAGTCTTGCCGCTACTGCACAAAACGACGGCACACCACTTACGATCCGCGCCTCCCAGCCGGCATCTGCTGCACATCTGTGCATATACATATAGGTAGAATATACTCCAGGATCTCCAATTGTGAGCATTCCTATCCGCAGTCCCTGCCGGAGATAATCTTCCATGGCATCATAAATCCGTTTGTGTGCCAGTTCCAGTTTCTGTGCATCTTTGATCATCGGAAATGGCATGCCAAGAAGTGGCATATCTGCAATTTCCGGACAAACCTGCTCCACGATCCGATACGCATAACATTCCTCTTTTGACACTGCCGGAAGCACAATGAGATCACAGCTGCGAATCGTTTCCAATGCCTGTATGGTCATAAGTTTCGGATCTCCCGGTCCCACACCGATTCCATAAAGGATACCCGGACGATTTTCTGTTGTTAAATCACAAAATAATTTTTTCGTTACCTGTCGCAAATGAGTCAGATACACCTCCCGGACAGCCGGATACTCCCCAATTCCCCGAATCACACATTCCGGCTGGTATCCGGCCGTCTGCAATTTTCCGGCAAAGGAATCCGCATCCGGCTGCTCCCCGTCCTGCATGCCGCCTGCCATATCATTATTTGCATGGTCTCCCGCCACCAGCATAAACGGTGTAAGAAGCACTTTCCCGTTCTGTCTGCTCTGCAGCCCGGACTTCATCCGTGCAATCACGTCTTCAATGGTAATACTTCCCTCCACTGTTGCGATATAGATTTCATGCTTTGCATAAGCACGCAGCGACTGTTCCATCATCGCATAACTGGCATCTGCCGCATGTTCGGTTCCATGCCCCATCAAAATCAATGGGAAATCTCCCACCTCTTCCTTCAGCGACTCCCACAGTGCTTTTGCCACATCCTCATAATCCTGCGGTTTTGCCAAAAGCGCATCGGCAACTGCAATCTGTTCGAAAGCACCGGCATATTTTTTCGCCGCTTCCTTGAGTCTGTGATTTTCAATTCCGTCAATCACATGGGTAGGAAATACAGCTACATGCGTCACTCCCTGTTTTTTCATGCTTTCGAGAGCTTCCGTCGGACTCTTTGCTTCTATATGCTCGCGCTTTTTCATTGCGTTACGCACAATCGTACTCGAGACAGCTTCCTCTACCACGGCATCCGGATACAATGCCCGGACCTGCCGCGTGATGGCTGCAATATTTTTCTGCCGGGTATCCGGATAGGTTGTTCCAAAACTCACAATTAAAATTGCTTTTTTCATGTTATTTTGCATTCCTCTCTCTGTGATATAAGCGTGCTGCCTGTACAAAGTGTTCCACAAATGCCGGATTGGACGGATAATACAAATGTGGATAACCCCACCAGTTTCTGTCGTCCTCGTGGATACATGTCCAGGATGTTCCGCTTACCGGTTTGACCGCCACGCAGCTTTCTCCATTGTTATCACTGTCATAGTAATGAAATTCATGTGCACGGACAGGTTTTCCCGCCAGGAAATGAGACGTCTGTTCCATCACATTCACATAGCCAAAACGTACAAGTTTTCCCCGGTTATGACAGCTGCCCGTTATGATACCTGCCATCGGCCAGTTTTCTCCTTCTTCATCTGTCATGGATTCATGCAAATACATAAACCCGCCGCACTCTGCCACGGACGGCATACCATTTTCAATTGCCTCCCGGATGGAATTGCGCATGGAGACATTTTCTGAAAGCTGCCGGGCACACAGCTCCGGATAGCCTCCTCCCAGAAGAAGCGCATCCGCTTCCTCTGGAATTTTTTCCTGTCCAAGCGGCGAAAACCAGACGAGTTTTCCACCATACGCTTCCAGAAGCCGCAGGTTATCCTCATAATAAAAACAAAATGCCTCATCTTTTGCAACTGCAATAACCGGACATTCCTCCTGCTGTTTTTCCTTTTTCTGTAAAACCCCTTTGTCTTTTCCCGGTTCCTGTAATTTAGGCAGTTTCGTTTTTCCGTCCCGAAACGCATGTAAAAGTGCCCAGCTTTGCAACAGCTGCAGCATCCGATCCAGATCTGCGGTCTCTTCAAGTTTTTCCGCAGCCTGATTGACCTGCTTGCGCAGACCTTCCATTTCCTGTGGCATTTTCAAACCCAGATGCCGGCTCTCCAGATGCAGATTTTTCTGTACCGGAAAACATCCCAGCACCGGAAGGCCCAGTTCTTTCTCAATCACCGGCGTCATTGTCCGGCAGAACCCTTCCGATGTGCGGTTTAATATCACACCAATGATCCGGTGATCCCTGTCATACTGTAATATCCCTGCCAGAAGTGCAACCATCGTGCGCCCCATCCCACGGGCATCCAGCACAAGCACAACCGGCAGATCCAGGGTCTGTGCCAGATGATAGGCGGAGCCCTCTTTTTGTGTGCCTCCTAGGCCATCGTATAATCCCATGGCTCCCTCGATCACCGAATAAGAAAAGCTCTCCCTGTCATATCCATACAGTTCCCGGATCTGATCTGCCCCTGAAAAAAACGTATCCAGATTGCGCGACGGTACACCAATCACCTGATGGTGAAACATGGGATCAATATAGTCTGGTCCGCTTTTGAACGCACGAACTGCAAGTTTTCTGTTTTTCATTGCTGCCAGCAACGCACAGGTGATTGTCGTTTTTCCACTGCCACTTTGCGGCGCTGCCAGTACCATTCCACTGTGTAACATAGTTCTCTCCTCATTATGCCATCGTCAGCACACAGATATATACGGGGTTCTCAGCCTGCATCAGATGATAGGTTCCCACGGTTTTTGCTCTGCTGACCTGCACCTGTATGATTTCTGTCTGCATTTTCCCTGCAGCAAGTTCTGTAATCTGAGCCACGGTTTCAAGACTTATGGCATTGACAACCACACGTGTCCGTGGATTCTTCTCCCAGATGACATGCAGAATATCCGCAAGGCGTCCACTGCTTCCCCCAATAAATACATGTGTCGGAGGTTCCAGGGATTCCAATATTTCCGGTGCTTTCCCATCCACCGGAATCACATTTGCCAGATGAAATTTTTCCAGATTCCGGCGCAGAAGCTGCTGTGCTGTGGCTTTTTGCTCAATGGCGTACACACGAATCCCCGGACTGCATTTTGCGCACTCCACTGCAATTGATCCGGTACCGCTCCCCACATCATATACCACAGCATCTTCCGTCAGGCCAAGTTTACATAAGGAAAGCGCGCGCACTTCTTCCTTGGTCATCGGAACCGTTTTTTCCCCTTCCACGACACGCAAAAATGATTCATCGGACATTCCCGGAACAAGACGTCTTTTTTGCACATTTTCATTGCATAACAACAGGGTATACAGGCCCTCTTCTTTTGTATTTTTTGCCTCTTCATACGATAGCTCGCGGATTTTTTCTCTGTCATAAGAGAGCTGAAATCCAGCAATCATGCGGGTTTGCGTCAATTTTTCTTCTTCTATCCAGCATCCGATCCGTCGGACATCCTCCACCCCGGAAACCAGCAGAAACGTCTTGGGAAAATGCCGGATTGCATCGAGAACGAGCTCTCTGGTCTCCGCGGTATCCTTTTTCCCATGAATACTTAAAATTTTTGCATCCTGCCAGGCAATTCCTGTTGCCGCAGAGAGGTAGGAAACGGATGAAATTCCTGGAAAAATACGAATTTTTTTGTAATTATTTTTATTTAATTCTGCTTTTATTTTTTCTGTTCCACTGTAAAATCCAGTATCTCCGGAAAATAATATGGAGACTTTCAGTTTCTGGCCATCCATTTGGGATTCCTTTTGTCTTAAAACCGGTAAAATATCTTTTGCGAGATAAAAAGGATAGGTTTCCTTACTGTTTTCCACCACTTCGAGCATCCGTTCTGCCCCAAAAACCACATCAGACTCTTCCAGCGCTCTTTTTGCTTCCTGTGTCAGTGTCGCCGCACTCATACCGATGCCAATCAGGGAAATTTCCACCTCCGGACGACCGGAAATCGTATGTCCAAGCAGACGGGAAAGTGTTTCGGTTACCTGTGCATAAGACATTCCCTGTTCCTGTTCCTGTTCCTGTTTCCCGATCACGCATGCCGTAATACCTGCCTTCTGTGCTGCCGCAAGTTTTTCCTGAAATCCGCTGTGCGCACCACTGGCTTTTGTAACCAGATAGCGGATCGAAAACTGATGGATCATTGCCAGATTCATTTCCTCCGAAAACGGGCCCTGCATCGCAAGAATCTGCTTTCCGCGGATACCCGCCTTTTCACAGAGACCGATACTCTCCAATCCGGGAAGCACACGCACAAACAAACGCTCCTTCAGGGGTGCAAATACCGCCAGCTCTTTGCTTCCGGTTGTCAGAAGAATGTTTCCGGATGTGTCCGTAAGTGCCTGGACACAGCTTTCATAATCGGCAAACACATGCACGGTTCCAGCGCGCTCTTTCATGCCTTCGTTTTCCGATATGCTACAGATTCCATCGTCCATTCGCCGCTGGAGCCGCAGATATGGAATTCCACTTCCTTTTGTACTCTCCCGGATGTTGGCAGACACTTCTGTGGCAAACGGATGCGTAGCATCCACGACTGCCGCATAGTTATTCTGTCCGTTTTTTTTCAGCAGGGCGCGCATTTCCTCTACGTCCAGTCTTCCTACACAGACCTTCACCCCGGCAAGTTCCGGCATGACCATCTGACCGTATTCGGTTGCTACATGCACATCACAGGCAATATGTGCCCGTGAAAGTTCCTGTGCGAGAAGACGACCTTCCGTTGTTCCCGCATAAATTAACACTTTCTCTGCCATCTTATTCCTCTTCCCCGTTTTCTGCTGCTATATATGGTATCCTCTCGGTGTCACAAGCTTTCCATCAATAATTTTTGTCTGGGAATTCCCGATAAATACCGTGGTAAACATGTTCACCGGTGTATGCACCAGTTCCTCCATGGGAAGTGTTACGGCTTTCGTATCATCGCGTCCGATATTTTCCACATACCCACAGGCACGCTCCGGTTCCACCCCGTGTTCCATCAGAATTCTGCAGGCACGCTCCAGATAGTCTGCCCGTTTATGGCTCGACGGATTATAAATTGCCATTGCAAAATCTCCCTCTGCCGCTGCAATCAGCCGCTTTTTAATCCTCTCCCACGGGGTGAGAAGATCACTCAGGCTGATCACGCAAAAATCATGGTTGAGAGGAGCCCCAAGCACTGCCGCACCGCTGCTTGCTGCTGTTATTCCGGGAATTACTTCAATGATACAATCATCATATAATTTTCCGATTTCCAGCATCAGGGATGCCATCCCGTAAATTCCGGCATCTCCGCTGCAGATCAATGCCACTTTTTTGCCTTCTCTTGCCTTCTCGAAACACATCTGGCAGCGTTCCCGCTCCTGCCGCATCGGTGTAGACAATAATTCTTTGCACCCGAACCGTTCCCCAAGCAATTTCAGATATACTGTATAACCGATGATCACATCACTGGCTTCTAACACCTGCATGGCTTCCTGCGTCATCATATTTTCCTGTCCCGGTCCCATACCGACCACATAAATCCGGTGTTTCATTTCTTTCTCCTTCCTTTCATTTCACGCAAACGCCTGTTTCACACAAACTGCAATACGATTTTCTCCCGTTTTGCCACGGCAATTGTCACGCCATCCATAGCCTGCTTATGTATCAGCAAACTACCTCCGTCTGCTGCAGCGACCGCAGCACGCTCACACACATTATCCACTCCCACTGTCTGAGCCACAAACGCGGATGCGGTGAAATCACCCGGCACTTTTTTCAGTTCTCCGGCAGAAAAAACGACAAACGGTACCCGCAAATGCTGTGCCAGTTCCTGCAGACCGGGTTCTTTTTCCTTCACATCAACCGATGCCAGGGCATAAATATCATCCAGGTCTATTTCTCTGCTATCCACCATTGTTTTTATCATTTGTTTTATCTCGTTATAACTTTTATTTTTTCTGCATCCCATGCCAAGTACGGCTGTTTTCGGAGCTAAAACAAGCGTTTTACGGTCTTCCTGTGGCTCTTTTTTTGTAATCCACACATCCACAGCATGTTCCGCCTGTGCTTCGTTCCACGAAATCAGCTTTACTTCCTTTGGCGGCTGTAATTCTGCCATCTCCTCCGGGGACATGCATGCCGGGTCTACCGCCATCACAATGATTTCGCCCTGTAACAGTTTTCCAGACACATGCCGGATCGCTTCGGGGTTACACACCCGCAGGCCATTTTTTCTTGCAAACACATCAACGGCAAAAAGCCCATTCACGTCCGTTGCAGTCGTCACAACCGCTGTGGAATGTAATGCTTCTGCAATCTGCTGCGCCAGTTCATTGGCACCGCCCAGATGTCCGGACAGCACCGGAATCACAAACTGTCCGGCCTCATCCAGCACCAGTACCGGACTGTCCACGGTTTTGTGGCGGATCAAAGGTGCCACGGTTCGGACGGCAATCCCGAGCGCTCCAATGAAAATCACGGGAAACTGCTGTGCAAAAGCCTCTTCCAGAAAATCCGGAAGTGACCGGTTTCCTCTTTCTCTTATCTGTATCTTTGAAACTGCAGGGTGACCACCGTAACGGCTCTGCCAAAATCCATACGAAACAGAAAGTGAAAGTTCCGCGATTCGTGCCGCAAGCTCTCTTCCACGTTCCGAAAACCAGGTCATATACAGGATCATTCCGGTAACTCCTTTCCCGCATGGATGTTACACATTACTCCCTCATTTTCTACAGTGTTTTGGGTTTTCGCCTTGCGGAATTCGGTTGTAAAATCCGGCGCGTAGAGTCTGGATCGCGTATAATGCTGATTTGATATTACATCTCCGACCAGCACCAGAGCGGTTTTTGTAATGTTGTGTTTTTTTGCCACCGCCGCCAGCTCCTGCACGGTGCAGATATATGCTTCCTCGTCCGGCCAGGTTGCCTTGTACACCAGTGCCGCAGGTGTATCCGGCTCATATCCACCATTTACAAGGCGCCGTGATAATTCCTCCAGCATTCCGGTACTCAGATAAATTGCCATGGAAGCATGGTGTGCGGCAAAACTCTCAATACTCTCCTTTTCCGGTACCGCCGTCCTTCCGGCCATCCGGGTGATGATCAGTGACTGTGACACATCCGGAAGGGTATATTCCAGATTCAGCGATGCCGCTGCTCCAAAACAGGCACTCACACCCGGACAACTCTCATACGCAATCCCCTTCTGATCGAGAATATCCATCTGTTCCCGCACCGCTCCGTATATACTGGGTTCTCCCGTATGAAGTCGAATCGTGATTAAATTATTTTTTTCTGCCTGTTCCATCACCGAAATAACCTCTTCAAGTGTCATTTTGGCGCTGTTATGAATCTCACAGCCCTCTTTTGCATAATCGAGAAGCTGTGGATTGACCAGCGAACCAGCATAGATGATGACATCTGCTTTCTGCAGCAGACGCATTCCCCGCACAGTAATCAGATCCGGTGCTCCACTTCCTGCTCCGACAAAATAAATCATAGCAACCTCCTGAGTAATTCTTCTGCTTTTGCAGTCATCCCAAGCAGCCCGTAGGTATTGGAATAGACAATACACGCAATCTGTAACCGACCGGCCGCACGTTTTTTCAGATAGAAATCAATTTTTTTCATGATATCTTCCATAACATCTTCTTTTTTACCTTCGGCATCAATAAACGCAAGTGCTTCCTCGGTTGTGACGCAATCTAAAATCTTCTTTAAACATTCTAAAGATACATTTTCACGGATGCCGCCTGCCGCTAAAAGTTCCATCCGACAATCTCCCTCATGGGAATGGGTGTTCATAATGCCTCCCGCCACCTTAATCAGTTTTCCAATATGTCCGGTCAGAAGCATTGCACAAAATCCCAGTTCCGCCGCCATATCGATCGTCTCACCGATAAAATTACTGCATTTCACACTGCGGTCAAGATCATATCCATAGGTCTGCTGCATGAAATCCAGTCCATAATTTCCCGGTGAAACTGCCGCAATGGTCTGCCCTTCTGCACGCTGCTGGCGGAGTTCCACACGAATTGTCTCCTTAAGTGCCTGACTGCTCATCGGTTCCACAATTCCTGTCGTCCCCAGTATTGAGATTCCCCCGACAATCCCCAGTCTTGGATTAAACGTACGCTCTGCAAGTGCTTCCCCATCCGGCACAGAAATCAGAATATGCAGTGTTCCGTGAAAATCACAAATCCGGCACACTTCCTGCACTTCCCGGGTGATCATTTCCCGCGGCACATGATTGATTGCGGCATTGCCTACGGGCTGATCCAGTCCGGGTCTCGTCACACGGCCCACACCCTTTCCTCCGTCAATCTGCAGAAGTTCTTTTTCTCCATCCCCACGGTTGTCCGCGGTGACCGTGGCACAGGTTTTCGTTCCGCTGGTCACATCCGGATCATCGCCGCCATCCTTGACCACAGCGCAGGAAACCTGAGATTCCCCGCGCACGATATCCGTCACTTCCGCGGTGTATGGGATTCCTTTTGGAGTCTCAATCGTTATACAATTTTTTATTTTACCCGTCAGAAGCATATATGCCGCAGCCTTTGCAGCTGCGGGTTGTAAATCCGTACCTCACACCAGATACGCCTCCTTCTTTCCTTTATACCGGCCGGATCTGATATAACAGTGCGTTTACGATTGCTGCCGCTACATTGCTGCCGCCTTTTCTACCGCGGTTGACAATATGCGGCACATCGGTTTTTAAAATCAGTTCTTTTGCCGCCTCTACATTTACAAATCCCACCGGAACTCCAATAATAAATGCAGGACGCCAATCACTTTTCTGCATCAGTTCATAGAGTGAAATCAATGCCGTCGGCGCATTTCCCACGGCAAAAATCACCGGCTTATCGATCTTCGCCGCCAT
>ENA-ORPF01002518-ORPF01002518.1-human-gut-metagenome-genome-assembly--contig:-NODE-2518-length-12186-cov-7.181518_pt1 | contig 12186 bp, 7 predicted proteins | sample MGYA00242140_ERZ509070 | MGnify/ENA primary metagenome ERZ509070 (study PRJEB26280, sample SAMEA2338713) | human gut metagenome | biome: human gut; feature: human-associated habitat; material: faeces... | reverse complement strand
GAAAAGACCCGCTGTTTGGGCATGTTGACGGTTTTCAGATAGACCCTAATTGGAGTTCAGTATAACAAAACGATACTGCGTTGCAAATCATCTTTCGCTTAGGTGCGACGAATAGCAAAAATGCCCTTGACAAATCTCGCCCCAGGTACACGCCCTGACGCAAAATGATTCCGAATTTATTTTACCGCCTGCGGGCGGCTTTCCTCTGTGAGGCTTTAAGGGACATTAAGCCGACAGACGCGCGTCTGTCGGCTCAAGTCTCAGCGTATCTTTTTCCCGTTCAGTATCGCTTCCGTCAGGGTATCCCCGTGGTAACGCAGGGTCAGCAGGAAAAACGGTGCGTTCTGCCACAGTAAGTCCAGAAAAATCTGGTCGCCCTCCCACTTGGGCAGGGCGTTCAGGAATTCCCGCTCTACCCATTGCAGGTCGCCCTCGTCGCATTGGGTCATTTCCCCTTCAAAGCCGTCGGCGGTGAACAGGTACATGTATTCGCCCTCGCAGGTGTCGTTCAGGAACGTCACCACGCCACGGCATTGCCATGAGGTCAGGGTCAGACCGGTCTCCTCTTTCGCTTCCCGTAGGAGACATTCGTCCGGGGATTCCTCCCCCTCGAATTTCCCGCCGATGCCGATCCATTTGTCCTTGTTGATGTCAACTTTCTTCTTCACCCGGTGGAGCATCAGCACCTGACTGCCCCTGGTGACATAGCACAATGTGGTGTTAAGCATCCTCATCCTTCTTCTGCATCAGCCGGATGGCGTGGTGCAGATTCTCCACCTCCACCGTCTCGTGGCCGTCTTCTTTTTCTCCGTCCAGCGTCCATGGCATTTCCGGGTCGGCAAAGATCCGCACCTTTTGGGCGCTGCGGAACGTGAGCATGGCGCAGTTGTATTTCTGACTTTGCAGCGCCTGGATGCACTCATGGATTTCCCCCAGATTCTCCGGCGCGCGAACCAGCAGAATCTCAAACAGACCGTCGCCCATGTCCACCTGCTTGGGGTCCAGCGTCAGGATGCCGCCCACGGAGGTGGAATTGCAGATGGCGCCGAAGAGGAAGTCCCCCTCCACCGTCTGCCCGTCGATCTCCATTTTCACGTGCTCGTTGCGGATCTGGGACAGCTCCGTAATGCCGCTGAGAACGTAGGCGGTGTGCCCCAGTGCGTTTTTGACATTCTGGGGTGTGGCATAGCTGGACCTGGTAAACGCACCGAAGGAGGCAACATAGGAAAAATACCGGCCGCCGAACCGCCCTACGTCGTAGCTCACCGGCTCGCCCTCCACGATGGTCTGGGCGGCCTTGAGAATGTTGGTGGGCAGCTTCAGGCTGGAAGCAAAGTCGTTGGTGGAACCGGCGGGGATATAGCCGATGGGGGTGTCCGCCCCGGCGCTGAGCAGGCCGGTAATGGTCTCGTTCAGCGTCCCGTCGCCGCCGCAGCAGACCACCAGATCAACATCTTTGCCCTTCTCCCGGGCGACGGCGGTGGCGTCTCCCCGCCCCAGCGTCATGTGGGTGATGACCTCATAGCCCGCCTGTGTAAATGTCAGCAAAATGTCAGCCAGATGCCGGTTCGCCCGCTTCACTCCGGCAAATGGATTCATGATAAACAGCATCTTTTTCATGTCGATAACCTCGATTATCCTGTGGTATTCCTTTTTGTCTATTATACCATTCCCGGGAAAATGCGCAAGTCGTTTTCTCTGCCTTTGGTAAATTCAGGCTGAAAATTTACGATTCATTCACACAATTCTGTGCTGCGCCGGAAATAGGACTTGACGCCTATTTTACCCGCTTTTTGCTTTCTTTAGACAAGAAGGTCTGGACTTCTCTAAAAAGAACAGATATAATACATTTATATTCACTTTGGAACGGAGGCTCCTCAATGAAGCTCAACACCAAGCGCACCGTACTGGTCGGTTTCGCGTTTCTGTCCATCTGCGCCTTCTGGCAGATGTACGACAATCTGATCCCCAAAATTCTCACGGAAACCTTCCACATGGGAGAAAGCGTCTCCGGCATGATCATGGCGGCGGACAATATCCTCGCCCTGTTCCTGCTGCCGCTTTTTGGCGGGCTGTCCGATAAATGCACCTCCCACCTTGGCCGCCGCCGTCCCTATATTCTCTTCGGCACCCTCGCGGCCGTCGCGGTGATGATGGCGCTGCCCATTCTCACCGACAGCTTCCACGCTTCCCCGGATGCCTGGAAACAGGTGTGCTTTATCATCGGTCTGGGAATCCTGCTGACCGCCATGGGTACTTACCGCAGCCCCGCCGTGGCGCTGATGCCCGACGTCACCCCCAAGCCCCTGCGTTCCAAGGCCAACGCCATCATCAACCTGATGGGCGCCCTGGGCGGCATTATTTACCTGATTATTACCACATTTCTGTACAAAACAACCGCGGATGTGTACGTTTCCTACCTGCCCCTGTTCGCCATCGTGGGTGGCATCATGCTGGCCGCCCTTGCCGTCATTCTGCTGTGCGTGGACGAACCCAAGCTGGTGACGGAGCAGCGGCGCTATGAGGACGCCCACCCGGAAGACAACCTGACCCAGGTCACGGAGAACGGCGAAACCCTGCCCAAGGACGTCAAGCGGAGTCTTGGCTTCCTGCTGGCCTCCATCGCCCTGTGGTTCATCGGCTACAACGGCGTCACCACATGGTTCTCCGTCTATGCAGGCCGCACATGGCACATGACGCTGGCACAGGCCAACACCTGCCTGACCATTGCCACCGCCGGCGCGATTCTCAGCTACATCCCGGTGGGCAACGTAGCGAGCAAGGTCGGCCGCCGGAAGACCATCCGCTTCGGCACGCTGCTGCTGGCAGGCAGCTTCTTTGCCGCCTTTGTCTATACCATGCTGTCCGACTCCTTCAGCCCGGTGCTGTACGGCCTGTTTGTTCTGGTGGGCATGGCATGGGCGGCCATCAACGTCAACAGTCTGCCCATGGTGGTGGAAATGTGCAGCGGCAGCGAGGTGGGCAAGTTTACGGGGCTGTACTATACCTTCTCCATGTCCGCCCAGATCATGACCCCCATTGTGGCGGGCTGGCTGCTGGAGCATGTGGACTATAAGACCCTGTTCCCCTACGCCGCCATTTTCGTGTTCGCGTCCTTTGTCACCATGGGCTTTGTGAAGCATGGCGATAACAAGGTGGAAGCGAAAAAGGGGCTGGAAGCCTTTGATGTGGACGATTGATGCATTGGAGGGACAATTATGACGCTGCTTATTATTGTACTGATCCTCGCGCTGCTGTGGGTGCTGGCCGTTCAGGGACGGAGCAGCCACTCGGGCATGAAGGAACTGCGGGGCTGGAACTATGCCCACCGTGGTCTTCACGGCGACGGCGCTGCCGAAAATTCCATGACCGCCTTCCGTCTGGCCGTGGAGAACGGCTGTGGCATGGAGTTTGACCTGCATCTGCTCAAGGACGGCAATCTCGGCGTGATGCACGATTCCCTGCTCAACCGCACCACCGGGCAGGCCGGGCGCATCGAAGACCTGTATACGCAAGACCTGAAAAACTACCGTCTGGAAAACACGGAAGACACCATCCCCCAGTTTGCGGACGTCCTGACGCTGGTAGACGGAAAGGTTCCCCTCATCATCGAGCTGAAGCCGGAAGACGGCAACCATGCAAAGCTCGCCGAAACGGCCTGCAACATGCTGAAAGGCTACAAGGGCGTATTCTGCATCGAGTCCTTTGACCCCCGGTGCATCGCGTGGCTGCGGAAAAACCGTCCGGACATCATTCGCGGGCAGCTTTCGGAGAATTTCTTCCGGGATCGCACCGATCTTTCGGACACGCTTAAATTCCTGCTGACCCACAACCTGGCAAACTTCCTGTCCCGCCCTGATTTTATCGCCTACAAGTTCGCCGACCGGAACAGCACGATAAGCAACTGGCTCTGCCGCAAGCTGTGGCGGGTTCAGGGCGTCAGCTGGACGCTGCGAAGCAAGGAAGACCACGACACCGCCCTGAAAGAGGGCTGGCTGTCTATTTTTGAAGGATTCCGTCCATAATGATTCACCGCCGGGATTGCAAAAATTCCGGCGGTTTTGCGTATCATAACCCCGATTGTAAACTTTTTATGACCCTCTTGCAATTTGAAAAGTGATATGCTAATATGTAGCACGCTACATATTATTGACAAGGTGGTGATCATCCTGACACATCACTATGGGTATCTATTGAAGGTTCTCAGCGGCTGCATGAAGGCATCCATGGATAACGCGCTGGCATCCATGGATCTGACGTCCGCTCAGGGGCACATCATGGGCTACCTCGCACAGCGGTCTCAGCCGCCCTGCTCCCGGGACATTGAGGAAACCTTTCATCTGAGCCACCCCACCGTTTCGGGGCTGCTGTCCCGGCTGGAAAAGAAGGACTTCATCGAGCTTCGGCCGGACGAAACCGACCGCCGCTGCAAGCGCATCTATGTGCTGCCCAAGGGAGACGAGCTTCACGAGACCATGAACCGGGTCATTCTCGACAACGAAGCCCGGGTGGTGGCAGGCTTTTCCCCGGAGGAACGGGAGCTGTTCACTTCCATGCTCCTGCGCGCCATCGACAACATGGGCGCAAGCGCCTGTATCCGTAAAATCAAGGAGGAATCTGATACATGATAAGAAGACTCGCCCGGTGCATCCGGGAATATAAGTGGGCGGCCCTGCTCAGCCCGCTGTGCATGGTCGGCGAGGTCGCCATGGAGGTGCTCATCCCTCTGGTCACGGCCGACCTGTATGACTACGGCATCAAAATGCAGGATATGCAGGTCGTCGCCGCCAAGTCCGGCATTCTGGTGCTGTGCGCTCTGGCGTCGCTGTCCTTCGGCGTTCTGTCCGCCGCCTTTGCGTCGAAGGCCGGCACCGGCTTCGCCAAGAACCTGCGCCACGATATGTACCATCAGGTGCAGGATTTCAGCTTTTCCAATATCGACAAATTTTCCACTGCTTCCATCGTCACCCGGCTGACCTCCGACGTGGCGACATTGCAGAACACCTTCCAGATGATGATCCGTATGGCCATCCGCTGCCCCATGACGCTGATTCTGGCGCTGGTTTCCGCCATGGGCATCAGCGTGCGGCTGAGCCTTGTGTACTGCGTGGCGCTGCCCATTCTGATCTGCGCCCTGCTTTGCCTGATCCCCAAGGTGTTCCGCATTTTCGACCGGGTCTTCCGCACCTACGACAAAATGAACAATGTGGTGCAGGAGAACGTCCACGGCATCCGGGTGGTCAAATCCTTCGTCCGGGAAGACCGGGAGACCGAGAAATTCACCTCCGTATCCGGCACCATTTATAAGGACTTCTGCAAGGCCGAGCGCATCATGTCTCTGGCGAACCCCATTATGCAGCTGTGCGTCTACGGCTGTATGCTGGCCATTTCGTGGATCGGTGCGCACCTTGTCATTGCCTCCGGCAATAACCCCGATCTCGGCCTCACCACCGGCCAGCTCAGCTCCATGTTCACCTACACCAGCCAGATTCTCTCGTCTCTCATGATGCTCTCCATGGTCGCCGTCATGCTGACCATGAGCCGCGCCCCGCTGAAGCGGTGCTATGAGATCCTCACCGAGCAGCCGAACCTGACCTCCCCCACGGAAAACGCCGTCATGGAGGTTCCCGACGGCTCCATCGACTTTGAGAACGTGAGCTTCCGCTATTCCGCCACTGCCAAACACCGGGCGCTGAAGGAAGTGAACCTGCACATCCCCTCCGGCGCGACGGTCGGCATTCTGGGCGGCACCGGTTCCAGCAAAACGACCTTGGTACAGCTGATCCCCCGCCTGTACGACGTCAGCGAGGGCACCTTGAAAGTGGGCGGCATCGACGTCCGGAAGTACGATCTTGAGGTGCTCCGGGACAACGTGGCCATGGTGCTGCAAAAGAACGAGCTGTTCTCCGGCACCATCAAGGAAAACCTCCGCTGGGGCAATCCCAACGCCACCGACGAGGAACTGGTTCACGCCTGCCGTCTGGCCTGTGCCGACGAGTTCATCCGGAGCTTCCCCAACGGCTACGACACCCACATCGAGCAGGGCGGCACCAACGTCTCCGGCGGTCAGAAGCAGCGTCTTTGCATCGCCCGGGCGCTGCTGAAAAAGCCCAAGATCCTCATTCTGGACGACTCCACCTCCGCCGTGGACACCCGTACCGACGCCATGATCCGTCAGGCGTTCCGGGAGGAAATTCCCGGCACCACCAAGCTCATCATCGCCCAGCGGATCGCCTCCGTGCAGGATGCGGACATCATCGTCGTGCTGGACAACGGCATGGTGAAAGACGTAGGCACCCATGAATCCCTGCTGGCCTCGTCGAAAATTTATCAGGAAGTCTACTACTCCCAGCAGAAAGGAGGGGAAGAATAATGCCTCCTGTCAGAATGCGCGGCGACGGCCGCAAAGCCAAGAACCCCAGGAAGACCCTGTTGCGGCTGCTGGGCTACATGAAGCCCTATCTTCCCACTCTGGGCGTGGTGCTGCTGTGCATCATTGCCAACGCCGTCGCCCAGACCACCGGCAGCCGCTCCCTCGGCACACTGGTGGACAGCTATATCCTGCCTATGGTGCGGGATGGCTCTACGGATTTTTCTTCCCTGTGGGGATATCTCAGCAAGCTTGCCTGCATCTTTGCGGTGGGCATGATCTCGTCCTTCCTGTTCATGTTCCTGATGGTCAAGGTCAGTCAGGGTACCCAGAAGCACATCCGGGACGAAATGTTCGCCCATATGCAGACACTTCCCCTGCGGTATTTTGACACCAACACCGCCGGCAACATCATGTCCCGCTACACCAGCGACATTGACACTCTGCGGCAGATGATCTCCCAGTCCATCCCCCAGTGCGCCTCCTCCCTGGTGACCATTGTGGTGGTCTTTGTTGGAATGCTGCAAACCTCATGGGTGCTGACCATCGTAATGCTCTTCACCGTCACCGGCATCGTCTTTGTCACCATGAAGGTGGCGGGCAAATCCGCCAAATACTTTGTCGGCCAGCAGCAGTCTCTGGGCGCACTGAACGGCTACGTAGAGGAAATGGTCAACGGTCAGAAGGTGGTCAAGGTCTTCACCCACGAAGAAGCCTGCAAGGAGCAGTTCGACAAGCTCAACGAGGAGCTGTGCCGCAATGCCCGCATCGCCGGTACGCTCTCCAACATGATGGGTCCCATCAACAACAACCTTGGCTACGTCCAGTATGCCATTCTGGCCATCGTGGGCGGTGCGCTGTGCGTACTGTCCGGCGGCAATATGCTGTCTCTTGGCAGCCTGATGAGCTTCATGCTCCTGTCCCGCTCCTTCAACATGCCCATCAGTCAGGTCTCCAACCAGATCAACGCCATCGTCATGGCGCTGGCCGGTGCGGAGCGCATCTTCGAGCTGATGGACGAGAAGTCGGAGACGGACGACGGCTATGTCCAGCTGGTCAACGCCAAAATTGACGAAAACGGCAATATCACCGAGACTCCGGAGCATACCGGCCACTGGGCATGGAAGCACCCCCACAAGGCGGACGGCACCGTCACCTATACCGAGCTGAAGGGCGACATCACCATGACCAACGTAGACTTTGGCTACGTCCCCGAGAAGCTGGTGCTGCACGATGTGACTCTGTACGCCAAGCCCGGCCAGAAGATCGCCTTTGTCGGTTCCACCGGCGCGGGCAAAACCACGATTACCAACCTCATCAACCGCTTTTATGATATCACCTCCGGCACCATCACCTATGACGGCATTGATGTGCGCAAGATCCGCAAAAGTGATCTGCGCCGCAGCCTTGGCGTGGTGCTGCAGGACACCCATCTGTTCACCGGCACAGTGGCGGATAACATCCGCTTTGGCAAACTGGATGCAACCGACGAAGAGATCATCGCCGCCGCAAAAATTGCCAACGCGCACTCCTTTATCGAGCGCCTGCCCCAGGGGTACAACACCATGGTATCGGGCGATGGTGCCAACCTGAGCCAGGGCCAGCGCCAGCTGCTGGCCATTGCCCGCGCTGCTGTGGCCGACCCGCCGGTGCTGATTTTGGACGAAGCGACCTCCAGCATCGATACCCGCACCGAGGCCATCGTGCAGCGCGGCATGGACCGCCTGATGCATGGCAGAACGGTATTTGTTATCGCTCACCGGCTCTCCACCGTACAGAATGCCGACGTCATCATGGTACTGGAGCACGGGCGCATCATCGAGCGCGGTACCCACGAGATGCTGATTGCCGAAAAGGGAAAATACTATCAGTTGTATACCGGCGCCTTTGAGCTGGAATAACAACGAAAGCGGAAATTTCGGGCAGAGGCAAAACTTTGCCCGATTTTTTTGCAAAAAACTCTTTACAAACCCGGCGGGATATGCTATTATAGTCAAGCAGTCCAAAAACCGCATGGGGGCGTAGCTCACTTGGGAGAGCGCTTGACTGGCAGTCAAGAGGTAGAGAGTTCGATCCTCTTCGTCTCCACCAAAAGAGATCCGCAGGAACACCGTTTCTGCGGTCTTTTTGTATAAACAATTACAGCAAATTGTCCCGGTATGTGTAAGGAGTGTGTACCATGAAAAAGAAACTGACTGTAAAAGAGTACGTGTATGTTGCCAGTATGCTGTTCGGCTTATTCTTCGGCGCCGGCAACCTGATTTTCCCCACCGCAGTCGGTCAGCTGGCCGGCCGCAATATGTGGAGTGCCATTCTTGGTCTGCTCATTACCGGCGTGGGACTGCCGCTTTTGGGCGTCGCTGCGCTGGGGCTTTCCCGCAGTGACGGCCTGTTTGCGCTCAGCAGCAAGGTGAACCGTCCCTATGCCTATTTCTTCACCTGCGCGCTGTATCTCACCATCGGGCCATTCTTCGCCATTCCCCGCTGCGCCACCGTTTCCTTTACCGTCGGTCTGGAACAGATCCTTCCCCAGAACGGCAATATGAAGCTGTATCTCCTGCTGTTCACGCTGGCGTTCTTTATTGCGGCGCTGCTGTTTTCTCTGCGCCCCGGCAAGATCCTCACATGGGTCGGCAAGATCCTCAATCCCTTCTTCCTGCTGTTCCTCGGCATCCTTGTGGTGGTAACGCTGGTCTCCCCAGCCGCCGTTCCCGTTTCCAGTGTGGAGCCCATGGGCGGCTACATCCAACAGCCCTTCCTCACCGGCTTTTTGGAGGGCTACAACACCATGGACGCCCTTGCAAGCCTTGCCTTCGGCATCATCGTGGTACAGGTCATCCGGGAACTGGGCGTTGATGAGCCCGGCGCCGTAGCACGCAATACCGCCAAGGCCGGTATCTTCAGCTGCCTGTTCATGGGGCTTATCTATGTTGCCGTCACCGCCATGAGCGCCAAGAGCCGCGGCGTGCTGCCCGCAGCCGAAAACGGCGGTGTAGCGCTGGCGCAGATCTCTCAAACCTTCCTCGGCCGGATCGGTCTGCTGATCCTCGCCGTCACCGTAACGCTTGCCTGCCTCAAGACCGCCGTCGGTCTTATCACCAGCTGCTCCGAGACCTTTACCGGCCTGTTCCCCAAGGGTCCCGCTTACCGGGTCTGGGCGGTCATCTTCACGCTGGTATCCCTCATTTTCGCCAATTTCGGTCTTTCCGCCATCATCGATTATGCCGTTCCGGTGCTGATGTTCCTCTACCCGCTGGCCATCGTGCTTATCCTGCTGGCGCTGTTCGGCAAGTTCTTCTCCCACGATAAGAAGGTCTATAACTGGGTCATCAGCCTTACGCTGATCTCCGCCCTTTATGACCTGCTGCGCACCCTGCCCGCCGCTCTGCGTGCCGCCTGCCACCTCGATGGCATCATCGAAGCGATCGGCAGCGTTCTGCCCCTTGCGGGCCTCGGTCTCGGTCAGGCCGGTGCGGGCGATCTCCAGATCCGCCACCTTCAGGCTGCTGGTGCGCAGAGAGCCGTCGCGGCAGGCCGCGCAGTCGCCCACGGCATAGATATTGGGCACACTGGTGGCAAGGTCGGCACCAATGAGCACAGCGCCATTGGGTGCCAGCTGCGCCCCGGTACCGGCCAGCAGGCCGGTGTTGGGGGTAACGCCGATGGCTACCACGCAAAGGTCACAGGGGTAGGTGCCGCGGTTGGTCTGCACCTGCTCCACGAAGGTACGGCCCGGGAAGGAGCGCACCTGCTCGCCCAGATTGAACTGCACGCCCTGCGCTTCCAGCTCCTTCTGGATCAGCTTGCTCACCTCAGGGTCAAACTGGGGCAAAAGCTGCTGCTCTTTTTCAATGATACGCACATTGCGGCCCAGCTTGAGGAAGGACTTTGCGATCTCCAAACCGGCCCAGCTGCCGCCCAGGATCACGATGTCCCGCACATAGGGGGTGCGGACGAACTCCTTGAGGAAGATCAGATCTTCCACGGTCTTGAGGGTCTGCACGCCCACGCGGTCACTGCCGGGCACCTGCGGCACACGGTTGGAAGAACCGGTGGCCAGCACCAGCTTGTCGTAGTGGTCTTCAAACACGCGTCCGGTGGCAAGATCACATACCGTCACCTTGCGGGCGGCTGCGTCGATGCCGCGCACCTCATGGCGCAGATGTGCGGTGATGCCCTGCGCGTTCAGCTCGCCCGCCACCTTGTCCGCGTAGTCGAGCGCGCGGTCGGTCACGGGCAGAACCTTGACCTGCACCGGGTTGAGCCACACCGGGAACGCGCCTGCGAAATGCTCGGTGATGACGCCGATGAAGCGCTCGATGGAGCCGAGAACCACGCGGTGAATCATGACCGGGCGGTGCTTGAGTCCGTCTTCGCCGGTGTATTCCAGCTCAAAGCGCTCGGGCAGCTGCATGTCGAGCTGAATCGTGCCGCACTGCCAGGTTCTGCCCAGCGAGTCCGCCAGATGGAAGTCCAGCTTCGGACCGTAGAACGCGCCGTCTCCGGCGTTGACAGTGAAGGTCTTTCCCATCTCGGTGATGGCGGCGCTCAGCGTATCCTCTGCAAAGCGCCAGTCCTTTTCGTCGCCGATGTGGTCGTCCGGCATGGTCGACAGCTCGATGGCGTAGGACAGACCGAAGGTCGAATAGACCTCGTCAAAGAGCCGGACGACGTTCTTGATCTCGTCTTTCATCTGATCCCAGGTCATGAAGATGTGCGCGTCGTCCTGCGTGAAGCAGCGCACACGGAACAGACCGTGCAGCGCGCCGGACAGCTCGTGCCGGTGGACCAGACCCAGCTCGCCCACGCGCAGCGGCAGATCGCGGTAGGAATGCGGCTCGCTGGCGTAGACCATCATGCCGCCCGGGCAGTTCATGGGCTTGATGGCATAATCCTCGCCGTCAATGACGGTGGTGTACATGTTCTGCTTGTAGTGGTCCCAGTGACCCGAGCGCTCCCACAGGCGGCGGTTGAGAATCATCGGGGTCGAAATCTCGACATAGCCGTAGCGCTTATGCACCTCGCGCCAGTAGTCGATCAGCGTATTTTTCAGCACCATGCCCTTCGGCAGGAAGAACGGGAAACCCGGACCTGCATCGTGCATCATGAACAGGCCAAGTTCTTTGCCCAGTTTACGATGGTCACGTTTCTTTGCCTCTTCCATCATTGTGATGTATGCTTCCAGATCCTCTTTGGTTGCAAATGCGGTTGCATAGATACGGGTCAGCATTTTGTTCTTCTCGCTGCCTCTCCAGTATGCGCCTGCCAGATTCATCAGCTTAAATGCCTTACCAACACCCTTGGTGTTCATCATGTGAGGTCCTGCACATAAGTCAGTAAAATCACCCTGACGGTAGAAGCTGATCTCTGCATCCTCCGGCAGATCCTCAATTAATTCTACCTTGTACGGCTCCTCTTTCTCCTTCATGAACTCGATCGCTTCATTTCTCGGCAGAGTAAAGCGCTCCAGTGGAAGTGCTTCTTTGATGATTTTCTTCATCTCTGCCTCGATCTTCGGCAGATCCTCTGCAGTCAGAGGGGTGGCCGGATCGACATCATAGTAGAAACCGTCTGCGATGGACGGTCCAATCGCAAGTTTTGTCTCCGGGTAAAGGCGTTTTACAGCCTGTGCCATTACATGGCTGGCGGTATGGCGCAGAGCTGCCAGACCTTTCTCATCCTTTGCAGTCAGGATATTTAACTGACAGTCATGGTCAATCACGGTACGGAGATCTTCTTCCTCACCGTCAACCTCACCCAGACATGCCACTCTCGCCAGGCCTTCGCTGATGTCTTTTGCAATGTCGATGATGGAC
>ENA-ORPF01002507-ORPF01002507.1-human-gut-metagenome-genome-assembly--contig:-NODE-2507-length-12237-cov-7.692333_pt1 | contig 12237 bp, 9 predicted proteins | sample MGYA00242140_ERZ509070 | MGnify/ENA primary metagenome ERZ509070 (study PRJEB26280, sample SAMEA2338713) | human gut metagenome | biome: human gut; feature: human-associated habitat; material: faeces... | reverse complement strand
CTTCGATCTTTTGGATGCCTGTCGGGTTACGCAGTCCGTAGTCAATCAGTTTTCCGTTTCCGGTTTTTATATAGCGGTAGACCTCGGCGCAGAACGAAACCCTGTCTCCAATGGCGTAGTCTTCAAAGCCGGATTTGTCCATCCAAACGTGATCCTCTTTTCCGTCAAACGTTGTCCCATCGGGGTACATCCCGCTGAAGAAGATCCGCTTGAAGCAAATATGTTTTGGGTTAACCCTCTCGATCTGTCCTTTGAAAGGAGACATAACCTCATTAAAAAAGCAGTCAGCGAAGTACGTACGGTGTTTCTTACCCAACGATGCGAATTGAACATCGAGATAATCATCGTAGGAGAATTTCTCTGCTCCGGCAACATTACGCCGGGAAGCCGGATCGAAAAGGATTATCCCACCATAATCTAATACACTAACCTTTTCTCCATAATAGAGTGCCAAAAGAGATTCTTTATCCGGATACTTGGCAATCAGAGCAGCAGCTTTTTTGAGCCGCTCCTGCCGTCTTTGCTCCCGGCAACGCTCGCTCTCATGCTGCTCCGCAAGAATGCGATCCTCTATGTGTCTGCTTTCGGCTTTTGTCAGCAACGGCGATATGTGGTCAACGCAATCGTAATCTCCATTTTCCATGCGCGTTTTGAAGCGGGCAAGTATCTCTTTCAGCTCCTGAGCAGACAAATACCTCGCCTTGTCAATAGAGCAGCTATGGTAACACCCCGTGTTTATGTTGCCGTGCTCATCACCATACATAATGGCGGTATTCCAAGGGCATACATAATGTTTCTTCTGAACGAGCCAACCTTTCTTCAAGCCCTCATCAAATTCCGGAAAAATCGCCGGATTACCGCAACCCTCGTGATCGCCCACCCAAAATCCGGAAGGACCCTTGTCTGCGTGCCGAATCATCACATCGATTGCGTCAAATGTAGCCTTTTTGTCTTGTTTGTTTCTCATGTCGGAAACCTCCGTTAATAAGTGCCGCCAAACAGCGACCTGACATTTTAACGTTGGCTTGCAGAGTGTTCATGTAAATTATAGCATACTTCTTTATACTGATCAACCCCGTTTACCTGACAAAACAAAAAACCACTTGCAAAACTCAGAGTTGTTTATCCCTGTGAATGATGTGGCAGTTATTGTTAAGGTATAGCTATTATCAAAAGAAAGCGGCCACACCGGAACTCTCAGCACGAAGACTGCAACAGATGCACGTTTTCATCAATGACTGCTTCAGCCTACCGCTGCAAAAAAATTTCCGCGGCAGCAAGGTTTTGCTGTTCGTCCGCGAGTTCAAGTCGGACCGCATGACCGGCGGTGCTGAAGCATATACCTATCTCGGCACGGCAAGCTATGTGAAACACGAGGGCAGCAGGCCGATGAATATCACGTGGAAGCTCGATCGTCCGATTCCGGCGAAATTCCTGAAGAAGACGAATAAACTGGCAGTCGGGTAAAGAAGTGCTGCTCTTCTCCCCTTGGCTGTTCACGCACCGACTCGCTACAACCTGACGATATTTTATGACATATTTATGCATTTTCAAGCCGTTCACCGTTCCTTCGGATTTGCCGACACGGTTCAGCTGTAAAGCTGCATTTCGCATCTCACTTTTTCTCGTTTTATATTTTTGCCTTGTTTCCGTCGTCTTCGCTTACGGCACTGCCATCTTCGGCACATTCGTCCGAGCAAAAGAGTTTTGAATGTTTCACAATTACAATTGAAGAAACCAGCAGGCATCCCATTGCAAGCGGCGCACGCCGTTTTAAAAGCAGCATCACGGCGGCAAAAGTTCCGAACAGTGCAAACGTTACTTTGCTGCGCACACGATTCGGAGAAATCCTGATTGCAGTTGAAAACAGTATATACAACCCGGCAAGCAGGAACACGATTTTTGTTTGCGGAATCAGCGCAAGCAGGACGCCGAAAGCTGTTGCAATGCATTTGCCGCCCTTTGAACGGTCGAACGGAGCAACCGCATGACCGAGCACCGGGGCCGCAATCAGAATCGCAAAGGACAATCGGCGAACATCATAGTTTTCTTCCGCAAGAAGCACGGGCAGAAAACCCTTGAACATATCAAGAAACAGGCACAGCAGCCCGAGCGGTATCCCGCAATTTATAAATACGTTTGCAGAACCGGGATTCCCGTCCGAGCTGAGCTTTGTTATATCTTTTTTTGCGAGCAGCAGCGGCATGAATCTGCAAAACATAACTCCGCCGCAGGCAAAGCCGAACGCCGCATATGCCGCACACCGTGCAAAAGAACTTATATCCATCCTTCAGCCACCTTTGCCGCAATATCGTCCGCCGCATTCGGGTTTATGCAGGCGCGCTGCATTGCACGCATTTTTTCCGCTTTTTGTTTGTCGTCTGTTAAGCTCCACATTGCCGAAACCGCTTCACGCTCATTCGCAGCACGTATCGAAAGCCCGTGAGAGGTGAAAAAAGCAATGTTTTTAGCTTCGCATGCCGCATATGTCAGCATTTGCACGAGCGGGACGTTTGCAACAGCGGCTTCCGTGCTTGTCAATCCTCCGGGCTTGGACAGCATTACATCCGCCGCATTCATGTAAAGATTCACCTGTTTTGTGAAACTCACGGTTTTTATCCGCCCTGCCGAAGCAAATCGTTCATCAATGCTCTGCTTCAGTGAAGCGTTATGCCCCGTCAGAACGCACGCAAGGTAATCCCCGCTGCTGCACCGCTCAAGCGTGTCGCAAAGCTCAAGGATGTTTCCGCAGCCGACGCCCCCGCTCATTATGAGCATAACGGGTTTGTCCGCCGGAAGTCCGAGTGCCGCTCTTGCCGCCGCTTTTGATTCGTGTACAGCAAATTTTTTGCTTACGGGAATGCCTGTTGCGAACAGCTTCTCTTTCGGTATTCCGCATTTTGCAATTTCATCACGCAGCTCCTCATGCGGAATAAAATACCCGTCCAGTTTTGTTTCGCCGAAAAACGGAATGCAGGTGTAATCCGTCAGCACACCGCAGCACGGAATGTTGAACCCTCCCTTTTTTCGGATTGCCGTCAACGCTTCCATCGGAAAAAGATGCGTTGAAACAACGGCATCAAATCCTTTATCTTCGATATACTCACGCAGGCCGGGAGCATACTTTGAGTTTGCATAATAAACAGGGGACACTATTCTCGTTGAACTGTAAATATCGCCTGCTTTATAAATAATCCCGAACAACGCCGGCGCTTTTCTCAGCATTGCAGTGTAGGAAGCAGCGACAATTTCACTTGCTTTGCGCCCGCGGAATATCAGCGGATCAATCAAAGTACAATCGATATTTCGTCTGTTGAATGCACCCACGAGCGCACGCGCCGCACTGTTGTGCCCTTCCCCGGTGTCGCAGCTCATTATCAGAACTTTCATTTTTTGTGTCCTTTCCTTTGTTTATTCTTATTCTGCCGCCCGAATCGCCCGGCAGAACTGCATTTTCTCCGCAGGCTGCGGCAAGCTCACTTATCAGTCGTTATGCTTATTTTTGTTTTTCCTGCGCCGATTTTCAACATCGGCAATCAACCTGCGAACATCATTCAGAATATCGTTATGTTCCATGGTTCGAAGTTTCGGGAATGCCGCAAGTATACGCCGCTGCTGCGCATTCAGTTTTTGAACAAACACAGCCGCTGCATTATGAACAGCGTTGTACACTTCGCTTCCGAGTCCTCCCTTATCGTGCAGCTTCAGTCCTATATCCGCCTTTGCGTTCTCTATCGCTGCGGCAAGCTCCTTAAGTTTTTTATTAAATCCCGCAATACCGCCGATCGTGACGCATTCATCCGCCGCAATTATTGCAAACATCACCGCCGCAAGCCAATGCAGTGCAGCACGGGGGAGGCTGTTCGTAACATCGGACACAAGCGGATGAACAAGTTTTATCAGAATAACCGAAAATGCTCCGAACACAACCGCACCGAGCAGGCAGATGCGTCCGTTAATGTTGAATTTGCGTTTTGAATAATCCCACCAACGCGCATGAAAAAGTTTTTCCATGATGTATGAGGTGAAATATTCCAGTGAACACGTTACAATTGCACCGAGGAAAAACAGCAGCACAGGGTTTTGAACTTTTCCGAGTATCAGAATGTCGAGCACTGCCCCCCAGCCGTAAATCGGGCAGTACGGACCGTTAAGGAAGCCGCGGTTAATGAACTTATGCGCACGAACAGAACACAGCGTGCTTTCGTAAATCCAACCTACCACACTGTAAAAGAAGAGCCAAATCATGTATTTTTCGACATTTTCAAGAAGCATATTTCTCTCCGTATCCGTTTTAACTGCGCCGCAGCACAGAGCCTTCGGCTGTTTTGCGGCAAATTCAGGCACAGGGCTTGACCTTTTGCCGTCGGTTACATTATAATTCAATTGCGGAGTTTCGACAATGGTTTAGTTGAAATACATTCGTCAGCGGATAACCCAAAAGTTCTGAAGTGAGCAACGGTTTGCAGTTGTTTCACATTTCATACGTTCTTTATCCGTTGTCGCTCCGTTAAGCGGTTATTGCCGAATCCTTGGAAAGGTTTTGATTAATAATGGCAAACATATTTGACTATCTCATATGGCGCGGCGACCTTCCTCTCTCCGTCAGTCCTTTCAACGAGGTTGACGGTGCCGTTTTTGCACGGCTGAGCTATTTGCCGTTTGAGCTTATCATGCCCTGTGACTCCCCTGTTTCCGTCACCATTGCGGATGCCGCAGCGGCGCTTATTTCGCTGAACATAAAAAAGCCGGGCTCTCTGCGCAAGGAAAACGATGCAAAACTGCTTGAAATGCTTTTAAACAGCCGCCGATTTCGGGATATTGAGCTCTTCGGCTACTCACACCTTTTTGATGCCGCAACGCAAACTCAGTTTTCCGCCGTCACATTCCGTCCGAGCAAGAACAAGCTGTATGTTTTTTTTCGCGGAACCGACAGCACGCTTGTCGGTTGGAAGGAGGATTTCAACATGTGTTTTGTCTGTCCCGTTCCTGCCCAAAGCAATGCCGTTGACTATCTGAACCGTATTGCCGCTTCAAACGGCGGCGATATAACCGTCGGCGGTCACTCAAAAGGCGGCAACCTCGCCGTTTATGCCTCAGCATTTTGCGAACAGGCTGCCCGCCGCCGGATCACCCATATTTATAATTATGACGGCCCGGGCTTCACGGAAGATGTTTTGAATTCTGACAGTTACAAAAGCATCTGCGTGCTTGTGAACACTTTCGTTCCGCAGTCATCCGTCGTCGGCATGCTTCTCGGTCACGAAGAAAAGTATACAATCATTCACAGTACCGAAAGCGGCATCATGCAGCACGATATTTATTCCTGGGAACTGTTGTGCGACAAGTTCACCTATCTTGAAAAGGTCAACAACAGCAGCATGTTTATCGACTTCACGCTCAAGCATTGGCTCGCAGGAATGGATAACAGGCAGCGTGAGCAATTTGTCGATACCGTTTACGCCGTTATGCAGGATACAAATGCAAAGACGCTCCGAGATATTTCAGACAATTGGTTCGTATGCGTCAAAACAATGCTCCGCTCGCTTAAAAATATGGATGAGGATACCCGCAAATCCGTTTCGCATGCACTTCGTCTGCTTCTGCGCAGTGCAAAGATCGGACTTGCACAGATGATGCAGAATAAGTAATTGTTTTGAATTAAGCGTGCGAATTTCGACATTCATCGGCTAAGGTCAGTATTTAATATAATGAAACGTTTTTTTATCAAAAATGCCTCTCTGCTGCTCCCCTGCGGACTGCAAACGGGGAGTATCGAGTTTGACAGCACAATAACTGCATTGCGCCGAAGCAACGATTCCTGTGCATCTGATTGCGAATGCGAAACGCTCGATGCGCACGGCGGCTTTGTTGTTCCCGGACTTTTTGATATCCACACGCACGGGGCATGCGGCGCAGATTTTTCGGATGCGGATTTTTCGGACAGAAATGTATTGAACGACATTCACGAATGCAGCATTCACGAATGCAGCAATTACAAATGCAATGAGTTTGATGCCGATAGTTTTCCGCTCAATTCCCCGCTTTTCCGCCTTTCACGATACTATCTCAGCCAAGGCGTAACCTCCTTCCTTGCAACAACAATGACTTTATGTGCAGAGGAGCTTTTTGCCGCCATGCATTCAATCGATGCGTTCTGCCGTATGCGCGAGGAATTCATCAAACGCACTCCGAATAAGCTGCATCACTTTGCCGGCGCAAAATGCATCGGCATAAATCTTGAGGGACCTTTCCTCAGCAGCAGTAAGCGCGGGTCGCAGGCCGAATGCAATCTTCTTGCGCCCGATGCCGCATTGTTTCATCAGCTTAATGCCGCAAGCGGCGGTCGGATAAAACTCGTCACCGTTGCGCCCGAACTGCCCGGTGCGTTTGAATTCATTCGCAGCGTTTCGGGCTGCTGCACCGTTTCGGAAGGCCACAGTGCGGCTGACTACAACACGGCAATTGCCGCATTTCGAGCCGGAGCTTCCCATGTTACGCATATTTTCAACGGCATGAACGACTGCCTGCACCGTTCCCCCGGTATTGCGGGCGCGGCAGCCGATCTCGGAATTCCCGTTGAACTTATCTGTGACGGGCTGCATGTTCACCCTGCCGTGGTTCGCGGAGTTTTTCGGGTCTTCGGCAAAAAAACCTGCCTGATATCGGATTCGCTTCGCTGCGCAGGAATGCCCGACGGTCGGTACAGCTTGGGCGGGCAGGAATTCGTTTTGTCCGACGGATGCGCCGCTCTTGCGGACGGCACGCTTGCGGGTTCTGCAATATCCCTTGCCGATGCGGTTCGCAACGCTGTTTCGTTCGGCATTTCGCCGTCCGATGCATTCTTTGCTGCATCGTATGCACCTTTCACCTCCGTTTTCGGCGATTCCGCTCCGTTTGGACTTGAGTGCGGCCGCGCTGCGGATCTTGCTGTGTTTGATGCGAATTTAAACCTTAAAGCCGTGTTTATGGACGGCGAAAGAATGCTCTGAGCAAAAGGGGCACCGGCGCAGCTCCTTCTTTCCGTGAAATATATTTGCCGTTGTAGTTTTTTTCGGATATCAAACAACGGTTGCTTGCGGATGATGCTTCTTTTTGGTACAATAGATGCAGTGGCTTCGGAGCTCCTCGGAGGTATGCGTATGAAATACAGCATTGCAATATGCGACGACAGCAAAACCGATGCAGCACTCGTGCAGTCGTTTTTGCTTGAATGGGCAAAACAGCGCGGTACGGAGGTTGAGATTGAGGTTTTCCCTTCTGCGGAAAGCTTTCTTTTTCGTTATGACGAGTATAAAGCTTTCGATATCCTGCTTTTTGATGTTGAAATGAGCGGGATGGACGGTGTGTCGGCGGCGCGTAAGGTTCGCCGCGAAAATGAAGCTGTTCAAATTGTGTTCATCACCGGCTATTCGGATTATATTGCCGAGGGCTATGATGTTGCCGCGCTGCATTATCTCATGAAACCGCTCAACAAGGAAAAATTCTTCTCCGTTTTGAACCGTGCGGCTCAAAAAATCACGCAGAACGAACGCTGCATATGCTTTGAGAGCGGCGGTGAAATGCTTCGCATTCCGGTATACGAGATACGCTACCTTGAAGTTTTCCGCAATTATGTTACCGTTCACGCAAAGCGCGAATACACGGTCAAGCGCACATTAAGCGAGTTTGAGCAGGAGCTCGGCAGCGGTTTTCACCGCATCGGAAGAGCCGTTATTGTGAACCTTAAGTTCGTTGCACACGTTACAAAAACCGAGGTTCAGCTTTCGGACGGAACCGTGCTTCCCCTTCCCCGCGGCGCATACGAACCGCTTAACCGTGCGATAATTGCGCACTTGTGAAACAGATTTTCCATATATACGGAGTGAAATCAATGAAAAGCCTTTTAAAGTGCATTTTAAAAAAGCATTATGACAGGCAGCTTGAAGCCGACCAAAATGAGTTTATTGAGACGCATTATCGCGAAGTTGAAAACATGTATCAAAAAATGCGCGGCTGGCGGCACGATTATCACAACCATATTCAAACGCTCAAGTTTCTTGCCGCAAACAATGATATTGTCGGAATAAGGGAATATCTGAACGAGCTCGATACGAACCTTTCGATTCTTGACAGTTCGATCCGAACGGGAAACTCCATGGCGGATGCAATTTTGAACAGCAAAGTTTCACTTGCAAAAGCACGGGAAATCGATGTCCGCGTTGATGCACATATTCCCGTGAAACTTAAAATATCCGAAATTGACCTGTGCTGCATTCTCGGAAATCTGTTCGACAATGCAATCGATGCAAGCATGGCTCTCCCGCCGCAAAACAGGCTCATCCGTGTTTATATGGACATGAAGGGCAGCCGGCTCTATATCTCGTTCACAAATTTCACCTCTCAAAAAAAGCTCGGCAAACTCGGCCGCGTTTTTGCAACAACAAAGGGTTTGGGACACGGCCTCGGGCTTTCCCGCATTGAAAATATCGTTGAAAAGCATGACGGATATTTGAGCTTTAACTCCGAGGACGGAGCGTTCACTGCGGAAATACTTCTTCCGCAGGAATAATTGCCTGTATTTTCACTTATCTTTTTCACACATTCGATGCAGCATTGCATTCGGGTGTTTTTTTGCTTCACATCACGCAGAGCCTTACTCCGCCCGCCTTCTGCGGCGGCAAAACTGCAATTCGTCCCCGCCAATCAACAATTCGTCCCCTAAATATGCAGCTCGAACGAATTTCGGCTATAATGCAAACATCAAAAAGCTGAAAGGCGGTTGATACAATGGACAAAAGAACAAAAAAAGAAATTCAATCCAAACCCGGCGCAAAAAAAACACCGAAACCGAAGTACAATCTTTGGCAGAACACGGGATTCATGCTGCGCACATCCCGAAAATACGCAAAGAGTGTTTTCCCGCTCTGCATCGTGCTTGCATTGCTCAGCGCGGGCAAAAGCGTTGCCGAACTGCTTATTGCACCTGCAATTCTGAACAAAATCGAGCTTTCCGCATCCCTCGGCAGTGTTGTTTTCACAATTGCGGCATTTGCCTTGGTGCTCATGCTGCTTTCCGGGCTTCGGTCCTATGTTGACACGAATGCGCTGTTCGGAAGAATCGCCGTTCGGAGCCAAGGAATCTATCTCAGCATTTCCCGCAAATATGCCGAAACATCCTATCCGAACCTTTTGAACACGGATTTTCTTGCCCTCGGAAAAAAGGCAAGTGCTGCCTGCGACGCCAACTCAGAGGCCTCCGAAGCCATCTGGACGACTCTGACGGATCTGATGACGTCATGCATCGGCTTTATCGTTTATCTTGCTTTGCTGACGAACCTTAACCTTTGGCTTGCCGCACTTGTTGCCGCAACAACGGCTGTCAGCTATTTTGCAAGCAAACGAATCAACGAATGGGGCTATCTCCATCGCAGCGAAGAGCTTGAGCTTACAAAAAAGATCGAATACGCAAACAAAACCGCAACATCGCGCGAGTTTGCTAAGGATATCCGCATGTTCGGCCTGCGCGGCTGGCTGGAAGAGCTTTGGGGCAGCACAATGCGCCTGTACAGTGCGTTTTGCGCAAAGCGCGAGCGCAAATATATTTGGGCAAATATCATTGATATCGTTCTGACTTTTTTGCGCAACGGCATCGCTTATGCGTTTCTTATCGGAATCACCGTCAAAAACGGATTGCCTGCCTCCCAATTTCTTCTGTACTTTGCGGCACTGAGCGGCTTTGCACAGTGGGTCGTTGAGATTCTGGATAAGCTTTCCGTAATGCACAAGCAGAGCCTTGATATTTCCACGATTCGCGAATTTCTTGATTGGGACGAGCCTTTCGACCTTAACGGCGGCGAAAGAATCGCTTTTGAACCGAACAAGCAATACGAAATCAGGCTTGATGATGTTTCCTTCCGCTATCCAAAAGCGGATAAAGACACGCTTTCTCACATTAACCTGACCGTTCATCCGGGTGAAAAGCTTGCAATTGTCGGTCTTAACGGCGCAGGCAAAACAACGCTCGTGAAGCTTGTGTGCGGTTTTCTTGACCCGACCGAAGGACGCATACTGCTTAACGGAGAAGATATCCGCAAGTTTAACCGCAACGACTATTACGCGCTCTTTTCGGCTGTTTTCCAGGAATTCTCCGTGCTTGACGTCACCGTTAAGGAAAACGTTGCGCAATGTGTTGACGGAATCGATGAAGCCCGCGTTTGGCAATGTATTGATAAGGCAGGTCTGACCGAAAAAATTAAGTCCCTCCCCAAGGGCATTGAAACGCATCTCGGCAGGCGTGTGTTTAAGGACGGAGTTGAGTTTTCCGGCGGGCAGACGCAGAGGCTCATGCTTGCAAGGGCATTGTATAAAAACGCACCGATACTCGTGCTTGACGAACCTACCGCTGCACTTGACCCGATTGCAGAAAATGACATCTATCAAAAATACAATGATATGACGCACGGACGAACCTCGTTCTTCATCTCTCACCGCCTTGCCTCAACGCGTTTTTGCGACAGAATCATTTTTGTTGACGGCGGAAAAATTGCAGAGGAAGGCACACATGACGAGCTTTTGAAAAACGGCGGAGGCTATGCCTATCTGTTCGAAGTTCAAAGCAAGTACTACCGCAGTGATAATCAGGACGGCACGTCAGACGGTTCTCCCGACGCCGCAATCAAATGAAAGGAGTGAGTGAAAATGAGTAATAATACCAACAAAAAAACAAGTTTCGCCGCTGCGTTCAAAAACAATTTGCGCGCATGGAAAATACTGTTTAAACCCTGCAAAGGAACATTTGTTTCGATATTTTTGAGCGCACTCACAGCCGCCGCAAGCCCGCTTGTGACGATCTGGTTTTCAGCTCAGCTGCTGAATGAGCTTGCAAGCAGCAGAAACCCTGCCGCACTCCGCAATTGGGTTTTGCTGACGCTCGGCGCGACCGCCGGGATAATGCTGCTCAATGCGATTTTGCAGCATTGGCGCGAAGCGGAGGAATCCACTTTTTATGCCAATATGCAGTCCGTATTCGGCAAAAAAAGGCTTGATATGGATTTTCCGAATGCTGACAGTCAGCGCGTTTACGAGCTTCAATCGCAGATATGGCAAAGCCAGAACTTCACCGGATACGGCCTTAGGCAATCGATTGAAATCTTTCGCTCCGGCTGCAATGCACTGTTTCAGATCATCGGCGGCATCGGACTTTCCCTCGGTTTGTTCTTTGCAAAGATTCCTCAGGCATCCGGACTCGGCTTTTTGAACTCCCCGCTCTTCACCGTCGGTTTCATTGCCCTTCTGTTTGCAGCTGCACTTGCTGCACCCGTCTGCGCAACAAAAGGCAACTCCTATTGGGAACGCAACGATGAACAGGGCACTTTCGGCAACCGCGTGTTCGGTTATTTTTCAAGTGCCTCCTCCAACAGAGCCCGAATGGCGGATATGCGCTTTTATAAGCAGCAGGCCATTGCCGAAAATTACCTTGAAAAGAACGATACATTCGGCATGAAATCCACCTTTGCACAATATGCAAAGGGACCCATGGGACTGCTCATTGCTCTTTCAAGCTGCGTGTCCGCATTTCTGACCGGTCTGATTTATCTACTTGTTTGCATAAAGGCATGGGCGGGCGCATTCGGTCTCGGCACCGCAACGCAGTATATCGGTTCGGTAACAAGCTTTTTCGGAGGCTTCTCGGAACTGATGAAGTGCATCGGCGTGATGCGAATCAATTCAAGTTTCCTTGACACGGTGTTTGAGCTTTTGGATACTCCGAACACAATGTATCAGGGCAGCCTCACAACCGAAAAGCGCAGCGATATTCAGTATGATGTTGAATTTCGTGATGTGTCGTTCAAATATCCCGGCAGTGAAGCGTATGCACTCCGCCATGTGAACATGAAGTTCAAAGTGGGCAGCCGTCTCGCAGTTGTGGGAATGAACGGCAGCGGCAAAACAACCTTCATAAAGCTGCTTTGCCGCCTGTATGACCCGACCGAAGGCGAAATACTGCTCAACGGCATCAATATTCGAAAATATCGTTACGATGACTACATGAAGATATTCTCTGTGGTATTTCAGGATTTCAGACTTTTTGCTTTTACGATTAAGGAAAACGTAACAGTTTTTGAGGATAAAAATGTCGATTTAGAAGAAATATACAAAATTGCCGGAATTGAAGAATGGATTGGCAGCCTTGAAGATAAAGATGAAACCCATATTTACAAGATGTTTGTGGAAAATGGTGTTGAACCATCAGGA
>ENA-ORPF01002506-ORPF01002506.1-human-gut-metagenome-genome-assembly--contig:-NODE-2506-length-12240-cov-3.814198_pt1 | contig 12240 bp, 9 predicted proteins | sample MGYA00242140_ERZ509070 | MGnify/ENA primary metagenome ERZ509070 (study PRJEB26280, sample SAMEA2338713) | human gut metagenome | biome: human gut; feature: human-associated habitat; material: faeces... | reverse complement strand
CAGCGGGACTGTCCGTGGGAGCTTCGCGTCAGCCCCGGTACCTTTGCCAGAACGACAAGGCAAAACCCCAGGGCTCCCCAGTATGCCAGCCTTCCGAATTTTCTCCACACATGATAATCCTTCTTTGCAAAATAGAACATAAAAACAAGACCGATTGCGATATTTCGCGCCTGCAGTTTCAGATAATGTGCACTGTCCCCATATTTATTTGCTGATGTATACGAACTGGAACTGTAAAGCATCACCAGTCCAAAACACAATAGGAAAATAATGATAAACAACAGATTATAGTCAAAATATGTTGTTTTCTTTTCCCCACGTCTCCGTTTCGGCACGACTCACTACTCCTCTAATCCACGAACGATTTCTTTGAATATCCGTCCACGCTCCTCATAGTTCGGGAACATGCCCCAGCTGGCACATGCCGGTGAAAGCAGAACCGCATCCCCGGATACTGCATGGTCATAGCAGTAACGGATCGCTTCCTCAAAGGTCTCACAGCGCACGGTATCCATAAACCCATGCTTATGCGCACACACTTCAATCTTCTCTGCTGTCTGTCCGATCAGCACCAGTTTTTTTACTTTTCCGTCAAATGCATCAATCCACTCATCGTATGTGGACTGCTTATCATAACCGCCTCCGATCAGAAGCGTTGGACGGTTCATCGCACGGATTCCCTGAATGGCGGCATCCGGGTTGGTTCCCTTGGAATCGTTGTAAAAACGGACCCCTCTCTTTTCGGTCACATACTCAATCCTGTGTTCTACCGCCTGGAAACGCTTCAGTACCTCCACGATTTTCTCCATCGGCACTCCGAAATTCACACTCATGGCAGTTGCGGCCATGACATTTTCATAGTTATGTCGTCCCAGCAGATTCAGATCATTGACATTGATCACCTTCTCGGTGTTTCCGTCATGCGCATAAAAGATTTCCTCTCCGTCGAGATAAAATCCTTCAGCAAGTTTTCTTGCACTGCTGAACCAGACCACATGCACCGGTGCGCTCTCTCCGAATGCCCGAAGCACCTCATCCTCATAATTGAGTACACACACCTCATCGTTTGTCTGGTTGGTGGTAATCGCCTCTTTGGTCCGGATATAACACTCCATCGTATGATGGCGGTTCAGATGATCCGGCGTAATATTTAAGATTGCGGATATTTGTGGATGGAACTCATGAATGGTTTCCAGCTGGAAACTGCTGATCTCTGCGACGGTTACGGTTTCATCCGTCATTGTGGCAGCCTCGGAAGTATACGGAATTCCGATATTTCCAACCACGCGCACATCCTTGAAATAATTTTTCATGATTTCTCCGGTCAATGCTGTCGTAGTGGTCTTTCCGTTTGTTCCGGTGATTGCAATCAGTCTGCCTTTTGCGAAGGAATATGCAAGTTCAATCTCGCCCCAGATGCAGACGTTCTGTGCACGCATCCGCTCTACGACCGGCAGATCCGTCGGGACACCCGGACTTAAGACTGCTACATCAAATGCGCGCAGCTGCTCATCCGTCAACTCCCCCAAAAGCACCGGCATTCCTTTCAGTTTCGGTGCCTTTTCATATAACTTTTCTACATCCAGATCTTTGTTTCCATCATAGAGAACAGTTTCAATTTTTTTATCCAATAACAGTTCTGACGCAGCAATGCCGCTCTTTCCGGCTCCCACAACCAGAACCTTTTTTCCTTCAAGTTTCATTACGATCAACCTCCATCTTTGCGTATAATTACGATTATAAGGTATTTACTGCTCCAATTCAAGGTAAGGCAGTATGTTTTCGAAAATTTCCTTTGCCACAGGAGCCGCAATGGTACCGCCATAATAAATGCCGGAAGGGTTCCTTATGATCACAAGTACCAGAACTTTTGGATCATCCGCCGGTGCAAACCCCAGAAACGAGGAGATGTACTTATGTGCGGAACGGGGCAGGGTCTGTGAAGTGGCTGTTTTTCCGCCAATCTCATACCCCTCAATATATGCTTTGTTTCCGCCTCCCTCGGATACCACTTTTTCCAGCAAAAACCGCATTTTTTCCGACGTTTCCTCCCTGCAGATTCCCTCCTGCACCGGAAAATCAAACGTTTTTATTACTTTTTTGTCTCCATTCTCCACCTGCATTCCGATGTGCGGTGTCACGCGGTTTCCTCCATTAATAATAGAAGAAACGGTGGTTGCCAGCTGGATCGGTGTGATCTGAAATGACTGTCCGAATGAGATGGTTGCCAGTTCCACAAGCCCGATCTTTTCCCGCTTGTGCATGATGGTCGAAGCCTCTCCCGGCAGGTCAATCCCCGTTTTATGTAACAGACCGAACTGCTCAAAATAGTCATAAAAGTGATCGGCACCGATCCGAAGTCCCACATTGATAAACACGGGATTGCAGGAATTTTCGATTCCTTCCACAAAGCTTTCCGCTCCATGCCCGGTCGTTTTGTGACAGCGGATTCTGCGGTCCTCCACCACAATGTATCCCGGACAGTGAAACCGGTCTTCCAAAGAAACCACGCCTTCTTCCAGTGCTGCTGCCGCGGTAATCACCTTAAACGTTGATCCGGGCTCATACGTATCATTGATGCATTGGTTTCGCCACATCCGGTTGCAGTATTCCTGCTCCTTTTTGGTACCCTCATACTCCTTATACTCCTCAATCAGCTGAAACGGCTCATTCAGATGAAATTCCGGATAATCCACCATTGCCATGACGGCTCCGTTGGAAGGATTCATCACAATAATACTGACAGAATCCGCTTCTTTCTGAATATATGCTTTATTTGCCGCCTGCATGGCAAACATCTGAATATTTGCATCCAATGATGTGCGCAGATTATTTCCGGCAACAGGTTCTTTGCGTTCCTCTCCGATATTGTCAACTTCCACACCACGGGCATCCGTTGTCGTCAGAATCAGACCATCGGTTCCCTCCAGATATTTGTCGTACACACTTTCCAGTCCGATAATTCCCTGGTTATCCCCGCCGGTAAACCCCAGCACTTTTGAGGCAAGCGTATCGTATGGATAATTCCGTTTATAATCCTCATCCACTTTCACCCCTGCATAGCCATAGGCAAGAATCCGGTTTCCGGTTTCCTTATCGACATTACTTTTGATCTTTTCCAGAGATGAATATTTTTCTACCCGCTTACGGACCTTTTCTTCTGGAATTCCAAGCTCCTTTACGAGCATGGCAATGACCGCTTCCGGTTCCTTTATCTGGTTATGTATGACAGAAATGGTGCAGACTGATTTGTTATCTGCCAGTACTACACCATTTCGATCCAGAATTTTGCCTCTGGCGGCTTTTATTTTTCTTTCTCTCTGCTGCAGATCTTTTGCCTGCGTCTCATAATATTTTCCCTCAAAAAGCATAAGATAGACCAGACGCCCGCACAAAACCATCGACATCAGAACAACAGAAAAGAATATGATACATATTTTTCTGCGGTGATAGGTTTTATTCCACTCCATGAAAAGCACCACGATCCTTTTCTTAAAGCATATGCACTGCAGAGCCTTTCTAAGAACTCTCTGTCTTTAGTTCTTCTTTTTCTTTTCATTTCTGGACTTGGTTCCGTTATGCTTTCCGGTATACTGTGAGCTGTCTTTTGACCCGGTAACATCATAGCCCTTGTTTACACCGGTCTTCTTTTCATCCGGATAAATATTCATATACGGAAGAACTTCTTCTAAGATCTCACGCGCAATGTTCTGCGCAAACACGCTGTGCGGCTGGTCTGCCACATTTGGTTCATTCACAACCACATAGATCAGTACCTGCGGATTGTCGTATGGGGCAAATCCCATAAATGAAACAAGATATTTTCCGTTTCCACGCGGAAACTTCTGTGCGGTTCCTGTTTTACCGCCCATAGAATATCCATCCACTTTTGCCGTATTTCCCGTACCTTCCTTTACGACACTCTGCAGATAATCCCGGATTTTATCGCTGGTACTCTGGGAAATGGTCTGTTTCACAGCTTTCGGTTCCACCGTGGAAATCGTATTTCCTGTCGAATCCGTGATTTTGGTTACCAGATGCGGCTGATAATAAGTTCCGCCATTGATCAGTGACGCAAATCCACTCACCATCTGGACCATCGTACAGTTATAGTTCTGTCCGAATGCATTGGTTGCCAGATCGATCGGTTTCATATCTTCCACCTGATACATCAAAGATGCGGTATTTGCCTCTCCCGGCAGATCAATTCCCGTTTTCTGTCCAAATCCATAGATGGACTGGTACTCTGTAAAATGATTCTTTCCGATTTTGTATGACATCTGCATGATGGCATCATTACAGGAATCCATAAGTGTCTTCCGGACGGTTTCTATTCCATGTCCGTAGCGCGCCACGCAGCGCACCTTCTGTCCATTAAAATCCTCGTACCCATCACAGTCAAATGTCATTTTATCTTTGATTGTTCCGGTTTCGAGTCCACACGCAACCGTAAAAGGTTTCTGTACAGATCCCGGCTCATACGTTGAGGATACACAAAAATTCTGCCATATCTCATTGAGCGCATCCATTTTGTCATCCTCAGACATACGCTTGATCTGTTTTTTGGTGTACCATTTTCCCAGATCCCTCGGGTTATTCAGATCCACATTCGGATAATCTGCCATGGCAAGGATTTCTCCATTGTTTGGATTCATGACAATCGCTGCCGTATTGATACTTCCGGTTCCTTTATAATAGTTGTCCCGGTATTTTTCATTCCAGTCTTTGATTTTTTCTTCAACGATGGACTGGATATTTGCGTCGATGGATGTCACCAGCGTATCCCCGTCCTGTGCATCAATAACGGTCTTTTCAAAATCGCTGTCCGAGTCCAGATAACCGTACTCCCGTCCATTGATTCCGTTTAACGTACTGTTGTAATAATTTTCCAGTCCAGTTGTGCCGACATTCCCGGAAGAAGTAAAACCAATCACGGAAGAGGCTAAAGATCCAAACGGATAATTTCTCTGATATTCTTTTTCAAACCAGACGCCCTTGATATCCGGGTTCACTTTGTTTCCTTTTTTGTCTACGGCATCCTGCAGTTCCACAAAAGGCTGTACTTCGTCATATGGTACTTTCTTGGCAAGTACAATATAGCGTTTATCCTTTTTCTCTTTTATAATTCTGCGGATCTCCGTTTCATCCAATTCCGGGAAACATTTCACCAGTGCTTCCACGGTCGGATCAACATACTCTTCTTTGTCATTGACAACGGTACAGTCTAAAATCACATTATAGACTGCCACACTGGTAGCAAGAACCGTACCGGAACGGTCGATGATTTCTCCCCTCTGGTACGGAATCGTTTTACTGTCATAGGACTGCATGGAAAGTACTTTTTTCTGATAGGTTTCCCCTTTCGTGTGTTCAATATAAGTCAATCTGCCGACCAGTCCACACAAAACAGCCAGAATAAGGGAAAACAAAACCATCAGTTTTGTCCGCATCTTCCGGTTAAATTTCTGTGCCGGTCTTCTTCTCTTTCTTCTCACATCTGACTCCTGTTATTTGGAAGGAATATCCTCATACTGATCCATAAAATTGCTGTTTTCCACGGTATAATATACTACCTGTTTTTCCGTTGGATATTTCATGCCAAGCTTTTTCATTGCCACTTTTTTGATATGTTCAAGGTCTGTTGAAGTTGTAAGATTTTTATAACGTGCATCATTGTCCGCGCGAAGATCTGCCAGCTGGCTCTCCAGATTTGCCACATTTTTCATTCGTGTCGTCATCTGCGACTGCATTTGTACAAACAAAACGGCAATCAGTGCAGTGATCACTACACATGCCGTAAGAAATACCACATAACCGCGGCTCATCTCCATCGCTCTCTGGCGGTTCCTTCTCGCTGCATTTCTACGGTTTTTGCGGCGTCTTGCCTCTTCGATTTCTTTGCGTGTTCTCTGATTGTGTCGAACCGGTGTATCCAGTTCTCTCACGGTATTCCCGTTTACATAATAGTTTTTACTGCTCATAACGCTTCCCTGCTTTCCATTCCATCTTCCACACGCTCAAACACGCGTAATTTTGCACTCTTTGATCTGCTGTTCTCTTCGAGTTCCTTCTCCGAAGGCAGAACGGGCTTTCTTGTCACCACACGTCCTTTGGATTTCTTTCCACATACACAGACCGGAAAATTGCTCGGGCATGTACACGGATTTTCGTTCTTTTTGAAGTTGGATTTTACAATACGGTCTTCCAGTGAATGAAATGTGATAATACAGATTCTTCCCCCATCATTCAACAAATCAATCATGGTATCTAACGTATCGCGAAGTACATCAAGTTCATGATTCAGCTCAATGCGGATTGCCTGATACGTCCGCTTGGAAGGATGTCCTCCGGTCACCTGTACTTTCATCGGGATGGCTCCACGGATGATTGCGTTGAGTTCCCCGGTCGTTTCAATCGGTTTTTCTTTCCGCGCCTGTACAATATGCTTTGCAATATTCTTTGCGAACCGATCCTCTCCATAATCACGAATTATGCGGAACAGTTCCGCTTCACTGTAATCGTTCACAATGTCCCTTGCGGTCAGGCGCTGACGCTTGTCCATCCGCATATCCAGCGGTGCATCCTCACTCCGGTAGGTAAAACCGCGTTCCGGTGTATCCAGCTGGAAAGAAGAAACTCCCAGATCGAGAATGATTCCATCCACTTTTTCGATTCCGAGATTCTTCAACACGTCCGCCATCTGTGCATAATTGCTTCTTACGATGGTAACCCGGTCTGCATAATCTTTCAGTCTCTCTGTGGCAGCGGCAATGGCATCCGCATCCTGGTCGATTCCGATAAGCCTTCCTTTATCCGAAAGCTGCTTACAAATCTCATAAGAATGTCCGCCGCCGCCCAGCGTGCCGTCCACGAACACGCCGTCGGGATGCCGGTCCAGCCCCAGCAGCTCCATGCAGGGCTCCAGCATGACGGGAATATGTTTGAATTCCATTTATGTCTCCTCGATAAAGCGGAAGAAATCATCGCGGTTCCAAACCTCGACGTGGCGGCCTGCGCCGGAGATGACCACGTCCTTTTCCATTCGCTGCCTCCCAACGGCCGTCTTTTCGCTTTCGGATATTGCCCTCGCCGTTTGCTCGTCTTTTCGGCATGGTATCAGCCCCTTTCGACAACGAACAATACCGTAACCAAGGGAACAAAGCTATCGAAAAACGGAATCGTTATCAGAAAGTTATCATTTGTCCCTCAGAACCTCGCCGCCCTATCTTTGTCTATGGCGGCGCAATTTCTGCGCTGCCGGGGGCGTTCTCTTTAGTTACAGCGGTGCGATTTTTGAACGGTCGAAAGTTTCTTTTCATTGACTGCGGTGACTCAAAACACGCTTGCCCTGCACCATTGATCACGCGAAGGTGATTACCTCGATTTCCTTCCGAAACGGCCACAAGGCACCACCAAAATCCTTGGGGCACCTGCGTTTGCGGGAGCTAAGACGCCAGCCGTTCTGAAATTTTCTTCAAAAGGCGCCACAACCGACTGCGCTGAAACCCCCGTCAACTGCCCGCACTGCGGGCAGAAGTGGCGGCTGCGGCGGCGCTTGCGACGCCATGCCTTTATCCTGCTTTGCGTCGTCACAAGCTCCACATCCCTCATTTCCGCCCAAAAGGGCGAAAAATCGGTCGTTACGCCGCTCCTCCTTCTCCCACCGAACCCGCTTCGCTGGGCTTCGGCGGGAACCCTGTTGTCCCCGCAAACTCCTCCGAAAGCGGTTCAAATTCGTCCTTAAGCCCTTGGGGGCGGCTGGGACTCGGCTCTTCTTGGAAAGGCGCACACGGGGTGTTCTGTCGGCTTTGAGCATTGGACTTTTCGAGGAGCTTCGCCGCATGGTAACGGGCGACGTCCTCCTCCACCTGCCGGAGCTGCCGCTCATAGAATGCTTCGAGTACGCCTTGGATAGGACGAACGGTGTAGAGCAGATTTCCGTTCAGGGGTCTGCCATCTTTGCTTCGTACCATCGTCGGCTCCGTGTAGATGAGACCTTTCTCCTCCAGCTGCCGCACATACTTTGCCACCGTATTTTCACTCATGCCGATCGCATGGCCGATGGTTTTGTAACTGGGGTAGCACTGGTAGGTCTTACGATTCTCGCACCGGAGCAGATAGGAATAGAGGGAGATCTCACGAAAATCCAGACCGATGCTGAATATCTCGTTTGGTACCATAAAATAGTTTTTCTCTGCACTGCGCTTGGGCCATTTGTTGAAACTCAATTCATACCTCCTGTATTGTCGTAGAGTCCGATGACGCTCACACAGGGGACAGAAAAATTTTCATTGCTTTTCTGCTGTTTACCTGATATACTTTTATCAGTAGATTTGTGCGTGCCTGTGTGTGCGCCGAGCCGCCGGACTGTTGCCGCAGTCACGGCGGTTTTTGTTTTGCGGTCGTACTGGTGTGCATTCCTCCTTTGCTTTGCAGTTGAGTCTTTTACTTTCATCTGTGAACTATCTTTTTTACCTCCTCCGTGTTAGAATGATTTATATAGCCGTGCCGTTGGAAACGGCACATAGCAAAAGACCGTGCTCCCGGGAGCACGGCCAGAGATGGAATGGCCTTCCGAGCGAATCGCCGTATGGCAGAGAGCGCACATGCTCTCATGGGGTGTTCTGTCAAAGGTCATGTGGGTTCGTCAGCGCGGAGACCGTGCCGTACCGAACCAGGGGCAACCTCACCCGGGTGAAATTGTCCTTCTATTATTACTTAGAGAAAATTCGCAAAATCGGAAGGTCTGGAATTGTAAACTTTTTGTGAACGCAGAAAGGGTGGTGAGCTCATGTCCTTCAAAGATACTCAGTCGTACAAAGAACTTCGGTCTGACTGGCGCTGGATACACGAAATGGACCCGGAAGCTGCCGCCGCTGCAGACCAGTGGGTGAAGGAGCATCCGGAGGAGTGGAAGGAGCTGGAGCATATGCTCTACTACAGCGAGGCGAACTTTCACAAGCGTGTAGCACCGGATACTCTGGAGGATGTGGATATAAAGCAGCCCCGATCTTACAATCCGGAAGCGTTCCTGCCGGAGGAAGTACGCAATGCGATTTACAATGACAGACGTTGGTTTGACCGAAGCAAGTATCTGCCGGAGGGTTCTGATGAAGATCCCTTCATGTATCTGGACACCCAAATCTATGACGCCCTGCATGCACTGACCGAACTGCAGAGGGAGATTTTGTTCCGCACGATCATCAATGGCGAGTCCACCGAATCCGTCGCACAGGACAAACAGTGTTCGTCCAGAAACATCCGGGATATCCGAGCTCGTGCGCTTCGACAGATACGGGCCAAAATCAAAAGACGTGAAGGCTACGGCAGACCCGACGTTGCCAGCATTATTTTGCTGTTTATGCTGCTTGTTGGTGTTCCGCTTGCTTGCTGGGGAGAACAGCTTTGGGCCGCATATCCCTGGCTGGAGTCTGTGGCTGCAGTGCTTAGCGCATTGGTTATGGCTGTCATGTTCCAAAATTCCCTTCGCAGAGAAGCAGAAAGGCTGCTGCGCCAGCATTGGGCCAGCCTGAATGGGTCGCAGAGAAAAGAATAATTACAAAAGAGGGAGTAAAACATTTTCGGTGTTTCACTCCCTCTTAGTATGTGGTGACAATTTGCATTATGGTCATAAGGGTCAGTCTGGTAAAAAGGTTCTCCCCCCACACAGCATATGAGAAAATCCCATTTATACTTCAATGCTCCCTGTAGCATCTCGTGAAAAAATCGCTTTAATTAGCGCTGCTATAATGCAGGGATATATTCTTGCAGTTTCATTAGAGATTGTCCAAACTTGGTTGTTTTCGTCGGGATCTGCACCGTGGTCTGCCGCATTGCGGACTTGTCCAACGAATTCAATCATCCCTCGATGTTTTTTCGAAATGTGTGCAGATAATGCATCTCGCTTTTGCAGTATCCCATTTCTACCGCTTAAAGAGACTCCTTTTCTTACTGCAAAATCAGCTAAAAAAGATTCAAATGCATTCGCCGCACAAACAACGATAGAACGAACATCCATTGTCCCAGAATGAGTTTTCTGCAATGCCTCAATCAAAGGGGCAAACACATTGGATGTATTAACAAAAGTATACAGATTTTCCCCCCAATACGTACGCAACGAGTTTTCGGTAATGTTTGCCGAGCGAAGCGCAGCTTCAATAATACCTACAGCATCCACATCCTCAACAAAGCTATATAAGTTTGCGCCTTCGCTTTTAAGCGCCTTTGCGTAGGTAGCAATGCTTATAAGCGTATTTTTCACGTCTCTCTCGTTGGAGGTCATCATATGTAGGGTTTTCGTTTGGCGACAAGCAAGCTCAATGGATTTTGTAAAACCGTATCGTGTCTTGAATGTATTATATGGAGCATATTGCTCCAAAATCAAGCGCATAAACACGGCCTTCTGCTCGTCTGATGATGCAGATACAAGCTTCCGGGCCAAAAATGATGGAGACCCATAACAGCCTCGTGAACTATCAAACACAATTAACTGAAGTTCACATGCCATCTGAAGTGCCTTAAGAACCTGATCGTCAGTTGCTATTCCCGTGAACTCTGCGATGAAATCCTTTGCCGCTTCAGAGCCTTTTGCGATGACAGCATCAACAACTGCAACAATATCCTCAGCAGTAGTAAGCACTATGTTATAACTCATACTGCACCTACTTTCTCTGTTATGAATAGCTTAATCATTCAGACAACTCGTAAAGCAGTTGACTAATTTTTTCGCCGAGTCCATCAATATCTGCTGGTGTACAGTTGATATTGATGTTGATGACAATAGAGTTCTTTGCCGAAATTGTTGCAACGGGAAGCGCTTGTTGGGCAACTGGTTCTGAATGCGTTTGCTCAGCAGATATGGTATTTGATGCAACAGATACTCGGGCAGAGCTTGGTTCATCCAGGACAGATAGCTTGCCGTCAACCTCTGACAATACCCCAACACTCTTAAAAATTTCAATCAGTGCTCCAGCTCCTGCGCGAGATTCCTTAGCATCTTTGAGTCCTGAAGAATAAATAATGTGATTAATGAAACTCGAACGATCCATGCCATTACGAATTCGGACAGCAGACAACATCCGGTTTAAAAAATCAACTTCAGCAATAATCTCTTTCCAAATCCGTTCAACTTCATCTGTAATTTTTGAGGTATATGCTCGTCCTAAAGCGCGTCCCGTTTCGGTTGCTGCTTTTTTATTGCCCTCCGTGATCAAACCCACTTGTACCATAAAACCATTGTTCTTGCTTACAATAGTACGAGGCACTCCAGTGGCTTGGGTTATCTCGTCCAATGATAGTGCGGTTCCTTCTTTCGTATTCGCATACGCTTGGAACAGTTTAATCAGCTCCTCATACGATGAGCACGGAAGTTTAAAGGTCTCTGCCATTTTCTATTCCTCCAATTCTTTTATTTGATGATATTTCTGTTGAAACATCAAAGCTACAAGCACCTAAATTATTATTCGCAACCGTATTAGTATTCAAAGCTTTGACGCTAAATTTAATGCAACAATATTGACTATATCGAGTGTCATTAGATTCACGAAAAACTTAGCGTTTCCATGAAGAACAGATTTTGTACATTACACATTTAGCTAAATTGTATTTGCAGAGATTATTTGTTAATTTAGTATTCTCCAAACCTTTTTGCCAACTGCATAAACGACGAGTTTGGCATTACCTGCTTGGACGGGATAAACAGATACCGCCACTGTTTATAGCCGTTGGCTTTGCCCCAGCGAGAGGCGACTTCACAATATTGGATGCCACGCTTTTTCTTCGCAATCACATCCGGGGCATTCAGCTTGTCCTCACCCTTGACCTCTACAAGATAAATGGTGTTCTCGGTTTCTACCACAAAGTCTGGCTCATAGTTATGACCGCGGTTATAGGTGATATTGAACTCCTGCGGAGCAGGGCGGAGCCAATTCTGTACATCATCTGATTCCGTTTCCAGGATCCGTGCCAACAGCAACTCTGGGCGGCTATCAAATTTAGCGGTGCTGAACACGCCTCGTTTGATTCCCTCAAACAGTACGGACTGGATGTTTTCTGTATACGCATCAGAGAACAAGTTTACACGCTGAGAACAGCTATAGGACTGCTGCAGATTATACGTTCTTGTCCCAACCACTTCTTCTTGCAAAAAGCCATTTTCATAGTAGAAGTGCTGGAGCATTTGTTTATAGATTTTATTGCCAATATCCCGCTTGTACATCATAATGATGTTTTGCATTCCGT
>ENA-ORPF01002504-ORPF01002504.1-human-gut-metagenome-genome-assembly--contig:-NODE-2504-length-12248-cov-6.205200_pt1 | contig 12248 bp, 10 predicted proteins | sample MGYA00242140_ERZ509070 | MGnify/ENA primary metagenome ERZ509070 (study PRJEB26280, sample SAMEA2338713) | human gut metagenome | biome: human gut; feature: human-associated habitat; material: faeces... | reverse complement strand
CGTTGATTGGTTCCGCAGGTGTATCTGCAGTTCCTATGGCAGCACGTGTATCCCAAAAAGTTGGCCAACAATGCAACCCTGCTAACTTCCTGCTCATGCATGCTATGGGCCCCAACGTTGCAGGCGTAATCGGTACTGCAGTTGCTGCAGGTACCATGCTGGCTATGATCGGTCCTGTTGCTAAATAAATTTAACTTGCAACTCCCCTACAGAGGGTGCGAATTTCGCACCCTCTATTTATTTTGTCTATTTTTCATATTGTCGAGATATACACATAATAGGTTCAGCGCATTTGTAGCTGTTTATAGGGGAACATAGATAGAAACCAGGACATGATAAAACTCACAAGAACAATGGCGAGTCTCGCAGCAATATAAGTATCGGGAGTTTATCGTAACATTTAATAAAAAAGACGTTCTTTTGGAGAAAATATAAGATAACTATAAAAGAATATGGCAGGATTATTAAATTGTGTTTCAGGACTTGTAAGACAAACAGAAATAGGGGCGAAGTGAAGCACCAAGAGATACCTTACTAATGAAAAAAGCATGCGTAACAATATAGATGAGGAAAGTACAACAGTAAATTACATCGGGAAATATATGTCAAAATATTGACGGCAATGTAAAATATACATTTTGGGAGAAATAAAAAATTAAAGTAATCTGTTAAGTAAAGTAAACAAAACAATTAGTAAAATAAAGAAATAAAACTTTTACAACAAAATAGCACTAATGTACATTCTACAAATACCAACATTACAGATAAAGTGTGAAAAATATATGAATATGGCTTTTTATTTTCTTCTGCGAGTGCTATAATAGAAGCCAAGGGAATGTAAAAAAATACATAGAATATTTCCCAAGCTCTTTGAAAACTTCCTATATATTAAACTGTTATATAGTGCATCTCCGCACTGTATATAAATTAAAATTTTTAAAAGGAGGAAACATAATGTCTCAAGCAGTAAAATGTCTCATTATGTTGGCAGTAATTGCTCTGTTTTTTGTAACCGAACTTATCCCTCTGGCAGTTACTGCAATGTCAGGCGCAATCGCTTGCGGCCTGTTAGGTTTTATCCCTGCTAAACAAGTATTCTCCGGTCTGTCTAACTCCACCGTAGTACTGTTCGCAGGCATGTTCGTTGTAGGTGCAGCAATGTTCTACACCGGTCTGGCTCAAAAAATCGGTAACGTAGTAGTTGGTCTCTGCGGCACTGGTGAAAACAGCCTGATGTTTGGTCTGATGACCGTTGGTACTGTTCTGTCCGCAGTTCTGTCCAACACTGGTACCGCAGCTTGCCTGCTGCCTGTAGCACTGGGCATCTGCTCCGCAGCTAAAATCCCCGCTTCCCGTCAATTGATGCCTTTGGCATTCGCTTGCGGTTGGGGTGGTATCATCACCATGGTAGGTACTCCTCCTAACATCATTGCAACTGGTGCAATGACTGCTGCTGGTCTGGAACCCTTCGGCTTCTTCGAATTCGCATGGATCGGTATTCCTGTATCTATCGCAGGCATGATTTACATGATGTTCATTGGTAAACACCTGCTGCCGAAGGTAGAACTGAGTGCTGACCAAGAAATCGAACAAGAAATCGAAGCTACCAGCACTGATTCCAAAAAAATGTGGATTTCCGGTATTATTCTGGCTTGCGTAGTTTTCGTAATGGCAATTGGTATCCCTGGTGTATCCCTGGAAATGGCTGCTATCATCGGTGCTCTGGTTTGCGTACTGACTGGCTGCCTGACTGAAAAACAAGCTTATGCTTCTATTGACTGGGTAACCATCTTCCTGTTCGCAGGTATGATGCCTGTATCCGCAGCAATGGATAAAACCGGCGCTGGCAAACTGATCGCTGAATGGACCGTTGGTATGATGGGTGGTTCTCCTTCTCCTATGGTTGTAACTGCAGTTCTGTTCATCCTGTCCTGCGGCCTGACCCAATTCATGTCCAACACCGCATCCGCAGCTCTGCTGTGCCCGATCGGTATTGCAATTTCCCAACAACTGGGCGCTGACCCGAAAGCAGTTCTGATGGCTATCGCAGTTGCAGCATCCTGCGCATTCGCAACTCCGGTAGGTACTCCTCCGAACACTCTGGTACTTGGCCCTGGCGGATACAAATTCATGGACTATGTTAAAGCTGGTACCGGTCTGGTAATCGTAGCTTTCATCGTATCCCTGGTTGTAATTCCTATCGTATGGCCTTTCTTCCCTGGCAAATAATTTGACAGAGACGTACTAAGCTAACAAAAATCCCGCTATCATATGATGGCGGGATTTTTTATATGCTTATGGAGTTTATTCATATGTATTTTTTCTTTACAAAGACTGCTGAATTTTTTGACAGCAGTTTTGGAGAGTAGAATTGAATAAATTGCTGCTGTGCAATATTGATGTTAGATAGAAGCATCAGAAAAAACTGAAAGAAGGGTAAAAAATGCTCCCTATACAGCAAAGCATTAGGTTAAATATCTGCGTGCTATATGGGAGCATTTTATTTTTATTTCTTTTTAATTTTTACGTCAACCTCGAATAAGCGTTTCCATGGGAAGGAAAGCTCGAAGTCTGTGCTGCGGGTAAAGGAATATTTTTTTGCCAGCTCATAGCAGTCAGCAGTAATCTTTTTCAGAACTGGCTCTTCTGCTATATCAAGCTCATATTTCATTTCCTCACGGTTATGCTTGGAGAGCGCGTCGGATACCCAGCGTCTGGCATTGCTCTGGTAATACCAATCATCTATGATGCGCTGGCGCATTAGCAGATCCTTATCCTGAGGCTGCATATGCATGGCCATTATGCCTTGGGCGATGGCAAAGCCAATAGCGTTGTCAGCAGTATTCCAGCCGTTGTAGGCCAGCAGTTCAGGCAGCTTGCCTGTGTTGGCCAGGGCGTTCATAAAGCCGTTGTCAGCACCGTTGGAGTAGCTTATGTCTGCTAAGGATATTTTGGCACCACCATCAATTTGGTGGCTTAGAGTATGAATAAAGGCCTTGTTAGCAGGAGAGGCAAAGAACTGGTTGTCGTCCGCAGTGGAATCTTTTACGATACCGTCGGCAGGAGTGTTGATAGCCAGAATAAAGCCTGCACCTTGAGGTTGGTTAGCCTGCTGTGCTCCGGCCGCTATGATTTGCTGCGGAACAGAATCCTGCAGGCGCGCGTCGCTGTACTGAGGCAGGGTAGAGGCCCCTACACCGGGAGAGTACTCTGTATAAATAGAGGGGGTAAGCTTGTTGGCTTCGTTGTAGGCTCTGGCCATAAGCAGTATGCCTAACTGATCAACTCCATCTATAATCTGCATGACCTGCGGCGAAACACCAAAGGTACTGCGTGCCAGCTCACGTGCTTCCATATGCGTAGAGGACAAGGTTGCGTTGTCATCCTTGCCTATGGCCAGATAGTGAAAACGGTTGCTGCGTGCCAGTCTGGTAAGCTGAATATTAACCTTAAGATTTTTTTCTCGGCGCTGCAGCCAGTCACCAAGCTCTGCTGCAGGAAGATTACGTTCTAAGGTCTGCATTTTTAATTTATCTATTAAGGTTAGTTTGTTTTGATTTTCTTTGTCCAAAAGCTCGCTGTAGGCAAAAATGCTTGGCCCGCACACAGTATAGTAGGGAGGTTCCACACGTCCCTTGCTGGCTCTGGGAGTACGCATAATAGTAGAGAAGGCGTAAATCTTTATGGGCAAAGAAGCCTTAAGATTTGCCAACCTGTTGATGCGCGCATTTAGAGTATCTTGACTAAGCAGGTGCGTTCTTGAAGCTACCAGACCACCATAAATAAGAGTGTCAGTGCTGATGACAGCTGCGTCAGCCTTGGGTGCCTTGCGTTCTAACCATTCCCAGATTTTTTCAGGGTCAGCATTTTTGTTGTTATCAGCTATAAATTTTTCCGGCGGCTGAATGATTTTGCAGCCCGCTGCCTCCATCGTCTGACGTACATAGTCGTCACAGACAGGTCTGTTATCGAGAGGTACATAGATAATGGTCAGATCTTCAGCATGAGCAGCGGGGGAAAGCATACAGCCAGCAGTACATACTGCCGCAAGCAGGCTTTTTTGCCAAATTTTTCTTAATACCATAGCTATCCTTCTCTCTCAAAATAAAAATAGTAGTAAAGTGTATTTTAATTAAAAAGTGTAAATAAAGGAACACTTTACAATATAGAAGATTCCATTACATTTTATTATTATACTAAATTTGCACAGTTTTTTCTAGTACCATTGACAAGCGGTGCCAGTGTGCTATAATTGTCTAGTAAACAAAAATCAAATCTGTAATGCGAAGGATTAACCGTCGTTCTGATCTCCCCAGAGAATGCTGCATTTGCTGCGAGCAGCTGAGTATGACGAATGGTGTACCACCTTCAAACTGACTACGGAAAGCCTAGGCAAGTATGCTAGTCCGTATTACCGGCGTTAACGGTACCGAGTGGGCTCATAATTTTTGAGTCAATTAGGGTGGAACCGCGGATAACTCCGTCCCTTGTTGTGAGGGATTGGGGTTTATTTTTTTACCTTCACCTCTCACAGTTCTTATGTATAGATTTTAGGAGGTCAAGAAAATGTCTGAAGAAAACAAATTTACTTTTGAAAACGAAGAATATCGCAAAATCTATTGGCATACCTGCTCCCACGTTTTGGCGCAGGCTATGAAAAGACTGCATCCTGATGTAAAGCTGGCCATTGGTCCCAGCATCGAAAATGGTTTCTACTATGATTTCGATACTCCGTCTCCCTTCAGCCCTGAGGATTTGGCTGACCTGGAAGCGGAAATGCGTAAAATCTGCAAAGAAAAGCTGAAATTAGAACGTTTTGAACTGCCTCGCGCAGAAGCTATTAATTTTATGGAAGAAAAAGAAGAACCCTACAAAGTAGAGCTCATCAATGACCTTCCTGAAGACGCTGTAATCAGCTTCTACAAACAAGGTGATTTTACTGACCTGTGTGCAGGTCCTCACCTGGATTCCACTGGCCGCATTAAAGGCAATGCTATTAAGCTGACCTCTGCAACCGGTGCTTACTGGCGCGGCGACTCCAGCCGTAAAATGCTGCAGCGTATTTATGGTGTAGCATTCCCGAAAAAGGAAGAGCTGGACGCATACCTGGAGCAACAGGCTGAAGCTCTGAAACGCGATCATAACAAGCTGGGTCGTGAGCTGGAATTCTTCACCACCGTTGACTACATTGGTCAAGGTCTGCCCATTCTGCTGCCGAAAGGTGCACGTGTTATCCAACTGCTGCAACGCTGGATTGAGGATACCGAGCAAAAACGCGGCTATTTGCTGACCAAGACTCCGCTGATGGCTAAACGCGACCTGTATCGTATTTCCGGTCACTGGGACCACTATCTTGACGGCATGTTCGTTCTGGGCGATCCCCATGACGAAACCAAAGAGTGCTTTGCTCTGCGTCCTATGACCTGCCCCTTCCAATATCAGGTGTTCCTGAACCGTCAACGCTCCTATCGTGAGCTGCCTATGCGTTTAGGCGAAACCTCCACCCTGTTCCGTAACGAAGATTCCGGCGAAATGCACGGCCTGATCCGTGTTCGTCAATTCACCATTTCTGAGGGCCATCTGATTATTCGTCCTGATCAGCTGGAAGAAGAGTTCCGTGGCTGCTTTGAACTGGCTAACTACTGCATGGAAACCCTGGGCCTGAAGGAAGACTGCTCCTTCCGCTTCTCCCAATGGGATCCTAACAACACCGACAAGTACGAAGGCACTCCTGAACAATGGGAGCATGCACAAGGCGTTATGAAGCACATTCTTGACGATCTTGGCATCGAATACAAGGTTGGTATTGACGAAGCTGCTTTCTATGGTCCTAAGCTGGATATCCAAATCAAAAACGTATTTGGTAAGGAAGATACCCTTATTACCATTCAAATTGATATGCTGCTGGCTGAGAAGTTTGGTATGTACTATGTTGATGAAAATGGTCAAAAACAACTGCCCTACATCATCCACCGTACCTCCATGGGCTGCTATGAGCGTACTCTGGCACTGCTTATCGAAAAATATGCAGGCGCTCTGCCTACCTGGATCGCTCCTGAGCAAGTTCGCTTCCTGCCTGTAACTGACCGTGCTGCTGACTACTGCTACGACCTGATGCGTAAGCTGGAATGCGGCGGCTTCCGTGCAACTGTTGACGCACGCAGCGAAAAGATTGGCAAGAAGATCAGAGAAGCACAAATGGAAAAAGTTCCCTACATGCTGGTTGTTGGCGACCGCGACATGGAAAACGGTACTGTTTCCCCGCGTCATCGTGCAAAAGGCGATTTGGGTGCAATGAGCTTTGCTGAGTTCGAGGCAATGCTGAAAGAGGTTGTTGATTCCAAATCTAAGGAATAATTCCATAAATAATTAGCAATACAAGGCTGCAGGTCCTTTGGGCTTGCAGCCTTAGCTTTTCTGTGCTATATTATTCCTTGCTTGAATAATAATATGATATGGGCAAAATTGCTGCATAAATGTCACTGGTTTTGGTTAGATATGTAGCTTCTGTATCAGCTTGGTATTAAATTTGTAACAAACTTAATAAAAAAGTGTTGACTATTTATGGGGATTATGGTATCATATTCGAGTAACAAAGCAGAAGCCATCCGCTTCTCACCTTGCGGCACAGACTCGACAGGGTTGGATATGATATATTCATGCGGGTGGACTAGGTCTGCCCGCATTATTTATTTGCACGAAAGTGCTAGTGTCCTTTTGGAGGTGAATTGTTATTAGTAAAGAAAGCTTGCGTGTCAACGAAGAGATTCGCGCACGAGAAGTACGTGTTATTGCTGACGGTGGCGAACAATTGGGTATTATGTCCGGCCGTGATGCTCTGAAACTTGCTTTAGAAAAGCATTTGGATTTAGTTGAGATTGCTCCGACGGCTAAGCCGCCTGTGTGCAAGATTATGGATTACGGTAAGTATCGTTACGAGCAGCAAAAACGCGAAAAAGAAGCTCGTAAGAAACAAAAGACCTTCGATATTAAAGAAGTCAAGCTGCGCCCCGGTATTGAGGACCATGACTTCAACGTTAAGTTCAAGAACGCTGTTCGTTTCCTGGAAGATGGCGATAAGGTAAAAGTTACCATCATGTTCCGTGGTCGTGAATTGTCTCACCCTGAGCTTGGCGAAGTTATCCTGAAGAAAATGGCAGACCAGCTGAAAGATACAGCTGTTGTTGAAAGAGTGCCAAAATTAGAAGGCAAAAACATGATTATGATTGTTGCGCCGAAACCTGCTAAATAATAGAGGAGGAATTATCAATGCCTAAGATGAAAACCCGCAGAGCTGCTGCAAAGCGCTTCAAGAAAACCGCTTCCGGTGAATTCAAACATTTTAAAAACTTTAAGAGCCACATTCTGGAACATAAATCTCCTGCTCGTAAGAGAAACCTGCGTAAAGCAGCTCTGGTTCACAAGACTGATAAAGAGCATGTAGCAAAAATGCTCCCGTATGCATAATTAAAGGTTTAAAGGAGGAAAAACAACATGGCAAGAGTTAAAGTGGGCGTTACCGCTCATCGTCGTCATAAACACATTCTGAAACTGGCTAAAGGCTATCGTGGTTCCAGAAGCAAACAATTCAAAAAAGCTAATGAAGTCGTAATGAAAGGTCTGTTCTACGCTCGTCGTGACCGTCGCGCTAAAAAACGCGAGTTCCGTCGTTTGTGGATCGCTCGTATCAACGCTGCAACCCGCGCTAACGGTATGAGCTACAGCCGTTTCATTTGCGGCCTGACCAAAGCTGGTATCGCTATGAACCGTAAAGTTCTGGCTGACATGGCTATTTATGATGCAGCAGCATTCGCTAAACTGGTTGAAGCTGCTAAAGCTGCACTGTAAGATTTACAAAACTAGAGAGTTGCCTATGGCAGCTCTCTTTTTTTCGTTAAATGCTCGGATAGATGATAAAGATAATTACAATGAGCTATTTTTTGTTTTTTTTGAGAGGGAAATTTTTATGTTAGATGTATTAATAAAGGCTCTTTCTTTTGTCGCCATTATCTGTATTGGCTATATATTTAAACGTATTGGCATTTTTAATGATGAGGATTACCGCATCGTTTCCAAAATAGTTATTAATCTGACCCTGCCTGCAGCTGTAATCAACAGCTTTGCAGACTTTAAAATGGACTATTCACTGCTTGAAGTACTGGTTATCGGTTTCCTTGGCAATGTTGTTATGGTAATAATAGCGCTGATGCTGACTCGGCGTGAGACTGCTGCGGCCAAGCTTTTCTATATTTTCAGTATGAGCGGTTATAATATAGGCTGCTTTACTTTGCCTTTTGTACAGAGCTTTTTGGGCGCCTTTGGCGTAATTGTAATTTGTATATTTGATATGGGCAATGCCATTATGTGTACTGGTCTGACCTATGCTTTTGCAGCATCCTGCATTGGCAGTGCTGACGGCACGAAGGAACCTGTAAGCGTGCGAAATGTTATGAATAAATTGCTTACATCCGTTCCCTTTATGGTATATTTTGTGATGCTTGCTTTAGTAGAGCTGAACATTAAGCTCCCTGATGCCTTTTACACCCTGTCTCACAGTGTTGGCAGTGCCAATGCCTTTCTGTCTATGCTAATGATTGGTATGATGTTTGAAATTAAAATGGACAAGCACTCTCTTTTTTTTATAGGCGAAATATTAGGTGGACGCTGTATCGTAGGTATTAGCCTTTCTATGCTATTCTTTTTTTATGGTCCCTTTAGTCCGGAAATTAATAAAGTGGTAGCAGCAGCTCTTTTGGCTCCTTCCACAGCAGTAGGACCAATTTACTTAGAAAAACTAGGCGGCAATGTTCAGCTGGCTGGCTTTTCCAACTCAGCGTCAATTATCATCAGCGTTATTGCTCTTACTGTTTTCTTTACCATTACACATGTATAATTTAAGTAAAGTTTTCGCCGTCATAAGTAAAGCTATGGTATAATAACTATAATTGTTCCTTTACTAGGACGGTGATAATACTTAATTTAGATTAAATTTAACGAGGTAAAGTAATGATATATAAAATCTGGCTTAGAATACGCAATGCTATTCCAAGCATAAACAGCAGCTTCTCCATTGCATCCAGCTTTATTGGTATGATCCTAATAGGCACCTTTTTGCTGATGCTGCCTATTTCCAGCCAAAGTGGTCAGTGGACACCATTGATTGATGCTTTGTTTACGGCTACATCAGCATCCTGCGTAACAGGTCTGGCAGTGTTGGATACGGGAAAACATTTTTCTCTTTTCGGCAAGACGGTTATCATTTTGCTGATTCAAATAGGCGGTCTGGGAATTATGACCATCACTACATTGTTTAGTGTTGGTATTGGACGTCGTCTGAAGATGAAGCAGCGTTTCCTAATGCAGGATGCTCTTAATCAGGACAATTCTGCAGAAATTGAAAAGATAACAGCAAAAATTATTAAATATACTCTTTTTATCGAATTTGTTTTTGGTACGATTCTAGCCTGGTATTTATATGATGATTATGGTATGGAAGCTATTTACTGGGGTTATTGGCACGCTGTTTCCGCCTTTTGTAATGCAGGCTTTGACCTTTTAGGTGACTTTACCAGCTTTGTCAACTATCGTGGTGATATTGTTATAAATGTAGTCCTGATGACATTGATTATCCTTGGCGGCATTGGCTTCTCAGTTATTGGCGAGGTTATTCATATCCGCAAATGGCGTGATTATAGCTTGCATACCAAAATTGTATTGACTGTAAATACTGCCCTGATTGTTCTGGGTACATTGTTTATATTCTTTTCGGAAATGGATAATCCACGTACCTTGGCTGGCCTGGGCCTTGGAGAAAAGCTTTTGGCGTCCTGCTTTCAGTCCGTATCAGCCAGAACAGCAGGCTTTAATACTATTGATATAGGTGCTATGCAGCTGCCGGGACTATTCATTATGGCCTGTCTGATGTTTGTTGGTGCATCACCTAACTCCACAGGTGGTGGTATTAAGACTACAACTATGGCAGTATTTTGGCTGTCTACATTGTCCTTGCTCAGGGATAAAAAAGAAGTCGTTATTTTTAAAAGACGTGTTGATCAGAATATTATCAGCAAGAGTACCAGTGTCTTTGTGCTTGCCTGCTTATGGCTTGTTTTGGCAACCTTCCTGCTTCTTTGCTTTGATACGGGCAATCATCCTTTGCAGCTGATAATTTTTGAGCTTTTTTCTGCCTTTGGTACAGTTGGTTTGGGTGTTGGCATTACCACTGAGTGGAATGGCTTGTGCAAGCTGGTGCTGATTGCTACCATGTTTGTGGGCAGAATTGGTATTTTGACCTTTAGTTTGTCCTTCTTTAATAAAAAGATAGACAGTATTCGCTATCCATCGGAAAATATTTTTATTGGTTAATGAATAATTGTATATTTGGTTATTGTAATTATGTTGTTTCTTCCATTAGAATAACTTTCGTGATGTTTGCTTCGTACAGAATCACAGCGGGATTGCAGAACAAATCTGTTCCTGATTATTAAAGCAGCGAGTCTTTGTTGATATGCTTTCTAGTACCTGTAAGCTAAAATTAAAGTTATGACGGAAGAGTATAATTGCATATAGAGCTTTACAAGATATTATGCGAGTGAGGTAAGAATATGAATATATTTAGTAGCAAAAGCAAGAAGAAGCAGTTTCTCGTAGCTGGCATGGGCCTTTTTGGCAGCAGCGTGGCAGTTACACTGGAAAAAATGGGCTTTGATGTTTTGGCCATTGATAGTGATGACGAAATAGTGCAGGATTTAAGCACTCAGCTGTCCTATATTATCTGTGCTGATGCGTCAGTAGAGAAAAATCTGAACTCTTTAGCTTTGCAGGATATAGATGTAGCTGTTGTTGCCATTGGCAATATGGAGCGCAACCTGATGTGTACCATGCTCTTAAAGGAGAAGGGGGTACCCTTTGTTGTTTCCAAGGCCTTAAATGATCTCCATGGTGCTATGCTGATGAAGCTGGGGGCGGACAAGGTTATTTATGCGGAGAAGGACATGGGCAAGCGCGTTGCTCACAACCTTGTATCCAGCAGCGTAATGGACTATATTGAGCTGTCTGACGAAATCAGCGTAATGAGTATTGCTGTACCGGAGGAGCTTCATGGAAAAAATCTTATTGAAGCTAATCTGAGAAAGCTTTATAATGTAAACGTAGTGGCAATTAAGCGTGGCGGCGAGACTATGGTCAACCCTCATGCTCACGAAATATTCCAGCCTGGTGATAAAATGATTGTGGTTGGTACCCATAGGGGTGTTAAGGAAATGGGCGTTGATTTTTAACGCATAATGAATAAATTGAGAATGGAGAAGCTTCATGGAATTAACTGGCTTACAAAATCCGCAGGTCAAGGCTGCGGCTGAGCTAAAGCAAAAGAAATATAGACAGCAGCAGGGACTTTTTTTAGCAGAGGGACTGCGTACTGTGGAGGAGGCAGTTGCTTCTAAAACAGTAGTGAGTATTTTTTACACTGCCATTGAGGATGACCGTACCCGCAGCGTCTTGGAGGAGGCTGCGGCGCAGCAGCTGAAGCTGTACTGCGTAAGTGATGCGGTTATGAAAAAAATAGCAGATACAGATACTCCCCAAGGCATCATTGCTGTGTGCAAAATGCAAAATGTGACCTTGGATAAGCTTTTGTCTAAGGGGGAAATGCTGCTGGTTCTTGATAGAGTAGGCGACCCTGGTAATCTTGGTACTATGCTTCGTACTGCAGATGCAGCAGGAATTGGCGGCGTAGTGCTTTTGAAGGGGTGCGTAGATATTTATGCTCCTAAGACCGTGCGTTCCTCTATGGGGTCCTTGTTCCATGTGCCAGTAGTAAGCGGTATTGGTGAGGATAAATTTATTGCTGAGGCCAAAGACGCAGGCTACGAGCTTTTAGTAACCAGCCTGGAAGGCGCAGACAACCTTTATAAGGCTGATTTAGGCGGTCGCATAGCCTTTGTTATGGGCAACGAGGCAGGCGGCGTCAGCGCTAATCTTTTAGAGCGTGCTGATAAGCGCGTATTTATTCCTATGGCAGGCAGAGCGGAGTCCTTGAATGTGGCTATGGCTGCTGGCGTTGTAATGTTTGAGGCATTGCGCAGAAGGCTGTAATGGCGCTGCGAAAGTAAGGCTCCAAGGTTGGCAGAAGAACAGAACAAAAACTTTCCAAAAAAGTTATAAAAAAAGTGTTGACAGATTAGCTATAAAGAGCTATAATATCTTTGTTGCTTACGGATGGGTTCCCGAGTGGCTAAAGGGAGCAG
>ENA-ORPF01002502-ORPF01002502.1-human-gut-metagenome-genome-assembly--contig:-NODE-2502-length-12253-cov-9.722332_pt1 | contig 12253 bp, 8 predicted proteins | sample MGYA00242140_ERZ509070 | MGnify/ENA primary metagenome ERZ509070 (study PRJEB26280, sample SAMEA2338713) | human gut metagenome | biome: human gut; feature: human-associated habitat; material: faeces... | reverse complement strand
GCGAGGGGCTGCTGTTCTACGGCAACACGATCCTGCCCTTCATTGACCACTTCCCCAAGGACACCGAGCTGTACCGCGTCATGACCACCAAACCGCAAGAGGTGGCGTCGGCATGAAAAGAGAACCGCGTTTACAGTTTTCCGACGCCGATCTTGCCGAGCCGAAGCTGGAAAAGCCCATCAAGCGGGTAAAAAAAGCTGCGGCCAAGGCGGATAAGGCACAGGCGAAAATCCCCAAGAAAACCGTGGTCAAAAAGGAACGCGGCTTTGATCCTGCCACCGGCAAGGTCAAAACGCAGCTCCGGTTTGAGGAAGTGGATAAGAAAAAGCCGCCCTCCAAGCTGACCCATGCCGTGCAGGATGCCCCCGCCAACCTTGTTCTCTCTCAGGTTCACCGGGAGGTGCGGCAGAGCGAGGATGACAATGTAGGCGTAGAGGCCGCGCACAAGGTAGAGCAAGCCGTGGAGAGCGGCGGGCGGCTGGTGCAGTCTGCCCACCGCGCCCATCAGCTCAAGCCTTATCGTGCTGCCATCCGCGCAGAGAAAAAGCTGGAACGAGCCAATCTTGACGCGCTCCAGAAGAAAGCAGAGATCGACAGCCCCACCAGCAATCCCGTTTCCAAATGGCAGCAGAAGCAGGCAATTAAGAAGCAGTATGCCGCTGCCAAGCACAATCAGGCGGCGCAGACTACGGCAAAGGCGGCAGAGAATACCGCCAAGGCCGCGAAAAAAGCCGCTGAAAAGGCTGAGAAAGCGGGCAAATATGTGTGGGAACACCGACGCGGCTTTACCATTGCCGCCGCAATTCTGCTGATGCTGGCATTTCTGCTCAACGGCCTGTCCTCCTGCTCGGTGATAATGGATGGCGTCGGCTCCGGGATCGCGGCCAGTACCTATCCGTCGCAGGACGCCGATATGCTGGGCGCGGAAGCGCAGTATTGCGCGATGGAAGCAGAGCTTCAGCGCTACCTCGACACCTACGAAAGCACCCACGACTACGATGAGTACCACTTTGATCTGGACACCATCGAGCATGACCCCTATGTACTCATTTCCATGATTACGGCGCTGCATCAAGGGGAATGGACGCTGGATGAGGTGCAGGGTACGCTCCAGATGCTCTTTGACCGCCAGTACATCTTGACCGAGGATGTCGTGGTGGAAACCCGCTACCGCACAGAAACCGACACATGGACGGACGCGGACGGCAATACCCATACGGACACCTATCAGGTGCCGTATGACTACTACATCTGCACGGTCACGCTGGAAAACTTCAATCTCTCCCATGTTCCCGTTTACATTATGAGCGAAGAACAGCTCGGAATGTACGCCACCTATATGGCCACCCTCGGCAACCGTCCCGACCTGTTCCCCGGTTCAGGCTACATCGGCAAGTATGTGGAGGGCAGCTATACCGACTACGACATTCCCCCGGAGGCGCTGGACGATGAGGTATTTGCCGCCATTATCAAGGAAGCGGAAAAATATCTCGGCTACCCCTACGTTTGGGGCGGCAGCAGTCCCTCCACCTCGTTTGACTGTTCGGGCTTCGTCAGTTGGGTCATCAATCATTCCGGTTGGGATGTGGGCAGACTGGGCGCGCAGGGACTTTGCAATATCTGTACGCCTGTATCCTCTGCTAACGTCAAGCCGGGCGATCTGGTGTTTTTCACCGGAACCTACGATACCCCCGGTGTCAGCCATGTGGGTATCTATGTTGGCAACAATATGATGATCCACTGCGGAGATCCGATCTCTTATGCAAACTTAAATTCAAGCTATTGGCAGTCCCATTTCTACCGTTATGGGCGCTTGCCGTAAAGGAGAGTGAACGATATGAACCCGAAAATTATGAAGCTCCGTGGAGAGCTGGAGAAGAACAAAGGCAAAATCTCTGATCTGCAAGGCCGCAACCGCGAGCTGGAAAAGCAGATTCGTGAGCTGGAGGACACCGACATCATCGGCATGGTGCGTGAGAACGGCATGACGATGGAGCAGTTTGCCGAGCTGTTCCGCCGTATGCAGGCCGCGCCTGCACCGGCCACTTTGGAAAAGGAGGCGTTGAACCATGACTAAGAACACACCGCGCATTTTTATCAGTCTGCTGCTGATGCTCCTGTGCATCGGGATTCTCCCTGTTTCCGCCTTTGCCAGCGGCGGTGATTATCCTGATGATGCGCTGCCCACCGCCGAAAGCAGCGCCGCAGACGCACAGGAAACAAAACAGATCGGTACGGTCACGACCAACGGCGGCAACCTGAACGTCCGCACCGGCGCGGGACTGGACAATACCGCGTTTACGCAACTCCCCAACGGCACGGTGGTCGATGTGATTGGCAGGGACGGCGATTGGGTAAAAATCCTGCTGCCTGCCCGTGTGGGCTATGTGTACGGCAGCTATCTGACCGTCACCGACGCCGCCGACAGTACCGTGAGTATCGGCGGCATTACGCTTCCGTTTGATGAAAAAGAGCTGGCCGACCTCTGGCAGCTCCTTGTCGGCAGCATGACGGGCGGCAGCGACGCGCTGACACCGGACGGTAATCTGACGCTGATCGACGATATTGGCTTCAGCACCAAGGCAGGGAAACAGTTCATTACGCTGGAAAGCAAGAACGGCAATGTATTTTACATGATTATTGACCGTGACGATGAGGGCGAAGAAACCGTCCACTTCTTGAATCAGGTGGATGAGGCTGACCTGATGGCGCTGACCGGCGAGGAAGAAACGCCCGCCACTTGCTCCTGCACCACAAAATGCGTGGCCGGTGCGGTCAATACATCCTGCCCCGTCTGTGCGGTCAACATGACCGAGTGCGTGGGCAAGGAGGCAAAGCCCGAAGTCCCCGCTAAGCCGACAGAACCCGCCGCCGAGGAACCGGAGAAAAAGAGCGGCGTGGGCGGCATCCTTGTCGTTCTGCTGATCGTCGCGCTGGGCGGCGGTGCAGCGTTCTACATCTTCAAGCAGAAAAAGGCCAAGCCGCAGACCAAGGGCAGCGCCGATCTGGACGATTATGACTACGGTGAGGATGAGGACGAATACGAGTTTGAGCCGTATGAGGACGAACCGGAACAGGATACTACGGAGGATACGGACACATGAGATATTTCACCAATAATCCGCTGGAACGACTGATGATGCAGAAGCCGAAAGCAGCGCGGGAGGACAGCCCTCCCGACGCTGCCAAGGAACACTTCTGCTACGGCTGTAAGCGCTTCGGTCAGAGCTGCATCCGTCCCTGCTACCGTGACGTAAAGAGAATGGAGGCTGCACCATGCGCCTTGTGATCGCCGAAAAGCCATCCGTGGCGCAGAGCATCGCCGCCGTGCTGGGTGCTAAATCACGGCATGACGGGTATCTGGAGGGCGGCGGGTACATCGTGTCGTGGTGTTTCGGGCATCTGGCAGAGCTGGCCGATGCCGCCGTTTACAATGCCGATGATGCCAAATGGACGCTGGCGGCGCTGCCCATCATTCCTACCTCGTTCCGCTTCATCGTCCGCTCTGAAAAGCAGAAGCAGTTTGACATTCTGCGGGAGCTGATGCGCCGGGAGGATGTGGCAGAGGTGGTCAACGCCTGCGACGCTGGGCGCGAGGGTGAGCTGATCTTCCGCACGGTTTACTGCCTTGCGGGATGCTCCAAGCCGATTCTGCGGCTTTGGATTTCTTCAATGGAGGATGACGCCATCCGCCGCGGCTTCCAGCAGCTTAAGTCTGGGCGCGACTATGACGGCCTGCATCAATCCGCCCTCTGCCGCGCCAAGGCCGATTGGCTGGTGGGCATCAACGCCACACGGTATTTCTCCCTGACGTATGGCCGCACATTGAACATCGGGCGCGTCATGTCGCCCACGCTGGCGCTGTTGGTACAGCGTGAGGCGGAGATCTCCGCATTTGCGGCAGAACCGTTCTACACCGTTCAGCTCGATTGCGGCTTTCCCGCCACGACAGGCCGAATGAAGGACAGGAAGGACGCCGACGCCATCGCCAACGCCTGCAAGGGCAAGGCAGTAACCGTCAAAAGCGTGGAGCGCAAGGAAAAGTCTGAGAAAGCGCCCGCGCTCTACGATTTGACCTCCCTCCAGCGCGACGCCAACCGCGTTCTCGGCTACACCTCTCAGCAGACCCTCGACTATCTCCAAGCGCTCTATGAAAAGAAGCTCTGTACCTACCCGCGCACCGACAGCCGCTTCCTGACCGACGATATGGAGGGCAGCGTCCCCGGCCTTGTCGCCGCCGCTGCCGCTGTCTGCGGCATGGAGAAGCCTCCGACCATCTGCGCCAAGCAGGTATGCAGCAGTAAAAAAGTCACCGATCACCACGCCATTGTTCCTACCATCAGCGCGGAAAAGGTAGATATGGCCTCTCTGCCGCTGGGCGAACGCGAGGTGCTGAAGCTGGCGGCAAGGGGCTTGCTTCGTGCGGTGGATGAACCCCACCGCTATGCGGAAACAGTCATTACGTTGGACTGCGCCGGTCAGAGCTTTACCGCCAAGGGAAAAACCGTTCTTGCTCCCGGCTGGAAGCGCTATGAGCCGGAGCAGGCAGAGGCAGCGCCCGCGCTGCCGGTGGTAACGGATAATCAGACGCTTTCCGTATCTGCCGCGTCGGTCAAGACCGGAAAAACCACGCCGCCCAAGCATTTCACCGAGGATACGCTGCTGGCCGCGATGGAAAACGCGGGCAAGGAGGATATGCCAGATGATGCCGAGCGCAAGGGCATCGGAACCCCGGCGACCCGCTCCGGTATCATTGAAAAGCTGGTGTCCTCCGGTTTTGTGGAGCGCAGGAAGTCCAAGAAGATCACAAATCTGCTGCCCACCTCCACCGGCACGGCGCTTATCACCGTTCTGCCTGAACAGCTCCAGTCTCCGCAGCTCACCGCTGAATGGGAACACCGCCTGAAAGAGATCGAGCGCGGCGAAATCGCCTCGGCCAGTTTTATGGACGGGATCGCCGCCATACTGAATGAGCTGGTGCAGACCTACAAACCCATCCCCGGTACGGAAGTCCTGTTCCCCTCCGGGCGTGAGGTAGTCGGCAGGTGTCCCCGCTGCGGAGCCGAGGTGACGGAATCACCGAAAGGCTTTTTCTGCGAGAACCGTTCTTGCGCATTTGTCCTCTGGAAAAACAGCCGATTCTTCGCCGCCAAGAAAAAGGCGCTGACGAAATCTCTTGCCGCTGCGCTTTTGAAAAATGGCCGCGCCCCGCTGAAAGGCTGCTACTCCGAAAAGACAGGGAAAACCTATGATGCCAGCGTTCTTTTGGAGGACGATGGGCAACGCGCGGGCTATAAGCTGGTGTTCGACAATGGCTGATGCGCCGCGTATGGATCACAAGCAGCTCCGCCGCGCCAAGAAGCTCATTCGGAAGCTCTGCTGTAATTACGATCACGGCAACTGCCTCGCGCTGGATGATGGAGAGCCTTGCGTCTGCGTACAGGGTATTTCCTACTCGCTGCTGTGCAACTGGTTCCGAAACGCGGTGCTTCCCGCCGACCATGAGCTGCTGGCCGACGTGGTGCGGGAAAGGCCGGGGAAGCGCTGCGCCGTCTGCGGTAAGCCGGTCTATTCTTCCTCCAATCGCGCCAAATATTGCCCCGCCTGCGCCAAGCAGGAACGCCGAAAGCAGGACGCCAAACGAAAGCGTGAACAATACTGGAACCTCCGCAAATAGAGGGCGTAAAAGCCCCATGTTGCAAGGTTTTTTCCGTGCCGGATTGCAAGCGGCTGCGTCATTCTATCCGCAAGCGCAAAAACGGCCTCTATCTGCGGAGAATCGCCCCTGTGCAGGATGTGTTTTCTTCTGCGCAGGGGCGCTATTTTTTCTGAAAGGAGATCATCATGGCTGAAAAGCAAACCAACAAAGACCGGATGCGGGAGATCGTTGACAGCATCGAAAATGGCATCAAGGAGCTGTTCGAGAGCGATAAGTACCAGCAGTATCTCTCCACTATGAGCCGCTTTCACCGCTACTCGGTCAACAACACCATGCTCATCTATATGCAGCGCCCCGACGCCACCCATGTGGCGGGCTTCAACAAGTGGCGCGATCAGTTCGGCAGAAACGTCCTGAAAGGCGAAAAAGGTATCCGCATCATCGCTCCCACTCCCTATAAGAAAAAGGTCGAGGAAATCAAGACCGACCCCGAAACCAACGCGCCGATACTGGATGCAGACGGCAAGGCCATCATTGAGGAAAAGGAAATCCGTATCCCTATGTTCAAGGTGGTATCCGTCTTTGACGTGTCGCAGACTTCTGGAAAGCCCTTGCCCCAGCTTGCCACCGATCTGAGCGGCAATGTGCAGCAGTATGAGGTTTTCATGGAGGCGCTGCGCCGTGCTTCTCCCGTTCCGATGGAGATAAAGCCCGTTGCGCGGGATACGGACGGCTTTTTCAGCATTAAGGCGCAGAGCATCACCATCCGCGCCGGTATGAGTGAGGTGCAGACGGTATGCGCCGCCGTCCATGAGATTGCCCACGCCAAGCTCCACGACTACGAACACATGACGGAGCTTGCGGACGATGGTGAGACGATCCTTGTCCCCGGTGAAAAGAGCCGCAACACTGAGGAGGTCGAGGCCGAAAGCATCTCCTATGCGGTCTGCCAGTATTACGGCATTGAAACGGGAGAAAACAGCTTCGGCTATATCGCCACATGGTCAAAGGGCAAGGAGCTGAAAGAGCTTCGCGCCAGTCTGGAAACCATCAACAAGACGGCTTCCGAGCTGATTACGGACATTGACCGGCATTTTGCGGAGATTTGCAGGGAGCGCGGCATTTCTGTGGAGAAATCCGAGCAAGCGGAAAGCCAATTAAAAGAGAACAGCAATATGTCTGCGGCTGACTTGGCAAAAAGCATTTCAGAGCTGTATCTCGATGCGAATGGCCTTGCCTTTCTCAGCGAATTTGCAAGTCAGGAAGATTGCCTCCAGCATTTCTACGAAGATCTGTTGACAGGAGCAGATGAGATAAAAGGCTTCCTGTCCGAAACACTTGAGCAGAGCGATGAATACGCGCACAGAGCGAATGAGCTGCTGTTGGAAGTTGAGGCATTTCAGGAAAGTCACACTTCCTTAAAAGAACTCGACGCTAATGAGCGTTGGTATGCGGTTGATGGTGGGAGCAAGCATCTTCGCATAACAGAAGATGGTGCAAAATATGCCTATGAACTTTACGACAAGGACACTCTACACCTTCTGGAAAGCGGAACAGTACATGACGATGATGTAAACTTTCTTTTGGCGGCTGCGATTCGTATCTGTGAAACACATGGGTATGATAAGACCGTACCGTTTGAAGTTTTGTCAAATGAGTTTGCAGGGATTTTGTACTCACTCGAATTGTCATCGGACGACAATCAGGTTGTTCACGAGGAGGCCGGTTCTCATGCCGCAGGCACACTTCCAACTTCGCCAGAGCTGGAACAGGCCACACCTATGCCTGACCCCACGCTGACGGTGGATGATATGCGCAGCTATGGGTATCTGGACAGCGATATGCTCCCGCTTTCCAAGGATCGGGCGGTGGAACTGCTGGAGCATGACATCACGGTTTATATGCTCTATCCCGACAACGCCGAGGAAATGGTCTTTGAAGCCGAGGACATCATCAAGCACGACGGAATGTTCGGCGTCACAAGACCGGATTGGGATGCGGTCAAGGGCCATATCCCACCCCGCGATGTGGAGCAGCGTTTTTTGAACAGTCCCACCGATTCTATGGCGATCTACCAACTGCGCCGGGATGCGCCGGTGGAGCTGCGTTTTGCCAATCTCGGCAGTCTGGCCGCGCCGCCTGACCCTGCCAACTATGAAGCTGTCTATACCCGTGAGGTGTACCCGGACGATGATACCGGCAGAATCCTTGAAAACTTCTACTACATTTTCAACGACGAGCGCCCCGGCGATTTTGTGGGACACAGCCTCTCCGTCAGCGACATCGTTGCGCTGAAACAGGACGGCAAGGTATCCTATCACTACTGTGACAGCATGGGATTTCAGGAGCTGCCCGCCTTTCAGAAACCGGAGAATTATCTGAAAGCCGCCGAGATGTCGATGGAAGATGATTACGGCATGATCGACGGCATTATCAACAACGGCCCCAAACAGCCCACCGTCGCCGACCTTGAAGCACAGGTCAAGGCCGGTATGTCCATCTCCTTGATGGATTTGGCAGAGGCGGCACACCGGGAAAAGAAGAAATCTGTGCTGGAGCAGCTCAAAAACCAACCGGCCCAAGAACGTCCACACAAAACAGCGCCCAAAAAGAGCGCGGAAAAGGAGCTTTGATATGAACATCACCTTTGAAGAACGCCAGCTTATGAGCCTCTACAACACCGGTACCCGCACGGGCTTGATCGCGGCGCTGGAGGAAATGCGCGGCTACCTCGCTGCGGATGAAACGGAGCTGCGGGAGCTGACGGACAGCGCCATCGCAAAGCTGCGCAGGATGAGCGACGCAGAATATGACGCGCTCGACCTGTTCCCCGATTTTGAAAAGGAGGATATGGATGCCGAGTAAAGTACAGCTCTATGCGCAGATGGCAGACCGCACGGCGGAGCAGATCACGGGAAGCTACCAGAAGTGGACGGCATTTCTGACCACCGCCGCAAGGCTGTATAAGTACCCCTACAATGAACAGCTCATGATTTTCGCCCAGCGCCCGGAAGCCACGGCCTGCGCGGAATACGATCTTTGGAATAAGCAGATGCGCCGCTATGTGCGGCGAGGCAGCAAGGGCATCGCCCTTGTGGATACCAGCAGCGACCAACCCAAACTCCGATATGTATTCGATGTTTCCGATACCAGCGGCGGCGAGAACTCTCGCCGCCCTTATCTTTGGGAATACCGGCAGGAGCATCGTGAGGTGGTATCTGCGGCGCTGGAACAGCGCTTCGACGTTTCCGGTGAAAACGGACTTGCCGATCAGATGGAGCGTGTGGCGGCGCAGCTTGTAGATGAATACTGGCACGACAACTGGCGCGATATTGTCGGCATCGTTGACGGTTCCTTTTTGGAGGACTATGATGAGTTCAACATCGGAGCCGCTTTTCGGAACGCCGCCGTTGTCAGCACCACCTATGCGCTGCTGTCCCGCTGCGGGATGCAGCCGGGAGATTACTTCGAGCATGAGGATTTTCTGAATGTCTTTGATTTCAATACCCCGCAGACCGTCGCCGCTCTTGGAACGGCCATCAGCCAGTCCAGCGAGCTGGTGCTGCGGCAGATCGAAGTCACCATCAAGAATTATGAGCGCGAGAAAATCGCGGAAAGGAGCGAAAGCCATGAGCGAACTGACCTACACCCGCAGCGGGGATTATCTGATTCCCGACCTGAGCCTGACAGAGCAGCCGCAAGCCCCGCTGGGCAAGTACGGCAGGATGCGGAAGGATTACCTGAAGGAGCATCGTCCGGTGCTGTGGAACAGCCTGCTGCTGTCCGAGAAGCTGTACCCCCATCTGCGGGAGATCGACGAGGCAGCGAACAACCGACTGGAACAGATGATGCCGGAGCTGATGAAGTCAGCGGGCGTGACGGAAGCGCTGAAAGCCAGCGACCCGATGAAGTGGGTGGGGCTGATGAACACGCTGAAAGCGCAGGCCGAGGAAACGATCCTCACGGAACTGGTGTTCAGCTAACCATGTTCGATGCCCCTGCTGGGGCGCAGATGTCCTTCTTCCCCTCAGAGGCAGAACAAATTCAATCCATCGCAGAAGCGGAGAGTGTAACACCCTCCGCTTTTTCTATGTTCATTTCTCAGGATGATATTGACCACATCCTGCGCGCGGGCGGTAATGCGGATGCAGCGCGGATGAAAATTGCTGCGGAATTCTCCAAGCAAAAGACTTTAGAGGATCGCGCGGCATTTCTGAAAGCTCTTTACCACGGCGGCAACGGCCTGATTACGGATAACGGCAGGCTTTCCGCATGGTACGGGGACGATGGTATCCATATTGCAACCGGAGATACCTCTCGCTATCTTCGTTCTGCCCAAGTGATAGGCTGGGCAGATGCGGCGGAGCGTATTGAGGAGCTCCTGGACGGCGGCGCATTTGCCACCAATCTTGAGGTCACGGAAGCCCCGCGCTATGAGCGGCTGGGTATTGCTGTGGATGTCTGGAACCTTTATCACGATTTCTCGGATGAAGCAAAGTCGCTGGGGTATCTGTCCTGCTTGGGTAATATCCATAGCACCAGCTTTCCAGAGGAAACGGAGCGTCTGACGGACGATCTGCTGAATCCGGCGTTCCGGGATAGGCTCCTGTCGGAATACAAGGTATTCATGGACGCCTACCGCGAAAACCGTGCGCTGCTGCGCTTCCATTACCACAAGTCGCAGGCACTTCTCACACGTTTGGAAGATCTGTCCCTTCCACGAAAGGAATTCCGCTCCGATATGGAGGCTGTTCCAGCAACCGGCAGGTTTATCACCGAAGATGAAATTGCTGCTTCTCTTGCAAACGGAAGCAGCTTTGAGGGTGGAAAGACCCGCATCTATGCGTTTTTCCAGACTTCGCACACTCCCAAGGAGAATGCCGATTTTCTGAAAAAGGAGTACGGCATCGGCGGGCATACCCATGCCGTATCCAGAGAAAGCGGCAGCTATGAAGATCACGGCAGCAAAGGCATTGTGCTGAAAAAGAACGGCTGTGCAGACATTCAGATGAATTGGAACAAGGTCGCTTCGCGCATCTCGGAGCTGGTTCGGTTGAACCGCTACCTTACGCCGGATGAGCAGGCAGCCTATGACAAGGAAATGGCGCAGGACGCCATGCGGAACGCGGTTTATAACGACTATAACGACGTAAAGGCGGCGCACCCCGATGAAATTGTGCTGTATCAGGTTGGGGACTTCTTCGAGCTGTATGGCGAGGATGCGCGGGCAGTTGCAGATGATCTCAGCCTTGAGCTGACGCGCCGCAATTTGGAGGGAGTAGGCCGTGTTACCATGTGCGGCTTCCCTGCAAAGGATTTGGAGAAATACGTTGAAAAGCTGCGGGAAAAGCATGATGTAACAATTTCGCGCATTGGCGATTCCAGCCATGAACACACGGCATATACGCTTCCGTCCATCGACCACGAGGCAGAACAGGCCATCAATGCTTATGAAGCAGAGTTCGGCGCGGACGGCACGAGGGTGTTCCGCGACCCCGCCGCAGAGCAAGTTCAGCCCACGGTGCAGGAACGTTTGGAGCATTACAGGCCGGTGGTGATGGCAGCGGTTTCGGAGGATACGGCCTATCGCAACGCCTGCGGTCACTCTGACCGGGAGAACGCCGGTATCGAGTGCAATGCCGCCGTGCGCCGTGCCATTCTCGGTTCAAAAGATATGGAGCTTATCCGGTTGTTCTCGGATATGCCAGAGTTCCGCAGCCGCTTGCATCAGGAGGTTTTTGAGGGAACCTATGAGCGGCTCCATGATCTGCTGCGTCCGCTCTCGCAGGACGATATAGACGATGCGCTCCGTATATGGAACGGAAATATCGGGAGTAAACATGCTGTAGTGCGATATATGCAGCAACACGAACGCGAAAGGGAGACCGCTGCATGGCTTGCTCATGAGTACGGCGGCAAGGAAGGCAACAATCTCTTTATCGTCCGCGCCGGAAGTCCGGAAACTGTTGAGCTGACATGGCCGAAAGTGCAGCGGCGGATTGCGCAGCTCATCCGAGAAGATAAATTCTTCACAGAACAGGAAAAGTCTCTGCTGGAAAACAACCCGGACTATCGCCTTTTGGGTCGTTTGCGGGCAGACTGCGAATACTTCCTTGGAGCAGGCAACCGCGCAGAAAAGCACCTGTGGGCGGGCAGCGTCTATGCGCAGATCGTCAAAATGCGGGAGCTTTATGACGCGCTTCCTCAAAAGCCGGAATGGCTGACCAAAGAAATGATTGATGATTATGCCGAGCGGATGGCCCCACGGTATCAGGTAGTGGCGTATCATCACTTTGAAAACGGCTTTGATGAGAAACGGGACTATCAAACGCTGGAAGAAGCGGAAAAAGCCGCACAGGGCTATGTGGACGGTACGATGGAAAGCGACGGCTTCGCATATGATGGTGCAGCCATCTACGACCAGCAGGCACGGAAGCATCTGCGCATCTATGGCAATTACCCGGACGAACGGGCACACGCAGAGGTAGCGGGACGTGAGCTGGTCGAGGAACCGGCATTGCTTATGGAACGGGCAAAATGGCTGATCTCCGACTTCTGCCGGGGTGAATACGGCTCAGAGGCGGATTTCAGCGA
>ENA-ORPF01002497-ORPF01002497.1-human-gut-metagenome-genome-assembly--contig:-NODE-2497-length-12263-cov-2.415793_pt1 | contig 12263 bp, 10 predicted proteins | sample MGYA00242140_ERZ509070 | MGnify/ENA primary metagenome ERZ509070 (study PRJEB26280, sample SAMEA2338713) | human gut metagenome | biome: human gut; feature: human-associated habitat; material: faeces... | reverse complement strand
AACAACGGCAGGTCAATCTTTTGAATCAGCAACAACATCGGGTTGTATCCGAAAGTATACATACCATTCAGGAAAAATTAAAACTGACCCATCACCACCTAAAACACGAAATCATACAAAATGCCCTGGCAACCTTTCTTCTGGAACTCAGCAACATTTGGATCGAAAATCATTGGAACTTGCTCGATGAACCCTATCGAATCAGATACGAATATATCCTGAAACGTTTTTTCGACTCTCTGATGCAAAATTATCGCCGGGAACATTTAGTACCGTTCTATGCCGATCAACTGAATATCACCACACAATATCTTTCTTCGGTCATTAAAAGCCTGACCGGGCGTACGCCTAGTCAGTTTATTTTTGAAAGACTTTATTGTGAAGCCCGGGCTCTACTCGATCATCCCGATTTATCGATCAAAGAAATAGCCGAACTATTACACTTTTCCGATCAATCCGCTTTCGGTAAATTTTTCAAAAAACGATACGGACAATCCCCTGTCGATTACCGGAAAAGACACCCTATTTAAAAAGCCAATCTTCTCCAGACAATCGGTTATACAACTTTTTCCTCACGTTCATTCATAATCTGCGGCATATTAGCCAACGCCCAACCGACCAGGCCTTCCAGATAAGGAATCAAACTGAGCCCCCGGGGAGTCAGGCTATACTCCACCCGGGGAGGAATTTCAGGATAGGCTTTACGCCCGATTAAACCGTCGGCCTCCAAAGTACGCAAAGTCACCGAGAGCATACGTTGGGATATATCGCCGATACTTTTCTGTAAATCATTGAAGCGCATTACTTCATTTGCATCCAGCGTAATCAATATTAACATCGCCCATTTACTACTCAACCGGCTCAGTATATCACGGATCGGACAATTCTCGGCATGATGAAAATTTTTCATTTTTTTAACTTTTTACAATCAGCTGTTTTTCAATATTAGTTACATCGAGGTAATTTACTAATCTTCAAGTGCGTTCTTGCATGTTCAAAAAACACCGCTTACCTTTACATCACAAAAGTAATAAACTTACTAAAAATAACTATTGTCTCATTTATAAATTATACGACTATGTCAAAAAAAGTAGCAGTATTAGCAGTAAATCCGGTTAACGGATCAGGATTATTCCAATACCTCGAAACCTTCTTTGAAAAAGGAATCTCTTACAAAGTATTTGCAGTTTCCGATACGAAAACCATCAGGACCAATTCAGGTATCCCCCTGGAAGCAGACGATATCATAGCCCATCTGTCCGGTCATTCCGACGAATTCGATGCTTTGGTATTTTCATGTGGTGATGCAGTACCTGTATTCCAGAACAATGCGACCCAACCTTACAATGTCGATCTATTAAAAGTCATTCAGGAATTCGCCACTAAAAAGAAAATAATGGCCGGACATTGTGCTGCAGGTTTAATTTTTGAAATTGCAGGTATCACAGAAGGGAAACGCCTGGCCATTCATCCTCTGGCCAAAGCCGCTATTCAAAAAGGCATCGCAACCGACGAACCTGCTGTGATCGACGATAATTTCTACACGGCTCAATGCGAGCATACCCTCCCGGTATTAATGCCCCGCTTGGTAGAAGCATTAGCATAACAGGCTTCCGGCAGACGTTTTTATCGTTTAGCATTCCTCTGCCATTGCCGGAAGGGAATTAGTTTATAAAGTTCGTAAAGAACTTTATAAACTTTATAAACTAGAGAAAGTACGGTATACCAACACCCTGGCATCTTCTTCCAGAATAACGGTAAACTCCTTGCCGGTAGCTTCGTTCAATGTCGCTTCCCACCAATACAGGAGACGCCTTTTTTCTATCGGATAACGAAGTCCGGATACAGAAATCCTACCATTAGGATACAATGAAAACAAGGAAACCTGTTGTCCCGGTTCACTATCCAAAGTAGTCGTCCGGTATAAGGGTGTAAACCATCCGAAATCGGAAACCATTTCTACCCGTTCGAATTCAGTCACATACTGGGCCAGCAAAGAAATATTACCCAAGGTATGATCTTCACGCCTACCGGTAGCCCCCAGAATCAATACTTCCCGGAAGCCTAAAGTTTTGACATAATTCACAGCCTTGGTCAAGTCGTTCGTCTCCTGATCTTTCACCCGGAGAATCCGATCGGAATAACGGTTTCGAACCGGTTCCGGCAAACTGTCCAAATCACCGACAACCGCATCCGGTAGCCGGCCATTCTCCAATCCGATCACAGCCCCATCACAGGCAACAACAAATTCAGCCTGCCTCAATAGTTCCAATGCCTGTTGCCCTGTCGGAAATAAACCGTTTGCAACAACCACACATTTATATCTTTTGATCATACCACTTTCCTTTCTTTTTCCAATTGATCCATCCTACAATCGCTAATACGCCATAACATACAAATAAAAAGCAGGTCGGATACAAAGCCCGCTGATAATACAACAATGCCGACACCCCGTCGATCACCACCCAAAACCACCAGTGTTCCAATATTCTCCGGGCCAGCATCCACGTTGCCGTAATACTCAAAGCTGTGGTAAAAGCATCTCCGGCCGATATGGGCGAATCGGTATAATCCGACAAAATGAAATACAACGTACCGTACAAAAAAACAGTTACGACAGTAATGCCCCATATCAGCCTGATATTCAAACGACGGTACAATATCAGCACTTCAGTGCCTTCCTGTACAGCCTTTCCCTTATGCCATTGCCAGAAACCGTATATACTGATGCAGACATAATAAATATTCAGGCTCATGTCGGCATAGAATTTAGAGAAGAAAAAAACAAAGATATAGACAAACGAAGTAACAAACCCGACAATCCACATTGCCCGATGCTGAACGATCTCCAAACCGAGATAAAGCAAACCCGTCAATACACCGAAATATTCCAGTCCTTGTTCCATGCGTTTTCCTTAAATATACAACTGCAAAAGTAAGTTTATTTCGTTACTTATTCGTCTCCGGTGACCGGAATTGTCGACCCGGTCACTTCCACCGGTCAGTGAAGGAAAGCCTTAACGGACCGGTCCAGGCGAACCGGTCTGACGATATAAAAAACGGAAGCGGAATAGAAAGAAAAAATAAACCTAGAATCAAATCGGCCTATAAAGTCTATAAAGTTCATAAAATGCATCGACCGGCGTTCTTTCCCGATCATTTAAAATCACCGAACAAATGTCTCAAAGCTATCAGCGGGTGATAAAATAACATTCTCGGACCGGCATAGCGCATCACCTGCCGCATTTTCTGCCGCATACCGGGTTTATAGCAATGTATTTTACAATGTTTACACGAAGTTTTACGTTCTCCAAACGGACAATGCTCCAAACGGGCATGCGCATACTCCAACAAAGCCCGGCACTCCTCGCACAAACAATCGTTCCCTTCCTGCTTCCGGCAATACAAACGGACCATCATCCCGACCACTCTTTTTTCTCTTTCAATCCGGGACATATCCATCTACAAATTTCCGATATTGTTTTTCAACTTCCTGCAAGAGCTTTAAAGGACATTTCGATCGTTTATCAAAAAACGAAACCGTTACCGTCAACCCTTCCTTTTTTTTCACCTTGCTCCAATTACCTATAATCTGTCCGCCATATAAAATCACCGGATAAAACGTCCCCCACCTGTTAAAAGCTTTCGAATGGTGCTTTTCCGGAATAACGGGAGTCCGGTCTTTATAGCTCACCAAATACTCATCGAAAGGAGGAAGCAATTGGATCAGATCTCTATTTTCCGTTTTCCGACAAGCTGCAAACACCCAAAACGCCTGTCCTTCAAAATGTTCTTCAACTAGAAGTTCTTTAATCGAACCGATCGCCTGTTGGGCTTCTGTCACCGTCAGTCCCGACCACCAGACGAAATCTTTTAGAGTAGCAGGAGAATGACTACGAAAATAATTGACAGCCAGACGCGCCAAAGCTTCTTCCCTGGGCAAGGAGGAGGCAGGGGCCACCTGTTCATCCAGCAAAGCATAACCGGGCTTTCCATTCTTATCCGCACCGCTACATACAATCCCTTCCATTTCGGCCCGGAGCACATAACGTCTTACCCGATCGCCGGTAACAGGGACACCGGCATGCCCCAACTCCATTTCTATCTCTTCACGCGTGAGGCAGTTTCCTCCGGACAGCATCTTACCGATCAAATCATTACACTGAGTATATTGATTTTCTGAAATGTCCAGTCCACTGGCTTTCACCCAGGAATCGATCACCTTTTTGAGCCGGGAAGAAGTGAGTTGCAACATCCAGCGTAAATCTTTTCCGGCAACATAATGCCAGGTAGGACGCATAATGTGAGTCCGCACAATTTCCCCTTTCGCCAGGGCCTCATTTACTTGCGCAATCGTAGCCGACTTCAAACGCAGCCCGACAGCCCATTTCGACATGGTATAATCTTGTGCCTGCATGGCTCCCATCCAACCGACCAAATCGGCAGGATGCCCGAATTCAGGTTCTGCCAACTGATGGCATGCCATCCGAATATCTGTCAATGTACCCATTTTATCCGATCTTTACCGCCGCAAGTTGGCAAAATTGTCTGAGAATAATGCATATTCAAATCATAATTTTCCGGCAAATTTACCGAAGTCATCACTGAAATCACTATTTTTAAAACAAAAGATTTTCGTAAAAATGCCAGGCCGATCATGCTACGCTGTGGACCGATGACATATTCGTAGGTTTATTTTTTCTTTCTATTCCGGTTCCGGGTTTTGTGCCGTCAGACCGGTTCGCCTGGAACGGTCCTGCTCCAATGGTCTTCCGGCATAAACCCTGCATCTCACGTTAACACGACCTGGCAAAGGAAGAATTAGAAAAATTTTATAGAATAAAATACCGGCTCACCTCTATCGGATTATGGATAGTTAGGCGACCGGTTCCCTGAACACGAACACCGAAGACGAATAAAGAGCGGAATAATTCTACTTCTTTAATAGTTAAAAGGAGGCAACGATTACAACGGTTTCAGCAAACAAATCTACCTGCTGTAACCGTTGCAACTATAAAACGATCAATACCCCGGATTCTGTTCTGCCCCACCTAAACCGACTTCCGACTCAGGGAATGGCAAGAGCTTTTGCCAGGCTTCGATTCCGAGTTCTTTTTCACACAGATCGTTCCGTTTTAAAAAAGCGAAATAAGCGAATTCCCCCTTCAACAATTCTTTCCAGGTAGCTTTCAACTGTTGGTCGAAATCTGTCGCTTCAGACAAACGGTAGTTTTTCCGGACCTGATTCAGATAATCCATAGCTTTCGCCCGGTCACCGATACGATTCGTACATTCGGCCAGCAATAACAAAGCCTCGGTATAGCTACCGACAGGTAAATATCGGTGATCTGCAATCTCACTGGTATATACCGAAGGATAATCCAGCAGATCCAACCCGAATACCAGTTCTTTAGAACCGCTATTCAAGGCCTCTTTGCGGCTGGCATTAAAGGCATACCCTTCATTCTTCAAAAATATCTCCAAGCCCCTTTTCGCTTCATTGTATCTTCCCAATTGCATATACACTTTTCCCAGCATCAGTTCACCGATACCGATGTAATCCTGATATTCAGCACTTCTCCAGTCCAGTATCAGCCGATGGATCTCCTCCAGATCCGCAGCCAACTTCTCGTAAGCTTTTTGCTCTGTCAACCGGGGTGCCGCCGCCGTCGAAAAATGTTCCGGATAAGGAATGTTTCCCCACAATACGATCAGCGGATAATACATGATCGAACGCAACAACTTAAACTGAGGCGAACAGAGGTTACCCATTTTTTCCTTCTCCAGGATATCATACCCATTATTGGCACTGGCAATAGCTTTATAAGCCACCTCCCAGGCCCGCTTCAAGTCTATATCGGCCATGACACTTTTTTCATGCCGGTAATATTTCTGCCACTTGTTTTGTGGTTCCGGGAAACATTGCGTATAATAAGCCTCTATCGTATACATATAATCACAGGCTTCACGGATACTCCCCAATATGCCGCTCACCGCTTCTTCGACTCCTTCAGGTACTTCGAACTTATTCATATCTCCGTCCTGAGTAATCAGCAGGGTGGCGCTTACTTCACCATCCAGGCTGTACAAAGTAATGCGTTCATCCCGGATCCAATATCCTTTTGCCGGCTGTACCGTCAGTTTAAGCTGCCCCTGCACCTTATCGAGCGTCACTGTATAATCCATTTCCTCTGACTTGAACTGGAATAATTTATCTACCTCCACCCCGGATTTCGGCACTTCTTCTTCCATACCGGGATAAGTAAAATCATAAGATAAATTAGCCAGGATATCTACAGCATATTCTCCCCCATCCTGACTTACCCGTAAAGTATCGGTCTTGAATTTCAATTTTTTATCGCCTACGATCCCTCCGAATTCATTTCCGGCTTCTCCATCGCCGTCCCAGTCGATAAAATAACTCAAATCGGGCAAGTAATTTCCAGGCCGGTTTCCTTATACTTTGCAACTAATCCTTCAGCAACCTTTGTCCAATCGATACTCACTGCATTTTTACGGATTTCTTCCTTCGTATCGTCCGGAAGCGTACCGGTTTCCTTCAACTTTTCACACAACCCTTCCAAATATTCCGCAAACCGGGTCTCGGTTTTATCCTTCAACAGAGAAGCCGACACCACCAACAAACTACCCGCTCCTTTGATTCCATCTGTCAGTGAATAGGTATTCACCTCATCCATCTCGAATCTCTGCAACCCGAAGGCCTTCGACACTTCTCCATGTGCCTGCTGACTGACGGCTTTAAAGCGCTTTTCTCCACCGTTCAACTCCAATAATCGTCGGGTTTCCAGATGAGTGAATACATTCACATTCACCGATTTCTGATTCGAAAGATCTGCAATCGAACGCAAACTCAACGATCCGGAGGTCTGTTCGCCGGTCAGCTCATTATAAAAAGCTCCTGTCGCCACAATTTCTACATAAGGAGACCGGATATCCAAAATACCGAAATCGAAATTTCCCTGATCGTCCTGTACGGTCTTCGTATAACTGATTCCGGTCCGTTCAAGCCGTTCGCTCAATTCATAAACCGTAACCTCCGATCCTCTGACAAAAGGTCCTTTCTCTACCTTTCCTTTCAGTTCATACCGGTCTGTATACTGCACATCGTCCTTCTTACATCCTGCCAATACCAATAACAGTATACAAGTCCACAATATCATTTGCTTTTTCATTTCCAATCTCTTTATATCGTTCTACTTTCTTATATGCCCGATTCAAATGAATCCGATTCTTTTCCGTTCGTTCATTACTCCTGCCACAAAAGCTTCGGTAAACATAGCCACATCCTGTTTTTGAACAGAAATCACCTCTTTTACTGTACTCGTCCGGTTACTCTTTGCCATCCGTTGCAGACAATTGCGGACAATCAGATCGGCTACGATCCGCATCAGGCGCGAACTGGCATGACTGCGTTCCTCGGTCGCAACCAGCGAACCGATAAAAACAGTCATATACTGACGGGCTGTCGCTGTCATTTTCATTCGTTCTTTCTCCAGACGACGTTTCAGAATAATCATCAACTCTTCTTTCGTATAATCTTCGAAGACCAGTACATTGACCAAATCCGACATGTGTTCGGCGTCTCCGTTGATGCCCGATACCCTGTTCCGGGGTTCTGCATAGATGATAATATAACTTCCGGGATGTTCGGCCATCTGATTCATCAGGAGAGCACGTACTCTTTCACGGAAGCCGACAGCTTCGTTCAATTTGGGTGAATCTTCATCGAAAAGCAAGATACCTCCGCTGGATTTCACCAACGCTTCCCCGATACTACGCTGAGCCTCGTCTTCCATCAGTCCGATCATTCTTTCCACCTTAAAATCGAATACCTGTCCCTTATCGACGATCCCCATGGCTTTGTAAAGACGGGCGATGATCCGGGCTACCGTTCCCTTTCCCATGGCCGAATTACCGGTCAAACACCATTGCAGGGACATCCGGCTGCTCAATTTTACCCCCTCGTGGCTATAATGACGCGCCAGCTCTACAAAATCACGGATCTGTTTTTTTATTCCCGTTTGTCCGACCATTTTATCCAGCTCTTCCAATGCCCGGCCGATCTCCTCTTCATCGAATACATCCCTTTCCAATTTTGGAAGTTCAAAACTATCGACCGGTATATCGTCTTTGCGGATGGTAGTCATCTCCTGACGGGTCAGCTCCCGTTCCTGACGGATTTTCATCGTCCGTTCGGACATATGACGAATAGCCGCTGCCACGACTTTTTCAACGAAAAGCGCATTACCGAAATTTTTATCTCTGTTTTCATAAGCTTTCCGGATCAGCTCACCGAATACTTCCCGTGCCTTGGGATGAAATACATAAGCTTTTTCTTTCAGTTTATTTTCAGCGATCTGCATCAGTTCTTCGGGCGTATAATCGTTGAACGAAAATACATAAGGAAAATAATTCTTTAAAGCGGGATTCATCTCCAGCATCTTATCGACTCTTTCGGGATATCCGCCTAAAACCACGATCGTATCCCCGCATTCCTCGGTCGATAAATTCGACAATAAAGCTTCGAACAGGGCCAATCCCCATTCACTCCGGGGCAATACATCGGCATGGTCGATATATAGAATACCTCCGGCCGCACCGTTCATCAACACTTCGGCTCCCTGTTGGGGAGTCAGCCCTCCATCGCCGGTGAGCTGACGTCCGTCCTGTACCGTCACATTCGGACGCAACAGAATACCCACCGAATGATAGATTTCTCCCATCATCTTAGCGACAGTCATCTTCCCTGTACCGGGATTACCGCTAAAGATCATATTCAGGGGAGGAAGGGTATCGTCGAAACCATGTTTTTGCCTTTCCCGGATAAAATATACGTAACTCAGATGTTGTACAATACTTTGTTTCAATGCCCTCAAACCGATCATCGCCTTGAGTTTTTCCAATGCTTTGCCAGGGTCTCCCTCGGGTAAAGTTACGATATCTTCCTCCGTAATCAGCATCAGGTCCTCCTTCTTATACTCTCCGCAGCGGTTCGCCATCAGACGGGCCGACATCCGGGCCGAAGCCTGTTCGAGCTGTTCGTCGATGTAACGTCCGTTGGTAAAATCCACCTCATTGGCCCGGCAAGCTATTTTCAACTGTTTATAAAATTTCTCTTCTGCTCCCGGCGTAAAACGGAATTGCAGTTTTTCCAGTTTGATCCGGGCGATTTCCATCAATTCCTCAGGACTATAATTTTCGAAACAAAGCCGGCGCGGAAAAAGCTTCTGCAAATCGGGAAAAGCTTCCAGCAAAACAGTCATCTCTTCATCGATATCGGAAAGAATAACCAAAACTTCCGGTTTTTCCCTGGTCAGTATACCGTACAATATTCCTAAAGCGATCACCCCCCGATCGTTCGGATCTTCGGGATGAAATAAATCTCCGGCCTGATCGACAAACAGAATCCCCCCCATACTGTTTTTCAGGGCCTGCCGAACCAATTGCTCTTCTGCAGCAGTGCCTTCACGCACCAAATCACGACGGCTGTAATGATTCACCCGGCCGTGACTCAAAAGCCCTAATTTCTGATACAATTCTCCCACCATCTCCGCCACGGTATTTTTACCGGTACCGGGATATCCGGTAAAGATCAGATGCAATTGAGGAAAAGTATCGCTGAAGCCATTCTCCCGCCGGAGACGGATAAATTCGACGTACTCTATGATCCGGGTTATCTCTTCTTTCACTTTACGCAACCCCACCAAACGATACAAACGGTCGAGGATTTCATCTTTATCTTTAGCGGTGTATACCGGATTCAGATTTTGCTTCACGGCCACTTCTCCACCATCGGCCAGTATCTCCTGCTCGAAATCATAAGGAATATCTTTATGACCTATTCCATAGCCCATCTTCAGGACCGTCTGTCCGAAACAGGAAACCATCACGGTATATTCTCCCGGAGTGACGAAATCTTCCTGATTCCCCAGATCGACAGCAAAACAAAGAATACTATTCCCGGCCTGATCCTTGATATATTGGGCGGATTTTACGATCTGCATGGCTTTGATACTCCCCCTACGGTCTACCACCCGGATAACGAATTCATATACCCACTCTCCCCCCAGCAGGTTTTGGGCCATCAGGAAGAAACGGATATTTTTCAATCGGGTGGCATCGAACATCCGGAAAGAATGAGGACGTTTCTGAGCCTCGGACTCGGTTTCTTCACAAAAACGGTCCAGACCGGCATGCAGGATGCGAAAATATTTTTCGGGTTTCCCCTCCCCCGGGACGATATACAGATCTTCCGATTGTCCGGCCACTCCGTCGATATCCGCCAAGATACGATATATCCCCTGTTTCCAGGCCTGTTCCGGTAAATCTGCGCGGTCTATCCACTCTTCATACACCGGCAAAGCATCCTGACGCTCTACTTTTATTCCGCTCTCTTTCACAGACAAGCACTGTCCTTTGCCGTTCTCCAGGCGAAACAAACGGACAGTCATCTTCCCCTCCCAGGGTTCGCCTTCAAACTGTTTATTCAATACTTCCGTATCCACATACAAACATTCTATTTCCTGTACGCCGAATACAGAACGATAGTCTTTCTCCCCCCGGTAATCATTTTCAGGACTACAGCTCACCCGCACACTTCTGACTACTCCATTCACTTTTTCCGATAGCGTATCGATCGATTGCTGGGCTTTATCTTGATCCATATGTTCTACTATTTACCTATTTTGAAAGTAATTTTGATCTTTTCAAATATAGGTAAATATTTAAGAAATCCAACAAAAATACGGTTTATTTTGTGCGGTTGAATTCTTCCAGCAACGAACGGAAAGTTTCTTTCACAGACATAATTTTCGTAGCCTTGAATGCATTGGCTCCGGCAAAGGCATAACCATTTTCCATATTTCCCCGGAAAGCGTTGTACAAGGCCGTAATGATACAATACGGACTCTTACTGATATCACAGGTTTTAATACAATTGAAAGGGCACACTTTCGGTTGTTTTTTCCCCTCTTTGATCTTTTGGATAAAATTACTGAAAATCGCCCTTCCCGGCATCCCTACCGGACTTCTTATGATTTGAATATCTTCTTCGTGTGCATTCAGGTAAGTTTGTTTGAAAACATCCGAAGCATCACATTCTTCGGTAGTCACAAAACGGGTACCCATTTGTACGCCGTCGGCTCCCAACTCCATGATTTTTCGGATGTCGTCGCCGGAATAAATCCCACCGGCAGCGATCACCGGAATCTTACGGCCGTATTTTTCTTCTATCTCATGAGCTTCCTGAATCACTTCGGGTAAAATGGTTTCCAGTTGATAATGTTCGTCATCGATCTGCTCATTTTTGAATCCCAGATGTCCTCCGGCTTTCGGACCTTCTACCACCAAAGCATCCGGCAAATAATTGTAAATACTTTTCCATTTCTCACAGATCAGCTTGGCAGCCCGCCCCGAAGAAACGATCGGTACTAATTTAGTGGTACTGTCTTTTTGCAGAAAGGAGGGTAAATTCAGCGGCATTCCCGCGCCGGCAAAAATAATATCGGCTTTCTCGGCAATCGCCGTCCTGACCAGATCGGCAAAGTTCGAAAGAGCCACCATAATATTTACTCCAATGACTCCCTGGGTTTTCTGACGGGCTTTGCTCAGCTCTTCTTTCAGTCCCAATATACTCGCTTCCAGATAATTTTTGGACAAATTCTTATAAATTACCCCAAGTCCTGCAGCAGAAATCACTCCGACCCCACCTTCATTTGCAACAGCAGAGGCCAGACCTGAAAGGGAGATTCCAACTCCCATGCCTCCCTGTATAATCGGCACCTGAATAGAAAGATTACCGATTTTCAACGTTTTTAATAACATAAAAAGTGTATTATATAATTCTCAAAAGACCAAAACAAAAGGTCAACGACATCCAAACAGTCAGTTGACTTTTCCGATGCCGTTGACCTTGTTTTACCCTTATCTTGAAGTCAAAGATAATGATTCGATCTCAGGTATTTTTCTACTTTCCGGTATGTTGTAAAAATAAATATTACAGACGGTAATATACCTTGTCTTTGATGGTCTGTATTTGCCGGTTCAATACTTCTGCCGACTGTCCGCTCCCGTTCCCCATCACCCAGAGCGGAAAAATAAATATCCTGATTTTCAAAAAATTTCTGAAATTGGTTTGATGAAGGTGATTGTTTCAGCAATGAATCAAGCTTTCTTTACTTTAAGCATTGGAATTGGGTCTATGGCTATTTTTGGAAGTTATTTAAATAAAGATCAAACTTTAT
>ENA-ORPF01002478-ORPF01002478.1-human-gut-metagenome-genome-assembly--contig:-NODE-2478-length-12354-cov-3.856086_pt1 | contig 12354 bp, 9 predicted proteins | sample MGYA00242140_ERZ509070 | MGnify/ENA primary metagenome ERZ509070 (study PRJEB26280, sample SAMEA2338713) | human gut metagenome | biome: human gut; feature: human-associated habitat; material: faeces... | reverse complement strand
CGATCATGATCGCCTATCAAAATCCGCAGATGGTTGTATGGTTTTCCTCTGAAAAAGAAGTTGTGATGGATCTGTTGATAGGATTTTGTGCATCTAGTATTTCGGTGGCAGCAGTGATGTATCTGCATTTTCCTGCTCATCCTGATTTTTATCTGTATCTGCCATCTTATTCTTTCCGAATGAATTCTTCGCAACCTTAAGGTAGCCCTCGTCTACAAGCACTTTAAATGTAGCATAAAGCTGTTCATCTTTTACAACTGAGGTAATGCTCACCTTCTGGTATATAGCCGCTGGATAGAATATGCTCAGAAATCTTCTGACAATTATCTCATATGTCTTCTGTGCAGTTGATGATAACGATGATAAACTTCCAAATCCCTGTCCTGTAGGAATAATGGCATAATGGTCAGTTATTGCTTTATCATTGCAATACCTCGTCTTCTCAATTCCTTTGTACATATTACTATCTAATATCTGCTGTGCATACTCTCTGGCTGGTGCATAATTTCTTAGGCCTCCTATATTCTTGTATATTTCCTTACAGACAGCAGTTGATAGCACTCTCGCATCTGTTCTTGGATATGTAACAAGCTTTTTTTCATATAACTCCTGAATTATATTAAGTGTCTGGTCAGGACTTATCTTGAATAATTTACTACATTCGTTCTGTATTTCTGCAAGATTATACAATAACGGAGGATTTTTTGTTTCCTTTTTCCTTGAAGCTTCCTTTACAACGCCCTCTGCAGGGAGTGGTTCTGATAAAATATCCACAAGCTCCCTTGCTTTATCCTTATCCTTAAACCCATTATCCTTATATAGATATGGTGTATTATAATATCTGCTTGCCTCACACACTCTCCACTCGGCGTCAAATGTATGCTCATTAATATCCGCTGTTCCTATAACCCTGTAGAATGGTGTCTTGACAAAGCTTCTTATCTCTCTTTCCCTTCTTACAACCATTCCCAGAACACAGGTCATAACACGCCCAACAGACACAACTGCCCTGTCAAGATGAAGATAATTGGCAATATTTCTTCCATATTTTAATGTAAGAACCCTCGAAAAATTGATACCCATAAGATAATCTTCTTTTGCTCTTAAGTATGCAGCATCACTTAGATTATCATATTCTGATATATCTTTAGCGGTATTAATACCTTTAAGAATCTCTTCTTCTGTCTGGGAATCAATCCATACCCGCCTTTCCTGCTTGTCCTTTACCTTGGCTTCCTGCCTTACAAGCCTGTATATATATTCTCCCTCACGTCCCGAATCAGTACATACATATATTGTATCAACATCAGCTCTGTTTAAAATGCCTTTTACTATATTAAACTGCTTCTGAACAGCTGGAATAACTTCATATTTAAAAGTCTGCGGAATAAATGGAAGTGTATCAAAACTCCACCTTTTCAATTTCTCATCATAGGCATCCGGATAACTCATTGTAACAAGATGTCCAACACACCATGTAACTATATGATTATCCGCCTCAAGATAACCATCTTTTCTTTTAAAATCCGTATGCAGTGCCTTGGCAAATTCCTGTGCAACACTCGGTTTTTCCGCTATATATACGGATTTTCCCATATCATCACTCCATTCTTTATACTATTTTTCACTATCTGACAGATAGATTTTTAATATTAACGCTATTATTTATAAACCATAGCTATTTTGACTCATCTAAAGTCTTAAAAAATGCTGGTATATATTCTTTCATATAATAATCAGCTTCTTTTATCTTCATATCCCTAATAGAATTATATATTGTCTTTTCTGCCTCAAGAAAATCGCAATTCCCCATTTTCTTTTCCTCTATACACTTTATATAAGCTGAAATTCTGTCAGCTGCTTTAACATACTCCCATAATCCTGCTTCATTTTCTGTTTCTAAAAGAAGCCCTTCATATCTTGCCCTTAGAACTTCTGGAAGTCCTGATAACATCTGCTCATTAGCCACCTGCTCGACTTCTTTATACGCATTTCTTATATATGGACTGTAATACTTAACAGGCGTTGGCATATCCCCTGTAATTATCTCTGTCACGTCATGATACATTCCAAGTACCGCAAGACGTTCTGCATTAATATCCCCACCAAACACTTCATTATTAATAACACCAAGTGCATGTGCAATAAACGCAACTTCAAGACTATGCTCGGACAAATTCTCATTGCGTGTATTTCTCATAAGTCCCCATCTGTTGATATATTTCATTCTTGACAGCATTGCGTAAAAATAATTATTCTTCATATTCCATACATCTCCACGCTTCCATATATTTATAATATTATAAGATATATTGTAAGTTTTTGCAAATTCCGTATAATTTTCCAAATAAATAAGGAAGATAATCAGGCTCAACGCCTTTTCATCTTCCTTATATATTTATTAATCTTAATAACTATTAATTGATGGCTCACACTAAACCGCCTGTCAATATTATAGCTATTATATACTAATTATTCTGATATCTTATTTAGCTGTAATGTAACCCTGAGCCTTAAGAAGTTCTGCACATAATACAGCTCCACCTGCTGCTCCTCTTAATGTATTATGTGAAAGACCTACAAACTTGTAATCAAATACACTGTCTTCTCTTAATCTGCCAAGTGAAATTCCCATTCCATGCTCATAATTAACATCAAGCTTAACCTGTGGACGGTCATCTTCTTCAAGATACTGGATAAACTGCTTTGGTGCTGATGGAAGATCAAGCTCCTGTGGTGCTCCCTTGAAGTTTCTCCATTTTTCGATAATCTGTTCCTTAGTAGGCTTCTTACCAAAGTTAACAAATACTGCCGCTGTATGTCCATCAAGAACTGGAACTCTTAAGCACTGGCAAGTAATAACTGGCTCAGCAGCAGGAACGATTTCACCATTCTCAACTGTACCAAGAATTCTAAGAGGTTCTTTTTCTGACTTTTCTTCTTCTCCACCGATATATGGAATTATATTTTCAACCATCTCTGGCCACTGTTCAAATGTCTTACCAGCTCCGGAAATAGCCTGATATGTAGTAGCTACAACAAGCTTTGGCTCGAATTCCTTAAGAGCTGCTAATGCTGGTGCATAACTCTGGATTGAGCAGTTAGGCTTTACAGCTATAAATCCTCTTGTAGTTCCAAGTCTCTTCTTCTGTGCCTCTATAACCTTAGTATGTTCTGGGTTAACCTCTGGAAGAATCATAGGAACATCTGGTGTCCAACGATTAGCACTATTGTTAGATACAACCGGAACTTCTGCCTTTGCATATCTTTCTTCTAATGCCTTAATCTCTGCTTTTGGCATATTAACTGCACAGAATACGAAATCAACCTTAGATACTATCTCATCAAAGTCTTTATCCATATCATATACAGGCATCTTCTTAACGAATTCTGGCATTGCTGTCTGCATCTTCCAACGTCCCTCAACAGCATCTTCGTAAAGCTTTCCTGCTGAACGTCCACTTGCTGCAACTAACACTACATCAAACCAAGGATGATTTTCAAGTAATGTTATAAATCTCTGACCTACCATGCCTGTACCACCAAGGATACCAACTCTTAACTTCTCGCTCATTATAGTCCTCCAATTATTGTTATTCTAATTGCCTGAAAACAATTTGCGCGTTTTGTCTTTCTGTGACGTACATTTGTTTTTCATTGCTTTGACAATACTATCATAACTGTAATTATATTGCAAGGGCTTTTTAATGATAAATTGTATAAAAATCAATATTCAAATATATACCTGTCATATCCGTTAATTATAGTTGTGTTATTATACTGCTCCTCTCTTTGGAATTCCCTTGAATAATTCAAATGTACATGCCCGTGTATGAAATATTTGGGACTGTATTTGTCAAGTATATCAACAAATGCTTCAAACCCCTTATGTGGATTATCCTCACCATCACCAAGCCCTGCCGCCGGAGAATGTGTAAGCAGTATATCAATGCCTTTCTTTACCTTTATCTTAGGCCACATCATAGCAGCCCTTTTCTTCATCTGATTCTGTGTATACTGGTTAATACCCTTCTTGTATCTGATTGAACCGCCAAGTCCCATAATTCTTATTCCATTGTATACATATATCTTATCTTCTATACATATACAGCCTTCTGGCTCTTTATCTGCATAGCCATCATCGTGATTGCCTCGCACATATAATATAGGCACTTTAGAAAATGAAGCAAGAAATGACAGATAATCTGCTTTTAAATCTCCACAAGACAATATAAGGTCTATTCCTTCAAGCTTCTCTTTTTCAAAATAATCCCACAGGTACTTTGACTCAACATCAGCTAATACTAGTATCTTCATAACCTTTTAACTTTCCTCACTAATCGTTCACATCTATAATTCCCTGATTGATAACAAGCATTTTTGAATTATCATCAAGTTCTTCATATTCTGGTACTCTGCCAACAACATTATCAAGAAGCCAATCCATTTCAATAATCTCATCAGGATCAAGTTCTTCGTCTGGCTTATTGTGCACCTTTCCATCCTGATCCTTTAATTCACCCGTAAATGGCTTGAACTCACCTTTTACTATTGCTTCCCTTATAAGCGATGTAACCTTTTTCGTTTCATCAGGAACTGCACCGCCATATATTATGTCAATTGCACCAGCAGACATACCCCACCAGTAATTAAGTGCTGATACCTTATCTCCTTCTTCTTCCTTCTTCCACGAACCACTTAATATGCTCTGTATAAGCTTCTCGTAGAACACACCCCAGTGCCATACAGGCATTGCCAGATGCTTTACCATACCTGAGTCCGTTACATAAAGACCGAACTTTCTTGATGTCTTCTTAGGTGTTATCATATCCTGATCTGAAATACAGTTAATACCCTGTTCTGCAAATCTTGCTTCTATGTCATTGTCTTTAATGCCACTCCATTCAACATATACCTTAACATCAGGATTTACCGCCCTTGCCCCCATAGCAAAAGCATTAACATTAGCCATAACACCATACAACGGACAGCTTGCAACATAACCAATCTTGTCACTCTTTGCCATAACCCCAGCTATAACCCCCGTCAGATACTTAGCCTCATACATTCTTGCATAATAAGTTCTTATATACTTATGCGATATATTAAGCGAACAGTTAAGTATCTTAGCCTTTGGATGTGCTATTGCCTGTTTAAGACTTGCATACATCATAGATGGCGATGTTACAAATATAAGATCCGTATTATCATCAATAAGCCTCTGGATGGCATTATAATCATCTTCCTTTGGTCTTACATTAGTAATACTGACTGTTTCTATCTGGCTTCCAAAGGTTTCATCAATATACTGTCTTCCCAATTCGTGGGCATAACACCACTCAGATGTCTGTGGTGTATTCTCGTATATAAATCCAACCTTAAGCCTTTTATTAGCCTCTCCTCCTGACCTTGGGAGAAGATAACTTAATATATTCTTCTTGGCTGGCTGTGTTGTAACCGGATCCATTCTTAAATCTACTTCGCTGTTATCTGATAATAATTCAAATTCAGCCCAGGTCTTAGCTACATTTTTATCCATCTGCTCCGGTGTCATATGGCGTACTGTATCATATCCGTGAATATGAATAAATCTTAAAAAAGCATCTCCAACCGGATAATCAAATCTGTCACCGCCTCTTGATTCATAAGCTGTTCTAAAGTTAAGATAACTTGATACCAAATCCCTCTTGTCATCTTCATCCATTGGCTGTCCCGGAGTAATTCCAACAAGCTCCATAAATGTTATGAAGCTGCCCTCTTTGCTAAAATATATATCATTAATCTTGGTAGATTTATAAAAATCCATAAATTCATAATATATCTTAACATCAGGATTGTCAGACTTCCTAGGCACTTTACGGATAACCTGTGCATTTACCGTCACCGCATTAAAATATTTAAGAACACTAACTCTCTTGTTACCCTCAAGAACGTAGAATTTATTCATATATTCATATACTTTAACAGGGTCTCTTATTCCCTCATTAACCTGACTGTCACTAAGTGATGCCCATTTAGCTGAGAACTCACTTCCCCATTCAAGAATAGGCATCCAGTTATCTGCAAATGCATTAGTTCTGCCTGCTGTACATGTACCAACAACAAGCCTTAAAGGTATCTGGTCTATTCCAAGACTTACTTCTGAATCTATCTGTTCTTCATCCATCATACTTTCCATAACTGGAAGATATGGATATTTACCCTTATTGACACACGCATTATATTCTCTTTTTCCAAGCTTAAGAGCACTCATATAATCCTGTACTGACATATTAATCCTCCATTCTTACATTACAACACACTTGCAATAACCTTAGTAAGTGTCATTATATAGTTCTTGTCTGATTCATTCCATCGAAAACCTTTATTGAATGTATCATACGATGCAATTATATTATCTCCTGCCTGATTGGTAAAGTAACTATATATCATTCCACCGATATTACTTTGAATTGTTTCATCATACAGCTTCTTGTTAAATGACTCTATATTCGATGTGTACACAATTGTCATATAGTGGTTCTTATCAAACATTCCTAAGAATTCTTTAGTATTAACTATATCATTAATGTCTGGAAGCTTCACATAATTACCATAATATTCAATAAGCCTGCCAGTTGTTCCATTATATATCCTTATGCCATCAATCTCAAATGCTTTACAGGCTCTCTGTAATACATTATCAAGTACACTGCTTCCATTCTTTATAAGATTAATAGACATATCAGCAACTTCCTGTGCCAGTGTTTCACCTTTTTTAATAGGTGCCATAGAAAATCCTTTTCTTCCCATATCATCAAGAAAATCGCCGTGTTTCTGTGCATCATATATAATATATCTGTTCTTTCCTTTATTCTTGGCAATATAAAGGCATTTATCAGCCTTATTAAATAATGAGTCATAATCACTTCCATTGTCTGGATATTTACACACACCCATAGAAAGAGTAACATCACAGCTGTTCTCTCCCTGCCCTAACTCCGCCCTTACTTTCTGCTTGATAAATGTAAGTATAGAACGCAGCTGGCTTTCCTTAGTTATCCAATTCGTAAATATAAAGAACTCATCTCCTCCAAATCTTCCAACAATACCTCTTCCATTAAGTGCGCTGTTAATAATAGCGGCAACTTTTAATATAACTTTATCCCCATACAGATGCCCATATGTATCGTTGACATTTTTAAAATTATCTATATCTATCATAGCCATATAATGTATATCTTTATTAGTTGCAATTGAGTCCTGCACATATTCCTTGCAGGCTCTTTTATTAAGAAGCCCTGTAAAGAAATCCTTCCCCTCCTGTGTGGCATAATAACTGACCTCATTCTGCTTATCAATTGACTTGATAATCCCAATTACAACCCTGTCTCTGTTATTCTTATATGTAAGCTTACAATCAATGTTATATACAACAAGCTTGGACATATCTGTAATAAGCGGTCCTGTAATCTCACCATTAAACCCCTCATTAGCATTACGGACTTTATTAACAAAATCTGTAAAATCCTGCTTTTGTCTTGCATTATTTAGATATTCCATATACACCTTTTCGAATTTATCCAGTGTCATCTTGCATATTATCGTTGCCTTGAAGCTTCTGTATATATATAGGGAAAACATATCTGTTACGGTATCATAATCAAACATATAATCATTATACATTGACAAATATGTCCTGTATTTGTTCACATCATTATGAAGCCTTGTATATTTCTTCTCCATCATAAAAATGTTAACTACATTCATATCTATAACCGCCTCTTCATTAATGATATTCCCATGATTGGCAAGGCTCATATGAACAAGAAAATACTGTCCGTCACCACCTTTTATACACGTTATAATTCTCTGGGACTGACCTGATTCTTTCAGACTCTCACATACATTTTTAAATTCACCCACATAATCAGGATGTATCATCTCTGTGATAATAATATTAACAAGCTTTCCTGCATAATTATAAAAATAGTCATCTGCAAAAAGCACAAGATATGAAGAATTAAATGATGCCATACAATACATCATTGATGATTTGTTATTATAAATATCCTCTGATATTAACATATGTCCCCCATCCGTAAATTCCTATAAAACCACTGCACCCTATAGAAATCCACCTCTTTATACAACCTAAGACCATACAGCATATAAACCATACAATCCTGATATAAATATTGTATTAAATCCGCTAATATTATATTAGTAATTTTGCACTCTATTTATATGAATAATAGCACGTTTTTTATTACTTGTAAACTAATTGTGTATTTATTAACATACATTTCAATTACAATTTGCATATGCCTTTAGAGCGTCGTATTATAATTCTTGTTACCAATATAGACATATAAAATGTATAGAAATGAGGATTTTATGAATAATTTACCTAAAGACCCGGTTATGCTTCTTAGCTTAGTTAACATGCAGTTAAGGGATAATTACAGCTCACTCACAGAATTATGTAAGACTTATATGGTTGACGAGAGCAGTATCACAGACAAACTCACCGCTATCAATTATGTATACAATCCTAAGACTAACCAATTTGTATAATTATTAAAAAAGCTATATGAAGGCTATAACAAATGTCCGATTTATTCAAAACATTTATTACAACCTTACATATAGCTTTCTTTAAGTATATATATTAAATATACCGCTTTAAGTTACCTAATGAAGTAAATTATGATTTCATATCTTTAGCAACTAAAGTACCATTTTCACAATCTATAAGAATCTTGTCCCCTGTCGATACATCGCCGGCAAGTATAAGCTTAGCGGCAAGTGTCTCAACGCTCTTCTGGACATATCTCTTAAGAGGTCTTGCACCATACATTGGGTCAAAACCATGGTCAACGATATAATCTTTAGCTGTATCAGATAATACAACCTTAAGTTCCTTATCTTCGAGTCTTCTGTTGACATCATTAATAAGAAGGTTAATAATACTTCCTATATTATCCTTATTAAGAGGTTTGAACATAATAATCTCATCAAGACGGTTCAGGAATTCTGGTCTGAAGCTGTTACGCAGATCTCCCATAACAAGTTCCTCAACCCCCTCTTTAATATTACCATTCTCATCAATTCCATCAAGAAGGTAGGTTGAACCGATATTACTTGTAAGAATTATGATCGTATTCTTAAAATCTACTGTCCTACCTTGTGAATCTGTTATACGTCCATCATCGAGAACCTGAAGAAGCACATTAAATACATCAGGGTGGGCTTTTTCAACCTCATCAAACAATACTACTGAATATGGTTTCCTGCGGACTGCCTCTGTAAGCTGTCCACCTTCATCATATCCTACATATCCTGGAGGAGCTCCGATAAGTCTGGATACTGAATATTTCTCCATATACTCCGACATATCAAGCCTTATTATATTATTCTCATCATCAAACAGACTCTCTGCAAGTGTCTTTGCAAGCTCTGTCTTACCTACACCAGTTGGTCCTAAGAATAAGAATGAGCCAATTGGCTTGCTTGGATCTTTAATACCAGCTTTAGACCTGATAATAGCTTCTGTAACCTTGGTTACAGCCTCGTCCTGTCCAACAACTCTCTTATGAAGAGTTTCATCAAGATTAAGTGTCTTCTGCCTTTCTGACTCACTTAACTTGGCCACTGGAATACCTGTCCATCTTGATATAATCTTAGCTATTTCTTCTTCTGTTACATTCTCGTGTACTAAAGAATCATCGCTTCCATCTTTCTTGGCCTTGGCTTCTGCTTCTTCAATCTGCTTTTCTATCTGTGGCAGCCTGCCATACTGAAGCTCTGCTGCTTTCTCAAGATTGTATTCTCTCTTTGCCTGTGCAATCTGGTTATTAACATTTTCAAGTTCTTCTTTTAACTTGCTGATATTATCAACCTTTGTCTTGTCAGAATCCCATTTAGCCTTCTGTATGCCAAATTCTTCCTTAAGTTCTGATAACTCTTTTCTTAAAGCTTCAAGCCTTTCCTTACTAAGATTATCAGTTTCCTTCTTTAAGGCTGCCTCCTCAATTTCAAGCTGCATAATCTTACGCTGCATTTCATCAAGTTCTGCCGGCATTGAATCAAGTTCTGTCTTAATCATTGCACACGCTTCATCTACAAGATCAATTGCCTTATCTGGAAGAAATCTGTCTGTTATATATCTGTCTGATAACACAGCCGCACTTACCAAAGCACCATCATTAATCTTAACACCGTGGAATACTTCGTATCTGTCCTTAAGCCCCCTTAATATAGATATTGTATCTTCAACTGTCGGCTCATCAACCATTACAGGCTGGAAACGGCGTTCAAGTGCTGGGTCTTTTTCAATATACTGTCTGTGTTCATCAAGTGTTGTCGCACCTATACAATGCAGCTCACCTCTTGCGAGCATTGGTTTAAGCATATTACCAGCATCCATAGAACCCTCTGTCTTACCAGCACCTACAATTGTGTGAATTTCATCGATAAATAATATAATCTGGCCTTCTGACTTTTTAACCTCATCAAGCACAGCTTTTAATCTTTCCTCAAATTCACCTCTGTATTTAGCACCAGCCACAAGTGCACCCATATCAAGAGCAAATAACTTCTTGTCTTTAAGACTCTCTGGCACATCACCTTTTACAATTCTTTGTGCAAGTCCTTCAACAACTGCTGTCTTACCTACACCGGGCTCACCAATGAGAACCGGATTATTCTTTGTCTTACGTGACAGAATTCTTATGACATTACGAATCTCGTTGTCTCGTCCGATAACAGGATCCATCTTGCCATCCCTTGCCTTCTCGACAAGATCCTGTCCATATTTCTTAAGTGTATCGTATGTTGCTTCAGGATTATCTGTTGTAACTTTCTGATTACCTCTTACTGTTGAAAGCGCCTTAAGGAATCCATCCTTCGTTACATTGTAGCGCTTGAACAGTTCCTTCACATCTCTGTTAGGCTCATTAAGCAACGCTATAAACAGATGCTCAACAGACACATATGAATCGCCCATCTGCTTAGCAACATCCTCTGCGCTTATAAGTACTTTATTAAGTGCATTGCTTACATATACCTGACCTGCACCTGAACCTGATACCTTTGGTTTCTTCTGTATAAGAGCTTCTACATCTCTTGTAAATGCATTGCGGTCAATTCCCATCTTCTCAATCAGTCCCGCAATCAGACTGTCCTCTATATTAAGAAGGCTGTAGAGAAAATGTTCCTGATCTATCTCCTGGTTGCCGTATTCATATGCAAGCTTCTCGCATCCCTGAACAGCTTCCATGGATTTCTGAGTAAATTTATTAATATTCATGGCACCCTCCTATAATGTTTCATTTGTTTTGCTTGTTCTATATGTTATATATCACAGAATATTATGGGTGTCAATATATTTTTTAAATTTTTTTGTACTTATTTTCTTTCCATATTTTTGCATCCGATAACATGCAGTAAAGATTGTCGTCTCCATCCTCTCTGCGGAGCATCCCACAAATGCGGCATAATTAGTGCTATACATATCCTTATGCTCAGAATCTGCCTCTGCCAGATTATCTGCTATCTGTGTTCCCGGCAATTTCTTTACCCCAGTCATACTCAGAGAAAATAGTTGTAACAACTTTTATCTTTTTATTATTGGAATTATCTGATGATAAACTGCCGCACACAGCAAGTCCGATGCTTGCCATGACAACAATTAAAAGAACTGATATATATTTTTTCATAAACAAAACCTTCTCTTTCCTGATTTTATATCTAAAAATAGGTACAAAAAAAGAAGGATACATCCATGCTTATCCTCTCCGCACTGATGCTATTACCCCCAGTTTTCTTTTGTCAATATCTATTATCCTTCCTGTCTACGTCCTATCTCCTATAGATAATTATGGATTATTGATGATAAAATCACATACAATCGATAATTATCTTCTCACACCTGTCATATCCAATCTGTGAACTGTTCAGGCACAACGTATAATTACTGGCTTTTCCCCATTTCTGCTCCGTGTAAAAATTATAATTTGTCATACGTCTTTTGTCTGTGTCCGCCATCATTTTGACAGCTTCCTTCTCCGCAACATTATATAAGTGTGTGATACGCTGTGTTTTTTCCGGCATATCCCCATGTATAAACACATTCAGCACGTCATTCCTGTCCCTTAAGATAAAATCTGCATTTCTTCCTATAATCACGCAGCTTTCCTTCTCAGCTATTTCTAAAATCACTTTTCTTTGTGATTCATATACCATATCTTCTACTGATTTTCCTGTAATGTCGCGCCCGGAAAAAGCATACGCAAACAATCCTTTCTTTGGAGATAATTCAGCATTTTCCTGAATATATTCACGCCGAGGCTCTACATCCTCACCCATCAACAT
>ENA-ORPF01002477-ORPF01002477.1-human-gut-metagenome-genome-assembly--contig:-NODE-2477-length-12371-cov-6.388194_pt1 | contig 12371 bp, 10 predicted proteins | sample MGYA00242140_ERZ509070 | MGnify/ENA primary metagenome ERZ509070 (study PRJEB26280, sample SAMEA2338713) | human gut metagenome | biome: human gut; feature: human-associated habitat; material: faeces... | reverse complement strand
TCGGAGCAACGACCAGCATTGCCAGCAAAAAGAATACCGATCCCAAAAACCATGCGATCTGCGAGCTGCGTTCATAGCTGCGGAAGGCGTTGGCCGACACAAGCGTTACCGCGGCAAGGGGGATGCCGTCCGAGGTGACGGCATCCAGCAGCCGGTGGCGTCCCAGATAGGACTCCCTGCCATCGGTATAGGTGGTATAGTATTTCCCCGGCTCGATGTGCAGCGTGCCGTCGGCCGTCAGGCGCGAGCCGGAGGTGGCGCCCAGCATGGCCCCCGACAGGTCGAGCCTGTCACCGTCGATGGGCGCCAGCAGGGTCAGCATATTGCCATAGGAGCTGGACACGGTGTCGTGGGAAAGGGAGAAATAGAGATCGCTGATCTCCACACCGCAGAAGCCCCGCACGGCGCCGCTGCTGTCCAGGATCGGCACACACAGCAGCATCACATGCTCCCATGTGTCCGACAGCTCCGAGCGCTTTGTCCACAGGCTGCCCTCTGCCGGACGAGTGGCCTGACTGCTGAGGACCCGCTCGCTGCCGGGGATCAGCGCGGTGTTCAGCTCCGGATTCCAGCGGTTGTGCATTTGAAGCTGCAGCCCCCGCGACGCTTCCGCCGCGCCGCGGAAGCAGATCACATCCTGCTCCGAGGCCACCGTGGGCTGGAGCCCGCTATAGCGCAGATACAGCCCCGCTCTGAGAGCGTCCGCATCGGGCAGCGACGTGTTGGCGGTGACGTTCAGACAGAAGAAGCTCCCACTGCACGAGGTGGCGCTCAGCGTACTGCTCAGCGGCGCATACAGGCGCTTTTCCAGCTCCGCGATGGTGCCCGGATCGTCGTTGAGCGCGTCAAAGGGAATGCCCTTGGCCGCCAGGAAGGCATCCAGCTCCCGTCCCAGCTTTTCCGACAGAGCCACACCGCGCGCTGTCAGATCACCCATCTGCGCATCCAGTGCCGCGTATGTATTTCTCTGCTGAATGTCGAGAGCGCCGGCCAGCTGCCGGGCAGGATGGGACAGCACACCCGTGGCCATCAGGATAGACAGGATCGTCGCCACCAGCAGCAGCGCCATGGCAGACCAATACAGCAGCAGCCGCACACCCATGCTGCGGCTGGCTGCATATGGATTGTGAATCGCATTCCGAATTGATCGCATGTGCTTTCCTCTTTCATGTGCCGTAATCCAGCTTAAAACTGTCCAAAGTCTCCCGGATCAGGGCGTCCAGCGTGTTGCCACCCTCCAGATACTGTGTCCGGCCCGCCGTCAGCTTCAGCCGCGCCAGATTTTCAAACCGCGTCTCCAGATCCAGATAATTCTCCATCTGAGGCGGGTAGTAGAAGGTATATGCCTCCTGTGTTTGCAGATATGTCTCGTACAGCGACACATACATCGGGTCGCTGAGCTTTTCCACGGCGCCGGGCAGATATTTCTCAAATGCCTCCTGCGTCACCGGCATATAGCCAAGACTGGTCACAAATTCCACATTGCACGCCGGCTCGGTCAGCCACTTCAGGAACGTAATGCACGCCCTCTCCCGTTCCGGGGTGGACTTTACGGTGCACATTCCGACGCCGCGCTGCATCACCAGCTTGTCGCCCCCCTCGAACACCGGGCAGGGCATGGAGGTGATCGTCACCTTTTCCGAGGTGTTGTCCGGATACGTCACCGTGTCGGAATAGTAGAGCACACTGGCGGAGGAGGCCACGGATACCACCACGTCTCCCGTGCGGAGCGGCTCTGTGGCGTATCCGTCGTGCAGCCACAGGCCGCCCGTCAGCCCCGCCCGGGCATACGGCTCCCAGGCACGCTCGAACCCGGAGCCGAACCTTACGCCGTCGTCCCGGAAGAAGTCCTCACCCAGAGACTCCACCCCTACCTGAAAATAGTTGAAGTGGTAATCGTGGACAAAGAAGCACTTGCCGGTATCTGCGGCGTACTGCTCCGCCAGTGCGTAAACGCCCTCCCATGTGGCCAGATCGTCATAGTCGGCGCCGGACTGAGCCGCCCATCTGTCGAACAGCGTCCGGTTGACAAACAGCACCTCGGTGGATTTGGCGAGTGGCAGGGGGACAATCGCCTGCCGCCCGCCGATCATCCCCTCCTCACGAAAGGCAGGGATAAACGCCGCCAGCTCCTCCTCGCTGAAATAGTCCCGGTAGTCCACCAGAATGTCCTGATCCGGCAGAGCCAGCACCGTCTTGGGATAGGAAACGAACATATCCGGCAGCGCCGGTGCGCCCGGGTCGCTGTTGGCAGCGGCCAGCACGCTTTTGTGAATGCTGCCGCTGTTGCTGACCAGCTCCACCTTTACGCGGATGTTCTGCTCCGCGCCCACCGTGCTGTTGAACCGCTCGATCAGACTGTTCAGCGGAGAATCCACCTCGCCGCCATAGACATGCCACAACGTTACGGTCAGCGGCTCTGTGCTCTTTTTCTGCCCGCAGCCCGTTACCGACAGCAGCAACACCAACAGACAAATTATACCGATCTTTTTCATGGTCGCGCCTCACCTTTTCGTGAAAAATACCGTGGAATACGGCGTTCCGGCTGCTTGCGCCGTCAAAACGCATCCGCCATCTCTGTAGGCGGCAGGGCGAAACGATCCCTGCCGCCCACAGAATGTAAATTTTACTTCTCTCCTCTGTGCTTTTTGCCAACGACCCATCCGCTGCCGCTCAGCGCCAGCAGGGACAGCCCTGCATACAGGGCGATGCCCGCATCGCCGGTCTTGGGAGATTTGGCTGCGCCCGTTGTACCGCCGGTCGTGCCGGGAATCGTCGTACCGGGCGTGGCCGTGCCGCTGCCGGACAGCATGGGGATCACCGTATTCTCGCTGCGCTTATAGCTGCAGACGGTACACTCCTTATGCTTCAGGCCGGTCTGGGTCGTGGTGGCCGCCTGGTCTACCTTCCACACGAAGGTGTGGGAGGCCAGTTCCGTTGCGCTGGCGCGCGGATCCGGGCAGGTGCTGTCGGTACACTGATGCCAATGGTTCGTCGCGTCCTGGTACCACGGGCTGCCGGCGTAGGTGTGGGTGTGGGGCCCCTCATATGCGCCCACGGTGATGGTCTGCCTGACCTTGATATCGCTATTGCCGCTGCCATCGTCATACTGGATCGTCACATACTCCTGTCCCTTCGTGAGCTTGTCACCATGGAATATGCTGTAGTTGGTAATGGGTTCGCTGGTGCCATCTTTGTAAACCGCAGTGACCACCATGCCCTTCGGGTCGAACTTGTCGCCACCCTTGTACACGGTCTTGGTAAGCGGTGTTGTGATCTCAATGTGATCCACCTTCTTGACGACCTTCAGCACCTCAAGCTCGTGGAATACCCGCATATCGACGCCAGGTTGAGTCGATGGATTCTTCTCAAATTCGCTTGCCTTTTTCCCGTTTACGGTCACCTTATCCCCTGTAAGCCCGGTGTAGGTATACCCCGTTTTTGCGTTAACAAAGATTTCTACCGCATACTGAGTATCTGCCTGAATCGTATCGCCAGATGTCAGAGACTCCCAGCCGCCGCTTGCATTGCGCTTCTTGATAGTAACCTTATCGTTATCGATAGTAACGCGCATCTGGTCTGTTGAAGCCTTGATGTCGCCCACCTTTGCACCCAGCGCATATCCGGTCACCGTGATTGGCAGCTCTGTGATCTCATTTGTTACCGATAATTTGTAAAAGTTATGTACGGTAACCGACTTCGTCTTGTCTGCAAACACTTCCTGCTCGCTGCTTTCAATTTGGTTGCCGGGTTGATGGGACGCACTCTTCCAATCATATCTGTCTATCGTAGCATGACTGGTTTGCTTTACGACATATTTTCCTTCCTCGACTGGCACATCCACTGTGCCCTCTGTTTTGCCCGGCTCAATGGTAATGTTCACATCTTTATAGTGGCCATAATTAGCGTATTTGCGGAGAATCTCAAAGCTAAATGTCTTGTCTCCTACATTGTCCCCTTCATACACCCCACTTATATCCACGGTGATCTTCAGCGTACCCGTTTTACTCTCCTCTGCTCGCGCCGTTGTGGGCGTCAGACACAGCACCATACAGAGCACCAGTACAATGCTGAGCCACTGCTTTTTCATGATTCCTTCCTCCCTAAAAAGTATTTATCCGTTAAACGCGGCGAGAGCCGCGTCCGCCCGGCGGATCCACTCGGTGCGGTCACCATAGATCGCTGCGTCCAGAGAATTGATGGCGGAGGCCGCCTTCTCCTCGGCGTCCTCCTGACCCCGCATGGCGGCGCTGAGACCCGAGGCCACATCCTTGATGGCGGTCATCTGCTGCTTCCATGTGTTGGCGGCGTTGCCCAGCGTCTTCTGCACGCCGAACAGCGTATCGAAATACTTGCTGAGCTTCTCGTACTCCTTGAAGTTGTTTACCTCAAGGTTAAAGGCATTCATGCCGGCGGTGTTGATGAACACCATCCGCACCGTGGACTTTTTCTCCGTCTTGTCGCCGTTTCTCACCATCTGCTCTTCATACTTATAGTTCCGCAGATCGGCGATGCGGTACACGCAGGCTCGCGTGGTCTTGCCGAAGATCAGGATCTTGTAGTCCACCTGCGTAAAGGCCACCAGACCGATATCCTCCGCCACATACAGGTGCGCGCCGAAGCGCGTCAGCTTCTGGCTTTTGTCCTTCGTCTTCAGACGGGGCACAAAGTAGTGATCCCACAGTTTCGTTCCCCGCTCCACCTGGTCCAGATGCGCTTTCACGCCGGACAGGTTGCCATGCACATAGTCGTACACCTTGAAGCCCCTGCTTCTACAATTCTTTCGGCAAATGCAATTGCCGTCCGCCAGCTTCTGGGTCTGCATCAGGTTGATGTCCGCGCCGCAAATTCCACACTTGTTCGCCATAACATTTTCTCCTTTCCGTCGTTGCCCGATTCGGCAGGTTCCTGTAGCTGCTTATGAAATATCCCATTGCGGGATCTTTCCTTCACATAGCATAGATCTGATCCATCAGGTACTCGGCAGACATGGAGCCGTAGAAAAACTGATCGATCAGCCCGTCCTTCTTGGCGTCCCGGATGTCCTTTGCCGTCTGCCGTTCGGTGTTGGAGTCCACCATCAGCGCGATCTTGCAGTTGGGACACAGCGCCTTTACCTCGCCGCGCAGTCTCAGTCTTTCGCCGAGCTTCCACGGGGCATACCCTGTCACCTCCATCACAAGCACAAAGGGCTCGTATATCTGGCACAGCTCCACGGTGTCCCTTGGGGACTCTGCACGGATCACCTCGATATCGTAGTCAGAGCTTTTGAAAGCGGCCGCCACAGCGTCGGCAAACAGGTAATTCTGCATATCGATCACAATTTTACGCATCGAGCCATCCCTCTTCCGTTCCCAGTATATGTAGCTATTGTAGCACGGAAAAGCGGCCCTGTCTGTCCACAAAAGTGAGGACAGACAGGGCCGCTGATGGCGGATAATATTTTGAATAGACGTATTTCCGTTCAATTTTCTTCTGCCGCGCCGGACCAGCCTCCCGGCACCACCAGCCGCTTGCTGACCGCGGCAACCATCAGCCGGTTGCGGTTGGGATATCCGGTTTTTTCCAGCATCCGGTTGATATAGGTGCGTACTGTCGATTCCGCTACATTCATTCCCACGGCGATCTCCGCATAGGTCTGGCCCTCACAGAGCAGGCGCAGCGTCTCCAGCTCCTGATCGGACAGATCACAGGACAGAACATTCCCCAGCCGCACCGATGGCGTACCGTCCGGCCAGAAGCGCTTGCCGGACAGGGTGCCCTCGATGACGCCCACAAGATCGCCGGCGGGGGAGTCCTTGTACCAGAAGCTGTCGGCTCCGATCTGCCTCGCCCGCTCCAGAAAGCGCCCCTCCAGCATGGAGGTCACCATAACGATTCTGATATGCGGATAGGCTTTTTTGATGGACTCGGCGGCGGCCAGACCATCCGAATCGTTTTCGGTGCAGATGTCCATCAGGATCAGGTCGATATGCCCATCACCGCACCGGCGAAGCGCCGCGTCGGCACGGGTCAGGGTGCCCGCCACCCGGCAATCCGCGCATTTTTCCACGCAGGCGCACAGGTACATTCGGGCAAGGGCCTGATCCTCGACGATCAATATGTCTCTGACAGCCATTTGTTATCCCCCAGCTTCTCAAAAGTCGGTATCCCTATCACCAGCGCAAACTCCGGCAGGCTCTGCACCGTCATGGTCCCGCCGATCCTTTCGATCCTGCGGCGCAGATTGGACAGCCCGCCGCCCTCTGTGACGGTCTTTTCCGGCGGCCTTCCGTTATTGCGGATCAGAACGGTATATCTGTCGCCGTCCTCCCAGATGTTGGTCACCAGCTCGGTTGCCTGCGCGTACTGTATGGCGTTGCTCAGGCAGACCTGCATGGCGGTATACATCAACTCCGCTGCGCCGCCCGCTGGCTCTGTGCCTCGCATCCTGATGGTCACGCCGCTGCTGTCCGCACTTTCATACAGCTTTTCCCTTGCCGACAAAAGGCCTGCGTCCTGAAAGACGATGCTTTTCTCCCACTCCCGCAGCACAACGTCTGCGTCGATGGCACCAAGGTCTCCGGACAGATACTGTTTCGTAACGGTGATGCAGGCGGCAAGACTGTCGTGCATGGCGGATTTGGCGGCAAGCTGCTCCCGCTCCCGGGCCACCGCCTCCACGTTTTCCGAGAGACGGCGCAGCTCTTCCGCGTCCTGCGCAAGCTTTCGGTTGTCCTCGGTCAACTGCTCCAGCGCCCGGTGCAGCTCCGTGACATTCGCGGCGCTCAGCTGTATATATGTCTCCCCGTACCGGTCGGTCACGGCCGCCCTCTCAAATTTCCATACCAGCCCGTCGGGGAAGTGAAAGGTGCCCTCCATGCCGGCAAGGGGCGTCACGCCCTCCGGCGGGGATGCCAGCGCCCTTTGGAGCTCCTCCAGGTATTGCAGATCGCTGTTGAGCAGATGCTGGCTCAGCCGATACATCTGCCGGTTGCACAGCACGATGCCGCCCGACCGGTCGAAAAAGCATACGGCGGTGGGGAGCTGGTCAAAGCTCTCCTTGATGGCATTGAATCCGAAGCGCTTCAACTTATGCATCCTCCCGCCCCCTTATCCTTCTGCGGACGAGCCACAGACCGTCCTCCTGCCGCACCGTTACCTCCGGGGAGGCGATCGCCGACAGATCGGCGGCGCACTCCACCGACAGATCCATCGCGCTGTCGGAAACGGAGATAAACAGCGAGCGCAGATCATCTATCGTGGCCTCCGCGACGGTTTTCAGAAGCTCAAACAGGTTTACGACCTCGGAGGCGCGCATGGGTCCTGTTGTGCGGTAGACCACGCCGCACTCCGTGCCGCAGGCGGTCAGGGCGCGCACGGCTTCGTCCACTGTCAGCCGCAGCCGCTGGTACTCACTGCTGAGAAAGTACAAATTGGCGCTGCGCTTGATGTAGGTGCCCAGCAGCAGCACCCGCTTCAGCAGACTTCGCCTTTCGGTGGGGTCGGCTTTTTCGCATCGGGCGAGCATTTGCCGCATCTGGACTGTCTGCCTGCTGTGCCTGGCCTCCAGCTCATTGTATATACGGTTCTTCTCGGTCAGCTCATGCAGACTTCTCTGTACAAGATAGGCGTCCTGCAGCTTCTTCCTGTTGCGTTCCATTTCCGCCCTGTTTTCATTCAACCGGGCGTGCAGCTCCGTCAGCGGGCGTACATTGTCCTGCCAGACGGCGTAGCCTCCGCTGATGGGCGCCGAGGAGATGCGCATGCCGTCAGGCCGGAGGATCTGCTGCCCATCCTGCGGGCAAATTATATCCTCGCCCGCGGCACGGGAGCGCAGGACGATCCGGCCGCTGCGATCCGCAATACAAGCTGCCAGCGTTGAGGCCTCAAACAGATCTACGTATCCCGTGTTGGACGGTATCATCCGACAGCGGATGCAGCTTTCATAGATGGCGGCATACAGCAGGCAGAACATCACGTTCATATCGCCGAACCACCACCGGACGGCGGGAAGGCCCGACAGATAGAGAATACCGTACAGGAACATCACGCAGCCCAGCACAAACGGCATGATCCGCTTCCCTCTGCCGCCCGGCATACGGCTCTTTCGAAACAGGCAGACGAGGGAGAAGGCCATGCAGCCCACTATCCAACCAAGGCAGACAAAATACAGCGGGCGGTGGAAATACGTTCCGGAGAGCGGCAGCCCGGGAACGCCGCTTTTGAAGGCGAATACCTGCTGATGCAGGTCGTTGGTGATCACCAGCAGAAACAGCACCGCGGGGACGATCAATAGCATACCGGTTCTTCGGCTCAGACGGTAGTCCTCCGGTTTCCCCATGGACAGGGCGATGTACACCCCCAGCAGCGGGAGAAACAGCATCGGCAGGTAGTAGAGGTACCACACATACCGCGCCGCTGTCAGGTCGGTGACGACACTGTATTTCAGCGTCCGCAGTATGAGCCACAGCAGGATCAGCGCCGCCGTCAGCCGCAGGCAGTGCAGCGCCTGCCGCTGGATGATGCGCCGGTCAAGGGAAAAGCCCCACAGGGCGAAAAGCAGCAGATAGAGCACCGTCCGGATATGGTTCATGACAGGACCGCCGATGTCAAATTTTGCCATCATCCGGCAGGCGTAGGCTATGGCGATCACCGTGAAAACAAAGATCACAGCCGACAGATGTTTCGTGTTTCCTTTCAAGGGGTAACGCCCTCGCTTTCTCTCCGCATATATCACCGCACGCATCCTTGCTGTGTATAGTATAGCATAAAGAGAACTTCCCCGCAACAGCATGCGATAGTCGCCGTCCAGCTCGCTGTGCTTAGTAATTCTGACCGCGAAAAATGTCATAAGGTCTTTTTGAAGATTTTTTTGAGGAAGAAACGGAGCAGGCGTGACCGGCTCCGTACAGGGTAATAAAAAAGTGGATGTAACTGAAATCAGTTACATCCACTCAAGATGGTTGCGGAGAGAGGACTTGAACCTCCGACCTCCGGGTTATGAGCTGCGGTCGGGAGCTGCTATCCGTTGGGACACAACGGTTTGCGGTGCTTTTCACTGCGTGGAGATCGCTCTTTGACAGCGCATATCCCGCTGTTTCCGCATGGTATTTTTCCCGTGTGGGTCACGGTGTGGGTCGGGGGACAACTCACCGTGAATGTCTGATACGCAGTAGGCCATGCTGTCACCTCCCGTAAATTGTGCTGCTGATAAGTATACTCAATGCGGCGGTGACCGCAAGCAGGTTCGCGGCTCAAAAACAGTGACGCAGTAAACAAAGAAACAAGGATAGGTGAGAGTGGGGATATAAGTCAGTTGAAGACGTTCGAAAATTGCAAAGGCCTAACGGTGATTGTGATTGGAATTGCATTCTGAACTGAGAAGATGGTGAGTATGTATGGATTTACGGTAATGCACAGAAGTACACGAGAACAGCCCGGCAAAAGCCGGGCTGTTCCCTTTGTGAGGTTTTGTGAGGGAGGTAAAGCTATATCACTTGGCGGCCAGCGTCCGCTTGTCACAGACGTTGATAGCCAAAGATACGAAGATACCCAGCAGCGCCAGCACGCCGATCATGGCATCGGTGCTGAAGAAGGACTGGGAGGCGTCGTACAGCGCACCGGCGATGGTGCTGCCAAAGGACGCGATAATGAGGTTGGTGTTGATGATGGAGAAATTCAGGGGGAAGTGCTTCAGCCCGTAGTAGGAGCTGACGAAGGCGGAGTTGGTGGGGGTCACACCGCCGTAGGAGAAGCCGCCCAAAATGAAGCCGACCACCAGGATGGGGAAGCTCTTCAGGGACAGGGACAGGATCAGCACGCCGCAGGTCAGCAGGAACAGGACGTTCACGGTCTGCATGGTCTTGCTGCGGCCAGCCTTGTCGAACAGCGCTCCCAAAATGACGCGGCCCACGCCGTTGCAGATGGAGATCAGGCCCACCACCGTGGCGATGGTACCGGCGGAGACATCGGTGCCGATCTCCCGGGCGATGCCGCTGGCCTGCGACACCAGCGCCAGACCGGCGGCGCTGAGCAGGATGGCCCACAGGTAGTACAGCCAAAAGGCGGGCTTGCGGACCATCGTGCCGGTGGCGGCCTCCATGGCCACGGGGTTCACCCAGCGCTTGGCCTGCTTGCCGGCGGCGGGGGGCTGGTAGTCCGCGGGAGGCTTCTCCACGAAGAAGGCGCAGATGGCCAGCACCACGGCGGTGATGACACCGAACACGGTGAAGGACTGACGCCACGCACCGATGGTCTCAGGGGTACACATCTGGAAGATCTTACCCACCAGGAAGCTGCTGAGGCCGAAGCCCATCAGCAGCACACCGGAGATCAGACCCTGCTTATCGGGAAACCAGCGGCTGATGGTGCCCATCACCGCGTTGTAGGCAAGGCCGGAGGCGAAGCCGCAGATGACGCCGAAGCCGATATACAGCTCCATGAGGGACGTGATGCGGGCGGACAGCATAAAGCCGCCCAGGAACATGGCTGCCGCCGCCCAAACGTAGATCTTGGCGCTGACCTTGCCGGACAGAAAGCCGCCCGCCATGCAGCCCACGCAGAACAGCGTCATGACGATGGTGAAGGTCAGGCTCAGCTGCGCGTTCGTCCACTGGGGATATTCCTGGGCGATAGGGCCGGACAGCACGCTCCAGGCGTAGACCATACCGGCGAACAACAGAATCACCACGCCGAAGGCGGCGTAGACCCAACGATTTAGTTTTTTCATAATACTCTTATCTCTTTCTTATACCCCGGTTGTGATGCCCAGCCGGTCCAGCGCCGCCGCCTTCAGGGCGGAGAGCTGGATCTTGCCCAAAGGGCTGTGGGGAAATTCTTCGAAAAACAGTACCTGCTGCGGCACTTTGAAGGAGGCGGCCCTGCTCCGCACCAGATTACGGATATGTTCCTCCGTCATGGGTGTGTGGGCGATGACGCAGGCGCAGACCGTTTCGCCGTAATGCCGGTCGGGAATGCCGATGACCCGGACATCCTCCACATTGAGATCGGCCTTGATAAGCGCTTCAATCTCGGAGGGGGAGATATTCTCACCGCCGCGGATGATGATCTCCTTCTTCCGGCCCGCATAGGTCAGATAGCCGGCGCTGTCCAGACTGCCCAGGTCGCCGGTGTGCAGCCACCCGTCCTTGTCGATGGTATAGCTGGTGGCGGCGGGCAGCTTGTAATAACCTTGCATCACATTGTAACCGCGGATGCAGATTTCTCCCGCCGTGCCGGAGGGGACGACGCTGCCGGTGACGGTGGACTTGATGCAGCCCTCCACGCCGGGGAAAAAGCGGCCCAGTGTCCGCAGCCGCACATCAATGGGATCGTGGAGACCGCAGCTGCTGATACCGGCAGTGGCCTCCGTCTGTCCTAAAGAGGGCAGCAGGTCGAAGCTGAATGTGCGGCAAACATCCAAATACAGCTCCTGCTGGAAGCCTGAGCCGCCGATGAGTCCTGCCCGCAGGGAGGACACATCGTAGCGCCCCTGTTTATAACGCTCCAGCAGCACGGAGAACAACGTGGGCACGGCGGTGAGAATGGTGCAGCGCTCCCGCTGGATGGTTTCCAAGATGGTTCTGCCGTGCCGGTCCGCAGGAAAACAGACACACGCGCCCGCGGTCATGGCGGCAAGCACCGTGGCCGTCAGGGCGAAGCAGTGGTACATGGGAAGCACGGAGCAGAAACGATCCTGCTCCGTGGCTTCCAGTACGTTGGCCTGGGCCAGCATAACGTTGACGCGGGAAAAATGGGTGGTCAGCACCGGCTTGGGGCGCTCTATCGTCCCGGAGGTAAAGAGAATGGTGTCCGGGTCGTCGGCCGTTACGAGGTTCTTGGCGGCCCGCAGCGCCGCGTCGCCGTACGCTCTGCCGGAGAGCAGTAACGTGTTCAGATCATTCTGAGACGCCAGGGGGATCACGTCGATCCGGGCGGGGAAGTCCTCCCGGCGCAGGCCGGAAGGACCGCCGCCCAGCAGCAGATGGGTGATGTCGGCGTCGATGAGGCAGCGGGTCGACTCGGCCTGCTGATAGCTGTTGCACAGCGGGACAAGCACTGCGCCGATCTTCCACACCGCATAGTAGGCGCACAGGGTGACGGCATTGTCGTTGGCGTATACGCCCACGTGCGTGCCTTTTTTGATGCCGCGGCTGAGCAGCGCCTTGGCCGCCTGATCCGTCAGCGCCTCCCACTGGGCGTAGGTGAAGCGGTGGGCGGCATCTGTCACGGCTTCGCAGTTGGAATGCCGCACAGCCTGCTGGGCCAGTACTTGGCCGATGGTCTTGTATATCAGTGCGTTGCCCACGGTCATTCTCTCCTATCTCTCGAATTGTATTTACTTGGCGGCCTTGGCAGCCTTGATGGACTCGATCAGCTCGGGAACGACC
>ENA-ORPF01002473-ORPF01002473.1-human-gut-metagenome-genome-assembly--contig:-NODE-2473-length-12392-cov-4.862365_pt1 | contig 12392 bp, 11 predicted proteins | sample MGYA00242140_ERZ509070 | MGnify/ENA primary metagenome ERZ509070 (study PRJEB26280, sample SAMEA2338713) | human gut metagenome | biome: human gut; feature: human-associated habitat; material: faeces... | reverse complement strand
TCCGCCAGGAATTTCCCGCCCATCAGGTCATGCTCCATGCACCAGCGCAAATAAATCGCCATGTGGTTGTAGGCGTTGATGGGGTCAATGGGAAGCTCCTTCTCCTCAAGGTTCTCAATATGATAGGAAACATCATCCATTCCTATGCTGTCATCGTCATCCTCCGGATCTCCCTTTATAGGCTCGTAACCGATCTTCAGGGTCATCTGTTCCTCTGGCAGAGAGACACCGGGGCTGCGGGTGATGGTGTGCTTATCGTCCGCAGAAAAACCGATGGTCTCGCCGTCTTGCAGCGTCACATCACACGCCAGCACATAGGAGGCAAGGCTTGCCAAAAAGTCCCGTAGTTCCTCCGGCTCAGCGTCGGTGTTCAACACCTCCATTTCCTCCTTGCCAAACACATCCATGCCGTAGGTGTAGCCGTTTAGGCCCCCCTCGCTCCGGTACAGGCCGAACCAAACCCAGTTGAAGATGGGCAGTTCGTCCTTTTTGAGCATATCGGCAAGGCCCTCATAGAAACGAGGCTCAAATACCACGCCGCTGGTGTAGACACCGGTGGCGTATTTCTGCTTGCAGCACACTGCCATCGCCTTGGTGAACAGCTTACCTCGTTCCAGCAGTTTTTCCTCCTCGCCCAACACAGCCACCATGATATGGGCCTTGTGCGCTTTGGCCACTTCTACGGCCTCTGGCCACATATAGTTGTTTTCGGCGTTGATCTCTGCTTCATTGTCCGGGATGTGACCGTGGAATAGTGTCACAATCAGCATCATATTGCCGACCCGCATTACCACAGCGTCATCGCTGTTCTCAACATCTTCGTCGCCCTCATCCGGCTCCTCATCTACGATACCCCATTCTTCCCGCAGATCTCGAATCAACTGCTCCTTGTCCCACTCTGCTTTGGAGAGGAGCACAGATCCGGCAAAGGAACCCTTATGGTCGGTTTCCTCCTCGTCGGCGTCATCTTCAAGATCCTCTGCATCTTCATCCGGATCATAGAGGGATTCATGCTCCAGTCCGCGGATAAATTCCTCAAAGCTGTCTGCCAGATGGGTAATTTTATAGTCATTTTCCTGATCCACATGGACTACCGCAGGCTCTCCCTGAGGGCCGCAAGCCCGGTAGTCCAGGAAAATCATATCGTGTCCGGCGCTTGGACAGTCGCAGATGGCCACACCGATGGCAGGATACTCCCACTCAGCGATCATAAACTGGCTGCCAAGCTCTCCACAGAGGGAGCAGCTCTTTTCCCGTCCGATTCCGAAAATGCCGGTGATGGCCACATGATCATCTGACCAACAGGTAGGCTCATCGCAGGGATAGCAGGTGTTCACCGGAATGCCGCCGTTGTGCTGCTTCATCAGCCAGATGTAGGCGGCGGGCAGCTTGTAGCCCAGTTCCTCCTCCACGCTGGCAATCAGCTCATCGGAAGGCGGATCACTGACATATTCTTTCAGTGCATACCAATTATCATCCCAGAAGTTGGTGAGGTCGAAACCCTCAAATGGGGTATCACCGGGCACGAATTTGGCCTTCTTCTTCCGGCTGCGCTGGCGTTTCCGGATCTCCGCCTTACACTCCCGAATTACCGCCGGGGCATTTTCATCCTCCGGGTCCAGCTCTGCCCACCGCTGGGCGTAGGGAATGGCCTTTTCCTCCTGACCATAGAGATACTGATAGCCGTAGGCCATCCGCATATTCCACTCCGCCTTGTCCTGACCTTCCTCCCGGACGGACTCCAGCACCTCAATGGCCCTCTGGAGGGCTTTGTCTCTCTTGAATTTCAAAGTACCCTCATCATGGTCCCCGATGATGGCGTAGTTCTCCAGCGCCCGTGCCAGGGCGTAGGCGGTGCGATAGTTCCTCCAGTCCTCTGGGATGGCATTGAGTGCCTGGATGCAGCGGGTGTACTCGTCCTCGTCGTTCCACTGCTCCAGCTGAGCGAAGAATGCTTCGGCGTTCTGTTGGGTATAAGGAATATAGTCCATGCCCGTAAGCGTTTCATCCAACTCGTCATCCTGATTTTCAGTTTCTGTCCCATCATCTTGTTGCTTTAGAGGTACAGAACCGGCTTCACGGCGGAAGGTGTGGAAGATGGCCCATGGGATGTCCGTGCCTTCAAAGAACTCTTTCGCCATGTTCAGCGCCTCTCGGATGTCCCAGGCGATGAAGTCCACATAGCCGCAGAAAAGGCCGGTGGCTCCGCCGGTGAGGGTGAGCACCTCCGGGCCGTCGCCGGTGGTAAACACTTCTTCCAGCTTGTCCCGGAAGTCGAAGATCTTCTGACTGCCTTCCTCCTCCCGCAGGGTATCCAGGGGATAGCAGAAGAAGCCCGCCACCGCGCCGTCGGCATGGAGATCGTCCATAAAGTCGTTGTCGGCATTCAGATAGCCGTTGATGAGCGGCACACAGCAGGTGGAACCGGCCATCACATCCAGCCGCCAATCGGCGTTGGGGTCTTCATTGGGTTTCATTTCGTAGCCAAGATAGCTCTCCAGATAGGCCTCCGGATCGGTGGAGAGCTCCAGGCCCTGCTCCCGCAGTTTGTCGGGCAGCTGGGACAGGAGGAAGGACGGCTCTGCCTTGGGTTCCTCCAGCACATCAAAACTGTCTATGTATCTCATGTGGGGGATCTCGCCCAGTATCTGATCGGTGAGGGTGGTGAGCATCCACCAGACTCGGCCTTCCGCCTCCCGGAGCATAGGCAGCAGCTTTTCACAGTAGGCGGAGATGGCGAAGCTGTTTTCACCCTGCTCCTCCAGCCAGATCTGCACATCATCCCCGGAGATGTCCAAGCCATTCTCAGTACGCAGGCCGATGTTCTGGAGGGGCTGACGGCCCACAAGGATGTTCCAGTGCTCCAGCACCTCCTTGGGGGCGTGCTTCTGGAAGTAGACCAGCTCAAACAGCTTGACCTTGTCGCCCTCCGGGGTGAGGATCAGCTCGTACTTCTCGCCGTTGAAGCCCATCTCGAAGGAGATTTCATCAAAAACCAGATTCAGGGTTTCCTGCATTTGGGACACGAGTTCTGCGCCGCGGGTGTGATCTTTGTCCTCATCCATCATCTGGCGCAATTCTGCTTCCATCTCGGCAAAGGTTTCCCACCAGTTCTCTGTCCGCTCCCGGAAGCACTCCCAGAACTGCGGCAGAGAAATACCCTGCTTGCACCGGTCGATAAACTCTTTGGTGTCATCGTCACCAGGGCGGACTTCCAATGCCTTTTCAAAATATCGCAGAGCCCGGCCCTCCTGATCCAGATAAAAGTAGGAGTAACCCATGCGGAAGTTCCAGTAATAATCGTCCTCGAAGTATTCCTCATGGGGCTTTAGCAGAGCGAGGGCCTTTTTGAGCATTTCTTTGCAAGTTGGCTTATGTGGGTCTGCCAGATTGTTATAGGCACGGGCTAACTCACTGTCCATCTCAGGGGTACGCTCCTCGGCGGGGATGGCCTCCAGCGCATCAATAATTTTATGTTGTTTGCTCTCCTCATGCCACTTCTGGCACTGCTTCAAAATGTCCATATCAGGGTCCTCCTCGTCCTCATCCGGTTTCCAGTCTTTGATCTGCTGGAACACACCGTTCTCATCCCGCTCAAAGGCGCAGGGGGCGGGGGTGTTCAGCAGAGGAATGATGTCGGGATCGTCGTTGCAAATTGTGTTCAGCTTGTAAATCCCGGCATTGTTGGGGTCGTCCATGTACTCATCGCTCTCGTCACCGGCAGTGAAGCGCCAGCCGCTGTCCCAGTCGCCGTCCGGCTTCTCCCGGTAGCAGTAGCCAACCTTGCAGCCCTCCACTGTAATACGGTTAGTAGCAATGCAGCCATCTGCACCAATCCAGTCTTGGAGCAATTTTTTTACATCTTCTGCTTTTACATGATAGTTACGGTTACGACCAGAGACCTCATAAAGCTCTTGCCGAATAGCCTCCACATCCTTGGCCATATCCGTAATCTCATCCTCACCCATCATATCACTGAGGTCATATTCCATAGGATTTTGAGCAAAATCAGCAAGAGCCTTGTTCATGGCCTTGTGTTCCTCTGGCGTGGCGTTAATGCGGATGTAATAAGAAGGAGTGTTGTACTCGTCCAAATCGTGAAGGTTCACACTACCACTGACGCTGCACTCCAAAAGGATAGCTGCTAAATCCGTAACAACATCAATAGCGAAATGAAAATCCATCTCCACACCATTTGAGTGAGTAAACTCCAGATATTCTACAGTCTGGCGAAAATCCCAGTTCTGCTTATCTAAGCCAATCTTAGCAAAAATTTCGCTAAGAGAAAGCTCATCATTCTTTTGGTCTACCAAAAATTCTACAAGGTTTAGGCTGTCATCTGAACCTCCAATAAAATTCCCCCAGTATTTGTCAATATACATCCGTCACGCCTCCTTTTATTCAGGCCACTCGTCTACTTAACAATGACTGATGAAGTCGTAGTGCAGGCTCTCAAAATAAACTCCCGTTATCACTATCCATAAGCTACACCACTTCATTTGAGTGATATTTCTTCGATACTTGCTCCAAATCCTTCTAATATTGCTTCCATTTCCTTTATATTTTTTCTGCCAAATCCATCGTAAAAAATATAGCTTGCATGTGCTGAAACAGCATTGTCATCTCCTACAATAAATGTAATAAGAATTGGAGCACCTTTCTCAAATGTATACAAATAGCTTGTATTCTCTTTTATATCATTATTCACAAAAGTTTTGGAATAAGTGCAAATTCCTGATGCAGCTATAATATCAGCTCCACCTATAGTATTTATATTAGTTGCAATACAAGTCTGTATAATGTTCCGAAAATACTTATTCAAATCTGGAGACAGTCTTTTTTCATTAATTGGTTCTATCAGATAACTATTAAGCTCATTATTTATCTTAATTTGATATACAGTTTTCAACTTTTTCTTGCCAATTTTTCCTTCATCTGAAATTATTTTTTTGAGATCCTTATTGTGCGAAAAAGCATCAAACCATGTTTCATTCTGCACCATTTCTTCCATAACAGAGACTATTGCTAGTCCTTCTGCATGAATTGCTTTATCTTTACTATTTACCTTTGCCTCGGCATTACAAACATTCAAAAATATACTGAGTAATAGCACTATTGAAAGCGATATTCTTAATTTTTTCATAGTACCCCCTCCAGACTAGGTTATGCAAAACTTAAGATTAGGAAGAACATAGCTACTTTTTTCATCGTCACACTCAGTTTAATGAATCTTTAGCAGCAGCACCATTTGCAAGAGGTAATATTTCCTCTAATTTTTTAGCAAGAGCCTCCACAATAGCGTGACAAGGATTTTCGTATCCCACAACCTCAAGCTTTTGCAGCTCTACACAATGCAGTGTTCCAAAAACGCTTAACATATAGCTTGTCAGCTCTGATATTTTTTCATAGCCTTCCATATTATCAATATCCGTATGCCCTTCCTTTGCCGTCATAAGACCAATAATACCCACAGCTACAGTAAAAGCTCCACAGCAGGATTGCTCCGTCTGCATGCCCAATCCCATTACAGAAAACATCTTGCGAGTTTCCTCTGATAAATTAAGATTATAGTATTCATTGCAGGCTTTAAACATAGCCTCAGCACAGGTCAGCTCTGTACCAATATGATAATGATTTACAAGTTCATAAAGTTTTAATTTTCCCATTTAATAACTCCAATACTATCCATTTACACTCCAAATTATAAAGCTAAAATATACGACTAAAAACAACTCAACCTTATTATCGCTCTATAGAAATCATAGTCACCATTTAAACTATTATTTTCATGTACTAGTGGTTTACTGTGTGGTGAACATGGCAAAAAACCTAAGAATATTCCCATTCCTCCGCATATATTGCATCCGCCGTCACCGCCGCAGGTGGTAAGTCTATCAGCCTGCACCACTTCCCGCATATAGGGATCGTAGGAGATGGACAGGCCGAAGAAGTTGGATTCCTCCATGTCATAGGGCCGGTTCTCATCCTCATCCATATCCTCAAACCAGTGCAGACGCATGGAATAGTCCATTCCATCCCCCCATGGAAACAGTGTCCTACATCCACCGCCACACAGGTAAGCCCACTCGTCCGCTGTTGGCAGCGAAAGTCCCTGCTTTTCCAGACAGACAAGAAGCTCATCGTAGTTTGTGTGGTTATAAATCCAAGTCTTAAATCCATCTTCCGTCCGTTCTATGCGAGCCGACTGATGCAAAGTAAGACTGCTGCTGTCACTCCAAGCAAAATCACGGAATTCCTTCAGCCAGTCAGGGTGGGCAGTCAGTCTAGGATCGTTCATTGTAACAGGTTCCCAGCATAGTTCTTCCAGCTTGCGGGTCACAAGCATTGGAGTAATGGCCACCTGCCGAACAGTAGCCATGCTTTCCCGAATCATCTCCTCCGAATCCCGCTCCAACTCCCATTCCTGGAACAGATACTCCAATTCCTCACCGCTCTCTTGATTCATTCCCACAGCAAACTGCTCCCAGCCCAGGGTGACGGTATCGCCGGGGACAAAGACGAACTCCCGACCATCTTTCTTGAAGATGCCGGTGGTGCAGCTCTGGCCCCAGCGGTCAAAAGTATGTAGACCGAGAAAGGTCATAGCATAACGAGCAGCCAAGCTTTCCATCAACGCCTGCTTCTCGGTGGCTTCCATTTTATTGAATTGGGTGCGAAGTAGTTTTTTATTCATGGCAAGTCCTCCTATAACCTATCTAAATCTCCATCATAGGTGCGATTCTCCCAAATGGCCTCAAATTCCGCTTTCTCTATGACGCAGGCGTGGAATTCCTCGCCCCAGACATGGGAATTCAATTCCTCCACAGTTGGGACTGGCGTGATTTCAATAGCTCCATCGTAAAGGTCAGGAATGTTTCGGGTACTGCCATCTGCAAATATGTCAATGGAGCGTAGAGCCAGCCGCTCATTTCCTGTATCCACTTCATAGAGGATGATTGGCGGTTCCCCCTCTGGTGCGCTCTTCCAAAAGAGCTTGATGTACTCGATCTTGCCAAGATAAGTCCGCATCGCTTTTTCATCGGCACAGGCTGCTCGGATCATTTTGGCCAGCATCATCAAATCGTCGATGTATTGGGAATACACGCAGAACATATCCTCGTCAGAGTCGAAGTGAAACAGATCCACGCCGCTGTTATTTTCCTCGAACTCCTGGATTACGCCCCGGACAAGCTGCTCCCAGTCCTCGCTGCTGCCGGTCAGTCCCAACCGTCGGAATTCATCTGTCCGGAATCCGTCACTGATCTTCAGCAGAAGGGAGATGGCATAGGGGTGGTGGGGAATGAGAAAGAATGGCGCGATCTGCTCCGGCTTCACCCAAATTTTGAAGGGCGGGCGCGGGTCAGGTATCCAGGGCAAGATTTCCCATTCGTCCTCCGGTCGGTTTCCGTATTGGCAAAGGTATTTCATAGTGTTCTCCTCATTCTATGTCGTTTCGTTCTTCTTTCATATCCAGTGGAGCACCGTCCAGAGATGTGATCTGTGCCAGCTCTGTTTCCGTCAGATTTTTCAGGAAAATGCAATATTCGTCCGGGTGGCCTCCCACAAATTCCATTTTAGACATCCCTATCTGCTCCGGGTCGGTGATCCACAGGCAAGGTTCTCCTGTTGCCCAAAACCGAGTCAGGGTAAGAATTTGGCCGTTGAAAATAACTTCCTGTTCCATCCTCATTCCTCCTGCATTTTCTTCAGCAGTTTTACGATCCGCTCCCGGTTCTTTGCGGTTTTCATGAATGTGGGGAGATGATCTGCCTGGGTCATTTTCGCTTTTCCCGGTGGCTTTTCCCGCAAATCGGCACTGAGATAGTCGATCAGATAGGCAAGATGCTCCCTATTAAGCGCCCACACCGGTTTGCCCTGAAATGAAGCTAAAAACCACAGTTCTAGTCTAAAATAAGGTTCTCTACCATCCCTGATTTCGCCAATATATGAAAACGCCTCAGCTGTTTTATGAACTTCTCCCGACATGGTTGTTCCACAATAGAGACAAGTTACATGGAGAACAGAAAAATGCTGCTTCGCCTCGTCCTCAATATCCACCCGATAATACCTGCTACAGTTTTTGCACTTATTATGAACATCATAACGATAAATCGTCCGTTCTCGTGTTTCTTGATGTCCGCAACAAGTACAGCGAAAATAGGCATTGTCATCATCCGCCGTTACAACTCCTGTGCCGTGGCACTTAGGACATTTCACTTGGATGCCTGTAGTGAGGGCGTTATATGCACTGTATGTAAAGTAGGGTTCATCAATCACCCTTTTCTCTATTTTCCTAGTCATTTTTCACAGCCCCACTCTCTGCCATCCATCTAACCGCTCCTGCACTGCATCAATTTTCCAACCACCATCAACGTGCTTCATTAGAAAACGGCGTTCAAAGCCAGTGTTTTCTTCTTTAGTGTAAATATAAAGCTTATTGCGTGTAACCTGCTCCGCATCAATAAATTTATCTCTGCTATAGGTTCCAGATGAAGTATAGGACAGACCTAAAGGACGATAGCCTAAGCGAGGCTTTTCGCACACATATTTATCCCAAATAGCCATTAAGCGGGGCACAGCCTCAGTATCATCAAAGCCTACCTTATCCATATACTCCTCCCATTCCGTCATTTCAGCAAAGAATGCAGACAATACCTTGCGACATTCTGCTGCAGCATCCTCATTTATCACCATTAGCTTTTTGGCTAAATCACGCTGCAGCTTGGCAAAATTATCTAGCTGCTCTTGGGTGAATTGCTTATGAGCAACCGGCTTTAGCTTTCTATTAACCGCTGCTCTTAAAAGTCCTTCATAAGTTACCTCTGTATCATCAAGCTGAATATGACTGAGCTTCGGATTTAAAGACGCCTGCAAAAGCCCTGCATCATTCAGTCCCGTCCTATTAAGACACAATAAATCTATCTTGTTTTCTCTAAAAGCATCCAAACCACTGCCATTGATATCCACATTACCGTCCAATATTAAGTAACGCAATTTAGGCATAGTAGCTAATGTACTTAGACAAGCATCAGTAAGCTTACCATCCTCTACACCAAAATTCACCATACTTTTATGACCAATAAACGGAGTAAGCATCTCATCAGTTATGGGATAGCCTTTTACATGGAACCCAACAAGACTGTATTTTGCTAAACGCTCAATAATCTCTGTAGTCAGCTCTGATACTTCAAGCCTCTTATCACCATCCAGTATAAATATTCCATTTTCCCAATCTGCTGTTCTTACTCGTTTTGGCCATTCCATAATGTTCTCCTTTACTCCTGCTATCTATAGTAGGTTTCAAGTTTAATTAATCAACAACTATTTTTCCTATAGCTTGCAATTCTTCTTTTCGGAAGCTTTTCTCCTATATTCTCTAAAATCTCCCAAAAATTTCTATAATCCTTAGAAGATATAATATAACTATTATTTTCTGTATTTATTTTTATTCTATGGTAAAAAATCCAAAGCTTGGGTACATATTCACTTTCTATAAATACAATCTTTTGAATATCCTTCTTGGGTATTCTTATCTCTTTTCTCAAAACAGGATACCAAAATATCAATTCATAGTGAGTAATTTTTAAGGTTTTATATAGGACAAAATCCCTTACAAACCACCAGCCATAGACAATTACTAATAAAATAGTAAAAATCATATAACTGATTTTTGAAAAGGAAATACCTGTCTTTATTCCAAAATAAACTATGAAGCAAGAAAAGCTTATGAACAAGCTATCTATGAATTTAGACCAAATATTAATTTTGCTCTCTATCCTATAGTTTTCCATAAGCTTCTCCTACTTTTTTTAGTCTTTCAAAAATCTAAACTTTTAGCTTTTTTACATATTCGCTTTTTGAGCCGTCCCAGTAGCAATGCACACACCTTCCATTTTGAAAATTGTGGTCACAATTTGGGTATCCATAGAGCATATGAGCACACTCTGGGCATAATGCTTCCATTTTTGAACTTCCTTTGAAAAACAGGCTGCCACACTCATCGCAAATCACAAGCTCTTTTTCCGCCATGAGCTTTACCAATCCCTTTCCCTGATAGCCTCCTCAGTATCAAGTAGAAACTGCATCAGGCTTGCCGAATACCTCCACGATTTCATCCTGTGACATTCCGAATTTCAGCGGTGAAATGTCCCGCGGATTCTGCAATATTTGATTGCGCCAAATCTTAAAATCCTGTTTCATAGTTTTCCGTCCAATGCTTCCACAGTTTTCATGGCAGCAGAGCATCATTCTTTTTCCCCTCTAGACTCCAACAACTTAAATACTTCGTCCATATCCATTTCAAACATAACACTATCTTCTTTTATTGGTGCAAAATAGTAATCAACAAATTCTTTTCCAAAATCTTTTTCTAACTGTTCCCATTGAGAAGTAAGTCCAATACAAAAAGCTAAAGTATCACTGCCTAGTGAATCCATATACCATCGAATTTGATATTTAGGTGATACATATTCCTGAATACTTTTTAATGTTGTATCCCTATCTGTATATTCGTCTGCATAAGGTATAGCCTTGCGAATATCATTTTTTTGTAAATAAATATCAATTCCCCGCTCTTTTTCAATTTCAACAGATTCAAATTTAATGCTATCTTCATTCGGAAGTACATCATTAAAATAACGAATTATAGAATCGTCAAAATCACGCCAGTCAACCCAAATTAAATCCTTAGACTCCCAAAATTCATCTAGATTATCTTTGGGAGATGACAAAAACTTTCTTACATTTTCCATAAGCTTCTCCTCGCTTTCTTTAGTCTTTCTCATTCAAACATTAAACCATATGATTCAGTCAAACTACCATCATCTTCATGGAAAAAGCACTTATACAGAGGCTCACGTTGTGTTGCTTTGCGGAATCGTTCAAGAACAGTAGCCAAGTTCGTACTTGTTTTGATTCCTAGCGCATCAGACACCAGCTGCAAGCTGTCCATGTCCATATCTTCCAAGTTACAATTGCGCTGTCTCTTCCCATATTCCTCCAATGTTTTGTTGTCTATATACTGCTTTATATCACAACAATCGTGCCAACAAATACAGCTCACAATCAGCGAAAAAAAGTCATCCATGCTCTCAGCCAAGCGTCCTGCCTCCCCTTCGCTGCTGTAATATCCAATGGAGCCATCTTCCAACAGGTGGTATTCTCCGCCAGAGCCATCTCTGGCAAAAGCCATACCAGGCAGGGAGAAGGTGCATCGGCCATCTGCGTCATCTCTTGCAGTTAATTCATCCAATAAGAAGAAATCAAACAAAGAATCAAACTCGTCTGCTAAATCAGGATTTTCACGCAGTATCTTCAAATAGTCCATAGCCGTTTTCCCTCCGTTTACAGTTTTTAGGTCATTTTGCGCAGCTGTTCCAGCCACTGTGTTTCTTCAATCATCTCATCGTTTTGGTAAAAATGGTCTTTATCGCGGGCCAGATGGTCAGCAAGCGGAGCCGCGTCCACAGGAGTGCAGACTGTGAAACTGTCCCGATCCGCCCCCTTGATCTCTCGGTTAAGGTAGTACACCCGCTTAGCATCGCGAGAATACCAGTGCCCAAGCAATTCCCAAGAAGTCAGTTCTGCTTTGGAAAGCTGTTTGCCGTAGGCATAGATACGTTTCTCATCCCTGGCAAAATAAGTATCGCCCAACGAGCGGAAAGAGGAAACTTCTGCGCCCTTGATGATCTTCACCTTGTCGTCTCCGTTGTGGAAGTAGACCTGCCGGCTGTCCTTTGCATATCCCTGGGGCGCACCTGAATCGTTCTGGCCGTTGTCTAATACCTGGAAGGCTCCCAGCTCTACATCTGGGATTCTCCCGCTGGTGGTGTAGACGGCTGTTTTGTCCATCGCGTAGGCATAGTTTAACACTCGAAACGATGCCGGATCTGCTCCACGCAAGCGAATCCCACCAATAAAGCAGGCCGCAGAGGATTTGCCCCAGTAATGCCAGCCGCAGAAGTCTTTGGGCGCAACACCCTTCAACAAGCCGTTTTCATATAGGCCGGAGAAATATACGGCTCCATCCCTAAGGAAAAATTCGTTGTCCACTGGCTCTGTGTTGGTAATTGATTGTAGCGTTTCTTCGTGCTCGGCTGTGATGTTCAACTCGATCTCATCGTCACTATAAATCAAATAGAGCCCCTGATGAGCTTTTCCGTCAAAATGCAGTTCAATATCATGGTATTTCACAATCAAAGGCTTTCCGCCACTTCTCATAGTGGAAATTGCATCAGGCTTGCCGAATACCTCCACGATTTCATCCTGTGACATTCCAAATTTCAGCGGTGAAATGTCCCGTGGATTCTGCAATATTTGATTGCGCCAAATAGTAAAGTCCTGTTTCATAGTTTTCCGTCCAATGCTTCCACAGTTTTCATGGCAGCAGAGCA
>ENA-ORPF01002472-ORPF01002472.1-human-gut-metagenome-genome-assembly--contig:-NODE-2472-length-12397-cov-2.340707_pt1 | contig 12397 bp, 10 predicted proteins | sample MGYA00242140_ERZ509070 | MGnify/ENA primary metagenome ERZ509070 (study PRJEB26280, sample SAMEA2338713) | human gut metagenome | biome: human gut; feature: human-associated habitat; material: faeces... | reverse complement strand
TTAAGAATCTTTAAACCAATTTCACTACTTTTCTCTGGGTGGAACTGGCAGGCAAATACATTATCATGTTCTACCGAAGCATGAATTAATGCAGAGTATTCTGTCGTTGCTGTCACGTCCTCTTCCCGTCCTGCTTTTAAATAGTAGGAATGTACAAAATACACATAAGAATCTTCTGGAATATCTTTAAAAAGCCTTGCTCCTTTTTTGATTTTGATAGAGTTCCATCCCATATGCGGAATCTTAAGTCCCGGCTGATCCGGAATACGAACGATTTCTCCATCAAGCACATGCAGGCCTTCCACTCCCTGGCTTTCATCGCTGCCTTCAAAAAGAAGCTGCAAGCCTAAACAGATGCCCAAAAACGGCTTATTTTCTGCAGCCACTTCATGAATCACTTTGTCGAGTTCGTATTTTTTCAACTGCTCCATCGCATCACCAAATGCGCCTACACCGGGAAGAATTACTTTGTCAGCAGCTTCAATCTCATGAAAATCGCGTGTGATCACACATTCCTCTCCAAGAAAATGCAATGCTTTTTCTACGCTCTTCAGATTCCCGGCATTGTAGTCAATAATTGCTATCATATGTTTTACTCCTAAATTAGCAGCGTCTTGCTGTATTTTGGCTGATTTTCTATCTAATCCCATTATTTTAAATCATAGCACATTCAAAGTTTCTTGTCGACACTCTGTCTTTACTTTCCCTCCACTGTCAAAAAGCGGTAATTCTGTCCCCGGCATTATGCAGTAAATAGGAGGCCTGATTTCTCAGACCTCCTGAAATAATTTTTCCTGAAAAAATTGTATAATTTCCGTCCATACTTCATCCTGAAAAAACATCAGATCCGCATGATCGGCACCATCCAGGGAAAGCAATGTCACATCACATCCCTCTTTTTCCAAAATGTCATATAATTTTTCACTTTGACTGTATGGCACGGTATGATCCTCAGTGCCATGAATAATAAAAAATGGCGGAGCTGCTGCTGTCACTTTTGACACTGGAGAATAGTCCCATGCATCTTTCTGATGCGTCATAACATTAAATCCCATGAGCTGGGATTCCGGAGACATTGCTGCTTTTTCCACATCATCATACGGAAATGCAGACGCATCTGTCGGCGGATACCACGGACATGCCGCCTGTACTGCACTGGAATATTCCAAATATTCCCCAACATCAAGTGATTGATCCTGGTCAAGGGCTGCCATACAGGTCAAATACCCTCCTGCAGATTCTCCCATCACACCAAATCGTTCGGTATCAATCCGATATCTTTTTGCATGTGCCCGCAAGTAACGAATTGCCGCTTTCACATCCAGCAACTGCATCGGATATGTTCCTTCATTGGAAGTCCGGTACTCCACACTTGCAACGACGAACCCCTTCTGTGCCAACCGGCTCAGATATGCAAGGTGTGCCGATTTGTCCATACGAAGCCATGCCCCGCCACAAATCCACACGATGCATGGATAGGCTTGTTCTTTCCGGTCGTCCTCTGGATAAATCAGATCCAGCTTTAAATCTCTGCGACAATGATCATACCACGAATCTACCTGTGCATATGTGATATCTGTACACACCACATACTGTGGTTTTGTTATTTCCGGTTTTAACGTTTTTCTCATTGTATTTTCTCCTGTAATAACCGTGTATACGCTTTCCGATTCTTTGCATTATAAATCGTCAACGCTTCTTTTCCTGACATCTTATATTCCTTTTTCAGAGTCTTCTTGATCTTGTTACCAAGCGCATCAAGTTCCTTGCTGCAATTATATTCCTCTGCACGCTCCTTATTCAGATCATATCTGCCATATGCACAAACCAATGCATCTGCCGCCTGCTCCTTGGAGCCATTGTGATCAAAGACAAGATAATCCTGATACTTTTTCGATACCGTTGCCAGAACTTCCAGCTTTCCATACAATTCTTCATCTTTTGCTTTCACAGTGCGTCCTTGCAGATTTTCATAGCCTTCTACATAATTGCCCTGCGCCAGACATTGTTTCGCCTGATTGATATCCGACTGATATCCCAAAGTATGGGTGCCAAGCAGCACAAGTCCAAAAAGCGATCCAATCATGACTACAATCGCAATTACCGGAGCTTTCGGAAGTGGCGGTGTATTGTCTACTTCCTTCGGTTTCTTTTCTTTCTTCGGCTTTGGCGGTTTCTTTTGCTTTGGTTTCTTTTGCTTCGGTTCTTTTTTCTTCTTCTCTTTTTTCTTTTTTTCTTTCTTGGATGTCTCTTTCTGATCTGCCTGTTCCAGTTCGTCGAGAATCATCTGATTTTCTTCTGTCAGTTCCGTCACAACATCTGCACCGGAAGTGTCCGTAATTTCCGTAATGTTTTCTTCTTCCGGTTCTGCGAAAAAGAATTTTGCAAGACGGGCAAAAATGCCTCCTTCTTTTTTCTCCTTCGGTACTTTTTCTTTCTTTTTTTTCTTTTTCAGCCCGGACACAGACTCTACATCCGCTTCCTCTGGTGTTGCCTCCGGATCTGTGGTCTGCTCCTGTTCATCCATCTGTGTCTGTGCAAATGCGCCGATAGAATCTTCCTGATCAAGATTTTTTCCCTGTTCGTCACCATTTAATAAATCTCCCAAATCCGAAAGATTTTCGGAATTGTTGAGCATATCAAGTAAATCTGAATCTGCATTTCCTGCCAGATCCGGCTCTCCTGCCTCTGTCAACGGAAGTGTCTGTTCTGCAGCAGATGCTGCTTCCTGCTGTACCTTATCATCAAACGCATCCACAGCCTGATCCAGCTGGTCCACCGGCTGTTCTTTCTGATCCTGTTCCAACGGAAGATCAAAATTGAAGTCCAGGTCATCCCCAGTGTCCACTTCCAGATTCGTATCTGTCGGCACATCTTCCGGCTCCTGTACCATCTTTGGTTCATAATCAGAAAAAGGTTCCTGCAAATCATCTTTTAGCAGTTCTTCTTCAAATTCACGCAAAAATTCTTCTTCCTTTTTTGCAGTAACCTGCGCCTTGCTTTCCGGCTCGCCCAAAATATCTCTCTCCAGTTTCTCCTGCGGGTCTAACGGTTTCTGTGCCTCTTGTACATGATCATCACTGTCATGTACAGAATTCAATAATTGGTCCAAATAATTTTCTGATGCACTCTTACTCATAAATTCTCTCCAGTAAACCTCAATTAAGGGATGTGAAATTTCCACATCCCTTAGCAGCTGCTACATTTATTTATTTCCGTTGTCAATCAGCTTATCAATCGCCTCTACAAGACTTCCGATCTCCGGTTTGGTAAGCTGGGCATCGGCTCCAAGCATTTCGCCTTTGCGTCGCATCTCCTCATTAACAAGGGAAGAAAAGATAATCAGTGGAATGTTCTTGAGGACATCGTCCGACTTTACCAGCTTGGTAAGTCTGTGTCCATCCATCTGTGGCATCTCTATATCCGTGATAATACACTGTACTTTTTCAGCCGGATTACCTTCCTTCTTAAACTTAAGTAATGTATCCCAGGCTTCCTGTCCATTCATTGTCACGATCAAATTCGTATATCCTGCCTTATGCAGACAATCCTGAATCAGGCTACTCAAAAGCTGGGAATCTTCTGCGATAAGAATGGTATCGTCACTTCTCTCACGTCCCTGAAATTCTTTCATATCTGTCACACGAAGTCCTGTCTCCGGACTGATACTTGACACAATGGACTCAAAATCCAGAATAACAACCAGTTTGTCATTGATCTTAATCACACCGGTAGAAACGCTTCCATCCTGTCCATTAATGGTAGAATCCGGTTTAATAATCTCATCCCATGATACTCTGTGAATTCCAATAACCTGATCTACATGGAACGCTACGTTTAATTTATTAAAGTTTGTGATAATAAATAAACCTGGCTCATCATTATCTGGAATATCCAAACACTTCTTCAGATTAATTACAGTGATCATAGTATCACGCGGCATAAAAATACCTTCCACACTTGGATGTGAATTTGGTACCGGTGTTACTTTCTGATATGATAAAATTTCACGAATCTTTGCCACATTGATGCCATAATGATTATCGGCTAATGTAAATTCCAAGATTTCTAACTCATTTGTACCTGACTCTAATAATATATTTGTATCCATATATATTCTCCCCCGTTTCTACATTGTTACCTGATACTTTTGTCCATCCATCTCAACTTGCAAATCCTGCGTTGAAATCTCATCGGCCTGTTTCTTCGGCACTTCAAAAACCAGTACATTCTTTATCGTCTTGCCCGGTTTGACCTTTCCCTGATAAGTAGAAAGATTTTTGGTGCTGAGGATTTTCTTTTCCATAATATAATCTGCACCATTGAAGCATCCATAAAACGTAACATTTTTCGATAGCAGATCTATCTTAGCATTCTTCTTTCCAGTGTTTTTCACATTGATTTTCATAATAATCAGTGTGTTTCCAGACGATGCGTTCGCACTAAAATAATTTCCTTCCTGATAAGAAGATGTGGTCGAATATCCCTGATAAGTAACTTTTAAATTCTTACCAAGCAAATCGGAAAGTGTAATCTCCTGCGTTTGTATTTCCGACTCCGCTCCACCGCTACCGGTATTTGTATTCGTTTCTTCCTTTGCCTGCTGGGTATTCTGTTCGGTTGTCTCATCTACCGTCTGTGTCTCTGTTTCCGGCTCAGCATCTGTCATGCCGTCCATTTGGAAAACATTATGTTTCGCAACTGCATTAGCCGCAGCGGAAACAATCAGGTCTTCCTCGTCATCCGTCAGCTCATACATCGAAGTTCCACATCCGCCAAGTACAAAGGTCGATGCTAATAATACTGCCAAAAACTGCATCCTCTTTTTCATCTGTCTCTATCCTTCTTGTTACTTTTGACCTATAAATTAAGTTTATAGTATCATATTTTAGCATATAATACAACATTTTTCCTACTTAGTTATTACTCTCCAATTCCATCCAGAATTCTACCCCGTTTTCGTGGTTAATTACACCACATTTCTGATGAAATGAATCCATAATAGCCTTTACAATGGACAATCCAATACCACTTCCACCATATTCACGCGTCCTTGCCTTGTCCACTTTATAAAATTTTACCCAGATTTTTTCCAAATCTTCCTCTGGAATCGGTTCTCCCGTATTAAATACACTTGTCCGCACCAGTCCATCATGATAAGAAAAACGGATTTCGATGCGCCGCTGTCCATCTGCATGATTCATAGCGTTGGTCAGGTAATTGGTAATAACCTCTTCCACCTTAAACTCATCCCCCCAGACATACACCGGTCCATCTTTATAAAACTGGATATCCACTTTTTTCTGTGCCGCCATAATAGATGCTGACTGAATCACACCTGTAATCAGTTCTGTAATATCAAACCTTGTCATTTCTACCGTATCATTGCCAAATTCCAACTGATTCAATGTCAAAAGTTTTTTGACCATCTGGTTCATTTTGTCCGATTCATCCATGATAACATCACAATAGAAATCCCTGCTTTCCGCATCATCGTTGATGCATTCCTTCAAACCTTCTGCATAACCCTGAATCAATGCGAGCGGAGTTTTTAACTCATGGGATACATTGGATAAAAATTCCTTTCGCATTTCATCAATCTGTTCCTTCTTTTCAATATCCTGCTGCAGACTGACATTAGCCGTCTTCAGTTCACTGATTGTCTCCTCGAGTGTCTCTGACAATTCATTCATAGACTGTCCAAGTTCATCGATTTCATAACTTCCATACTTTTTTGGAACATATTTTGCATCAAAATCAAGTCCCGTCATTTTTCTGGAAATATCCGACAGTAACCGAATCGGTCTCGAAATACTGTTAGACAAAATTACAATCAGAATAATACTTAAGAAAATAGCACCAATACTGATTATTACAAAAAACTGATTCGTAATTGACGCACTTTCACGAATGCTCTCCAATGCAGTCCTCATATAGACATAGCCACCATCTTTCAGAGAACCAAGCAGTACAAGATATTCCGAATCCAGCCGTTCATCCGTCTGACGCACCAGTGTATAATCGTTTCCTTTTTTTAACATCTGAATCTGATTGCGGTCTGTTCCGTAAATCCAGTTATCCATCTGCATCTGAAAACGCTGTGCACTGCTGTAGGAACTCCATATCAGGTTTCTGTCCTGATCTGCAATAAGCATATTGATATTTCCGTTTGCACAGATTCTCTCGAACTGCACATACGCATCATCACTGGAATCCCCCTGCTTTTCACAAATCAGCCTTACCTGGTCAAAACTGCTTTTTAACTCTTTTTCCTTATGAAAAATATAATATTTTTCCAAAAAGGTGGTATTAAAAAACCAGCACATCGCAACCGTTCCCGCAACAATGACAACCATCGTCAAAATCAGCTGCCACGTCAGGGAAGTCTTTTGTTTCTTTTCCATTTAGGACACCTCAAACTTGTAACCCATTCCCCATACGGTTTTTATATAACTTCCACATGCCCCGAGTTTATTTCTCAGTTTTTTTACATGTGTATCAATCGTCCGTGCATCCCCAAAATAGTCATAATTCCACACACTGTTTAAAATGCGTTCCCTCGAGAGGGCAATCCCCTGATTATTCATAAAATATTCCAGCAGTTCAAACTCCTTGAAACTGAGTTCTACCGGATTTCCCGAAATTTTCACCTCGTGTGCTGTCTTATCCAGAATAATCTCTCCTGCCGTCTTAAGATCGGCCGCATCGCCGATCTTATTGGTCCGGCGCAAAATCGCTTCGACACGCGCCACAAGAATTTTCGGTGAAAACGGTTTGGTTATATATTCATCAACCCCAAGGTCAAATCCCATAAGTTCATCACTCTCATCACTTTTGGCCGTGAGCATGATGATCGGGACTTTGGATGTCTGACGGATTTCCCTGCAGACTTCCCAGCCGTTCATCTTTGGCATCATCACATCCAGAATCAGCAAAGCGATCGCTTTGTCTTTATAAAAAATATCCAGTGCTTCCTCTCCATCTGCTGCTTCTAAGACTTCATAGTTCTGCCGGGTCAAAAAATCCCGTACCAGCTTCCTCATCCGGCTCTCATCATCTACCACAAGGATCTTCACTTTGTCCATCTCTATTCTGCCTCCTGTTCCGTCAGTCTCAATTCCCTCTCCTCAAGCTGGCTTTCCCGTTCATCCAGCTGTTTTTCCCAGATTTCGTATTTATCAATCACCTTATTTTCATAGTTTAAAATCGTCACATTATCTTCGCTGAGCCATGTAATCACAAGCATCCCAATGATGCCAAGTGCAAAAACAACTGCGAAAAATGTACTGATGTGAAACAGTTTCTGATAATCCCGGTTCTTCTTCCGGCGGTTTTTACTGACCACATGCTCTTTGTTTTTCTGTCTTTTTTTCTTCATTCGCCATACTGCCACCTTCTCAGACACCCCCCTATACAAAAAATCGGCGTTTTTTTTCAAATTGACTTGAACTCGGGACTTTTATCTTCTCTCCGGATATAGGGAATGGTATACAGATATTCCTGAAGCCTGTGCAAAAAATCATATCCGACCGGCGTGACAAAAATTTCTTTTAACACCAGTTTGTTATATAACGCCAGCACAATATCCGGATCATCCATTCTCGTATTTTTCCGGATATAGCCGATGATCTCTACCTCATGTTTTGCTGTATGTTCCTGTTCTTTTGTTTCAAATGCGTAGCCTTCTACCTGATACATAACTTATCCTCTACCATTTATAAGCACTGCTGGCATCCCGTTCGGCGATTTCGCCGTCCTGATATGCCTGAATCAGTTTTTTCAGTTCCTCAATGCGGATCATCATGCGCTTACCAACGTCTGTATCCCCCACCAGAATACGTTTATCCCGGTATTCCACTGCTTCCTGATGCGATACAATATCCAATTCATCTCTTACCGCCTCGTTTGACCAGTCAAACGGTTCATGGGCAGAAAGCGTCAGTCCATAAGAATTGTACGTCAGTGTATATCCTGCAATTCCCGTTTTTCTCCGGTATGTTTTTGAAAATCCACCGTCGATCAGGATCAGTTTTCCGTTACACTTGACCGGATTTTCGCCGGCAATGCGCTCTACCGGTACATGACCATTGATGATATGCACAAAATCCCCCGTCAGCCCGAATTCTTTAAGTATATTATCTGCCGTTTCCTCTTTGTCAAACAAATGATAATACGCATTCTTACTCTCATGATGCATGGACTTGTCCGCAAGAAAATACCGCTCAAACGTTGCCATCTTACTCCGTCCGTACAAAGGAGAATCCGGTGCCGTCCAGATATACCACATGATATCCCTTCCTTTTTCCCTCTCTTTTTCATCCAGAGAGAAAAATGCCTTGCGGACATAGGATTCCAGCACATCATAGAGTGCTTTTCCGCTGTATTCCCTGCCATATACATTTACTTTCTTAAATGTCCCATCCGGATTCAGCGGCACACATCCATGATAAAGCAGATTTCCGTTGTAGACTTTATACATGCTGCCTCGTTTTAGCAGAAGCCGTACATGGCGCTGCAGTTTCTCACAGTGTATAAACGAGGTGCGCAGCCGGTTCATGACTTCCTGTTCCTCAGGTGTCAGATCATACGGATGTTCCGGATCAATGGTAGGAAAACTGGTATCCAGCATGTCATAGGTTTTTCCATCAATTTCCACTGTTTTGTTCTCGTAATTAATACGGTGCAGCAGACAGCGGTTTTCCATACCATACTCCGGCCATTTGTGGATCAGCTGTCCTTCCAGTTTAAACTTTATGATGGCAATTGCCTTATGCATTTTCCGGTTCATCAGCGTTTCTTTCTTGCTTCGTTCCTCATCCGTGGAATCTTTCAGTACAAACTGTCTGCACGGATCATCGCGGTAAGCATCCATGGCAAATGTTGCAAGCGGAACCATATTGATGCCATAACCATCCTCAATCAGATCCAGATTCCCATACCGGATACTTGTCCGGATCACAGATGCAATGCAGGCAAGCTGCCCGGCTGCTGCCCCCATCCATACCATATCGTGATTCCCCCACTGGATATCAAACGAATGATATTGTTCCAGCTGATCCATAATCCGGTCCGGTGACGGACCGCGGTCATACACATCCCCGAGAATATGCAGATGATCAATGACCAGCCTCTGCACCAGTTCCGCCAGTGCCACAATAAAATTATCTGCCTGCCCAAGTTCCAGAATGGTGTTGATAATTGCCTCGTAATAGGCCTCTTTATTCAAAACCTCCTGCTTTTCCGTAATCAGTTCCTCGATTACATACGCATAATCCTCCGGCAGCGCCTTGCGCACTTTGGATCTGGTGTATTTGGAAGATACTGTCTTACACACCTCGATCAGCCGGTACAGTGTGATCTTATACCAGTTCTCGATATCGTCCTCGGTCTGACGCACTAGCTCGATTTTTTTCTGTGGATAATAAATCAGTGTTGCCAGAGACATCTTATCTGCCGTACTTAGCGTATGCCCGAATACGTCATCAATCTTTTTGCGGACGGCTCCAGACCCGTTTCTCAATACGTGGGAAAATGCTTTAAATTCCCCATGTATATCCGACAAAAAATGTTCCGTGCCTTTTGGCAGATATAAAATAGACTGCAGATTGATAATTTCCGTAGATGCTTTTCCAATCGTCGGATACAGTTCTGCAAGCTGTTCATAATAATGTAATCGTTGTTTTTCCACTTATAATACCCCTTTTCATGAGCATACATCCGCTCATTATTCCTATGAAACAGTTTACCATAATTTCCTGCTTTTGTGCACTCGTTCACATAAAAAACAAAAAAAGAACTGTATGCCGGACGCATCAGTTCCCTTTTATGTATTTATCCTATACCTTTCGTCTTTCCCCTTTCTTTTTGTTTTGACTGAATTTGACTTTTTATTTACATATTGATTATATCTTTCCTATTTTTTCAATTCGGGGCTAAATTTTTTGATATTTCCGGCGACTTTTGTCGGTCAGGGGTCAGAAATGATCCTTATCCGGAAACGCGATATGTCATTTGACCTTTTTAGCGTTTATTATTATAATAGATTTGATATTTTATTCGGAGGTGATGGTTCATGCTGACACGCGAACAATTATCCAGAAATCTTGGAACAAATCTGGAAAGAGAGCGCTTTAAACTCGGCTATTCACAGCAGGATATGGCAAAAGCACTAGATATGTCCCTTTCCTCGTACAAAAGACTTGCCAATGGGGATACCGGAAAAGTCGATGTCTATACCGTATATAAGCTCAGCCAGCTTACCGGAAAGATGTTCTATGAATTATGTGGCGAATCCTCTGATTTATTCCAGACCTATGACCGCATGCGCAATCTTTCGCCTACACAGTTACATTTTATTGAATCCCTTGTACAGTTTGAATTCGATTTTGCCAGAAATCTGGAAACGGTTCCATCGGTTTCCCGCGAGGACTATACCACTATGATCATTCCAAGTGGAAACATGCACGATGGAATGGTGTATGATTCCTGTTCTCTCGAAAAAATCAATATTTCCGGATACCGCAAACGCTATGGAAACCAGATTGATTGTGCACTTCTTGTCACAAGTGATCATATGTCTCCTGTCTATCATGCAAACGATATTTTATTAATCGCGCGGAATCCCATACGTGATGGCGACACCGGTATTTTTATTAACAAAGTGACCGGTCTTCTTTACATCCGCCGCCTTCGCCAGACAGATCCCTGGCGCTTAGAACCTCTCACCTATTACGGACAGACGTTTTATATCGACAGTAATAACGCATCGGAGATGTCCCACTGGATTATCTTTGGTCATGTTATTTCCAAAACCCGTGGATAATTCTTATTCATGCACAACAAAAGACGCCATCAGATACTTCTGATGACGCCTAATGATTTCCACACTCCATTGGACTGCTCCTCACTTCATCTTTTGTTCTATATCCATTCTTCTTTTGTTTACCGAAATGACGTTCTGGACAAATCACCTTTTATCCGTTCCTCTTTGTCCGCTCTCTTTTGTACTCTGTCACTGGTTTCCATTCCCGAATGTTTATTCTTTCATCAAGTGAAGCCTGATGACCTGTGTTTGGTTGCTCCCTGCCAATGGCTTATGTTCCCTTTGGACTGTACCTCCTTACATTAGATTTCACGTCCAGAGCTTTCTCGTCACCCTTCGTGATGGCTGCTTGTTTTTTTGTTGTCTTAAATATAACACGCATTTTACATTATGTCAACCTGTTTTTTTATTTCTTTTTATTTTCCCTTTATATTTCTCATAATTGTTTGTTTTATTATGTTTTTTCAGATAATTTATTTTTTTAAAAAAGAACGTGCTTTCGCACGCTCTCTTTTTGTATTTATGCCGGCATAGCCAGATAATATCCCTGAAACAGATCCACTCCCAAAGACCGTAAAAAATCACACTCTTCTCTTGTCTCCACACCTTCCGCAAGCACCTGCATTCCTCTTTCATGGAAACTTTCCAGATATGTACGGACGTTCTCCTGTTTTCTGGCATCGTTGTCAATTCCACAGATCAGGGAGCGATCCAGTTTTACGATATCCGGTGTATACAGATATACAGCATTCATATTGTTTTCACCCATGCCAAAATCATCCAGCGATACCTTCCAGTGCTTATTCTGGACCATCTCACTTTTTCTGACCCACTCGCGCAGGGAAACTTTCGGATACTCTAAAATCTCAATGATCCTTTTTCCTTTCTGGTTTCCAAAATAAGTATCAAATGCTTCTGCCTCATTCTCCGTAAAACTTTCCGACGGGAAAGAATTGATACAGAGATATTCCTGATATCCCCGCTCAATATACGCCTGTGTTGCACCAAAAAAAGTGGCAACTTCCAGTATATGCAGTTTCTCATCCCTGGCAAATTCATCAATCAGCTGCCCCACCGTCATCTTCTTCGGTCTCATCAACGCTTCATATGCATATATTCTCACACAATCTTTATAAAAGATCGGCTGGAACACATATTCAATCTCAAGTCTTTCTAAAGCTGCCTTCACTTCATTGTCCAGCGGTAATTTTTCATATGCTATCATAAATCTGCTCCAAATTTTTTACTTCTGTTTTTTACCTATTAATTTTTAAAAGAATGGATCGGAGCCGGAATACGTCCTGTACGGTTGATAAAGTCATCACAGGAGTATTTGTTTACCGGCATAACCGGGGCATATCCAAACAATCCTCCAAATTCCACTCTGTCTCCCACACCTTTTCCCACAGCCGGAATCAGACGTGCAGCGGTTGTCTTCTGGTTCACCATTCCGATTGCCATCTCGTCTGCAATCATTCCGGAAATGGTTGTTGCCTTTGTATCTCCCGGGATGGCGATCATATCCAGACCTACCGAACATACACAGGTCATTGCCTCTAATTTTTCAAGGGAAAT
>ENA-ORPF01002470-ORPF01002470.1-human-gut-metagenome-genome-assembly--contig:-NODE-2470-length-12408-cov-2.629726_pt1 | contig 12408 bp, 9 predicted proteins | sample MGYA00242140_ERZ509070 | MGnify/ENA primary metagenome ERZ509070 (study PRJEB26280, sample SAMEA2338713) | human gut metagenome | biome: human gut; feature: human-associated habitat; material: faeces... | reverse complement strand
CGAAACCCCAAAGTGGCAGGGCAATCCTATTGTTATGACACCAATCAGCGGTCAGAACACACGAGTGCTGTATGTTGATGTACCTAAAACTGCAAAAGTTGTGCAATTTTATGCTAACGATGTCAATACCGCTGCTAATGCTACACCGTATATGCTGTTGACAGCTTATTGTCCGACTTTGCCTGTTGATAACTGCTATAAGTTTACCTTGCAGACCTACACATCAGGAAGTTACGGTAACCATAACTGTGATACACATTCTTTTGATAAACCTTTAACTGACTGTGCTAACTTTGCCAACTATTATAGCAGTATAAGTATTCCTCTGGACCGTAAATTTAACGCAGGTCTTGTTGCAGGAACAGATTATGTAGGTAACGGTATAAGCTATTCGTCATCATCAAACGGCGTGTTTACAGTCGATGCAAACGGTGTAATTACTCCTGTGGCTGAGGGTAATGCAGAGCTCACAACCACAATTAAGGGCGGTGCATATGGAGATACCTATTCCGTAACCACGGAAATCAGTGTTACATCTGCAAGCACAGATTCAATAGACACACCTATTGTGACAAACCTTGAAATCAAGCCGAAAGCTACTGACGGACCTACGGTTTCAAAGGTGTATTGGTACATCAAGAATGAATCGTCATCAACAATAACATACACGCTTGATGATGTTTATATCTCGCTTTAAAATTTTAAATTTTTAAATTTACAAAAGGGTTGTTTTTACAGCCCTTTTTTATTATAATTTATAATCGGTAGCAGAGAATAAAATCCGCCCGTTTTGACGAATATATACGCATTTTCGTTATATAAAATATGTACATTTACGGATAGCTTGTGTTTGTACGAACAATTACAATGTTACATTCGGGCGAAATATGTTTTGAATTTAACAAACTGTCTTCACGAACTGAGAACGGCAACTTGCCGTGGAGGAATTTATGGATAAAAATAACGATTTTGAAAATGCGGTTGAAGTGACATCTGTAACAACCGAACACCCCAAATCAAAAAATAGAATAAGGAAAAGGCATGAATCAAAGCTCCGCAAAACCTTGCGGATAATTAAAAATATAATTTGCTGGGGAGTGCTTGCAATACTTGTGCTGACCGTAATTGTGTTTATGGGTTCAAAGGTGAACGGAAAAACACCTTCGCTTTTCGGATATTCCGTGCTTCGAGTTTCAACGGGCAGTATGCAGCCCGAGCTTATGATCGGCGATGTTATTCTCGGAAAGTGCGTTGACGATCCGACCGCCCTCAAGGTCGGCGATATTATCACCTATCGCGGCAGTGGGCAGACCGAGGGACTTCTCGTGACTCATAAGGTTGTAGTTGCACCGTATAAAACAGCTGACGGCACATATAAGCTACAGACAAAGGGCATTGCAAACGATGCTCCCGACCCGGAAATTTCAACCGAAGATGTGCTTTATATTATGGTGTGCAAGCTTGGATTCATTGACACATTGTACAACCTTTTCTTCTCACCGTGGGGACTGCTGATTTTTATTGCGGCGCTGCTGCTGATATTCATTGATGAGCTTGTCGTTATAATCCGCATACTTACGGGACATGACAAATCACCGAAGGACGGCGACATCAACGAAATTATAGACCGTTTGCAAAAGGAAAAATTGCAACAAAAGGCTGAATCCGACAACGATACAAAATCGGAAGAATAAATAAAAGCTGAATATATTTAATTTCGGACGAAAGGAAAATTCTCTTTTCGTCCGTTTTTTGTTGGCGAAAAAGACAAAGCGGAAAAATGGTGAAAATAGCTTTTATATGGGCTAAAATCGGCTTTTTAGTTGCATTTTTGGGCGATTTGTGGTATATTTTATACGGTCAAATTTGACTGTAACATACTGATTGTGTTTAGAAATTGATATGTTAAGGGTGGTTTCATGGATTACAAATTAATAGCGCTTGACATTGACGGTACGCTGACAAACTCCCAAAAGGAGATTACTCCCCGTACAAGATATGCTCTTATGGAGGCGCAGAAGCAGGGCAAGAAAATTATTCTTGCGTCAGGCAGACATCCCGTAGGAATTATGCCGATAGCAAAAGACCTTATGCTTGACCGTTTCGGCGGTTTTATTATGGCGTTCAACGGCGGCAGGATTATCAATTGCGAAACAGGCGAAACTATGGTGAGCAAGCTGTTTCCGCTTGAATATCTTCCCGACATTGTGAATGTTTTGAAGGATTCAAACATTACAATCAACACATACGATGACAGGCGAATCATCTCGGATAATAAGGTGAACGACTATACCTATGTTGAAAGGGACGTTATCAAGGCCGAAATGGTTGTTGTTGACGATTTTATCTCATCTGTAAGATTTGATATCAACAAAATTCTTCTTGCAGGCGAACCCGATGAGCTTGATAAGTATCAGAAAATTCTTGCAGACCGTTATGACGGCTTGCTCGATGTATATAAAAGCGCACCTTATTTTCTTGAGATTATGCCGTTTGGTGTTACAAAAGGCTCAATGCTTCCGCTTTTGCTTGATAAACTCAAGATTAAAAGGGAAGAGCTTGCCGCTTTCGGCGACAACTACAACGATATGACAATGATAGGTTATGCAGGCTTCGGCGTTGCAATGGGTAATGCCGAAACCGATGTAAAGAAGATTGCCGATTACATCTGCGAATCAAACGATAACGACGGTATTGCAAACACACTTGATAAATTCGTTTTAAAGCAATAGTCGCACAAAGTTTGAACCTAATATCCTAATATAAGCTTGAAAATATAAAATATAATTTAACGGAGCGTCAGATTTGACTAACCCTTTAAAAGAGTTGAAAAAACAGAATCTGTCGCTCCTTTTTGTATATAATAGCCAAATTGAGGGCTTAATCTTTGGCGGCATCAAAGTTGTAATAATTCTTTAAAAGAAAAATATATAAGGCTGTCTAAATTATAATATAATTGTATGTTATGTTGTACAAAGTATAACAAAAGGAGGAAAATCTATGGCAAAAATCAAAAAATTGCTTGCTTTGATTTTGTCGATTTGCGTAATTTGCACGGTATCTGTTATGTCCGTAAGTGCGGCTAATACAGATGACGATAACGACACTTCGGCATCAAGCACAATCACAGTACATTACTACTGTGAGGAAGGCACGCCCACAATCTATTATTGGAACAGTCTTCCGAAAAACATCAGCACGGAGTACCCCGGCGTTAAGATGACTTCCGAGGGAAACAACTACTACAAGTACACTTTCAACGATGTAACAAAAATCAATATGATGTTTGTTACAAACGGAAAGCAGTCTGCGGAACTCACAAGAAACACAGGCGAGTGGTGGTACAAAAATAAGAGATGGTCAAGCAAAAATCCTGAAGATATGCAGGAATTTGACCGTGTTGACATGCGTGAAGACACAATTTATTTTGTAATCACAACCCGTTTCTATGACGGTGACACAGGTAACGATGTTCATTGCTGGGATGACTCACAGGCAAACAACCCCGACAGCGATCCCGCATGGCGTGGTGACTTCAAAGGTCTTATCGACAAGCTTGACTACATCAAGGCTCTCGGATTCAGCGCAATCTGGATTACTCCTGTTGTAACAAATGCGTCAGGCTACGATTACCACGGCTACCATGCAATGGACTTCTCAACAGTTGATGTTCGTTATGAGAGCGACGGCGCTACATATCAGGATCTTATTGATGCCGCTCATGAAAAGGGCATCAAGATTGTTCAGGATATCGTAGTTAACCATTCAGGTAACTTCGGTGAGGCAACTCTTGCTCCTATGTTTACAAAGGAATACGACTCAATTCAGGATCTTGCTTCTGTAGATTGCATGAAGGTTATTGAGGGAAGCGACTTTGCTAAAACATTCCCGAACTACGATGACCTTGAGCCTAAGTATCAGTATGCCGCAAGACTTAATATCATGAAGGATACTAAGGAGCTTGACTCCGGTAATCACGACACGGAAAACTACTATCACCACTTCAAAGACCTCAGCTGGGAAAGCCCGACTGTACAGACAGGTCAGATTGCCGGTGACTGCGTTGATATCAACACAGAGAATCCTACAGTTGCTAATTACCTTAACGACGTTTATAACAACTATATCAACATGGGCGTTGACGCTTTCAGACTTGATACTGAAAAGCACGTTTCAAGACTTACACTTAACCAGTATTACTTCCCGTCATGGCTCAAGACAGGCGGTAAAAACTTCTTCATCTTTGGTGAGGTTTGTACTCGTGTAAGTGAATTCTGGAACCACAACATTCCTGCAATTTCAGCTCCGTTCTATACATGGGCTGAATCAGACAGCCAGTACATCGATTCATTTACAAATGATCAGGCTGCAAACATTAATCTTACACTTAAGCACTATGACAGCAACGCAAGTACAGCAAATCAGCCCACATCTGATAATGTTTATCTTGACGGTCTTAAATATCACACACCTGATTACAGCAAGTCAAACGGCACAAGCGTAATCGACTTCCCGATGCATTGGAACTTCTCAAATGCAAGCAACGCATTTACCCGTGCTTGTGAAGAAGATCCGTACTACAATGACTCATCATGGAATGTAACATATGTTGATTCTCACGACTACGGTCCTGATATGGACAGCCGTTATGACGGCGGTACACAGTCATGGGCTGAGAACCTTGATGTACTCTTTACTTTCCGTGGTATTCCGTGTCTTTACTACGGTTCTGAGCTTGAGTTCCAGAAGGGTGTTCCTATGGACGTAGGTCCTAACGCACCTCTTTCAACAACAGGTCGTGCATACTTCGGTGACTACCTCGAGGGCGACGTAACAGCAACAGACTTTGGTACATATTCTAATGCAAGCGGTGCTGTTGCAAGCACACTTGAAGCACCTCTCGCTGTTCATATTCAGCAGCTCAACCGAATCAGAAGAGCAGTTCCTGCACTTCAGAAGGGTCAGTATACAAGAAGCAAGACTTATGTTGACGGTAATATGGCATTCGTTCGCCGTTACACACAGGGCGCTACAGACAGCCTTGCTTGTGTAACTATCTCAGGCGGTGCTACATTCAAGAACCTTCCTAACGGTAAGTACATTGATGCAGTTACAGGCGATGTTAAGTATGTTACAGACGGCACACTTACAGTATCTTCTGTTGGTAGGGCTAATATGAGAGTTTATGTTTGCTGTGCAGACGGTTTCACCGGAATTGACGGTCAGATCGGCACTAACGGCGCATATCTCAAGTAATAAAATAATGTTGTTTTTTACGGAGCAGGTTTTTCCTGCTCCGTATTTTTCTGCCCTAAACCCTCAAATGACGGATTGCAGATTTATATCCGTCAAAATTATACTTCATTTATAAATAAACATTCCGAAAATTGCATAATGATGAATAAAAAGACAGAAAATTATGCAAATTCTACATATAAGGTTAAAAATCGTTATGACACTTCTGCAAGAATTGTACCTTTTCTTTTTTTAAAAAATGTGCTATAATATATAAAATATAGTTTCAATTTATTGTGAATTTTAAAAGGGAGTGTTTTTTATGACAAACAGCGAGTATTCGGATGTTACACCGCAGATTCATGCTCTGGCTCAGAAAATGACGCATAACTCCGTTATTGATACAGATTTATACAGCAAGTACAATGTAAAAAGAGGTCTGCGTGACCTTGACGGTAAGGGTGTTCTCACAGGTCTTACAGATATTTCTACAATCACACAGAATAAGCTTGTTGACGGAAAGCTTGTTCCTTGCGAGGGTGAGCTTCGTTACAGGGGCTATAATGTAAAGGATATCGTTGACGGTATTCTTGAGGATGACCGTTTTGGTTTTGAAGAGGTTACATATCTTCTTCTCTTTGGCGATATGCCTAACGAAGAACAGCTTAAAGACTTTAAGGAGCTTCTCGTTCAGTACAGAACCCTTCCTCAGCACTTTGTTCGTGATGTTATCCTCAAGGCCACAAGTAACGATATGATGAATTCAATAGCAAGAAGTGTTCTCACACTTTTCTGCTATGATAAGAACGCTAACGATACATCAATCGACAATGTTTTAAGACAGTGTATACAGCTTATCTCAGTATTCCCTCTTTTGTCGGTTTACGGCTATCACGCATATAATCACTATCAGCGTGATAACAGCCTTTATATCCACCGCGCAGAGCCTACAATGTCAACAGCCGAGGTTATTTTGTCGCTTCTTCGTCCCGACAGACACTACACTCCGCTTGAGGCAAAGGTTCTTGATATGGCGCTCATTCTCCATATGGAACACGGCGGCGGTAACAACTCAACATTTACAACACATGTTGTAACATCTTCGGGTACTGATACATACTCGGCAGTAGCTGCGGCACTTGCATCACTCAAAGGTCCTAAGCACGGCGGTGCAAATGTTAAGGTTTACTATATGTTTGAGGATCTCAAAAAGCATGTTAAGGACTGGGAAGACGAGGACGCTCTTGAAGATTATCTTGAGAAGCTCCTTGACAAGCAGGTTTTTGATAAAAAAGGTCTTATCTACGGTATGGGACACGCAGTTTATACAATTTCCGACCCCCGTCAGCAGATTCTTCACGGTGCTGTTAAAAAGCTTGCGCTTGCCGAAGGTCACAATGATGAATTTGATCTTTATGAGAGAGTTGAAAGATTGGCTCCGAAGGTTATCGGCAGAAAGCGTAAAATCTATAAGGGCGTTGCCGCAAATGTCGATTTCTACAGCGGACTTCTTTACAGCCTTCTTGATATTCCGTGCGAGCTTTATACTCCGCTTTTTGCAACAGCTCGTATTACGGGTTGGAGCGCACACAGACTTGAGGAGCTTATCAACTGCGGTAAGATTATCCGTCCTGCATATATGAGCATTTCCGAAAACAAGGAATATGTTGATTTGAAAGACAGATAATACGGCGAACCGCCGTTCCCCGTTCGAGAAGTTAGTTTTACAAGTGCGAGGGTTAAATTGCCCGAGCGTATGGAAAATTGAAATTTAAAAATCAAAGTCGGACGACAGTTTGCAAAATGCAGATCATTGTCGCCCGACCGTTTTTTATATATGAAATTAACTGTTTGGTCGTGGGGCGAATAATATCCGCACTACGATTTTTCGCAACATTCATCTTAAAACAACAAAAGACCGCTCTTTTGAGCGGTCTTTAAAGCTTGTGTTTTAAATTCAAAATTTATTACAATCAGCAGAAGAATACATCCATTTCTTCTGCGTTGCCGTCGGCAACAAAGTATGCCTTGCTTTCTTCGGGCTTGAGATAGATTGAAATTTCCTTTGCAGCCTTGCCGTATGTAGCCTTAACATTTTTGATTACTTCTTCAACAGGAACCTGTGCGCCTGCATATTCTACGAAGAAATTAACCTTTGTTTCAACCGGAACGGGCTTTTTTGGAGCAACCTTCTTTGGAGCAACCTTCTTTGGAGCTGCTTTCTTAACAGGAGCCTTTTTAACGGGTTCTGCTTTCTTAACAGTTTCAACTTTTACGGTTTCTGTCTTTGCGGGTTCAGCCTTCTTTGCAGCTGTAGCAACAGTCTTAGCAGGCTCAGCCTTTGCAACAGTCTTTTTTACAGGCTCTTCCTTAACGGGAGCAGTTTTTGCAGGGGCTGTTTTTGCAGTTGTTTTCTTTGTTGTTGCCATAATAAATCCTTCTTTCAAAGTAATAAAATATTGCAGAAATAAAAGTTTTATCTTTTGTAAATATTATACATTTCAGAGTAAAAAATGTCAATAAACTGTACAAAAATTCGGCGGTTAATACATATTTGCGAAAAAATAAAATTCCTGTTAGTTGAAATGCACAATGTTATTGCCTCATATTTGTGAACTATGTCGTTTTTTCTGTCAAAAAAAACGAAAAATAGCACATCATCATTTGAAAACCTCTTGCAACTGTGCTAAAATGATAGCAATTAATTTAAGAGAGAAGAATGATTTATGGGAGAGAATTTCATCATTATTGCACAACAGGTGCTTGTACTGTTCATTTTGATTGCAGTCGGTTTTATTTGCGGTAAGAAGAAAATTATCACCGATTTTTCCGCCCGTCACATGACCGATATAGTATTGTATGTTGTGACGCCCTGCGTTATGATTTCTGCTTTTCAGCGGGAGTTCTCGTTTGAACTTTTGAGCGGACTTATAATTTGCGTTACCTGCTCTGCACTTATTTTCGCTGTGTCAATACTTATCTGTAACCTGATTTTTCATGATAAAGATGAAAGCCGTAAGGCTGTTATCCGCTTTGCAACAATCTATTCAAACTGTGCATTTATGTCTTTGCCCCTCCAGAAGGCAATTCTCGGTGATGACGGTTGGTTTTACGGCTCAATTTTCGTTGCCGTATTCAACATTTTTGTATGGACGCACGGACTTGTTTCAATGAGCGGTGACAAAAAACAGCTTTCATTCAAAAAGCTTGTTCTCAACCCCGGTCTTATCGGTGTTCTTCTTGCAATTATCCTGTTTATTACAGGTTTTAAGCTTCCGTACATAATCAGTCAACCGGTTGAATATCTTGCAGCTCTGAACACTCCGCTCCCGATGCTTATTATCGGTTTTTACCTTTCACAGGCTGACTTTAAAAAGGCGTTTACTGACAAGGGCGTATATTTTTCTTCGGCAGTCCGTCTGATTGCTTTGCCGATGATTACAGCGGTTGTAATGTCATTGTGCCGTGTCACACCCGTAATTACCATGGCTTGCGTAATTGCCACATCAGCCCCTACTGCCGCAACAACAACTATGTTTGCAACAAAGTTCAACAAGGATGTTGAGCTGTCGGTTAGTATCGTTGCCGCAACTACAGTATTTTCACTTGCAACAATGCCACTTGTCGTAATGCTTACGGGCATGATGAGCGGATTTAGCGGTTAATTTTAAATTGAAAGCTGATAATGAAAAAATAAGGTCGGCGGTGTGCCAACGCAGACCTTTCGAGAAGATAGTTAGGTAAATGGATTGCATTGATGCCCGAAACGGCATTGATGCAATTTTTATTTTATATGAATTTAACTGTTTAATTGCAGAGGAAAACCGTGTTCTCCCGTTAGTAATGGCAGAAAATTTATGTTCTCGAATTGGGAACGGCGGCTCGCCGTAAAAATATATGGAAATCTCGGCTAAAATTTGATATAATGAACACATAAAAATATATAATCCTTTGAGGGGGACTGTATTATGTCGAGAAATCCTATGCAAAAACAGAAGCTTTTGTATCTGCGAAAAATTCTTCTTGAAAAGACCGATGAAAATCACGGGCTGACTTCAAGTGAAATTCTGGCAGAGCTTGCGTTGTACGGAATTACTGCGGAGCGAAAAAGTCTTTACGATGATTTGCAGGTGCTTGAAAAATTCGGAATGGACATCTGCAAGAGCAAATCATCAACCGTTAAATATTATGTTGCAAGCAGAGAATTTGAACTGCCCGAGTTGAAGCTTCTTGTTGACGCAATTCAAAGCTCAAAATTCATTACTGAAAAAAAGAGCATTTCCCTCATTCATAAGCTTGAAGGGCTTGCAAGTGTTCACGACGGCAAGGAACTGCAACGGCAGGGTTTTGTCGCAAACAGAGCCAAAACAATGAATGAACGAATTTATTATTCGGTTGACAAAATTCAGAATGCAATAGCACTCAACCGCAAAATCTCGTTCAAATACTACCGTTGGGAACTCGATTTTTCGGGATCGGAGCGAATTGTCAAGCGTGAAAAAATCAGGGACGGCGGATATACGGCTTCACCGTGGGCGCTGTGCTGGGATGATGAGAATTACTATCTCATTGCCTATGACACCTGTGCCGACAGTATAAAGCATTACCGTGTTGACAAAATGGACGATATCAAGGTGCTTGACGATGAGCGTGACGGGGGAAAGACCTTTGAAAAATTTGATCCTGCAGATTATTCAAAGGGCGTTTTCTCAATGTTCGGCGGTGAAAAAGCTACGGTTAAGCTGTCGGTTGACAATGATTGCATAGGTGTTATTGTTGACAGGTTCGGCAGGGATATTTTTGTTACAAAGGAAAGCGACACAACATTCGGTGTATCGGTTGATATTATGACAAGCAAACAGTTCTACGCTTGGGTATTCGGTCTTGGCGGAAAGGTCAGAATTATATCACCGCAAAATGTTGTTGATGAATTTAAAAAGCAGCTTGAAAATGTAAACGATTCATTTTAATTGCCGTATGATTGGCAATATTTCATATTAAAATCGTTAAATAATAATGTCTGATTCGGAAATAATCATAACAATTATCAGTAGAAAAATTGATACATTATTGCGTAGAATAAAAAATCAATTAACATACAGCAGACAGCGGAATATTTAAAATTTGCACTAATTGCAGTTTATACATTTATTTTTTGCACATTTGTCGTAATTATTGACTTTATTGTGCATAAAGTCTATTATATTGTTGCAGTGATTATTTGTGTTGTTTTTAGACACAAAATGTTTGAAAACATAATTTTTTAGAATCGGGGTTATTATTATGGATTTTGATTTCTTGCGTTCGGCAACCGCATCCAGTTCAGCTTACAGAGTAGTCTGCGGTGAAATGATTATTGACAGCAATATGTGGAATGTTCACAACGAGGTTCTTGTGGCTGTTGTAAGGGACGGCTATATGACCGTTGAAATGGGTGCTGACACTTATTCGCTCTCAACAGGCGACATTTACTTTATTTCACCTAATCAGAGATACAAAATTAATAATACAGGCAACGCAAGAGTTGATGTTATTCTTCTTAACCTTTCAAATCCTGCATCGCTCACTCAGGAGTTTATTCCGCAGAGTTTGATCAGAGGTCTTGTAACAGGCAACTGCACTCACTTTGCAAAGGTTACGAGAGGCGACTACCGTTATAACAATCTTATTGACGATATGAACACGGTTATTTCTGCCGAGAACGAAAAGCACGAGTTCTTCCAGATTCTTGTTCACGGCAAAATGTACGACATTTTCTATATTCTTTTCTCATCGGGTCTTGTTAAGATTTGTGATGTTGAGGCTCAGGGCAAAAAGTACCGTGCTCTCCGCAGAATTACGGAATATATCAACAACAACTTCTGCGACAGCATTACTCTTGATACAATAGCTCAGACAACAGGTCTCAGCCGTTACTATGTGTCGCATCTCTTTAAGGAGCTTATGAATACAACATTTGTAAACTACCTTAACGAGCTCAGACTGACAAGAGCCGCAATGCTTCTTACCACAACGGACACTCCCGTTATCGAAATTGCAGGTATGTCGGGCTTCAACAACATTTCAAACTTTAACAGAGCATTCAAAATGTACTACGAAACAACACCTTCAAAGTACAGAAGATCCGAGAAACAGTCATTTTAAATAAGTATTTTCAAAATAAAAAGCCGGTGCATATGCGTCGGCTTTTGTTTATGGTAATAATTTGTCCGCTTAGGTAATATTGTTTAAAAAAGGCAGTTCATTTTTGTAGAATGCTTAAATTGAAAAGAAAAGCATACCGTGGTATAATTATTATGTGTGTGACAGCGTGTTTTTTGTGCGTCATTTGTGTGTAGAAGTATTAAACGGCGGTGAAACGATGAAGTTTTTCAATAAAAATATAAACAAGGTTTTGTCGGTTGTGCTTGTTGTAGTATCCGTTTTGGTAGTTTTGCAGTTCGTCTGCTCAAACGGTACTCTCAATGCCGGAGAAACTCCGACAGAATCGGCAATGGCAAGGGTAAATCCGAATATTCGGAAGATTGTTCCGACAACAACTGTTTCCGCAACAACCGTACCCGTTGAAACAACAACGGCAAAGCCTAAAGCAACCAAGGCAACAACTCAGCCTCAGACAAAAGCCACAAAGGCAACAAAAGCGACAACTCAGCCCGTGACAACAACACAGGCAACCGTTCCGTTTGCTACGGCAATTCCGCCGAAAGAGCCTGTTGATTACCAATCTCAATGGGACGCAGGTTATCTTGTGGCAATTGACAATCCGGACAAAACCTATGAATGCTCCAAGGTAACGCTTACCGATGAGGACAGGGATCTTCTTGAAAGACTTTGCATGGGCGAATTCGGTTCGGGCGGTTTTATAGGAGCGGCACTCATTGCTCAGTCGGTAAAAGATGCAATGTGCTTTGACGGTTATCCGACAGTTGCCTCGGTTATCGAGAACTGCCATTATACCGGCAGTACCAAAATCGGTACAAATCAGGAATGTATTCAGGCGGTAAGCTATATCTTTGACGAAAACAAGGATGCCGTTCAGCACCGCATTATGTATATGTATAATCCCGATATGGTTCAGAGCGCTTTCCACGAAAGTCAGAACTATATCCTGACATATCAGACTGTCAGATTTTTTGACAGGTGGGGGTATTGACGAAAATTTTTGATTTTCGT
>ENA-ORPF01002469-ORPF01002469.1-human-gut-metagenome-genome-assembly--contig:-NODE-2469-length-12415-cov-6.015291_pt1 | contig 12415 bp, 15 predicted proteins | sample MGYA00242140_ERZ509070 | MGnify/ENA primary metagenome ERZ509070 (study PRJEB26280, sample SAMEA2338713) | human gut metagenome | biome: human gut; feature: human-associated habitat; material: faeces... | reverse complement strand
AGGCCCGCGCCCGCCGGTTCCGTTCCATCCGTGTCTCTGTCACCGGCCCAGCGCCTCCACGCATTTCAGCACCGTTCCGGCCAGCCACGCCGCGCCGATATAGGCGCATATCCATCCGAAGGCACTCATACCGTCAGCCTCCCCATCGTGTCCTCCGACCAGGTCTCGATGCGGTCCGTGTCCCGTACCTGCACCTGGTAGGCCCACGCGCCGTTCCGCTTCGTGGCCCGGAGCACCGTGCCTATGGGCGGGTGCCCGCCGTTTCTCTCCGCAGCCGCCGGGGTGAGGCACACCGCCTGCTCCCCTTCGGCGAACTTGGCGCCGCGGCTCTTTCTCTTGTTCATGCTCTGCTCCTTTCGTATCCCCGGCTTGCGCCGGGGGATGGCCTTTTCGATCAGTCCTGCGCCGGCTCCGCCGTCTTGGCCTTGATGTCGATGTGAAAGCCGGGGGCCACGCCAAGCGAACCGCTGGCACAGTCGATGCCCGCGGTGCCCGACGTGCTCACAAAGCAGAAATCGTCGCTGCTGCTGGCATTCGGCGAGCGCAGCCAGGCAAACCACAGGTACGCTTTCCGGTTGGCCTGACTCTCGGAGAAGAACGGCAGGGGCTTGTCCGGCGTATCGTCCCGCTGCATCCAGTCCGGCGCGTCCTTGCCGAACACCTCCACCGCGGACAGGGGCCACAGCTTGTCCGTGCAGGTGTACACCTCGCCGTCCACCGTCTGGGTGATGGTGCGCTCCACCAACAGTGCCGCCAGCTCGTCCGGCAGCAGGGGCAGGAGCTCCTCGTTGAGGCGTTCTCCGGCGTCGCTCTCCGGGTAGTTCACATAGTCCGTGTTCCACCAGCGGCGGCCGTCGTACATGGCCATGTCCCGCACGCCCTTAAAAAGGCAGCCGGTAAGGACGCTGTCGGTGATGTCCGCCACCACAAAGGCGGCATCTTTGCCGTTCTTGAGTTGGAAGGCGACCTCGTCGCCCACGCGCAGCGCCGCCAGCTTCTCCGGGCGGGTGAAGTCCTCCGCGTTCCAAATAGTCAAAGTCTCATGCTTCATGTTGTTTTCCTCCTGTTGTTGATTATTTGCCCCCGGCCTCCGCCGGGTTCATTTCGCACGGTTGGTAGGGGTTTGAAATGTCCCAGCCCTCCCATTTCGCCAGAAATTCCTCGAGCGCCTCCGGGCGGCACTTGTAAGCGCCCAGCTTCAGGAAGGGCAGCAGACCGCTTTTCCGCAGCTCGTGTACCTTCCCCTGGTTGACGCCCAGCAGCTCCGCCACCTCCGGCACCGTCAGCAGCCGCGGCAGCTGTTCTATGTTCGTCATGTCCTGCCCTCCTCTCTTGCACCCGCCCCGCCGCCGTGCTATACTGGCGTAAATGGGAGGTGCTTCGCCTTGAAGAAACTGCTCGTAGCGCTCTCGGCACTGCTCTTTTGCTACTTGGCATGGGACGATCTCGTTTTGCTCATTACGAGCACTAAGTTTTGGCTCGGCATCGTGGAGACCGTCATCGCCTTTGCAATCCCGGTCGCCATCTATGAGTGGGCCATGCGTTCCCGGAAGAAAAAGAAATAGTCCCCTGCCGACCGCGTCCCTCCGGGCGCGGTCTTATTTGCACCACAAGTCATTGTTTAGTTGACTCTCTCGCCAAAAAAATAGAGATGAGTGAGCCCACATCAACCTGCAATGTATTGGCCAGCTCGACCGTGTCCTTAATGTCTGGCATCCGTTTTCCGTTGGTTATGTAGTTTAGCTTCTGTTTCGGCCAGCCAAGCTGTCTGGCGCAGTCCGCTTCTGTTTTGAAGCGCGTATAAATCATGCCGCGCAGTTCATTCATAAGTCGCTACCCTCCTTGTTTTTATGGTCATCGTTTAGTTGACTTGCCATTATACTATCACCGAACTTCCTTGTTGTCAACTATTGTTTGATAATTTTGCGAAAATATTTTGCGCGTCATTTTCTTGTTGACACTGTTTGATAACTGTGCTTTAATTGTCTCGGAGGTGTAATCATGAGTTTTGGAACTAAACTTAAACTGTGCAGGTCGGCACTCGGTCTGTCCCAACAGCAGCTTGCCGACCTTGTTGGCTCCACAAAGCAAATTGTGAGCCTTTATGAAAAAGACGAGCGCATCCCCAAAGTGACAACAGCCGCAAAATATGCCGACGCTGTCAAGGTCCCTTTGAAATATCTTATCACAGACTCCATCCCCATCAACCTGTGGGAGGCCGACGACCTTTTAGAGGATTACTGGCGGGCGTCCCCTGCGGATAGATTAAAAATTGTTGTTCACCGAGGGATTGATCCCCGGATAGCTCTTGACTATGAGCGCGTTTCCGCCCTCGCACAGTTAGCAAAAACAGAAAAAACCGCCGCCCTGGCCGGCGACGGTCTTTCCCCTCTGGATGTCAAGCTGATTGAGCTGCTGCACTGTCTGACCGAGGATCAGAAGCGTCTGCTGCTGGCCCAGATAGAGACTCTATTAACCCAACGAGGATGAGGACCTTCTCGTCCTCTGTCAGTAGTTGGAACCTTTCCAGTATCCTGTCATCTAAACTCATTTCTCCCCCTTTACGTCCGGCTTCCCGTTTCCTTCTGTATCCATTATGCTGCCGGCGTAGACGAAAAGTCAATGAGCTATCCTGACAATTTCTGCCCTATTTTAACAATTCGCGTTTTTTCTCAATTTTTTCCTACCTATATTCGGGTAAAAATTTGCCCAATTTGGGGAATTTCTACCCAATATGGGTAATTTATGTAAGGAGGAGCACTATGTCCGTTATTGACGAGTTATCCTCATACATCCGTGCATACCCCAAAGCATTCCGCATGGCACGTTCCCGCTTTGGCCTCACCAACGAAAAATTATCCGAGCGCTCCGGCGTTCCCTACTCCACCGTCCGCAACGCGCAAAGCGGCAACGGCGGCGTTACCATCGTGCAGGCGGCGGCGTTGGCCCGCGTGCTGGATCTGTCCATCGACGAGATGTTCGGCGCAGTCAGGCCGGAGGCGGAGCAGCAGCGTGCAGAGCTGGAGCAGCGGATCCGTGCCCTTGAGCTGGAACTGGCAGAGCGCAATGGCGAGATCCGCAGCCTGCGGGATAGCAACGATGCTCTCCGCTCCGAACTGACGCGGCGTACCTATTCGCTTATCACCGTCTGTTCGCTTATGTTCTTTGCTGTAGTCTGGTATCTAATTTGGGACTTTCGCCTCCCAAATGCGGGACTTATCATCGGCGGCAACATCTCGCTTGCCGCGTGGTTTATTCTGCTTCTGGTCATCGCGGCCGCCTGCGTCATGGGCCACTGTCTGCTTCGTATGTCCTCCCGGTATACGAAGCGATCCCACACCGTTTTTATCGGTCACGAGCCGGGAGGTGACAAAGATGGGCAGTAAAGTGCTTACCCGCCGGCGAGGCAAGAAATACGAATACCGCTTCGAGTCCGCGTCCGTCGGCGGCAAGCGGCAGTGGATCTCCCGCGGCGGCTTCGATACCGCCGGCGAGGCATACGCCGCCGGCATGACAGCCTGGCAGGAATACCGGAACTCCGGTCTAAAGTTCACTCCGTCCCAAATTAGCGTGGCCGATTTCCTCAACTACTGGCTGGATAATTACGGTGTTTCCAACTTCAAAGATACCACCCTCACCAACTACCGCAAGAAGATAAAGAACCATATCGTCCCCGCCATCGGCAAATACCCCATATCTGCGCTCCAGACCGCCTCTGTGCAGGCGCTCATCGACGACCTGTTCAACCGCGGATACAGCCGCAACACCATCGCGGGTGTAAAGGGCATCCTCAGCAAGTCCATGAAATACGCCAAAAAGATGAAGTTTATCCAGAATAGCCCCGTGCCGGACGCCGAACTCCCCCGGCGCGGAGCGCAGCCCATGCTAAAGACGCGCACTAAGCAGCGGGGCGTTCTGGACGCCGATACCATTCGCCGGATATTTGAGCGCTTCCCGGAGGGGCATCCCATGCACATCCCGCTTGTTCTCGGCTACCGCTGCGGCCTCCGGCTCGGCGAGGCTTTCGCCCTGCAGTGGGAGGACGTAGACTTCGGCGCTGCCACCTTGTCTGTCAACCGTCAGATCCAATACCGCCCCGGAGGCGGCGATACCTCGCCGAAGGAACGCAGGCGCTCTCCGGATGAGCTGTATTTCGCTCCCCCGAAGTACGACAGTTACCGCACCATCCAGCTGGACAGCGCAACGCTGGCGCTGCTCCGACGTACCCGGCAGCACCAGCGGGAGGCGCAGCTCTCCTATGGTCCCTATTTCCAACGGCAATATATCACCCCGGCACGCAGCTCCGCGGACGATGTCCCCCCATTTACACTCAACACCGATGGCATCGGCACGGAGATCCACATGATCAACGTCAATGACGACGGCTCCCTTATCCGTCCGCGTACCATGCAGGAATGCTGCCGTGTGATCCACGGCTGGCGGAATGTGCAGAAGAACGGCAAGGTATCCCGCGTCCGATCCCCGGATGCCATTTGCCCCACCTTCGACTACCACTCGCTGCGGCACACGCACTGCACGGAGCTTCTCCTCGCCGGAGTTCCTCCCAAAGCGGTGCAGGTGCGCCTCGGTCACAAGGATATCAAAACCACCCTCAACATCTACCAGCACCTCACGCAGCAAATGGAGGCCGACACGGCCAAAAAGCTTGAAAGCCTGTATGCTGCAAATTAAAGAGCGCTGCCGCCGGCAGCGCTCTTTTCTCGCCTATTTCTTGTCCACGTCCAGAAAAAATGTGGACAAAATGTGGACAAAACCGGGTTTTCGGCCTATTCGTCGCCCGTTATTTAGGAAGTCACAATTTTGCCGAAAATCCCGCAGCCCTTGTACCATCAGGCTTTCACAGCCTCGGCCACAGCCACGGCCACGGCCACGGTCGCGCCGACCATAGGATTGTTGCCCATGCCCAGGAAGCCCATCATCTCCACATGCGCAGGGACGGAGCTGGAGCCGGCAAACTGCGCGTCGCTGTGCATACGGCCCATGGTGTCGGTCATGCCGTAGGAAGCGGGACCGGCGGCCATATTGTCCGGATGCAGCGTACGGCCGGTGCCGCCGCCGGAGGCTACGGAGAAGTACTTCTTGCCCTGCTCGATGCACTCCTTCTTATAGGTGCCGGCCACCGGGTGCTGGAAGCGGGTGGGGTTGGTGGAGTTGCCGGTGATGGACACGTCCACGCCCTCATGGTGCATGATAGCCACACCCTCGCGGACATCATCGGCGCCATAGCAGCGGACATCGGCGCGCTCGGTCTCGGAATACCGAATCTCGCGGACGATGTTCAGCTTGCCGGTGAAATAGTCAAACTGAGTCTGCACATAAGTGAAGCCGTTGATGCGGCTGATGATCTGCGCAGCGTCCTTGCCCAAACCGTTCAGGATGACCCGCAGGGGCTCTTTCCGGGCCTTGTTGGCATTGCGCACGATGCCGATTGCACCCTCGGCAGCGGCAAAGGACTCGTGACCAGCAAGGAAAGCGAAGCACTTGGACTCGTCGCTCAGCAGCATGGCGCCCAGATTGCCGTGGCCCAGACCCACCTTGCGGTCCTCGGCCACGGAGCCGTCGATGCAGAAGGACTGCAATCCCTCACCGATCTTCCGTGCGGCATCCGCAGCGGTCTTGACACCGGACTTCAGCGCGATGGCCGCACCCACGGTGTACGCCCAGCAGGCGTTCTCAAAGCAGATGGGCTGAATGCCCTTGACGATCTCATAGGGGTCGAAGCCCTTCGCCTTGCAGAGCTCGCGGCACTCCTCCACGGAGCCGATGCCGTACTGCGCGAGGACGCCGTTGATCTTGTCGATACGTCTTTCGTAACTTTCAAACAGAGCCATTTTGTCGTCCTCCTTCTCTTATTCCTGGCGCGGGTCGATATACTTCGCCGCGTTGTCCCACTGGCCGTAGTGGCCGGTGGCGTTCTTCAGGGCTTCGTTGGCGTCCACGCCCTTCTTCACGGCGTCCATCATCTTGCCCAGGCTGATGAACTCGTAGCCGATGATCTCATCCTTGTCGTTCAAAGCCAGCTTGCTGCAATAGCCCTCGGCCATCTCCAGATAGCGGGGACCCTTTTCGCGGGTACCGAACATGGTGCCCACCTGAGAGCGCAGACCCTTGCCCAAGTCCTCCAGAGACGCGCCCACAGCCAGACCGTCCTCGGAGAAAGCGGACTGAGTGCGGCCATAGACGATCTGCAGGAACAGCTCGCGCATGGCGGTGTTGATGGCATCGCACACCAGGTCGGTGTTCAGAGCTTCCAGAATGGTCTTGCCGGGCAGGATCTCGCCTGCCATAGCAGCAGAGTGGGTCATGCCGGAGCAGCCGATGGTCTCCACCAGAGCCTCTTCGATGACGCCGTTCTTGATGTTCAGAGACAGCTTGCAGGTGCCCTGCTGGGGTGCACACCAGCCCACACCATGGGTGTAGCCGCTGATGTCCTTGATCTCATAGGCCTTGACCCATGCGCCCTCTTCGGGGATGGGAGCCGGACCATGCTTAGGACCTTTGGTGATCGGGCACATATTCTGTACTTGCTGCGAATAGGTCATAATCATACTCTCCTTTTGACAAATTGATGCCATTGGCAGGGGGTGTCCTGCCGTTTGCATTGACCGGCTGCGCCGCTCTCTTCCGCGCCACGCCGGTACTACCACGCATAATTTTATTATAGAGAACCTTGGCGGAATTTGCAAGACATTTTGCGGATTTTTTCACAAGCATTTTTAGCGGTTATTCGTAGCTAACTAGCACTTTCACCGCTTTCGCTGCCCAGTTCGTCACATTTCTATCATATTTGTCAAAAGGAATATCTTGCGCTGTCCGGTTCAGTTTTTTCTGGGCGGTTGTTGGGCCCTGACAGGCCGGAGCGCCCAGATACACACAAAGCCCGCCGCCGCGCCTGCCATGGCCAGCCAGTGCCGCCCGGTGGCAAGACCCCAGAGGTTCGCCGCAAAGGGGAAGGCAAGGCTGCCCACGCTCTGCCCCAGAGCCAGAAAGCCATAGTTGACCCCCGCATGGGCAAGGCCGAACAGGTCCGTATTTAAGGCGGGCTGCACCGCCGCGCCGCCGGAGTAAAAGCAGGTCAGCACACAGTAAGCCGCCAGCACCCACCACCCCTGCGCAAAGGCAAACCCGATGCTGCCCACCGCCAGGGCCGCATACACCCCGTACAAAACTGGTTTGCGGCCCCAGTGGTCACTGGCAGCGGGGCAAAGCAACCGCCCTGCTGCGCTGGCCGCACTGCCCGCTGCCACGCACAAGGGCGCCCACTGCTCCGGCAGGCCGCGGTCCGCTGCAATGGTCAGAATCTCCGGGCTGAACAGCAGCATGGGCGGGGCTGCCAGCGCCACCCCCGCAACACACAGGCGGTACTGCGTGGTGCGCACCATCTGGTAGGGCGGCAGGTCGTTTTCCGCTTTTGCGTTTGGCTGGCCGGCGGGCTGGGGTGGATTTTGCAGCACGGCGGCGGATGCCCCGCACACCGCCAGCACCACCACACCGAGCGCGGCAAAACAGACACGCATCCCCCAGCGGTTTTCCACAAAACCCACAAAAACGGTTAAAAACGCACCGGAAAGCCCCATAGCCGCACCGCTGACCCCCGTTGCCAGCCCTTTGCGGCTGGCATACCACTTTTGGGCGCAGGCCAGCACTGCCGGGGCCAAAAAGGCGCTGCCTACCCCCGCCGGGATGCTGTACACCAAAAAGAACAACGCTGCATTGCCCTGCGGCACCAGCGCTGCCCCCATGCTGCCGCCGCCCAGCAGCGCGGTACCCCACAGGGCCGCATAGCGCGGGCCGTGCTGGTCCTGCACAAAACCGCCGATGGCGCAGCCGATGCCATATCCTGCCACCAGAATGGCAAAGCTGAGCATGGCCTGCCCGCGGGAAAAGCCGTACTGCGCCATGACCGGCTTTTGGAACACGCCCCACGCCGCCGGAATGCCGGTCAGCAGCTGCACGGCGGCACCGGCGGCCAGAATTTTGGGGTTGCCGTTTTGTTTTGGCATGGTGTTCTTCCTCCTTGTCCTTCCAGTTCCACACAGTTTGATACAGCTTCAGTATGCCCCGTTTTTGTTGACAAAAAACGCCGGGACAGATATGATAAAGAAGTATATCTTTTGATCTTTCCGCGGGCCGCTGCCCGCGCAGATAATAGGGAGGAACAACCATGAAAACACAGCCGTTAAAGGGCATGCGCGACCTTTTGCCGCGCGAGCAGGCATTGCGTGATTACATTCAGGGCCAAATTTTGGATACTTACCGTGCCGCCGGGTTCCAGCGCATTTCCACCCCCATCCTGGAGGATATGGAAAACCTGGACAAATCCGATGGCGGCGACAACCTGAACCTGATCTTCAAGGTTCTCAAGCGCGGCGAAAAGCTGGCCGCTGCCCTGCGCTCCGGCGATGAAAAGCAGCTTTCCGATATGGGCCTGCGCTATGACCTGACCCTGCCGCTTTCCCGTTACTACGCTGCCAACCGCAACGAGCTGCCCAACCCCTTCAAGGTGATCCAGACCGACCGCGTTTACCGTGCCGAGCGCCCGCAGAAGGGCCGCCTGCGCGAGTTTGTGCAGTGTGATATCGACATTCTGGGCGATTCTTCCCCCAATGCCGAGGTGGAGCTGATTGATGTGACCACTCGCGCTCTGCTGCGCATCGGTTTCAAGGATTTCACTGTCAACATCAACGACCGCCGCATCCTGCGCGCCATGCTGGAAAAGATGGGCTTTGCCGCTGACCAGCTGGATTCCGTCTGCATCAGCTTTGACAAGCTGGATAAGATCGGTGCAGACGGCGTAAAGAAAGAGCTGCTGGAAAAAGAGTTTGACGCCGCCGCTGTGGAAGCGCTGGATGAGTTCCTGCGCGCCGGGGATTTCAGCCTGGACGCCGTGACCGCCCGCGTTGGGGACGAGACCCTGACCGCCGACCTGCGCTATGTCATCGCCACCGCCGAAAAGATTGCCAACGGCCGTTACGGCATTGCCTATGCCCCCAGCCTGGTGCGCGGCCAGGGATACTATACCGGCATGGTGTTTGAAGTGACCTGCCCGCAGTTCAGCGGCGCTGTTGCAGGCGGCGGCCGCTACGACAATATGGTTGGCAAGTTCATTGGCCAGCAGGTGCCCGCCGTTGGCTTCTCCATCGGGTTCGAGCGCGTCTGCGGCATTCTGCTGGAGCAGGATTACCAGATCCCCGGTGCCAAGCAGAAGCTGGCCCTGCTGTATCTGAAGGATGCCGATTTCGCCGCCGTGCTGGCCAAGGCCGATGCCCTGCGCGCAGCCTATGATGTGACGGTTCTGCCCCAGGCCAAAAAGCTGGGCAAGCAGTTCGGCACATTGGAAGTCGCTGGTTACAACGCTGTTGCCTTTGCGGACAATGACGACATCAAGGTTCTTGGTCAAAAAGCTGAATAATTAGAATTATTTTTGTGGGGTGTGCCGGTTTTGCGGCGCACCCCGCTTTTTTTGACATCAAGCTGTAACATTCCGGTGCCACTTCCGTGTTATACTGGTAAAGGAAGCAGATATTGCTTTTGGCTTACCCCTTACCACACAACACAATAAGGAGCGTGCCCTATGAAACATACAACACTATCCCGCTTTGCCAGCCTTGCCGCATCCACCGCGCTGGCGCTCAGCCTTGCTGCCTGCGGTTCCACCAGCCGCAGCACCTACTCCGCCGCTGTTTCTAACGATACCGCCGCCTTTAGCAGCCAGGATGCCGGAGACTATGAATATTACAGCGCCGAAAGCGCCGCAGCCGGGGAAAGCAGCAGTTTTTCTTCAGACGATCTGACCAGCTCGATGCTGGATCCTTCCACGGTGGAAAGCAGCCGCAAGATCGTGTATAACGCCAGCGTGCGGATGGAAACCACCGACTATGATACCACCCGCGCCGCCTTGCAGGAGGCCGTAACCGCCGCGAACGGCTACCTGGAAAGCACTGACCAGGGCGGCAGCAAGGATTCCGGCAGCCGCTATACTTATTACACCGCGCGCATCCCCGCCGAAAACTACCGCAGCTTTTTGACCGCCGCCGGGGAAGCCGGGAACGTGACCTCGCTGAACGAGAGCGCGCAGGACATTACCGCTGAGTATGTAGATGTGGAAGCCCGCCTGAAAGCCCTGAACGACCAGCGTGACCGCCTGAACGCCCTGGCCGACAAAGCTGAAACCACCGCCGACCTGCTGGAAATTGAAAGCCAGCTTTCGGATGTGCAGTATCAGCTGGAAAGCTACACTGGCCAGATGCGGCTGATGGATAACCAGGTGCGCTATTCCACCGTGGATATTTCCCTGCAGGAAGTGCGGGTACTGACCCCCACCGCCACCACCTTTGGCGAAAAGTTTGTGGAAGCCGTTACCAGCGGCTGGCGCGGCTTTGTGGATGGGGCCGAAGATTTTATCCTGGTGGTGGTTTACCTGTGGCCGGTGGTACTGATCGTGCTTGCCATCCTGCTGGTAGCACGGCCCGCCCTCAAGCGCCGCAAGGCCCGCCGGGCGGAGAAAAAGCAGGCTAAGCTCGCTGCAAAGGCTGCCGCTGTGCAGGCGCAGCCAACAGAACCCACTAAGCCGGATGACACCGTAAAATAAATCGCACCTCTTCTTTCCAACTTATATCGCAAAGCGGGCGCACCGTCCTACAGTAGACGGTGCGCCCGCTTTGTTTTATTTTACCGGCTGTGCTTACAGGCCGTACAGTTCGGTATATTTGTTTTTCAGGTAGTTGGTGTAGTGGGCGGCATCAAATGCGCCGCCGCACAGGCTTTGCACCAGCCACTGCGGTTCCTTGGCGCGGCCATGCTGCCACACGCGGCTGCGCAGAGCGTCTTTCAGCGGCTGCATGTTGCCTTCGGCCCACTGGGCATCCAGGTCCATGGTTTTGCGCAGGTCATCCACCGCCTGTGCGCTGTAAGCACTGCCCAGCGCATAGCTGGGGAAGTAGCCCATATCGCCCATTGCCCAGTGGATATCCTGCAAACAGCCGTGGGTATCGTCCGGCACATCCACGCCAAGGTATTCCTTATACTTGGCGTTCCAGGCGGCGGGCAGGTCGGCCACGGTCAGGGTGCCCTGCATCAGGGCCTTTTCCAGCTCATACCGCACCATAATGTGCAAAGAGTAGGTCAGCTCGTCCGCCTCGGTGCGGATCAGGCTCGGCTCGGCGCGGTTGACGGCGCGGTAGATCTCTTCCTCGGTCACGCCGTTCAGCTGCTGGGGGAACAGCTCCAGCAAAGTGGGATACAAATAGTGGATGAACGCGCGGCTGCGGCCCACATAGTTTTCAAACAGGCGGCTCTGGCTTTCGTGCAGGCCGGTGGTTGCGCCGCCCGCCAGGATGGTATAATCATACTTAGGGTCAACGTTCAGCTCATACAGGGCATGGCCGCCCTCGTGCGCCACGCTGTACAGGTTGGAGAACATATCCTGCGGCATATAATGGGTGGTAATGCGCACATCACCGTGCCAGAAGCCGGAGGTAAAGGGGTGTTCTGTTTCGCCCAATACGCAGTGGTCCGGGTCCAGCCCCCACACTTCCATGATCTTTTTGGAAAGCTTGCGCTGCTGCTCAATGGGCCAATCCTGATACAAAAAGTCGGTGCGGATGGCGCTGCCGCGCTCTTTTATGGCAGCCAGCAGCGGCACAATGGTCTCGCGCAGGGCGGCAAAGAAAGTATCGCACTGGGCAATGGTCAGGCCGTGTTCATAGCGGTCCAGCCAGACTTCATACGGGTCGCGGTCAGGGGCAAAATAGTGGGCCTGCGCGCGCAGGGATTCCACAATTTTTTCCAGATACGGGGCAAAACTGGCAAAGTCATTGCCGCGCTTTGCCTTGCCCCATGCGGGCATGCTTTCCTGCGTCAGCTTGGTGAACGCGGCGTACTCTTCTGCCGGGATCTTGCCAATCTCGTCATAGCTGCGCTGCAACTCCCGCACTTCTGCCTTTTCCTGTTCGGTTTCGGCATCAGCGGCAGCGCGCTGCAGCAGGGCGGCGGTGTCAGCGCTGACCAGCTGGTCAAAGTAGGCGCGGCTCAGCACCTCCATGGCTTCGGCGCGGCCCGCGCTGCTTTCCGGCGGGGCTACCGTCTCACTGTCATAATCGGCAACGGCCATTGCGTACTGGTAGGCATACAGTCTTTTCTCCAGCTCGCGCAGAGCTTTGATGGAATCTTTCATTGAGTTCTCCTTTCCGCCGGGGCGGCGGTTTTTATTCATGGTTTATTATAGCACACCCGGCGGCTGTTCGGCCAGTTAGCAGCACAAAACCGAAAAACTTTGCCCTGCGGCACATTTTCCCCCAACTGCCCATTGTCAGGCGCGGGAGCGGGCCTGTATAATGGTTATGGCAATACCGCATAATTCTAAGTGCCGATACGGCGAGCGAGGTGCGGCAGA
>ENA-ORPF01002466-ORPF01002466.1-human-gut-metagenome-genome-assembly--contig:-NODE-2466-length-12427-cov-3.192289_pt1 | contig 12427 bp, 8 predicted proteins | sample MGYA00242140_ERZ509070 | MGnify/ENA primary metagenome ERZ509070 (study PRJEB26280, sample SAMEA2338713) | human gut metagenome | biome: human gut; feature: human-associated habitat; material: faeces... | reverse complement strand
TGCCGCATGCTGCTGGCGCTCCGGCCGGGACTGGAAGCACACCACCGCATCCGCATCACGCAGGAGGCCATCGATGCGGCGGTGGAGCTGTCGTGCCGGTACCTGACCGACCGCTTTCTGCCGGACAAGGCACTGGATCTGCTCGACGAGGGTGCGGCGCACGTCTGGCTCGGCGGGGGAACTCCGGCGGAGGACGCCGAGCGCCAGCAGCAGCTGGAGCAGCGGCTCGAGCAGGCCGTGGCGAACGCACAGTATGAGCAGGCGGCAAAGCTTCGAGACGAACTGCGCACGCTTGTGCGCAGCCAGCTTGCGGCCCGCCGCGCCCAGCGCACTGTGAGTCTGACCCGGCAGGATGTCGCTGCCGTTGTTGCAGAGCGCACCGGTATCCCCGTCGGCAGGCTCCGGCAGTCCGACCGCGAACGACTGCTGTCCTTGCGTCAGACGCTTTCCCAGCGCATCATCGGCCAGCAGGCCGCCGTTGATGCTGTTTCCGCCGCCGTTCTGCGCGGCAGGACGGGACTTGCCGATGCTGGCCGCCCTGCTGCGTCATTCCTGCTCATCGGCCCGACTGGTGTCGGGAAAACGGAATTATGCAAACAAATTGCGCAGGTTGTTTACGGCAGTCAGGATGCGCTTATCCGTGTGGATATGTCGGAGTATATGGAGCCGAACAGCGTTTCGCGCCTGCTCGGCGCGCCTCCGGGCTACGTCGGCTACGACGCGGGTGGGACGCTTACGGAAAAGGTGCGCCGCCGCCCGTACTGCGTCGTCTTGTTCGACGAACTGGAAAAGGCACACCGCGATATCACCGGCATTCTTTTGCAGCTGCTCGGCGACGGTATTCTGACTGACAGCCTTGGCCGGACTGTCAGCTTCAAGAATACCATTGTCGTTATGACCTCAAATCTGACCGGGCCGCAGACCGGCAAACCTGGCCTCGGCTTCACGCCGGACTGCGCGGATATCCGTGCGCAAACCATTCTGCGGGAGGCATTTTCGCCAGAATTCTTGGGGCGAATCGACTGCATCGCGTCATTCCGTCCGCTTGCGGCGGAGGATCTTGCAAGGATCGCTGCGCTCCAGCTGCGGGAACTTGCCGAACGCCTGAAAAGGCAGAACGTTGCGCTGGAATTCGCGCCGGAACTGCCGGAGCACCTCGGCGCACTCTGTGCAAACAAACCCGGCGGGGCGCGCAGCCTGCGCCGCAGGCTCCAGACCGAGATCGAGGGCCCGGCGGCAGAACTGCTGCTGCGCGATCCATCTGTCCGAACGCTTCGCGTCGTCTGGCGGCAGGAGAGCGTGCAGGTGGAAGCACCGGAACGATGTTTCTAAAACATACGTTCAAAATTCGACTTTCGGGGATTTTTCACGAAAAACGTCGAAGAATCTCCGAAAAATTTTTTCAAAAAAGGGTTGCAATTTATGTAAACAGAACGTATTATATTATTGAAGTGGAGCAAAGTGGAGCGAAATTTCAGTAAAGTGGAGCAAAAGGAGGCGCGAGGGGATGTTCGGGAAGTATAAGCACTCTGTCGATGAAAAAGGACGTCTGTTCGTGCCGTCCAAGCTGCGCGACGAACTGGGAAGCACCTTCTATGTAACACTGGGCCTTGACCACTGTCTGTCCGTATATACTGAGGCGGGATGGAAGGCCATTGTCGATAAATATAACGCGCTGCCGATCGTACAGGCACGAAAAATGCGCTTTCTGTTTGCCAACGCCGCAAAATGTGAGCCCGATAAGCAGGGCCGCTTCCTTATCCCGGCCGAACTGCGCCAATACGCGGGTCTTTCCAGCGAGGTCACGTTCATCGGACAGGGCGGCCACGCGGAGATCTGGGACAGCGCGGCCTATGACGAACTGGAGCAGCAGACGCTGACGCCTGAAAATCTGGCGGCTGTCATGGAGGAACTTGGCTTCTGATGGAATTCGCACACCGCTCTGTGCTTTTGAACGAGTGCATAGACGCGCTGGCCATCAAGCCCGACGGGATCTATCTCGACGGGACGCTTGGCGGCGCGGGGCATTCACTGCAGATCTGCCGGAACCTCACCACCGGCAGACTCATCGGCGTTGACCGTGATCTGGTTGCGCTGGAGGCCGCAAAAAAGCGGCTGTACCGCCACGCAAAAAAAGTAACGCTGGTACACGATAATTTTGAAAACGTCGGCGCGATCCTCACCGCACTGGGACTTGACCGGATCGACGGCATGCTGTTCGATCTGGGCGTTTCTTCTCCGCAGCTTGACGACGCGGAGCGCGGCTTTTCCTATATGGCCGACGCGCCTTTGGATATGCGCATGGACCGCGACCAGTCTCTCACGGCCTATGAGATCGTCAACAACTGGCCGCGCGAGGAATTAAAATCCATTCTCTACGAGTACGGTGAGGAGCGCTACGCCCCGCAGATCGCCGCCGCCATTGAACGCGTGCGTACCGACCGGCCCATTGAAACAACGCTGGAGCTGGTCGATATCATCCGCTCGGCCATGCCGCCCAGCGCGCTTCGAGAAAAGCAGCATCCGGCCAAGCGCAGCTTTCAGGCCATCCGCATTGCCGTCAACGACGAACTCGGCGCAGTCCGGCAGGGCATGGAGGCCGCGATTGATCATTTGAAGCCCGGCGGTAGACTGGCTGTCATCACGTTCCATTCTCTCGAAGACCGCATTGTCAAAAATGTGTTTCAAGACGCGGCAAAGGGCTGTACCTGCCCGCCGTCGTTCCCGGTCTGTGTCTGTGGACACAAGCCGAAGATCAAAATCCTGACAAAAAAGCCCATCATCGCTACGCGCGAAGAGGTCGAAGAAAACCCCCGTTCGCGCAGCGCAAAGCTTCGTGTAGCTGAGCGCGTGTGACCCGGAAAGGAGTCCCGCCGTTATGGCGCAGTCCAATCGAAAATTCTATAGGGACAACGGCGCCGCCGCATATGACGTTTACGCGTGGAACGATCAGGCTGCTCGCCAGTATGACGATAATCGCGCCTATGAGCGCACCTTGCCCACTGAACTGCCGGACGAGCAGGTTCGTGAACAGCCGTATCGAAGAGTCAAGGCCAAAACCACTGTTGCACCGTTTACACTCGCAGGGATGTTGACAGTTGCCTGTCTCATGATTCTTGTGATCTTCGGCTATGTGCAGCTGTTCGAGGCCAGCAGCAATGTCTCACGTCTTGAAACGCAGCTTGCCAATCTCAAGGAGCAGCAGCTGATGCTCCAGAGTAAATATGACGCCAAGATCGACCTGACTGCCGCAGAGGAATACGCGGCCGAGATCGGCCTGACCAAGTGCCAGCCCGAGCAGATCGTCTATGTCAGCTTCTCCGGGACTGACCAGGCGGAGATTTACACCCAGCAGCGTACGAGCGTTTTCGGAGAAATTCTGGACGCCATGCAGCAGAGTATCCTCGGCCTTATCGAATATTTGCACCCCGCAGCAGCATAAGCTTGGACAGAACCTCCCAGTTGGAAATCCGGCCACACAGGGGCGGTCTTTGCGGACCGCTCCTTTTTTGAACAGAAAGGCAGTTTCATGGCAAAAAAGATCATCCGTCTGTCGCGCACAAAGGAGCAGAAGCAGGCAAACCGGGAGCGGAACGAACGCGCGAACCGAACAATTCTCAGCCGTACCCTGATCTTGATGATTCTGTGCGGCGTGATTGCATTTGTTCCGCTGATCGGAACGCTCTATCACCTCATGATCACCGAGCATGACTATTACAATGAAAAAGCGATCAAAAATCAGACCCGTTCGACGAACCTGACTGCTGCGCGCGGCGTGATCTACGATGCGAATATGAACGTTCTAGCCTCGTCATCGACTGTCGAGACGGTCTTTATCGACCCGAACGAGATCGCCGAGCAGATGAAAAAGCCCGAAAACAGCAATCTGCTTGACCAGATTGCACGCGGACTTGGCGAAATTCTGGACGTCGAGCCCAGCTTCGTCTATGAGCAGGCCGCCGATAAGCAGTACCGCTATAAGGTCATCAGTCGAAAAATTTCTGAGGAACTGGCCGACGAGGTGCGCGCGTTTATCAGCGAAAACAAAATCACCGGTGTCTATCTCGAAACAGATCTCAAGCGCTATTATCCCAATTCCTCTCTCGCCGCACAGGCGCTCGGCTTCGTTTCAAGCGACAACAACGGCTCGGAGGGACTTGAGGCCTACTATAACGAGGAACTCTCCGGCACAGCCGGTAAGGTTGTTACCTCCAAGGGCAATTACGGCTCCGAGATGCTCTATACATATGAGAAATACTATGATGCGTCCGACGGCTGCAGCCTTGTCACGACCATTGATGCGACTGTGCAGGCATATGTGGAAAAAAATCTGCAGAACGCCATTGATAAATACGATATCAAGAACGGCGCATTCTGCATCGTCATGGATGTGAACACGGGCGAGATCAAGGCCATGGCCACGCTCGGCTCCTATGACCCTAACAACTATCTGGAGATCTACGACGACGCAGCGGCGGCTCTTCTCGAAAATGAACGCGACGCGGCGCTGTCCCTGCCGGAAACGTCCGATGCCTATAAGGCCGCCATCGATCAGTATAAGAACGATGTTGCGGCAGCCCGTATGGCCCAGTGGCGCAACCGCTGCGTATCCGACGGCTACGAGCCCGGCTCAACCTTCAAACTCATCACGCTGGCCTCCGCGCTCGATTCCGGCGCAGTCACGCTGAACGATTCGTTCTACTGCGGCGGTCAGGAAAAGTTTTCCGGCCGTGAGCAGATCCTCAACTGCTGGAAATCCGCTGGGCACGGTGCGCAGTCTACTGCGCAGGCGCTCGGAAATTCCTGCAACATCGCCTTCGGCCATATCGGCCTGCGCATGGGCGGCGACATGTTCTATGACTATCTCAAGTCCTTCGGCATCATGGAAAAGACCGGTGTCGATCTGCCTGGCGAGGCCAGCGGCCTGTTCTACGAGCGGAAATACCTGAACAACCCCGCCCAGTACGGCACGTCGTACCTCATCACGTCCTCCTTTGGTCAGAGTTTCCGCATCACGCCCGTGCAGCTCATCCGTTCTGTTGCAGCGATTGTCAACGGCGGCTATGTACTCGAACCCTATATTGTGAGTGAGGTGCTCGACGCTGACGGCAATACGGTCGAGCGAAACGAAAAGACGGTTCTGCGGCAGGTTATCAGTCAGCAGACGTCCGAAACGATGCGCGACCTCATGGAACGGGTCGTCACCGAGGGCACGGCTTCTGCCGCAAAAACCCCCGGCTACCGCGTCGGCGGCAAGACCGGCACGTCCGAAAAGCTGGACGAATACGACGAGGACGGCAATCAGGTCAAGGACAAAATTGTCTCCTTCATCGGTGTTGCACCCATTGACGACCCGCAGTACGCCGTTCTTGTTGCGCTTGATACGCCTGCGTATTCGCAAAACAGCGAAAAATATACCGTCCACGGCATGTATATTTCCGGCGGTCTGATGGCCGCGCCGACCGTCCGTGATATTTTTCTTGATATTCTTCCGTATCTCGGCGTAGAGCCGGATTATGATTCCGAAGATATTCGCGGCGTTAACTTCACAGTTCCGGATGTAATCGGCATGGACGAAGCCGAGGCGGGCACGCTGCTCGCCGAAAAGACCATTACCTACCGCATTGTCGGCACCGGTTCGACCGTTACCGACCAGCTGCCGGCACCGGGCAGTCAGGTTCCCGGCAATTCGCAGATCATCCTCTACATGGGCGCGGAAAAGCAGCAGACGACTGTCGAGGTGCCGGATTTCATTGGCTGCTCCGTCGCAGATGTCAACTATCTGGCTGCAAACGCAGGGCTTTATGTGCAGGCCAAGGGTACCGACCGCACGGATGTGTATGTACTTGCAGCTTATCAGGACATTGAGCCCGGAACAGAGGTTGACAGAGGTACTACAATTACAGTAGAATTCTCTTCCACAGGCGCATCCGACTAAGGAGGACACTATGAAACTCAAAGAACTGCTGCATGGCCTTGACGTGCTGGAACTGCATGCGGATGAGACGCTGGATATTACCGGCGTTCACTACGATTCCCGGCAGGTAATGCGCGGAGGTCTGTTCGTTGCGATCTCCGGCTTTCAGACCGACGGCCACAAATATATTCCGAAGGCTGCAGAAAACGGCGCAGCCTGCATCGTCTGCGAGAAAAAGCCGGAGATGCAAATTCCCTATGTGCTGGTTTCTGATGCCCGCGCAGCGCTTGCAGTGCTCGGTGCGAACTGGTTTGGACATCCGGCAGACGATATGCGCGTCATCGGCATCACCGGCACGAACGGCAAAACGACCAGCACCTATCTTCTAAAGCATGTGCTGGAACAGACGCTTGGCGCGAAGGTCGGCCTCATCGGCACAATTCAGAACATGATCGGCGATGAGATCCTGCACACCGAACGTACTACGCCGGAATCCTTCGAGCTGCAGAAGCTTTTCGCCGACATGCGCGATGCGGGCTGTACACACGTCATTATGGAGGTTTCCTCCCACGCGCTGGTGCTCCACCGCGCCGACCAGATTCGATTCAGCGCAGCTGTCTTTACAAATCTGACGGAAGATCATCTCGATTTCCATAAAACGATGGACGCCTACTGCGATGCCAAGGCCATGCTTTTTCGCCGCTGCGAAACGGGCGCGGTCAATGTGGATGATGCCTACGCAAAGCGCATCATGGAGCAGGCGGACTGCCGGCTTCTGACCTATTCCGCGCAGGGAAACCCCGCCTCGCTCATGGCGGAGCACGTCGAATTGTTCTCTGACCGCGTGGAATTTGATGCGGTCTATCAGAACGAGCGGGCTTCTGTCACACTTGGCATTCCCGGCATTTTCAGCGTCTATAACGCGCTCGGTGTCATCGCCGCTGCGCTGGCGCTGAATATTCCGCTCCAAAAAATTGCAGACGCCCTGCGCACCGCGCAAAGCGTTAAGGGCAGAGTAGAGGTTGTTCCCACACCGGGGAAGGACTATACCGTCCTGATCGACTATTCCCATACGCCCGACAGCCTTGAAAATATTCTGAAAGCTGTGCGTGGCTTCTGCACAGGCCGTGTGATTGCAGTCTTCGGCTGCGGCGGCGACCGCGACCCCTATAAGCGCCCCGTTATGGGCAAAATTGCAGCAGAATTGTCTGACCTTGCAATCGTCACCTCAGATAATCCCCGGACGGAAGACCCCTATAAGATCCTCCGGCAGATTCTTGCCGGGATGCAGGATACCGAAACGCCGTATGAGGTCATCGAAAGCCGCGTCTCGGCCATTGGCCGGGCGATGGAACTGGCCCGGAAGAACGATGTAATCGTTCTGTGCGGCAAGGGACATGAAACGTATCAGGAGATCGGACACGAAAAGCACCATCTGGACGAGCGCGAGGTCGTTGCGTCGTATTTGGAGGCAAAGGCATGAAGAAACTGACACTGAAGCAGGCAGCGGAAGACTGCCATGGAACGCTTGCGCCCGAGCAGGCAGAGGCTGTGGTTACCGGCGTCCAGATTGACTCGCGCAGAGTAAAGCCCGGAGATCTTTTTATCGCTATCAAGGGCGAGAAGGTCGATGGACATGATTTTATCGACATGGCGGCCGGACTTGGTGCGAGCGCTGCGCTCGTAGAAAGGCCGGTCAGGGCCTCTATTCCGACCATTCTTGTGCCTGATACCGTCCGCGCCTACGGCGATCTCGCCGCAGCCCGCCGCGAGCGGATGGGCATAACTGTAATCGGCATCACCGGCAGCGTCGGCAAGACGACGACCAAGGAAATGACTGCCTGCATGCTCGAGCACACCTACCACACCGCTCGTACTGAGGGAAATCACAACAATAACATCGGCCTGCCCATGACCATTCTTGACATGCCGGACGATACCGAAACGGCTGTTCTGGAATTGGGCATGAACCACTTCGGAGAGATGGCCCGCCTGACCTCCATCGCAAAGCCCGATATCGCTGTTATCACCAACATCGGCACCATGCACATTGAGCATCTTGGTTCCCGCGAGGGCATTTTGCAGGCGAAACTCGAGATTTTCCGGGGTGTGCCGGAAAATGGAGTCGGCGTGTTCAACGGCGACGAGCCGCTTCTTTGGAACGTGCGCGCCGACGGCGGACATAAAAAATATTATTACGGCATTGAGAACCATGCCTGCGACGTGCTTGCAACTGACATTCAGGAACTTGACGACGGCATGCGCTTTGTCGTCAGCGGTTTTGGCCACCGTTTCGAGTTGTTCGTGCCGGTTCTGGGCCGCCATACGGTCTATAACACGCTGGCCGCCGTTACGGCAGCCCTGCTCCTGAAGGTCCCGCCCGAGACGATTCAGGCGCAGATCTCCAGCTTCCACAATACCGGCATGCGTCAGAAAATCTATGAGCGCGACGGCTTTACCATCATTGAGGACTGCTATAACGCGGGCCCGGAATCGACGGAGGCGGCGCTTGAGATCCTTGCGGGTTTCCGTTCGCGCACGAACGGCCGCTGCATTGCGGTGTTGGGCGATATGCTGGAACTTGGCAACCGTTCCGCCGCGGAGCATTACCGCATCGGCCGTATTGCGGCTACAAAGGCGGATGTACTTTACACCTACGGCATCAACGCCGAGCGCATGGTTTCCGGCGCAATCACCGGCGGCATGAAGCAGAAGCTGATCGAGCATTTCGACACGCATGAGGAACTGGCCCATATGCTCAAGATGCGTGCCCGTCCCGGCGATGTGATCTTATTCAAGGGCAGCCGCGGCATGCGGATGGAAAAGGCCCTTGCGCTGTTTTTCAAGGAAGAAGAGGAATAAAGAGAGTCTCGGAGGAATCCTGTATGGATGCAATGTTTTTTATCGTTCTGGGCGCGACGCTCGCTTCGTTTTTGCTGACGCTGCTGTTTGGCCGTTTTGTCATTCCCATGCTGTGCGCACTGCACGCTGGCCAGTCTATCCGTGAGGTCGGCCCGCAGTGGCATAACACCAAGGCTGGCACGCCGACCATGGGCGGCATCATGTTCATCGCTGCAATCATTCTGTGTATGGTTGGCTTCGGCTGGAAGAGCATGACGGAAAACCGCGACTATACGCATCTGTATGTGCTGGCCCTTGCGCTGTGCTACGGGCTTGTCGGCTTTGCGGATGATTTTGTCAAGGTCAAACTCAAGCGCAATCTCGGCCTGACCGCTATCCAGAAGTTCCTGCTGCAGCTTGTCGTGGCCGTCGTGTTCCTGTTTGTGCTGAAAAACAGCGGCGATTTGTCCTGCGACCTCTATATTCCGTTCTGGAATCTTGACCTTGAAATTCCGACGGCTGTCTATATGGTCTTTGCGGCTTTCGTCATTGTCGGCTGCGTCAATGCCGTCAACCTGACGGATGGTGTCGATGGCCTTTCCAGCAGCGTGACCATCCCGGTCATGGTCTTCTTTGCCACGACCTCTTATATCTATGGCCGCACGACGCTGGCGCTGCTTCCCGCGACCGTTGCGGGCGGCCTTGCAGGCTTCCTCTGCTATAACTTCCATCCTGCCAAGGTTTTCATGGGCGACACCGGTTCGCTGTTCCTCGGCGGTATGGTCTGCGGCATGGCCTTTGCGCTCGATATGCCGCTGATTCTGATTCTCGTCGGCATCATCTATCTCTGTGAGACGCTTTCCGTCATTTTGCAGGTCACCTATTTCAAGCTGACCCATGGCAAGCGCATTTTCAAAATGACTCCTATCCACCACCACTTTGAACTGTGCGGCTGGAAAGAGGAAAAAATCGTCTTCGTCTTCACCGCGATCACGCTTATCATGTGCGTGCTGGCGTATCTCGGCGTTATGAACCGGTATTAATAAGATACCGCAGCTTCAGAAAGGAGCGACCCCCTATGGCAAGCCGTTCGGACGGCATAACACGGCTGTATGAAGTCCCGCAGGTTCCCGAGTCGGAGCGTCTGCCGCAGCCGCCCAAAACAAAGGACAAGGTGCTGCTCGACGAGCGCGGCCTGCTCGATCTGCCGTTTCTGGCACTGACGGTGCTGCTTGTGCTGATCGGTGTTGTCATGGTTTTCTCGGCCTCCTACGCCCGCGCGTATTATCTGAAAGGCAATTCTACCTATTACTTCGCCCGGCAGGCGATCTTTGCCGTCGCCGGTATCGGCGGCATGCTGTTTGTCAGCCGCTTGAACTATCAGCTGTGGCGAAGCGCGTCGTTTATTATTCTTGGTGTTTCCGTTGTGTTTCTGATGCTCGTGCCGATCATCGGCTCGACGGCCAACGGTGCGAAGCGCTGGATCGAGGTTGCGGGTATCCGCTTCCAGCCCTCGGAACTTGCAAAAATCGCCATTATCATGACCTTCTCCGCCATGATCTCGACCACTCGTGATAAAATGCGCACCTTCCGCTACGGCATTGCACCCTTCGGCGCAATCATGATCGTCCTATGCGGCCTTGTCGCGCTGGAACGCCATTTTTCCTGCATCCTTATCATGCTGCTTCTCGCAGCAGCCATGCTGTTTCTGGGCGGTGTGCAGATCAAATGGTTTGCCCTCGGTGGTGTGGCGGTTGCTGTGTTCATGGTGATCTACCTCAAAACGCAGGGCTACGCCGGAAGCCGCATCACAGCCTGGCGCGATCCTGCTTCAGACCCGACGGACAACGGCTATCAGATTCTGCAGTCGCTCTATGCCATCGGCTCCGGCGGCCTGATGGGCCTCGGCCTCGGCAAAAGCCGACAGAAGTACCTGTATCTGCCCGAGGAACATAACGACTATATTTTCCCCATTCTCTGTGAGGAACTCGGTTTTGTCGGGGCCGTCGTCGTGATTTTGCTGTTTGTTCTGCTGATCGTGCGCGGCTATTATATCGCCATGCACGCGCGCGACCGTTTCGGTGCGTTGCTTGCCGCCGGTATTTCCACGCATATTGCGCTTCAGACCTTCCTCAATATCGGTGTCGTGACCAACTTCCTGCCCGCTACCGGCATCTCGCTTCCGTTCTTCTCCTACGGCGGCACGGCGCTTCTGATGCAGCTGTTTGAAGCCGGCATTGTCCTCGCCGTTTCCCGGCAGAATGACAATAAGCTTCTGTAAGGGAGGGAAGCGAATGAATATCGTCTTTACCTGCGGCGGCACGGGCGGGCATATTTATCCCGCTATTGCAGTTGCCCGCATGTTTCGTGAGCGGCAGCCGGACTGCAAGATTCTCTTTATCGGCGCAGAAGACGGCATGGAGAACAAACTTGTCCCGCGTGAAGGATTCCGGCTGGAAACTGTGAAAATTTCCAACTATCAGCGCAAGCTGACCCCTGCTGCGGTCTGGCACAATCTCGTGACCGTGCAGCGCATGGCTGCGACGTTTTCAAAAACAAAGCGAATTCTAAAGGAGTTTCAGCCCGATGTGATCGTCGGTACTGGCGGCTACGCCAGCTTCCCGGCTCTGAAAATGGGCGCGAAGCTTGGCATTCCGACTTGCGTACACGAATCGAATGCCGTTCCGGGCCTGACGACAAAGCTTGTTGCGCGTACGGCCAGCCGTGTTATGGTGTCTTTCGAGTCCAGCCGGGAGCATTACCCGGAACCCGAAAAAGTCCTCCTGACCGGAACACCTGTGCGGGAGGAATTCCTCTTTGCCAAGCGGCAGGAGGCCCGGCAGGCGTTGGGCCTCGGCGAAGAGCCGCTCGTCGTCTCCTGCTGGGGCAGCCTCGGTGCACGGGAAATGAACAAAAAAATTGCCCAGTTTATGAAGTGCGAATGCGAGGAGAACACGCCTTTTCATCACATCCACGCGACCGGCTCGTTCGGCTGGCGTTGGATGCCGGAGTATGTCAAAGAACTGGGTGTTGACCTTGCTGCACATCCGCGCATTGACATGCGCGAGTACATCTATGACATGCCGCAGGTGCTGGCAGCGGCGGATCTGATCGTTTGCCGCGCAGGTGCGGCGACCATTGCCGAGGTCTGTGCCAGCGGAACGCCCTGCATCATGGTGCCGAGTCCGAACGTGACCGGCAACCATCAGGAAAAGAATGCCCGGGTGCTTGAACGCTCCGGCGCGGCCGCAGTCGTCCGCGAAGCCGACTGCGACGGGAAAAGCCTCTATGAGACGGCAAAAGCGATTCTTTCAGATGCCGGACGGATGCGCGCCATGCGTGCCAGCGCCCGGGATATGGCTGTGGTCGATGCAGCCGAGCGCATTTATCAGACCGCACTCGACCTTGCAAAGCACTGACACGCACACAGCACACAGCGCATAGGATGGGGAAAATTCCTGTGTTTTGGAGGAATGCCCATGCCAGCGCTGCTTGTGTCCAAATCGCCTCCGCTTTCCGGTGAGGTGACGATCCACGGAGCAAAAAACAGCGTCCTGCCCATTCTGGCCGCGACGCTTCTGTGCAGAACGCCGTGTGTTCTGCATAACTGTCCAGATATTCTCGACGTGACGCACGCGCTTGCCATCCTGTGCAGCCTCGGCTGTGCGG
>ENA-ORPF01002453-ORPF01002453.1-human-gut-metagenome-genome-assembly--contig:-NODE-2453-length-12501-cov-2.371525_pt1 | contig 12501 bp, 10 predicted proteins | sample MGYA00242140_ERZ509070 | MGnify/ENA primary metagenome ERZ509070 (study PRJEB26280, sample SAMEA2338713) | human gut metagenome | biome: human gut; feature: human-associated habitat; material: faeces... | reverse complement strand
ATAAAATCATGCCAGTCTTCCCGAAACAAGAACGATCCGACCGTACCTTTTTCTGCAAAATAAAAGCCGCAACTTCCGGAAGTTGCGGCCCTCAGCGACATGCGGTATCCAAGGCGGATAAAATCACTTCGACACGACAGCCTTAAAAGTCTGACAGATCAATTTAAGATCTCCCCGGAACGAGTGGTTCGCCACATATTCCAGATTTATCCGCAACTTGTCCTGCATGATCACATCGACATAATACCGTTCCGGATCATCGACCTGCTCCAACAATTCATTCTCATTGCGGTAACGGATCGATGCCAGATCCGTTATGCCGGGACGGACATCGAGCACATGCATCTGTTCGGGGCTATAGGAACCTTGCTGTTTATCATCGGGTTTTGTGCAGCCGGCTGGATCGGTATAGATAAACTGATCTGTCTTTCACAAGGGATCAGGGCCCGTTTGGTAACCGATAATCCCTATTTTTATATTTCTTTGGTTTGTATGATCCTGGGGACCCAACTGTTTTTAGCCGGCTTTGTAGCCGAACTGGTATCCCGTTCGGCTACCGACCGCAACGTCTATCTGATAGAGAAAGAAATCTGATGCTCTTTCTCTAAAAGAAACCACCGACCTCCCCGAACATACGCTTATAAACCGCTGCCTTTTCAGGTAAGGGTTTCGGATAGGCACGGGAAGAAGAGGGCATGCGGTATAACCGGATCGTTCTACCCTCGAAATGAAAAGTCGAAAAACCTCCTACCGGTGGCTGAGAGGCTTCGACCAGAGAAAGCAAAGTGTCCGTCGCTTTCTGCCCTGTTGTCGCAATGGCTACACAGTGCGGTAATTGCCGCAGTACGTCGGACAAATCGATCTTGCGGACGATTTCCAAAAATTTATCCGAGGCATTATCTTTCTGCCGAACGACTTCCCGGCCGGAATCGGTCAAGGCAATTCCTTGCCGGATAAGAAAATCCCGGATCCGTTGTTCGCAAAATGATTTTTTATCTGCCGTCAGAAAATGTTCCTTGTCGTCGAAAAATACCAATCCAAAGATACGCCACATGTCATTCTGAAAATTAGGATAGTAAAAATCCATTTTCCAACGTTCACGTTTCGGCGGGAAACTTCCCATCATCAATAGCCTTGCCCCTTGCGGGAAGAAAGGCTCCAAGGGATGGATTTCAGTTTTTATTTCATCTGTTTTCATGCATACAAAATTAATCAAAACATGCATACTTTGGTTTATTTTACTAGTTTTGCCCCGTGCTAAAAAATCTAAAACGAAAAAAGTATGACAACGACAGCAAAAAACAAAGAAAAAATCAGGTTCAGTAAAGCATTCTGGGTGGCCAACACCGTGGAATTGTTCGAACGTGCTGCCTACTACGGTGTATTTATCGTGATCACCCTCTACCTTAGCCGTATATTGGGGTTCAATGACATTCAGGCTGCCACCATCGCAGGTACTTTCTCCGCTTTCCTTTATCTGCTGCCAACTTTTGCCGGAGCTTTGGCCGACAAAATCGGCTTCCGGAACTCTATGCTCCTGGCTTTCACCTTATTGACTATCGGTTACGGTGGTCTGGCTTTATTTCCTACCTGGCTCGAAAGTGCCGGACTGGTAGAATATGGGCATACCACCGTCTTTAAAGGCCTCACCGAGAGTGGCCTGCAATACGGCATTATCCCGATTATGGCTCTGATCGTCATCGGAGGAGCTTTTATCAAAAGTGTAATCTCGGGAACGGTGGCCAAAGAAACGACAGAAGCTACCCGGGCCAAAGGATTCGCCATCTTTTACGGCATGGTCAATATCGGTGCATTCTCGGGTAAAACCATTGTAAAACCCCTTAGAGAGGCTTTAGGGAATGAAGGATTGATCACCTTGAATTATTTTTCGGCCAGTATGACCTTTCTGGCTCTCATAGCGATCTGGTTTTTCTATAAAAGTGCTCAACACAGCGGAGAGGGAAAAACTTTCCGGCAAATCTGGAATGCTCTATTAAAAGTATGTTCTAACGGCCGGCTGATCATCCTGATCCTGATCATTACGGGTTTCTGGATGGTACAACATCAATTGTATGCAACCATGCCCAAATACGTACTCCGTCTGGCCGGGGAAGGCGCATCCCCTTCCTGGTATGCCAATGTCAACCCTTTGGTCGTAGTGCTGTGTGTCAACCTGGTCACCCAGCTGATGCGTCACCGGACAGCCCTTACTTCGATGACCGTCGGAATGTTTATCATGCCGTTGTCCGCTTTGTGCATGGCTTCGGGAAATATGCTGAATCCGGAATCGACCATTCTGACCATGCACCCGGTAGCTTTTATGATGGTTGTAGGTATCGTCTTCCAGGGACTGGCGGAAACTTTTATTTCCCCGCGTTTTCTGGAATATTTCTCCCTGCAAGCCCCCAAGGGCGAGGAAGGATTATACCTGGGTTTCAGCCACCTGCATTCGTTTTTGTCTTCCATTTTAGGATTCGGACTTTCCGGCTATTTATTAAGTAAATATTGCCCTGACGAAAGCCTGTTCGCCACTCGTAGCGAATGGCTCGCTGCCAGCAGTAATGCCCATTACATCTGGTATTATTTTGCTGTAATCGCACTGGCTTCCGCCATTGCCCTGATCATCTACGGCCAAGTTGTCAAGCGCCTCGATCAGGCAAAAGCATAAAATAACAGCATCGGTTGTAAAGTCCGTAAAGTTTGTAAAGTCGATGGCCTTCGGGGATACTTTATAAACTTTACGGACTCTCCATTTTATAAACTATCGCCTTCTTTCTTCAGATTCTAAAGTTAAAAATAAACCTTTCCGGCTAAAGCCCGTTTGATATAAAAATTGAAACGTTTAAATTATGGCAAACATAGCAGAGCAAATTGTAGATATGCTGGTAAAAGCCGGTGTAAAAAGAATTTATGCTGTCACAGGTGACAGTTTAAATAAGATTAACGATGCTGTCCGCAAAGACGGCCGGATTCAGTGGATTCACGTACGTCACGAAGAAACCGGAGCTTTTGCTGCCGGAGCAGAAGCCCAGCTTCACGGCGACCTGGCCTGTTGTGCAGGTAGCAGCGGTCCCGGCCATGTGCACCTGATCAACGGGCTCTATGACGCCCACCGTTCAGGGGCTCCTGTCTTAGCCATCGCTTCTACCATTATTTCAGGTGAATTCGGAACGACCTACTTCCAGGAGACCGGCACCATCCGCCTGTTCGACGACTGCAGTTATTACAACCAATTAGCGACTACACCGGGGCAACTCCCCCGCATGCTACAGGGGGCAATACAAACCGCTCTCTCCCGCAGAGGAGTCAGTGTCATCGGTATCCCCGGAGATTTGACCGGAGAAAGCCAGGTCAATATTCCTTCTTCAGAGATCAACTATCCGACTCATCCCCGCACCTGTCCATCGGATACCGAATTACAGGCGCTGGCCGATCTGTTGAACAACAATAGCAATATAACCCTGTTTTGTGGCATCGGAGCCAAAGATGCACACGAAGAAATCGTCGAATTGTCCCATCGGTTGAAAGCCCCGGTAGCCTATTCTTTCAAAAGTAAAATGGAAATCCAATATGATAATCCCAATGAAGTAGGGATGACCGGCTTATTAGGCATGGCATCGGGTTACAACAGCATGCATGCGGCCGATGTACTGGTTTTATTAGGTACCGATTTCCCGTACGGCCCGTTTTTACCGACTCACAATAAAATCGTTCAGATCGACATCGATCCCAGTCACCTGGGCCGAAGAGCCAAAGTACAAATGGGGCTATGCGGAGATATCAAGACGACACTCGAAGCTTTATTACCTCTTTTACAAGCCAAAAGCGACAAAAGCTTTCTGAACGATCAGTTGCTCGGTTATTCCAAAGTAATTAAAGACCTGAATGCTTACGTCGAAAACAAAGGCAGTGATAATAAGATTCACCCGGAATATGTCATGGCGATGGTCGACGAAACTGCTCAGGCAAATGCTATTTTTACCGTCGATACGGGTATGACCTGTGTCTGGGGAGCCCGTTACCTGAAAGCTTCCGGCCAGCGAAAGATGTTAGGCTCTTTCAATCACGGCACAATGGCCAACGCTATGCCCCAGGCTATAGGAGCATCGTTCGCCTATCCGGGCAGACAGGTGATCGCTCTCTGCGGCGACGGAGGCATCTCTATGTTACTGGGTGATCTGGCAACCATCGCCCAATATAAGCTACCGGTCAAGATTATTGTATTCAATAACCGTTCTTTGGGTATGGTAAAACTCGAAATGGAAGTCGCCGGCCTGCCGGACAACGAAACCGACATGCAAAATCCGGATTTTGCCCTGGTGGCTCAAGCGATGGGTATAAAGAGCTATACCGTCAGCCGTCCGGACGATGTACTCCCGGTATTGGTCGAAGCCTTGAACTCACCGGAAGCTGCTCTACTGAATGTAATGACCGATCCGAATGCACTGGCTATGCCCCCGCAAATAGAATGGAATCAAATGACCGGATTCGCACAAGCCATGTATAAAATGTTATTGACCGGCCGGACACAGGAGATTATCGATACGATCAATTCCAATTATAAACACCTGAAAGAAATTTTATAAAGACAATTCCAGCCTCAACGACAATGTCACATTTCTGTCATTAAATAGTAACATGGATAAAATACATTCGTAATTAAATCAATACATTGTATTTTATCCATGAAAGTAACAAAGAAAAAAGGTGAGATTCCCTACCTGGAAAGGGATATCAGTTGGATGTATTTTAACCGGAGAATCCTGTCCGAAGCAGAAAAAGCCCCGGTTCCTTTACTCGAACGGTTATCCTTTCTGGGAATCTACTCCAATAATCTGGACGAATTTTACAGGGTACGGGTAGCCACCCTCAACCGAATCATCGAATATGAGGATAAAACCATTAAGGCAGAGAGAGAAACCGCCATTCAAACCTTCAGGGAAATCAGCCGGTTGAATGCCCTGTATACACAAAAATTCGAGGAAACATTTACAGCAATAAATACAGCACTCCGGCAAAACCGGATTTACCTCCTGAACGAACAAGAATTACAGGAGGAGCAAGCCAACTATATCCGTGAATTTTACAAAACACAACTGATCGGCTCTACGACCCCGCTTTTCACTTCTTCTTTCCGTCATTTCAGTGACCAACCCGACGACCATATCTATCTGAGCGTCTGTCTGCAAACCACAGGAAAAACTAAAAAAGATTTTGCTATTATCGCTTTGCCGGTGCAATCATACGGCCGTTTTATCCGGATCCCCGGCGATGACGACCGCATATGCCTGATGTTCCTGGACGACATCGTCCGCTTTTGCCTTCCCCTGATATTCAACGGTCGGCCTTACGACCACTTCGAGGCTTACACGTTCAAGTTCACTAAAGACGCAGAAATGGAACTCGATTCAGATCTTCGGAACAGCATTATGCAAAAAATATCGAAGGGGGTGAAAAGCAGAAAAAACGGGGAACCTATCCGGTTGGTATACGACAGCCGGATGCCTGCGGTTATGCAGCGCCACCTCAGCCGGATGCTTTGTATGGACCGCTGGGATACTCAGGTCGGAGCCGGTAGATACCAAAATCTGAAAGATCTGATGAAATTTCCCGATTGTAAACGTGACGATTTAAAATATCCCCCTCAGCCTCCATTGTTCAAAACGGACTTTTCAGGGGACGACAGCATCTTGAATCCCATCCGTACCCGCGATCTCTTCCTGCACTATCCCTATCACAGTTTTTCTTCTTTCTTGCGTGTACTCCGGGAAGCCACGATCGACCCGAACGTCAAAGCCATAAAAATGACCCTTTACCGGGTAGCGAAAAATTCCAAGGTTATCCAAACTTTAATCGCAGCAGCCAGAAACGGGAAAAAAGTAACTGTAGTTATCGAACTACTCGCCCGTTTCGACGAAGCATCGAATATCAGCTGGTCTAAACAAATGCAAGACGCCGGAATCAAAGTCGTATTCGGAGTCGAAGGTCTGAAAATACACGCAAAACTAGTATATATATCGGGTAGACAGGGAGATATCGCCTGTGTCAGTACCGGAAATTTTCATGAAGGGAATGCCACCCGATATACCGACGTCACCCTTTTTACCGCACGCAAAACCCTGGTAAAAGAAGTCCGGCATGTCTTCGACTTTATTGAGAAACCTTATCTACCCGTAAAATTCAAAGAATTACTGGTCTCTCCCAACGATATGCGTTCCAAACTATTGAAATTGATCGAAGAGGAAGTCAAAAATGCCAAAAAACAAAAACCGGCCCGAATATTAGGAAAGGTAAACCATATTACAGACCGGACATTGATCGCTAAGCTTTATGAAGCTTCGGCCGCAGGCGTAAAGATCGACCTGGTGGTACGAGGTAATTGTTCTATCGTCACAGGAATCCCGGGAATAAGCGAAAACATCCGGATCAACGGAATTATCGACCGTTATCTGGAACATTCGCGAATTTTCATTTTCGAAAATGCAGGTGACATGATCTGCCTGACAGGTTCTGCCGACTGGATGCCCCGGAATCTGGACAACCGGATCGAAGTACTTACCCCCGTTTATGATAAGGAAATTCAAACCGAATTGAAACGAATCGTCGAATATGGCCTGAAAGACTCTCTGCAGGGACGACAAGTCGACGGCACAGGACAGAATATCCCCTGGGAAAACGAAGACCATTCGCTATTCCGGTCACAATCGGCCTTATATCACTATTATCAGGAAGACATACAAGGAATCACAACTAATAACATACCCCATGAGTAAAGTAAATTATGCAGCGATCGATATCGGCTCCAATGCAGTCAGATTATTGATCAAAAGTATCAATCCCGAAACATCGGAACAGTTGTTTACAAAAGAGCTCCTTCTAAGGGTTCCCCTGCGTCTGGGAGAAGAAGTATTTACACAAGGTGAAATACCGGCCAGTAAAGCTAAAAAACTACTCCGTCTGATGAAGGCTTATCGGCAACTGATGAAAATATACGAAGTCGATGCCTATCGGGCTTGTGCCACATCGGCAATGCGGGATGCCGCAAACGGGAAAGAAGTAATCGAAACCATCACCCGGAAGTCAGGTATCCGGATAGATATTATCAACGGAGAGGAAGAAGCCCGTTTGGTATACGATAATCACATCGAATACCTGGCGGATAAAAACGCCGATTATATCTATGTCGACGTCGGGGGAGGTAGCACGGAAATCAGCTTGATCCATCAAGGAATACTCCGCAGTTCACGTTCTTACAACATCGGAACCGTACGTCTGTTGAAAGGGAAAGTCGTTCCCAGCGTATACAACCGTTTGAAAAGAGACCTGAATAAATTGCGGGAACAATACCCGGTAATCACGATCATCGGGTCCGGTGGAAATATCAATAAATTGTTCCGGTTAGCTAAACTTCCGGCCAAAAATAAAATGACTCTCCCGGTAGAAAAATTAGTACAACTCAACAACACTCTAAAAAACTATTCCTTAGAAGAACGTGCCCGGTTATACAATCTGAAACCCGACCGTGCGGATGTCATTACCAATGCCGCAGATATCTTCCTGCTAGTCGCAGAGCATACCCAAGCGAAGCATATCGTCGTGCCTACCATCGGCCTGGTCGACGGTATCATCGACAGTCTCTACCTGCAACACCACAAAACCCCGGAAGAACAAATCCCCCTCCCCATTTATTAATAAATACAGATAATAGTAAATTTTTCAAATAAACCGTTAAAATTTCGACTTCAACCCTCAATGATATCAATAGATACCGATTAGTATAATAAAGACAGGTATTTTTTTAATCATTTTTTTTACGTAATCTTGCAGTTTAAATGGTGTGTTAATTTCTGAGAAGGAATTACGCAAGTTAATAATAAAATAAATTACTATGTCACTTAAAAGGAATATTCTTGACTTAAGAAAGAGGAAAGAAATTGTACTTCAGGGTGGTGGCGAAGATGCTATCAAAAAGCAGGCCGCCATGGGTAAATTGACAGCCCGTGAGCGTATCGAGGGGATTTTGGACAAAGGTTCTTTCCACGAGTACGACATGTTCGTAGAGCACCAATCTAAGGATTTTGATATGGACAAGAAAGTTCTTCACGGCGACGGTGTCGTTATCGGTACCGGTACTGTCTATGGAGAACCCGTTGCTATTTATGCTCAGGATTTCACTGTTGCAGGAGGTTCGTTAGGACTGATGCACGCCCGTAAAATCACCAAAATTATGGATCATGCCATCAAAATGCGGATGCCGATCATCGGTATCAACGACTCGGGTGGTGCACGTATCCAGGAAGGGGTGGATTCACTGGCCGGTTATGGAGAAATTTTCTTCCGCAATACACAGGCTTCCGGTGTTATCCCTCAATTGTCCGTTATTCTGGGTCCTTGTGCTGGTGGAGCCGTTTATTCTCCGGCATTGACCGATTTCGTATTTGTGGTAGATAATATTTCCAAAATGTTCATCACAGGTCCGGAAGTAGTAAAAACAGTACTGGGAGAAGAAGTTAGTATGGAAGACCTCGGAGGAGCACGCGTTCATGCCTGTATCAGTGGAAATGCCCACTTCTTTGCCTCTACAGAAGCAGAATGTTTCGAACAAATAAAAAAACTGCTCACCTTTATCCCCTGGAACAATCAACGTAAAGCGAAAGCCTTTCCGTCAAAAGCTCCGAAAGCAGAATACAATATCGAAAAAATCCTTCCTGCAGATCCTACCCAGCCTTATGATGTAAGAGATATTATCAAAGCCGTTGCCGACGATTCCGATTTCTTCGAGGTACAACAGGACTTTGCACAGAATATCGTTGTCGGATTCGGTCGGGTAGATGGAGAAACGATCGGTTTCGTGGCCAATCAACCGTTGGTATTAGCCGGTGTATTGGATTGCGACTCTGCCGATAAAGCAGGCCGGTTTATCCGTTTCTGCGACGCATTCAATATTCCGATCGTGACCTTCGAAGACATGCCGGGATATCTACCGGGCGTTGAACAGGAATATATGGGTGTGATCCGCCACGGAGCAAAAGTATTGTATGCTTATAGTGAAGCTACCGTACCTAAAGTGACGGTAATCCTGCGTAAAGCTTACGGTGGTGGATACATCGCCATGAACTCACGCCACCTGAAAGCCGACTTTATGTTTGCCTGGCCGACAGCCGAAATCGCCGTAATGGGACCGGAAGGGGCAGCAAACATTATTTTCCGTAAAGAAATAAAAGAATCTGCTAATCCGGAAGAAACACGGAAGCAGAAAGTTGCCGAATATCGCGAGAAATTTGCTAATCCTTATGTAGCAGCTTCCAAAGGATATATCGACTCGGTGATCGAACCGTCGGAAACACGCCTGTTATTGAAACATTCTATCGAAGTTTCCGGTAATAAAACCGTTATGACACCTGCTAAGAAACACGGAATTCCTCCGTTCTAACAGTGTTCAGAGTTTATAAAGTCCAGGAATTCCCGGACTTTTAAACTGAAAGACTTAAAAGTTTCAGAACCACTAAAAAGGAGGTAAAATGACTGTTAAATATGAAAAATTCCTGCTGAATGGCGTAGAATATAAAACTCAGCTTACCCAGAAATGGGTAAACCGAAAAAAATGGGAAGAACCGAATCCCTATCTGCTGACTTCACACATTCCGGGAACCATTATGCAAATCGAAGTGAAAGAGGGCCAGGAAGTCCAGGAAGGAGATGTTCTTCTGATTCTTCAGGCTATGAAGATGAATAACAAACTGGCTGCACCATTTTCGGGTAAAATCAAAAAAATACATGTCAACTCAGGAGATAAAATTCCGAAGGGGACATTGATGATCGAAATGGAAGAAAATGAAGCTGTCTGAATACAGCTGATCTGTTATGCTGATGTGCTAATATGTAAATGTGCCGACCACAGGAGCGTATTAACATATCAGCATTTGTATTTATAATAATGGCAGGTATAATGAATTGGTAAAGTTGATAAAGTCCAAAGACTTTATCAACCAATTTAATTCTGCAATTTATGTCGTTACAAAGATTTCAAAGGTTACAAGGATCTTAGACGTGAATCCTGACCATTATAACCGTTGTAACTTTTGTAACTGTTGTAAGTGAAAAGGTATGAGTTTTTTTGTCGCTAAAAATATTATTAAAAATTATGCCAATCACCGGGCTTTGGACGATGTATCTATCGAAATCCCGGAAGGAGCTATTTATGGATTGTTAGGCCCCAACGGAGCCGGAAAGACTTCTCTGATCCGAATTATAAACCAGATTACAGGACCGGATTCGGGTGAACTTTATTTTAAAGACCATAAACTGGAACCTGCCGACATGAACCGCATCGGTTATCTGCCTGAAGAAAGAGGCCTCTATAAAAAAATGAAAGTCGGTGAACAGGCCGTTTATCTGGCTCGTCTGAAAGGAGTGAGCCGTCATGACGCGATTCAACAATTGAAAGCCTGGTTCGAGAAATTCGGAATCGAGGCCTGGTGGGATCGGAAAGTAGAAGAATTATCCAAAGGAATGGCCCAAAAGGTGCAATTCATCACCACCGTCCTGCACGAACCGGAAATGCTGATTTTTGATGAACCGTTCAGCGGATTCGACCCCATCAATGTCGAACTCCTAAAAAAAGAAATACTGGAACTGCGCAAAAAAGGAACGACCATTATTTTTTCCACCCACAATATGGCTTCCGTCGAGGAAATCTGTAGCCATATTGCCTTGATTAACAAATCAAAAAAAATTATCGAAGGCCCGATCAATCAGATCCGGAATAAGTATGCCAACAATACTTACCGACTCATCTGTAAATATCAACCGGATTTTCATCCGCAAGAAGTGATCGGAGAAGAATATGAACTGCTTTCCGAAAAAATAGAAGACGGACAACACGAACTGGTCCTGCAACGCCTCGTGGCTTGTCCGACCAATACTTTATTACGTCGTCTGCTCGACAAAACCGATATTATCTCTTATCAAAAGGTCATACCGGGAATGAACGATATCTTTATCAAATTAGTGAAAGGAGAAATGGTTAACGACATCAAACAGGAAGAATAATTCACTTCGTAAACCCCAAATCATAAATCTGAAATGAATAAAACGCTTATCATCATAGGACGCGAATTTACAACCAGAGTACGGAAAAGAAGTTTTCTGGTACTGACACTCGTCGTCCCCATTCTTTTAGCCGGTTTTTATGCTTTCCTGATGTGGATGCTTCTGAAAGACGACACACAGGACCGTAAAATTGCAGTGATCAATCAGTCAGTACTCGAGACACCATTCGAGCAAATCAACAACAATACATTCGAATATCTGAATACCCCGGTCGATGAATCGGGAGCTTCGGAATTTCTCCGGCAACATGACTATTACGCCCTGATTTCAATCCCGGAAAATATTATGGATCACCCGGAAATTCCGGTCTATTCTTTCTCTCAGGTTCCTATGGAATTGAAAAATGAAATCGCGGCCCAATTGCGCAAAAAAATTGAAGACATAAAAAGAGCAAAAGTCATTGCCGAATCACAAGTCCCCGATTTGGAAGAACAATTATCGGCCACACAAACACCTGTACTGGTGCGTACGTTAAAGATCACCGACTCGGGCGAAGCCAAAGAAAGCTCGTCGGAAGTCGCTTCGGCTATCGGATTGATCGGCGGCATGATTATCTACTTCTTTATATTCATGTATGCCTCTCAAGTCATGAAAGGAGTGATCGAAGAAAAAACAAACCGGATTATCGAGGTATTGGTCTCTTCTGTCAAACCGTTTCAATTTCTGTTAGGTAAAATCATCGGAGTAGCAGCTGTCGGCCTCGTACAATTCCTGATTTGGGTAGTATTCGGCCTTGTGCTGATCCTGGTCATGCAAACATTCTTCCTGCCGGGTATCGATCTGGAAGCACTGAGAAATGCCGGCAACCTGGCCGGCGGCCTGCCGGATATAGCCGGTACAGGGAATCTGAGCGCTGAAAAAATACAAATCATCCAAAAGGTTGCGATGACCATCGACCCGATCTTTATCATTAAATTCCTGGCCTCTTTCTTATTCTATTTTATCGGAGGCTACCTGTTATATGCTTCTTTATTCGCCGCTATCGGTGCTGCCGTCGATAACGAAACCGACTCGCAACAATTCCTGACCCCTTTGTCGATTATCCTCGTCATCGGGTTATACATCGGTTTCGCCGCCATGAAAAGTCCCGAATCCCCGATGGTATTCTGGAGTTCCTTGATCCCGTTCACCTCACCGATCGTTATGCTGGTCCGTATCCCCTTCGGAGTACCGACCTGGGAAATCCTGACCTCTATGGCATTATTAATCGTCAGTTTTATCTTTTTTACCTGGCTATCCGGAAAAATTTACCGCATCGGTATTTTAATGTATGGCAAAAAAGTCACTTGAAACTTTAACAGAATCAATGTTTTATGTATTATTGGCATTATCTCAAGGAGACAAATGTGGTACCGAAATAACAGATTTTATTTGCAATTTAACGCGACA
>ENA-ORPF01002438-ORPF01002438.1-human-gut-metagenome-genome-assembly--contig:-NODE-2438-length-12579-cov-4.068029_pt1 | contig 12579 bp, 9 predicted proteins | sample MGYA00242140_ERZ509070 | MGnify/ENA primary metagenome ERZ509070 (study PRJEB26280, sample SAMEA2338713) | human gut metagenome | biome: human gut; feature: human-associated habitat; material: faeces... | reverse complement strand
AAGATATTACAGAGGATGTGGAAGTATATGATCGAGACCATTGCCGCCGTCAATCAGGCGGTGAACAGCTTTATCTGGGGCATCCCCGCCATGGTGTGCATCATTGGCGTGGGGCTGCTGCTCAGTGTCCGCACGGGCTTTTTGCAGATCCGCAAATTCCCCTACGCCATCCGCACCACCGTGGGCCGGATGTTCCGCAAGCGGGACGCCTCGGACGGTGCCATGACCCCCTTTCAGGCGGTGTGCACCGCGCTGGCGGGCACAGTGGGCACCGGCAACATTGCCGGTGTGGCGGGTGCTATTGCCATCGGCGGCCCGGGTGCCGTGTTCTGGATGTGGTGCTCTGCCCTGCTGGGCATGTGCACCAAGTTCGCCGAAGTCACGCTGGCGGTGTACTACCGTGAGCGCAGCGAGACCGGCGAATGGGTAGGCGGCCCCATGTACTACATTAAAAACGGCCTGAGCAAGCATTGGCAGTTTCTTGCTGTGCTGTATTCCCTGTTCGGCGTGCTGACCGTGTTCGGCACCGGCAATGCCACACAGGTGAACACCATCGTTGCGGCCATTGACACTGCCCTGCTGGAGTACGGCATCGTGGGCAGCGGTTCTCTTTCCACCCTGAACCTTGTGGTGGGCATCATCGTGACCCTGCTGGTAGCGCTGGTGCTGCTGGGCGGCATCAAGCGCATTGGCAGCGTGAGCGAAAAGCTGGTGCCCTTTATGGCGCTGTTCTATATCGCGCTGGCCGTGGGCGTCATGGTGCTGAATTTTGAGCGTCTGCCCTATGTGTTCAAGTCCATCGTTGCCGGTGCGTTCGATCCCGCTGCATTCACCGGCGGCACCATCGGCAGCCTGTTCGTCAGCATGCAGAAGGGTGTCTCCCGCGGCATCTTCTCCAACGAGGCCGGCCTTGGCACCGGCTCCATCGCCCACGCCTGCGCCGACACCAAAAAGCCGGCCAAGCAGGGCATGTTCGGCATCTTTGAAGTATTTGCGGATACCATCGTCATCTGCACCCTGACCGCCATGGTCATCCTGTGCAGCGGCACTCCCGTGAATTACGGCACTGCTGCCGGTGCAGAGCTAACCATCAGCGGCTTCACCACCACCTACGGTGGGTGGGCATCGGTCTTTACCGCTGTGGCGCTGTGCTGCTTTGCCTTTTCCACCATCATCGGCTGGGGCCTGTACGGTTCCCGGTTCCTGGTGTTCCTGTGCCGCAGCGATAAGGTGGCAAAGCCCTTCTTTCTGGTCTACTCCTTTGTGTCCATTCTGGGCGCAACGATGGATCTGGGCCTGCTGTGGAGCATTGCGGATACCTTCAACGGCCTGATGAGCATTCCGAACCTGCTCGCGCTGCTGCTGCTTTCCGGCACAGTGGTCAGGCTGACCCGGGAATTTTTTGCATCTGAGGGCTGATTGCCCACAACAAAAGAGGCTGTTGCACTTTCGGCTAAAACGATGCGCAACAGCCTCTTTTATTATCCCCTTATTCTGCCCGCGTCCGGCTCTTTTCAACTCAGACAGTTCATGTTACAATAGGTTCATTGGATAAACAGCACTGAAAAATGGACGGAGGAAAAGGATTTTGGATTTTTATGGAACCATCGGCCCGGCCTGTGGGCAACTGGAGACCCTGCAGCGCATGGTGGAAGCCGGCATGACCGGCATCCGCATGAATCTTTCCCACGGACCGCTGACCGCACACGCTGACTGGCTGGCAATGATCCGCGCAGCCGGCATCCGGCAGCTGCTCATCGAGCTGCAGGGTCCGGAGCTGCGCATCGGCACGCTGGCAGAGCCTGTCACTCTGGTTGAGGGCAGTTCTGTACGCCTTGGCGCAGACGGCATTCCCTGCCCGGCAGCTCTGGTGCAGGCCGCTGCACCCGGACAGCAGCTTCTGCTGGACGACGGGAAACTTCTGGTGCAGGTGACGCAGACCCTGCCGGGTGCCCTTTTGTGCACAGTGGTACGCGGCGGAACGCTGCAGAGCCGCAAGAGCATTGCTGCGCCGGGCCTTGCAGTGCACTCTCCTGCCCTGACCGAAGAAGACCTGCAGAACCTGAAAATTGCAAAGCAGTGCGGTGTTACCGGCGTGATGCTGCCCTTTGTGCGCGGCAAGGCAGACATTCTGGCCCTGCGCAGCGCCTTAGAGCAGGCAGACGCAGCAGACATCCGCATTTTTGCCAAAATTGAAAACATGGCTGGGGTGCGTGCCCTGCCGGAATTTCTGCACCTTGCAGATGAGATCGTCATTGCCCGGGGCGACCTTGGCAACGCCATGCCGCTGTGGGAGCTGCCCCGCTGCCAGAAGCAGATTTCTGCTGCCTGCCGGGCTGCCGGTGTACCTTTTATGGTGGTGACCCAGATGCTGGACAGCATGTGCACCCGCGCCGTGCCCACCCGGGCCGAGGTGAGCGACATCTACAACGCCGTATTGGACGGTGCCTCCAGCGTCATGCTGACCGGCGAAACAGCTGCCGGGCAATACCCGGTGCAGGCCATGGAATATCTGGTGCGCACAGCACGCACCGCGATGTGATACGTGCTGATTTAGAATGCCCTCCGCTGCGCTCTGGGCATCGTCAGAGGAAGAATTATTTTTTATTTGGGATTCCGAAAAGTCTGCGGACTTTTCGGAATCCCTTTTTCACAGAAAGGGGTCGTGACCGAGAGTGGCAGCTTTCATTTCTGCATTTTGGAAAGCCTGTAATAATTGTTGTAGATGTCGTTTTCCGCTACGGGCCCTCCCGTGAAAAGGCCAATCGGGAAAATCCGCAGATTTTCCCGATTGGCAAATATAAATAATATTCCGCTAAAAATGCCCAGAGCGCAGCGGAGGGCGTTTTCAAATCGTCCCGCACAGAAGTTTTTCCGCAAAAAATCGGCAAAAGGATAGCTTCTTTTGTCCGCTTCCTGTATAATAAAGGTAAAATCAACTGAATTCAGAAAGGTTTATCGTTTATGGGCATCGTAGTCATCGGAGCTGTTTTTGTGGATATCAAGGGGTATCCCCTGTCTGCCTACATTCCCGGCGGACGCAACGCCGGGCGCATTGAGCAGGTGCATGGCGGTGTGAGCCGCAATGTGGTGGAGGATATCGCCAATGTAGAGCTGCGTCCTACCTTTGTCAGTCTGGTGGACGACACCGGCATGGGACAGGATGTGATCAACAAGCTGGAAAATCATAAGGTGAACACCCGCTACATCCTGCGTGTGCCGGACGGCATGGGCACCTGGCTGGCCATCTTTGACAACGACGGCGATGTGCACGCAGCCATTTCCAAGCGGCCGGACACCACTCCCCTCACCGGCCTGCTGAAGGAAAAGGGAGATGAGATCTTTGCCGACTGTGACGCCATTGCACTGGAGCTGGATCTGGAAAAGGAAACTGTAAAGCAGGTGCTGCACTATGCCAAAAAGTACCATAAGAAGGTCTTTGCTGCCATTTCCAACATGAGCATCGCTATGGAGCGCCGGGACTTTTTGCAGCAGATCGATTGCTTTGTGTGCAACCAGCAGGAAGCCGGGCTGCTCTTTTCGGACGACTACGACCACCTGAGCCCCGAGGAAATGCGCAAAGTGCTGGCCGCCAATGTACACAGCGCCAACATTCCCAGCATGGTGATCACCATGGGCGGTCAGGGTGCCGTGTACGCCCGTGCCAACGGCGGATCCGGCATCGTGCCCGCCAAGAAGGTGGACGTTCTCGACACCACCGGTGCCGGTGACGCCTTCTTTGCCGGCACGGTCATCGGCCAGACCTACGGCAAGACTCTGGCCGAGTCCTGTGAGATCGGCAGTCGTCTGGCTGCATCGGTCATCTGCATCACCGAGAACGTCTGTCCCCGCTTCCGCCCGCTGGAATTTGGGCTGGACGTCCCTGTGGTGGACTGAGAAACCGTTTTCATAAGCACCTGCTATAAAGCCATCATCTAAAAAAGACAGAGGAGCTTTTATGCTGCCTCTGTCTTTTTGTCTTTTCGGTTTCCACGCAGATGCGAGCCGGAAGGACTTTTACTTTTCCTGGATCTGCTTGCCGGTCAGGTGTTCGATCGTGATCTCGTAGAGCTGTACGCCCTTGATGGCTTTTGCGATTTCTTTTTCCACCTCTTCCCTGCCGGGATAATACTTCAGGCCCAGTTCCCGCACGCGGGCCTCGGTGGCGGCTGCATCCTCGACCAGCCTGCAGCGGCCAAAGACCACTGTGCTCTGCACATAGGGGGCCCAATCGCCCGGCTCAAAGTGCTCATTGCCGTAAACGGTAAAGCAGACCTTATCGTTCTTTTTCAGTGCATCCACTTTATGTCCGGACTTTGCACCGTGAAAATAGATCTTATCCCGTTCCTGATCGTAGAAATAGTTGACCGGAATGGCAAATGGATAGCCGTCATCGCCGTTGACGGCCAGCACACCCCGCCGGGACTGCTTCAGCAGATGTTTTGCTGCTTCCTCCGGGATCTCCCGGTTCGCTCTTCTCATGGGTCTGAACATCTTTGCTTTCCTCCCCGATATTGCACTTTCATCATAAGTAGTCTGCTGCCCTTTGGCGGTCAGCTTCCTTTGGTAATGCGGATCAGCGTTTTATCCAGCTGAATGGTGCGGTTCCACGGGTTCAGGATGATGCCGCTGATCTCCGGCACGGCAAGCGCTGCATCAAACAGCTTGTCCATATCCACAAGAAAGGTGGACTGCACCGGATCGGCTCCCTTCAGTTCTTCCTCAAAGCTGGTGAATGCATACCACCAGCTTGCACCGTCGGCGGTCCGGATGGTCCGGAGCTGCATCTGTTCACTGCCCAAATTGGGTTCCACCGCCACGACGAACTGGCCGTGTTCCTTCATGCGCCGCCGGATGACGGTGAGGGTGTGGGCCAGCTGTTCCTGTGTGGCCTCCTGCTGCAGGGCGTACACCGCCTGCTCGATTTTTTCGTTTCCGTTCAGGCCTTCGTCTTTGGGTCGATTCATTGAAGTTGGTTCCTTTCCATTGTGTTTTGGCGGAGGGAATACGTGCAGCTCATCACAGCAGCAGATCGAACAGGCCGATCATCACCGGCATTGTGATGATGGAAAGCAGCGTGGTGAGCACATACAACGCGCTGGAATGCGCTGCATCGCGGTCGTACAGCTGGGCCATGGAGGTAACGGTGGCGCAGGCGGGGGTAATGGCGGCAAGGTACACCGTCATGAGGATGTTTTTGCCATCAGCCACCCAGCTGGAAGCATGGCAGACCAATAGCAGCACCAGCACGACCAGCGGGCACACCACAAGCCGCAGCACGGTGGGCAGGTAGTTGCGGCGGGTACAGAACACATCCCGCAGCGGCTTTTCTGCAATGGCCATACCCGCCAGCAGCATGCCCATGGGGCCTATCATATCACCCATGGTGCTCATGGTGTTCTGCAGCGGCGCAGGCAGCGCCACACGGAACCAGTACAGCAGCGCACCGGCCGCAATGGCGATCATATTGATGTTGGAAAAAACTTTTTTCCAGTCCAGCGCACGGTCGCCCTGCAAAAGAGAACTGGCATGCGTCCACAGCAGGATCAGCTGTACAATGATAAATGCGCAGGAATAGATGACATACTCATCGCCCAGCAGGGCCCTGACCAGCGGGATCACCAGCGCCGCCGCGTTGCTGTAGATCACATTCACCTGTTCCACGGCATCCAGCTTCAGCGGACGGCTCAGCAGTGCACTGATCCCCAGCAGCACTACATGGATAGCCGCCGCAATAGCCATGGAGTACAAAAGTCCCTTGCGGATCTCTGGCGTGTCGTTGATCTGGAACGCATTGATGATGACACAGGGCGTGACCAGATATACCATAACCACCGAGAGCACTTTGCTGTCACTTGCCTTCAGCAGCCCTGCTTTGACCACGGCGTAGCCCATGATCAGGATCAGGAACAGCTGCGCGATCTGCTGGGCCAAAAGAATGCTGATCTGCATTGTTTTTCCTCTTTTCCGTCTTGTGTTGTAAAAGCCCAAAAGGAGAGCCGCCTTTCTGCAAGGCAGCTCTCCCCTTTTGATTTTATTTGCCGTTCGTCAGCCGCGCCACATGCAGCGCCAGATAGGCTGTCTCCTCATTGGGCAGGAACACGCCGTACTTGCGCAGAATAAAGGTGCGTATTTTTTCCGCACAGGTCACTGCCGCCGGGTAGTTCTGCTGCATCTGCTGGAACAGGAAGTCGTCCTCACTGTCCATCAGCTTGCCGGAGAAGAACCGCTCTGCAAAATACTGCAGATGGCTCACGAACCGTGCATAGTGGATGCTCTCCGCGCTGACCGGGCAGTGCATACTGTAGGTGACGATATTGGACAGCTCACTGATGAACTGTGCCGCCCGCATGGCATCGTAGCCGGCCTGCGGGTCCTGCCGTGCATTGACGATGTGGAACGCGATATTGCCCGCTTCTTCGTCCGGAAGCTCGATGTCAAGCTTTGCCCTGACTTTTTGCAGGCCGCGCCGGCCCACCGCATACTCCTTGGGATAAAAGTGCTTGATCTCCCAGAAGATGCGGTTGGTCACCACAAGGCCCTTCTGCTGGCGCTCCACCGCAAAATGCAGATGGTCGGTCAGCAGCAGGTAGATGTGGGCTGAAAGCTTGACCCCCAGCGACTGCTCTGCATCGTCCACGATGTCCTGTGTCAGATCCAGATAGACCGCCGGAATGCTGGAAAACAGCTCCAGCATGGGCTGTGCATCCGGGTTGGACAGCGGAAGGAACACACGGTCTGAGGGCTGCCGCTCAATGGGTTCGCCGGCCTTGCGTCCATAGCCGATGCCCTTGCCCAGCAGGATGGATTCCTCGCCGCTGTCATCCTGCACCAGCACAACGCTGCTGTTCAGCACCTTTTGGATGTGCATCGGTCCCTCCTCCTTCCGTTGAAACCTTAAGACTGCCGCTTAGTCCAGATCTTCGCCGTTGGAAGCAATGACCTTTTTGTACCAGTAGAAGCTGTCCTTACGGCTGCGGGCCAGAGTGCCGTTGCCCATATCATCCTGATCCACATAGATAAAGCCATAGCGCTTGGACATCTGGTTGGTGGATGCAGAGATCAGGTCGATGGGTGCCCATGTGGTGTAGCCCCACATTTCAACACCCTCATCGATGGCCTTGCCCATCTCGCTGATGTGCTGACGGAAGTACTCCACACGGTAGGGGTCGTGGATGGAGCCGTCGGCCTCCACCACGTCCTTGGCGCCCATGCCGTTCTCCACCACCATCAGCGGCTTGCGGTAACGGTCATACAGCTCGATCAGGCTGTAGCGCAGGCCCTTGGGGTCGATCTGCCAGCCCCAGTCGGTGGAGGGCAGATACGGGTTCTTGACACCCAGCACGGTGTTGCCGGGGGTACGCTCTGCGTTCGGGTCCACAGACTCGGTCATGGTCATATAGTAGCTGCAGGAAACAAAGTCCACACAGCCTGCCTTCAGGGTGGCGGCATCCTCGGGCAGCATTTCCACGTGGATGCCCTTGCGCTCGAACATCTTGAGGATCAGGCGGGGGTACTCGCCCCAGACATGCACATCGGCATAGAACAGGTTTTCCAGATTCTTTGCCTGCGTAGCCAGCTCATCGTCGGGTGCACAGGTGCGGGCGTAGGTAGTGAGCTTGGTGAGCATGCAGCCCACCTTGCTGCCGGGGATGATCTCGTGGCAGTCCTTTACCACCATGGCGCTGGCCACCAGCTGGTGATGCAGAGCCTGATAGCAGGTCTCCAGCATCTTATCCTCGGGCACACGGCTGGGGATGATGCCGGCGGTGGTGAAGGGGTGGCGGATGACGCTGTCCACCTCGTTGAAGGTGAGCCAGTACTTGACCTGATCCTTGTAGCGCTCAAAGCACACATGGCAGAACTTTGCAAAGCAATCGATGACGCGGCGGTCCACCCAGCCGTTGTACTTAGTAGCCAGTGCCAGCGGCATTTCGTAATGGCTCAGCGTGACCAGCGGCTCAATGCCGTTCTTGTGCATCTCGGCAAAGAGGTCGCTGTAGAACTGCAGGCCCTTCTCGTTGGGCTGGGCTTCCTCGCCGGTGGGGAAGATACGGGTCCATGCGATGGAGACGCGCAGCATGGTAAAGCCCATTTCGGCAAACAGGGCAAGATCTTCTTTATAATGATGATAGAAGTCGATGCCGCGGCGCTTGGGATAATAGGTATCATCCGGGTCGGCCATGGCGGCAGCAATGTGTGCGTCGTCCATGGCAACATGGGACTTGTAATCCTTCACGTCCGTATTGGGCTTATAGGTGGCAACGTCCGCCACGCTGGGGCCCTTGCCGTCCACATTCCATGCGCCTTCTACCTGGTTCGCAGCAACAGCGCCGCCCCAGAAAAAACCTTTGGGGAAACTCATTTTACAGCCTCCAGTTTCAGCAGTGCAGCACCGGGCACAACGGTGCCCTCGGCCACAGTCTTGATGGTGAACTCATCGGCGTTGGTCACGACGATGGGGGTAGTTACATCATAACCGTCTGCCTTGATTCCGTCAAGGTCAAATTTCATCAGCAGCTGGCCTTTCTTGACGGTCTCACCGTCCTTGACCTGCGGATCAAAGCCCTTGCCGTCGCGCTTGACGGTATCCATGCCAATGTGCATCAGCAGCTCGGCACCGGCAGCGGTCTTCATGGAAACAGCGTGCTTGGTGCCGAACACGGACTCGATCACGCCGTCTGCGGGGGCATACAGCTCACCCTTTTCGGGTACCACAGCGATGCCGTCGCCCAGGATCTTCTGGGAGAAAACCTCGTCCTTCACCTGATCCAGTGCAATTGCCTTGCCCTGCAGGGGGCTGCTGATGGTGGAATCCGAAGCAGCTGCATCTGCAGCAGCCTCGGGAGCGGTCTCTGCAGTCTCGCCCTCAGCGGGAGTCTCGTCCTTGTACAGGAAGAAGGACAGTGCGAAGGAGGCCACAACAGAGATCACCAGACCGATGGCAGCCCACAGAATGTTCTTGGAGTTGTCCGGGTCAACGAACATGGCCATGCCGGCCAGACCGGGGCCCATGGCAACGAATGCCTTGACCTTCATCAGGCCAACGAACAGACCGCCGATGAAGCTGGAGATCACAACGGACATCATGACCTTCTTGTGCTGCAGGGTGACGCCGTACAGAGCAGGCTCGGTGATGCCGAACAGACCGGAGATACCAGCGGAAATTGCGGTAGCGCGCAGGTTTTCGTCCTTGGTCTTCAGAGCAATGCCCAGGCAGGCACCGCCCTCGGAAATGTTGTGTGCCAGAGAAGCGGGCATGTACAGCATTTCAAAACCGGGGTCGGAAATAGAAGCAACTGCATAGGGGACCAGAGCCTTGTGCATGCCCATGGAGATCATGAAGGGCAGCACAGCAGCCAGCAGAGCAACGGCCAGCCAGCCCAGCGTGTTGTACAGAGCAAGGATCACAGTGGTCAGCAGGGCACCGATGTTGTAGCCCAGAGGTCCGAGGACGACCAGCGCCACAGGGAAGCCGATGCCGAAGCACAGCATGGGCACAAAGAACACGCGGATGGCCTTGGGGCACCACTTGTTGGCCCACTTTTCAATAAAGGACATGAAAATGACGGTCAGGATGGCCGGGAACACCTGGCCGCCGTAAGCGATGTTCTGCAGCTTGATGCCGAGGAAGTAGGCACCGCCCTCGGTAGCCAGCAGAGCGGAAACGCTGGGGTGGATCATGGCAGCAGCCAGAGCCACAGCCACCAGCTTGTTGCAGTTGAACTTGGTTGCAGTGGTGAAGGCGACCATGACGGGCAGGTAGTACAGAGCTGCATCTGCCACGCCGACGAACACCTTATAGGCGATGTCTCCGCTGCTCATCACGCCCAGAGTGCTCAGCAGCACCATGAGGGCCTTCAGAACGCCTGCACCTGCAATGGCGGGGACCAGCGGCTGGAAGATGCCGACCATGTAGTCCAGAATAATGCCGCCGATCTCTTTTTTGCCCTTGGGAGCAGCGGGAGCCGCTGCCTGGCCTGCGTTGAAGGTGCCCAGCTTGAGCAGCTCATCGTACACTTCGATGACATCGTTGCCGATGACCACCTGACACTGCGGGCCGCTGGAAATAACGCCCATGACGCCGGCAGTCTTTTTCAGGGCAGCAACATCCGCCTTGGAGGTGTCTGCCAGAGTGAAGCGCAGGCGGGTGGAGCAGTGCTCGACCTGCACAACGTTCTTTTCGCCGCCAACCAGACGCAGCACGTCGGAGGCAGTCTGCTTGTAGTTCTTCATTGTGTTCTCCTTTATCTTGTGTGTGATGGCATTCCCCTGCCGTCCGGCCGAAACGGGCAAAAGAAAAAGGATCTAACAGAATGACTCCGTATACAGCTTCTCCCGGAATCATAGTATCTGGCTATAATCCACCCAAAAGAAAAGGTATTCGTCATTCCGTCAGATCCTGCCTGCATTACCAGTAACATGTCCAACTGGATATCATAGCACTAGTATATCAGCCCTGATTTGGTTTTTCAATATTACTTTTTCACAAAATAAGTCTTAAAAAATTATGAACTCCGTACAATCGTCTATTTTTCCGCAGAGCTGTTTTCTCTCTTCCTGTGCCGCCGCACATCGGTTTTAGGATGTAAAAGCCGGGGCTCTCTTGCGCGTGCACGGGCCGCTTGCTATAATGGTTCTATCCTATCTTTTGCCGCCTGCGCAGGCTGTACCACCGCATTTTTGTCAGGCAGCAGTCAGGATGTACCCGAAAAATCTTTGCAAAGCAGGAGGGCATCACGGTGACGATCTATGACATTGCACGGGAGGCCGGCGTCTCGGCCAGCACCGTTTCCCGGGTGATCAACCACAAGCCCGGCATCAAGGAGAGCACCCGCCAGCGTGTGCAGGAGCTGCTGGAACGCTACCACTACACCCCGGACGTCTCTGCCCGCGGTCTGGTAACACAGGCTTCCCGGTTCATCGGCATCCTTATTGAGGATATCCGGGTGGAGCACCACACCGAGTCGGCCTATGTGCTGGAACAGGCCATGACCGCCAAAGGGTACACCTGCATCACCTTCAGCACCGGGCCGCAGCCGGAACGCAAGGCGCAGTACATTCAAATTCTGGAGCAGCGCCGGGTGGAGGGCGTATTTCTGATCGGTTCCATGTTCGGCACGCCGGAGGTACGCCAGAGCGTCGCCCAGCACATGCACGGCATCCCGGTGGTGCTGGTGAACGGGGAGCTGGACCTGCCAAACGCCTATAATGTATTGGCAGACGAGCAGCAGGGCACCGCAGACTGTGTTGCCCTGCTGGCAGAAGCCGGACGCCACAGGCCAGCCTACCTGATGGACACCGACACCCCCGCCAATCGGAACAAAGTCAGCGGCTTCCGGCAGGGTCTTGCACGCTGCGGACTGCACCCCAACGCCCCGATCCTGACCGAAAAAGACACCGGCCCAGACCCCCGCAGTGCCATCGCCCGGGGACGCCGGGAAACCGCTGCCCTGCTGGCACAGCAGCCGGACACGGACAGCATCCTCTGCGCCACCGACCTGTTGGCCATCGGCTGCCTGCAGGAGCTGCAGGCCCACGGCATTGCCGTACCGCAGCAGGTGGCCGTGGCAGGCGTGGACAACACCCTGTATGGGCAGCTGTGTTCCCCTGCCCTGACCACACTGGACAACCGTCTGGCTGAGGTGAGTCAGACCGCCGCCGCCCTGCTGCTGGATCTGCTGCAGGGCAAAGAAGTGCCGCACCGGCAGGTGCTGCCTGCGGCAGTGATCGTGCGGGAAAGCACCTGATCTGAGAAGAGAATGACCGAATCGGGGATCGGACAATGCCTGCTGCTTCCGCAACAGAACAAAGCACTCCATCTGTTTTTGTCAGAGTCAGAAAAGCTGCATAAAATCAGCGACAAATAATCATATATTCTGCACATTGAAAAACAGCTGGAAATCGTGTATGCTTGTTTTGCAATCGATTGCAAAGTATGTGACCGCCCGCAGACAGCCAAAACGAAGTTCATCCTTTTGATACACAGGAGGTATCCCCATGCGAGTTGCTTATGAAACCATGCTGGCCGAGTTTGAGCGTGTGCTGAACAAATACGGCTTCAGCCCGGAGCGTGCCCACGAGGCTGCCGAGATCTTTGCACAGAACAGTCTGGCGGGTGTATTCAGCCACGGCCTGAACCGCTTTCCCCGCGTGGTGGAATACCTTCGCAAGGGCGAGATCGACCCTGCCGCCACGGCCGAGTGCATCGCCAGCTTTGGCGCGATGGAACGCTGGGACGGCAAGCGCGGCTTTGGCCCGCTGAACGCCAGGCACGCCATGGGGCGTGCCGTGGAGCTGGCCCATCAGTACGGCATCGGTCTGGTGGCGCTGGGCAACAACAACCACTGGATGCGCGGTGGCACCTACGGCTGGCAGGCCGCAGACGCAGGCTGCATCGGCATCTGCTGGTCCAACACCTGCCCCAACATGCCGGCCTGGGGCGCAAAGGACAATCACCTTGGCAACAATCCCCTCATTCTGGCTGTGCCGCGCACAAACGGCGAGCATATCATGGTGGATTGTGCCATGAGCCAGTTCAGTTACGGCAAACTGGAGACCATGCGTCTGGCCGGCAAG